>Ga0209168_10000789_pt1 | contig 27953 bp, 18 predicted proteins | sample Coa_R1_FD_187156 | JGI IMG/M metagenome (GOLD analysis project Ga0209168, IMG submission 187156) | Surface soil microbial communities from Centralia Pennsylvania, which are recovering from an underground coalmine fire - Coalmine... | ecosystem: Environmental > Terrestrial > Soil > Unclassified ...
ACTTGCTAATGTCCTCCAGATAGACTTGGGTGTAGACGACGTGCTCCATTGTCAAACCCGCGGATTCGACGATGGCTTTGATATTGTCGAGCGCCTGGCGGCACTGTTCCGAAAAAGTTCCTGGCAAACTCCCGTCCGGACGACGAGGCCCTTGTCCCGAGATGTATACGTAGTCTCCGGCATCAACGCCCGGAGTATAGAAATGATTGGCATGAGCTGCGTCCTGCGAGGGAACGACGGCGCGCAGCTGCGCCTCTGCTAGAACGCTCGACAAAGTAAATAATCCAATTAACAGGTATCGCATGGATCCTTCCAAATGGATTCTGTCTAAGACAGCAGCAAAAGCAAGGTCGACTAAGCTGCCTTCTTTCGCGCGGCATTTAGAAGCTCGCGCAATCTTTGTCCTACAACGATTTCCTCTCCCGGTTTGATGGTCATCGAGACCAGCTCAATATGATCGGGTGCCTTGTGTTCCTTACGGGTTGGGTTCGGATTCCCCTCACGAACCGCCGTGACCAAGCTCGGGTTGTCTATGCCGACCACTTCGATGACCGGATCGCTTTGCCGCAGCTCACGCACACAGTCCGACAGAGTGTAGCCCCACGCCTGCTGATCCCATGAGACTTTCAGCGTTGGATAACGATTGCCGTCATCAGGAATGTAGATATCGGTTTTTACGCCGGGCACCGTGTCGACCAGTTTCCGAATACGCTCTACCCGCCCATTCCATTCGGCATACAACTTTGTTTCGTCAATTTTCAGCCAAGTTTCGAGCGCGGTCAGGCAACCGATGATTTCTTCTTTGCCAACCTTCATGGGACGGCACACCGCGCCTTCCCGCGGACTGCAGTTCATTAAAGCCGCCTCGATAAGATCTTTTCGGCCGAGAAGCAGACCACTACACTGCGGACCAGAGAGTCCCTTGCCGCCCGAAAAACAGTAAAGGTCCAGCCCCATCTTGGCGTACAGCTTGGCATTGTCTGCGGGTGGTATGCCTGCCGCATCGTCCAACAACATCGGGATTTTGCGGTCTTTGGAGATGGCCAATTCCCGTTGCAGTTTCTCGCCCAGATCCGTTGTGTAGATCATGGCAGTGTTTTCGTTGATAGCATTGGCTAGTTCGTCCGCGGAATACACGAGCACCAATTTCGCGCCCGTCAGGCGAATGGCGTTATCAAAAGCACTCCTGCCGCCCACCATGATGACTTCGTGTTTGAGACCGGTTGTGTCCGGCAGTTGCCAGATGTACTTGTCATTGGTGCCCGCCATACATCCGGCGCTTGCAGCAGCCATGGCACCAGCAGCACCTGAAGTGATGATCCCCGACTCAGCTCCCGTCAACTCCGAAAGACGCCGTCCCACGGCTCTCTGCAACTCGATAACGTTCACAAAGTGCTGTGCCGCCTCTACCTGGGCTTGGCGAACTTCCGGAAACTCCAGAGATCCGCTGAGATAGGTCCAGGTGCCTCGACAATTGATGACCGTCTTTACCCCAAGGCGCGTGTAAATATTCTGCCTCGGATCTTTGCCAATCGCCGTGGCCGCCTGCGCGTACAGATCGCGTGCTGCAATTTGGCTTAATAAAGGAGCGGCCGCCAACAATTTCACGAACGATCGACGGCTCGAAGCACTAATATCCATTGGGTCCCCCACTCTGGCCGGATGGCAGAACTGTCAACCGGCTCTTGCGATTCCGTATACCACAGATTGTTCTTGACGCAAATCGAAATCTTCCGTTTTATTGAGTTTCATTTCGTTTTTGAAAACGAGGTCGTAGCGGTGTTTCAGCAATCTACGCATACGTGCTAGGCTCGACGGTCCACGCTGCGAAAGGCGCACTCATGGCACAACAGTTTCGGCTGGTGAAAATAATCAGGCATCTTCCACTGTTCTTTTTTTTCGGTTCCATTGGCATAGGGTTCTGCGCACAGGATAAAGTTTCGCCCAACGTCCCGACGCCCTCCGCCTGCCGCGTCGAATCTGTGGATTACAAAGGTTGGCATGCGGAACAACTCTCCAATCCATGGGTTCAACTTATTCTTCTCCCGCAGAATGGCGGACGAGTGATCCAGGTGACCTTCGCCGGGCATCCTTACCTCTTCGTCAATCCGAAGTTTGAAGGCAAGTACTTACCTCCATCTTCAGAGCAATGGTTCAACTACGGAGGCGATAAACTCTGGCTCTTGCCCGAGGGCAATGGCGACGAGCAGCATTGGGTGGGAAATTCGGATGTAATCGATGATGGGCCATTCTCTTTTCGAAAACTTTTGGAAGGACACGAGTGCGAGGTCGAACTGACTGGCCCGGCCGATCCCCAGACTGGAATCCAATTTCAGCGCACGATTCGACTCGATGCAGATTCTCCGCGAATCCGCTTCCACGCGACGATGAAGAACGCCAGCGGCCACACGCTGGAATGGTCGATGCAGTCCGTTTCGCAATACGATACATCCGATCAAAATCCGGCAACACCTCCGGGCCCTTCGCGATTCAATCACGACTTCCACACCTTCGCTCCGGCAAATCCCGCCAGCAGCTATTTGAATCGGTATCACGTGCGCTTTGGGCCGGCGGAAAATCCTGCCGCTTCCGTAAGAGATGACGGCCTTTTTACGTTGCACTACGTCCACATGGCCGCCGAACTCTGGCTGGACTCGACAGCCGGCTGGCTGGCCGTCGTAGACGGAAGCAGCCGGTATGCCATGGTGGAACGCTTCCAATATGAGGAGTCACGACCATATCCGGGGAAAGCATCCATCATTTTCTGGACGAATGGCCCCGAAATAAGGCTGGGGCCTGACGGCGTTCCCTCGGTGAGCAAAAGCGATGACGCATCGCCCTATTACCTGGAAGCTGAACTCAATTCTCCACTCTGCCGCCTGCGTCCTGGGGAGAGCTGTAACTTCGACACCGAATGGTTTCCTACGCGCGCCGGAAGCGAATTCCACGGAGTAACCGACGCTGGCATTTTGATCCGGCCCCTGCAAGTCGTTCGTATGGAGAATGGCAAGATCAGGCTTTCCGGTTCGTTTGGAGTATTCTTCTCGGGACATCTGGTCGCGCACTATTACAACGAACATGGTGCAAGCCTTGGAACTTCCCCGATAGCGGACGTGAGCCCCGACCAAGCAGTGATGCTCAACACCGAAGTTGCTGTTCCCGGCAATCCGGCGCGCGTCTCCCTGCACATGGAAGACACGAATGGTCTCGACCGCGGTTCTCTTCAAGAAATCCGAATAAGCGAAGGAGAGAGTCGCTGAATGAAGTCGTGGAGAAGATTCGTCCCACTGCTGCTAGCCATCGCGACGGCTTTGCTTCCGGCGCGGGGAGAGGGGCAGCAGCCGTCTTCCCTCGCTAGTGTCAGCACGGTGGGCGCACAAGACTTGCTGGTGGCTCCCCCCGGCGCAGACTGGACGTCCTATAACGGGGATTACACCGGCCGTCGCTATAGCAGCTTGAACGAAATCAATGCATCGAATGTCCGCAAACTCCGCGCGTCATGGATCTTTCATCCCGGCAACTCGCAGAAACTTGAGGCCACGCCGGTCGTGGTTCGCGGCATCATGTACGTCACCTCGGCGAACGACACAGTCGCGCTAGACGCGCGAACCGGTCGAACTTTGTGGCGGCACCAGCGCGCACTAAGCTCGGGTTTGCTGGACGACGCGGCCGCTCACAAGAATCGTGGCGTTGCGGTGTGGCAAAACTCCGTTTACATGGAAACGGATGATGCTCACTTGCTATGCCTTGATGCGCGCTCAGGAGCCTTGCGGTGGGAAGTTGAGTACGCCGACAAGGTCAAGCATTACGGGGCCACCAGTGCTCCACTGGTTGTGAAAGACGAGGTCATCGTCGGCACTTCAGGTGGAGATTCAGGCGTGCGCGGATTTCTCGCTGCCTTCGATGCGGCTACCGGAACATTGAAGTGGCGCCTGTGGACGATTCCCGCTCCCGGGGAGTTCGGTTCCTCCAGTTGGTCTGGCGATTCCTATCTGCACGGCGGTGGCACGACGTGGATGCCTGGAACCTATGACCCGGCTCTCAACACTCTGTATTGGACAACCAGCAATCCAGCCCCCGACTTTGCAGGAGAATCGCGTCCGGGAGATGATTTGTATACGGACTGCGTTTTGGCGATCGACCCCGACACCGGGAAACTGAAATGGTATTTCCAGTTCACGCCTCACGACCTATACGACTACGATGCCAATGAAACACCTGTGCTGGTGGATCTTCCCGAAAACAGCGTTGCGACTGGCGAAACTCATAACCTGCTTGTACAGGCCAACCGAAATGGCTTCCTCTATACTCTTGACCGAACGAATGGCAAGTTCCTGAATGCGGTGCAGTTCCTCGAGAAGATGAACTGGGCCAAAACGGTGGATGCATCTGGCCGGCCCGTTCTCTCGGGTCGAATCCCAACCACGCAAGGCACCTACATCTGCCCTGGAATTAATGGCGCGACGAATTGGTTTTCGCCCTCCTACAATCCCGATACTGGCCTGTTCTATGTCATAGCCCTCGAGAACTGTAATCAATTTTTTGCGGATCCGAAGCCGTTTGCACGGGGCGAGACCTATTACGGTACAGGAACGAAGATGCCGCCGGATGAACAGTCACAGAAGGTTCTGCTGGCGCTCTCGATCCCGGATGGAAAGCCCGTTTGGCGCTATCCGCAGGTCGGCCATGGTGACTCCTGGGCGGGGACGTTGACCACGGCCGGCGGGTTGGTCTTCTTTGGCGACGACGCAGGATTTCTCGAAGCGGTGGATGCGAAAACCGGGGACGTTCTCTGGCACTTTAATACCGGCCAAACAATCTATGCTTCGCCGATGACCTACGCGATCGATAAGATCCAGTACGTAACGATCTTGGCTGGAAGCGACGTCTTCACCTTCTCTCTTCCGCATTGAGAAGCAAGCCGAATCAATCGTGGTTAGGAAGCGCTATTTAGAACGCACTAGCGCCCAGCATTCGCCACGCCCAGATAATTGCCGTAGCCAACGATAACCGTAGACGCGACCAGCAGAAACAATGCCAGGCTGAGCAGGGATCCGGCGCGAACACCAGCACCCTTCCACTCCTTGAAGCCGATCCCCCACAGGCTGCTGAAGATGATGATGCTCGCCATGTGCAGTGTCCAACTCGAAAACCCGTAACGGCCCATTTGGCTCTCACCCATGGTGTAGAAAAAGAATTGGAAATACCACGTCGTACCCGCCAGCGCGCAAAGGAGATAGTTGCGCAACATCGGTGCCCGCAGTTGTAATCCTGAAGGTGGGGCGTCCACAAGCACGGCGGTATTCCTAGACCTCAGCACGGAGGAACCGACGCCTTCGACCACTTCGCGGCTAGGAGCATCCACCGCGTTTTCCACGATCACTTCTTCAATCGGGCCAGCTTCTCGAATATGTGAATCGAAAAACTGATATCCCGTCTTGTTGCGCTTCAGCAGGATCAGGCACCAAACGAAGTTTGTAAGAAAACCGCCCACTAAGACGACGATGAGCACAGGCAGTCCCTGCCAAAGCTTGGCGGTGCCATGCTGTATGGTAAGCGTCTTAATCGGATCACCTGCGGCCAAACCATAAGCGAAGCACGCACTCATTACTCCGGAGAGAACTGCCACACCGATCCCCTTGCGGAGATCAAACTCCTCAATTGCCGCCTTCTGCTGTTCGGGGGACATCACCCGTTCTTTTTCAATGCCCGCCAGACCCGCCGCGCTAATGCCTGCGAGACAAACGAAAATTCCAACGAGAATGACTCGCCCCGAGCTAGTGCCAACAACCTGTGTCATGAACTGACCGCGAAAAATCGGCGGCATCAGAGTGCCGAACGCGGCACAGAGCCCAAGCACAACCGCCATCCCAAGCGACAGGCCAAGGTAGCGCATGGTCAAACCAAAGGTAAGCCCGCCGACTCCCCATAACAGTCCAAAGAAAAAAGCCCAGAATAGCGCCGAGGCAGGAGCCTGTCTCAGTACCGCGAATAAATCATTGGTGAGAAAGAAAGCCAGAATCCATGGGGCGATGATCCAACTGAAGAATCCTCCGGCCAGCCAGTATGTTTCCCACGCCCAAAGCTTCACTGCTTTGTAGGGAACGTAGAAGCTGCCCGAGGCGAGACCGCCCAGCCAGTGAAAAAACACGCCCAGTATCGGATTAGGATTCATTCAGTCCTCGATTTTGAGCTACAGGTGAAAGATTTCTTCCAGGGGTCGCATCGCGCGATCAGGCAAAGCGCCGTCCGGCTGAACGAAGGAGTCACCCATCTCCCGCTGCCAACGTTGATTGACTTCGCGCCCGGCCATCGCATCCCGCGCGCGCTCAAAATCTTCGGTTTCGAGATATCCAACCAGAAGTCCGTCATCCCGCAAAAATAAGGAGTAGTTGCCCCAACCGGTTTCACGAAGAGCGGCCTGCATCTCGGGCCAAACCTGCCGGTGACGCTCTTTGTATTCCTCAAGCCGCTCTGGCTTCACCTGCAACACGAAACAAATGCGCTGCATCGATCGCTCCTTATCGAGAGCCGCAAGAAAAGATCGTCCTAAGAAAGATCGACTAGCGAAGGTACGCTTCCCACAGACCGCCATCCACCGGAATCACATGTCCAGTCGTCTTGCCGCTCTGCTCACCCGCCAGCCAGACGATCGCGCTGGCACAGTCTTGCGGCAAAATGGGTCGCTTCGTCAGCGTGCGCTGAGCGTAAAAATCTGCCAGCTTAGCCCGCAGCTCCTCGGTTGTTTCGGTGTCCGAGAATTCAATTTTGTATTTCTGCAGCGATTGCATGACTCGGTCTCGCGGAAACATCGTCGATCCGGCAACTACGGTCGCTGGAGCGATTCCATTCACGCGCACGTGAGGACTGAGTTTAACCGCTAACTCGCGTATCAGATGGTTGAGGGCAGCCTTGCTCGTGTCGTAGGCCTCGCTGCCCTTCTTCGGGACAACCGCATTTGCCGAGCTGGTCAGAACCATGCTGCCGGACAGGTTCTGATCCTTGAAAACCCATTCCGTTTCACGGGCGAGCAGATAATTGCCCGTGACATTCACCGATAATGTTTTCGCCCATTGCTCGTCAGACAATTCTCCATTAACCCCCGGCACCGCATAAATCGCAGCGGTGTTGACGATGATGTCGATTCCACCGAACTTTGAGATCGTGAAGTTGACTGCGTCTGCCAAGGAAGCGGAGGAACCGAGATCAACGGCGGTGGCTGCCACGAATTCCGGGGAAGCAACCGCTCCAACCTCATCCGCCACTTTGCTCGCACCCTGCTGATCGAAGTCCGCAACGACAACATGGGCCCCTTTGCGCCCGAGCAATAGGGCAGTTTCTCGGCCAATTCCACTCGCTCCGCCGATGACCAGCGCGATCTTGCGGCTGAATTCCGCTTCAGCCGGCATCCGTTGCAACTTGGCTTCTTCGAGCGCCCAGTACTCGATGCGGAATGCCTCCGACCGTGGAAGGGCAACATAGTTATGGAATTGTGTGAATTGTTGGGATTGTTCGGCGTGACGCGCCTGTGGCAACGGATGCGGCGCTGCACCGTCCTCCAATGCGTTTGCTCCCGACATCACGTGGATCGCGTTCATGAAGAACTCAGTCGTGATCCGCGCTTCTTTCTTATTCTTGCCGAAGCCGAATAGCCCCAGCCCGGGCACAACAACGACCGACGGATTGGAATCTCGAAGCTTGGGAGAGTCTGGCTTGGCCCATTCTTCGTAATACTTCTTGTATTCCGCGCGATAGCCGGGCACTCCGCTACGAAGGCGGTTCTTTAGAGTCTGAACATCGTCTTTTGCTGGATTCCATTCGATGAACCACGGACAGACTCTCGTCCGCAGAAAATGATCCGGACAACTGGTTCCCATGGCACTCAGATCTTTCGCCCGCATCGAGCCCGCAAAGATCAGAGCATCGTCTTCATCGGCATAGTGTGCGATGACACGGCGATTCGATGACACAGCACCCCGCAGCGTCGGAAGAATCTCCGTGGCAATCCTCTTGCGATCGGGAAGCGGCGCGTGCTCAAGACCACCGAAGAGCGCTCCCTTCTTCGCCTGATGCCGAACGATAAATTCCCCCATCTGGTCGATGGTGCGAATGCTGTTTAAGTAGCAATCCCTCTGCGTCATGGCCCAGGTAAATAAGCCATGTCCGCCAAGAATCAATCCTTCCACCCCGGGATTATCTTTCACGGCACGCTCGATCATCAGAGCCAATTCAAAACCTGGGCGCTGCCAGGGAACCCATGCAATCTTGCGGGCAAATTCTCGATTGAACTGCTCCAGCTTGTCTTTGCCGTTCGCGCTAGCCGCCAGCGCGATAGCCCAGTCAGGGTGCAGATGATCCGCGTGCGCGAAAGGAAGAAATGCGTGTAAGGGCGTGTCGATGGAAGCCGCAACCCGGCTCTCTCCAAAAGCCGACAGCGGATAGTAGCGAACCATTTCGTCCTCATACTTCTCGCCACGGTACAACTCCTTCAACTGCTCGAGACGATCCTGATAAAGAAGAGCAAATCCCGACTCTGTGATCGAGCCGATATCGCCGCCGCTGCCTTTCACTGCAAGCACGCGCACTGGCTGACCGGTGAATGGATCCGGGAGTTGGATCTTCGAGCTTGTGTTGCCGCCACCGAAATTGGTAATCCTTAGATCGGCTCCCAGCAGGTTTGAGCGATAACGCAAGAGCGCGAGTTCATTGCCGGCAAGTTGGCGGGCCTTACCTTCGTCCCAAAGATCTTCCAAGTAAGTGGTTTCTTTAATCTCAGGCATAAGTCATCTCGCAATATTGCTCGAAACGTTCCGCGTGCAGCAGCCATCTATCGGTATCGGTGGGTTCGAAGATCTCCGTCGGAAACGACCGGTCCACAATCGCTCGGACTTCCCGAAGCGACGACGCTTCTCCAGTTCCCAGAATCTGGATGGCGATATTCCCCAACGCCGTTGCCTCGTCTGGACCGGCGAGCACTCTTCTGCCAGTTGCGTCGGCCGTGAATTGATTCAGTAGACGATTTCTTGATCCTCCACCGATAATCCGGATCAGATCGATGCGCTTCCCGCACAGCTTCTCCAGATTGCGCAGGACCAATCGATACTTGAGCGCGAGGCTTTCGAGGACGCAGCGCACATATGCACCCGCACTTGCCGGAGGAGGCTGATGTGTCTTCTTGCAGAAATCATCAATGGCGCCCGGCATGTCTGCCGTACGCAAAAACGACTCGTCATCTGGATCTACGAGATGTGCGAAGGCCGGTTCGCGGCTCGCTAGTTCAACTAGCTCGCGATAATCAGTCGATTGGCCGCGCGCGCTCCAGCAATTCCTGCAGCCCTGTAGCATCCACAATCCCATTACGTTCTTCAGAAGGCGTGTCGTCCCGTTCACACCACCTTCGTTTGTGAAGTTCAGCTTGAGAGCCTCGGAAGTCACGATGGGCGCATCGAGCTCCGTACCAATGAGAGACCATGTCCCGGAACTAAGAAATGCGGTTCCATTGCGAGCCGTAATAGCTGCAACAGCGGAGCCAGTATCGTGACACGCTGGAGCAATCACGGGAGTTGCCGACAAAGAAGAGTTCTGCGACAGCGCAGGCCGCAGAGTTCCGATAATTGTGCCGGGCTCAACAATCGCTGCCGGCAGTTCCGGCGGCAGCCCCAGCGATTGCATGAGATCGACGGCCCACGTCCGGCGGATTGGGTCAACCAACTGCGTCGTGGTGGCATTCGTGAATTCGCAAACCGCATTTCCGGTCAGCCAGTAATTGAACAGGTCGGGAATCGTGACGAGTTGTCGGGCTGCCGCGATGATAGTCGGCGTCTCCCGCTGTGCAGCAACAAGCTGGTACAGGGTATTGATCGGCATAAACTGAATACCCGTTGCGCGATAGATCTCTTCTTTGGGAACCTTTCGAAATACTTCATCCATGAGTCCCTGCGTGCGCCGGTCACGGTAGTGATAAGGATTCTGTAGCAGTTCACCTCGTTCTCCGAGCAGTGCGTAATCCACGCCCCATGCATCCACGCCGATGCCGTCCAATTCCACATCCTTGACGTACTCAAGAGCCTTACGCACTTCGAGCCAGAGCCGGGCAACGTCCCAATGAAGCGAGCCCCCGTACTCAACTGGCTCATTTCGAAATCGATGGACTTCCTCAGTCGTGAGAAATCCTGCCCGCAGGTGCGCAACAACAGCACGTCCGCTTTCAGCCCCGAAATCGAACGCCAGATAAGATTTTGAATGAGGTGAGTTAGGCATAGGAAGAAACGTTGTGAGCGTTCTTCGCTGCCCGCTCTTTGGTGATGCGCTCCAGATAACCGCTTTGCCGGAACGCCTCCATCGGATCTTTGGGCAGACCTTTCGACTCTCGCCACTCCTGAATTATCGGACGGACGTCGGTCCCAAAAGCGTCTTGCAACACCGACTCCGCCTCGACCAGGCTGCAACTCTTCTGAGCGGTCGCGAGTTTCTTCGCGTCCACCAATGCGGCTTTTGCATAAAGTTGCTGTGCCATTGTGACTGTCTGGATCGTGGCTTCGATTTTGCCTTTCAGGTTGTGACTTTGATCCACCATGTAGGCGATGTCGGCGCGTTGCTCCGTTTCCCACTCAAAAAAGCGAATCTCGTTGAAAATTCGAAATACTTGATACGGATCGATCGATCCCATCGTCAAATCGTCGTCAGCGTAGCGACGATCGTTGAAATGAAACCCGCCCAGCATCTTTTCAGCTAGCAGCCATGCCACAATCTGCTCGATATTTTGCCCGGCATAATGATGTCCGGTATCAACGAGCACCTTCGCTTGCGGACCTGCCGCACGTGAAAGCAGAAGCGCCATCCCCCAGTCGGCAATATCCGTGTGATAAAACGCCGGCTCGAACGGTTTGTACTCGACTAGCATTCGCTGGTCCGGCGACAACTCTCGATGAGATTCCTTCAGTCCTTCGGTAAACCACTCCTTGCGCTGCCGGATGTTCGCAGTTCCCGGATAATTCGAGCCATCCGCAAACCAGAATGAAACGTCTCTGCTGTGCAGACGCCGTGCGATTTCGATGCTGTCTTTCGCGTGTTGCATGGCACGACGGCGAATCGTCCCGTCAGGATTTCCGAAGGAGCCATATTTATATTCCTGATCCTGGAAAAGATTCGGATTGATCGATCCGGGCGCAACCCCGTAACGGCTGGCAAAGGTTTTGATTTCCTCAGTACTTTGGACACCCGCAGGGCAGTCCCACAAAACGTGTAAAGCAACGGTCGGACAGATTCCGGTCAGCAGGTGCACTTGACCGGCATCGCTGAACTTCTCCTCCGTCGTAGTAGCTGCGGCTGGTTGAATAAATTTTCCAAAACGAGTGCCAGTATTGGCGAAACCCCAGGAAGGCAGCTCAATTCGAAATGTCTCGAGCGCGTCGAACACTTTCTGATTCGTGGAGGAGTCCATGCGAACCTCTCTTGTGCGTAAGAGTACAACGCTATTTTCCTACCGTCACTGTTTCTTTGCCAATCCGACCGTTTCGCGATGCAAATGCCTAGGGTCGTGCTCCACAGATAGTTTGCCTAGGGTCGTGCTCCACAGATAGAACGATCTTCGACTCAAGCAGGCTCAAACAGCGGCGCCGGGGCGCTTCTCTGCGATACTATCGAACGCGATGCCTGACCCGGAAGTATTCGACAATGCCGCGCAAAACCGCTTCGAATTGAAATCAGGAACCGAAACAGCGTTCCTTGTTTACAGCAAATTACACGACCGGATTCGTTTGATTCACACGGAAGTTCCCGTCAAACTGAGAGGCGTGGGGCTGGGTTCAAAGCTGGTAGAGGGAGCACTTCGCCTGGCAGATCTGGCCGGACTCAAGGTGAATCCGCAGTGTCCTTTCGTCGTGGAGTTTCTCAAGCGACACCCCGAGTATCTCCACGTCGTGGACCCCGAACACCGACGCGACCTCGAATAGATAAATCGCAGTCTGCTCCAACGGGGCCCAGCAGCATCCTGTTTCACTCTCCTTGGATGAACGGCGTTTCGCCTTTGGCTCGCCCGACGACTTAGGCGGCGCGCCCGCGTCCAACCGACTTCTCTTGCAGGAGAAGTTCTGACGCTTTCACGCTCATGTGCGAGTGAAACCACTTCTGCACCACGTCGTGGCAAAGGAAATTCGCAAGCGAGAGGAAGCTCATTCCCTGGTGGTGAACCATCCACGAACGTACGAGTTCCCAGCGAGGTCCCCTAAACCGCCGGCGACCGACACTGTAATCAGCGGCTTCGCAAAATCCGTACGCCCCAAACCAACCGAGTTGTTCCATGCGGTGCAGATTGGCAATCGCATTCTTGTTATCCACCTTTAACGCAAGGAAAGTCGAATACGGTGACACAATGAGCGGGTCGGTCTCGTTCTTCTTCAGCGCAAGACTCGGAACCCCAAAAGCTTCGTAGTGATAATCCCCGGCTTCATTGATTCTGGCGCACGCCGATTCGGAGATTCCCCACGGTATCGCCTTCTCAGCCGCATATTCCTGCTGCGACCGCACAGCTGCTGTGGCGGCACGATCAAGCAGTGTATTGCGATAGCTCCGCATCCAGATCGACGGCATAAGATATTCGAACATGGTTCCAGTCCACGACAGTAGAACCGGACGACCACGGTCGGCAGCGAACGGGCGGTCCAGCCGGAACCACGCTTCCTGTGGAATATCTTCTTTTGCAATAGCCACGAAAACTGCGGTGCGAGGCTCTGTCGCAAGCAAATCGTAAAAATAGGGTTGCAGTTCTTTTGCCTGGGCGTCGAAGCCAACTGACATCAGAAGACGCTGCTTATCAACCAGGAACGTGAAATCCATGGCGTCGGCAATGTCGCGCGCCTGCCGTCCGATTCTTCGAAGCTCGTCCACAAGTTGCAGAGCGTTCTTGCGCGCTTCTGCCAACAACTGCAAGAAACCTTCCGCGGACGATCGTTCCCCATTTTTCGCTGCTTGCAACGTTTGGTCGAGATGGAGTTCAAATTCTGCAATCAAGTCCGGCAGCCGCTGTAACGGCACTTCGTAAGTCGACTTCGTTTCGAGAATTTTGCCGCGCAAATCAGCAAACTCCGGCAGCATCCAGGGCATGTATGCCCGGACCATCTCTCTGACGTTCTTTACCCGCGTTTCCGTCTGCGCACGGAACCAGGCAATCTCCGAAGCACGTTCAGGTTTGGTGCGACGCTTTTCTTCACGGAGGATGTTCTCAGGAAAATTGAGAATCGCCTGTAGCCAGCCGGCTCGATGAATGCTCGATTCGAAGTCCGAAACCACGCGCTTGGGAATCGCTCGCAGCCCGGCAAGCACTCGAAGATGATCCACCAAACCTTTTGCCACACTTTTTGAAATCAGAGGCCGGTGCAGTAGATCGAGACAACCCTGTTGAAGCGTCCAAAGAGACGCCACCATGTTCCCACTGTCCACCGAAGAAATGAAGAACGGCGGCTTGGGCTGCAGCGTGTGGGTGTCGTACCAGTTCATCAGATGGCCACGATATTTCTCAAGACCGTCCAATGTCTCTAACGTCTTTTCTGTCAGTACCACCATCTCGGGAACCGTCAGATATCCAAATTCCACCGCAACCTGTCTGGCATTCAGCAGTAGGCCAACATTCGTCGGCGATATGCTCCCGGCAATCTTCCGCGGTTCGTCCTGCACGTTGTCAGGTACAAGCCAGTTCTGTTCCTGGTTCGAGAATTCGGCGAAGTAACGCCAGATATAGAGCGCGGACTTCCGCAAGAGCCATGAGTCGTTGCGCGTAATTTCGGGAGCTGGCTCCAGCGGGCTTGCGTTGAGCCACAACGCCAGGGGCTTACTGCACGCCCACAGAAAAAGAATGGGTGCGGCCGCCCAGAAAGCATGGTGGCGGGTGAACCAGATCACGACACCCAGACCGACCGCCAGGAACGGCATCCAGTCGATGTAACGGTCGATGGGTGTGCGGGTCTTCCCCAGTTCCGCTTCCTCAGCAGTTTCCCACTCGAGAAGGCGCTCTCGCGTCACCAGACGCCGCACCAGCGCCCGTGCTACGGCATCGAGAGATAACAGCGTTTGATGCGCGAGAAGGGTCAGCGTCAGCAGAGTTGTGAAGTTCGCTGTAAACAGACCACCTACTGCATCGCGCGCGATACCCAGGTTGCGAGCTACGATTGCCCGAGTAAATCCAAAACACAGTTCAACCCATGCCGGGACGAACAATATGCATATCGCAGCAATCGTCCAGAGAACCGGATGGTCCATCACAAACCACGCATATAAAAGTAGTGCGAGCGTCGCGGGCTCGATGAGGCTACGACGCAGGTTATCCAGAATCTTCCAACGCGACACGAGTGAAATCGGATTCGGTACTCGCGCACCGGATTCATCAGGCACCCGATCGGTGAGCCACTCCACAATCTGCCAATCGCCTCGCAGCCAACGGTGCTTCCTGCGACTGTAGGCGCTGTAGTGCGATGGATAATCTTCGATAACAGGAATGTCGGTTGTCAGCCCGACTCGCGCGTAAGCGCCTTCAATCAAGTCGTGGCTCAATAGGGAATTCCGCGGAAATCTTCCATAAAGGACGCGGAACATCGTGTCCACTTCGTAAATGCCCTTACCCGCGAATGAGCCCTCTCCGTATAGGTCTTGATACACATCGGAGATGGCTCTCGTGTAAGGATCTAGGCCGGTCTCTCCTGCAAATATGGCGGCAAGCCGGGAGCGCGTCGTGCACTGCACACTGATGTCGACCCTCGGCTGCAGGATTCCGTATCCCGCAACGACAATATTTTTCTCAGGATCGATGATCGCCTGGTTCAACGGATGGGCAAGCGCCCCGATCATGCGGTGTGCCGAACCACGGGGCAGTTCCGTGTCCGAATCGAGCGTGATCACAAATCGGACCTTGCGCAAAATCGGAAGGTCACCAATCTTTACCGGGAAGCTATCGAATTGTCCGCGGAGTAATTGATTCAGATCCAGAAGCTTGCCGCGCTTTCGCTCCCAGCCCATCCACCCTTTTTCGCGTGGGTTGTAGACGCGATGCCGGTGGAGATGGAAGAAAGTACCGGAATGTTTTTCCGAGTACCTTTCGTTCAGATCCGTAATTAGATTCGAGCACAGCTGCACCAAGTCGTTCTCTTCGGGCGCCGGGTGCGGCGAATCGGGAAGATCCGACACGATGGCGAAATGAATATTCGGATCATGATTGCCCAGGTAGCGGACTTCAAGTTCGTCGATCAGGTGCTGGACTTGCTTTTCGTTGAGCAGCAATGTGGGGATAGCAACGAGTGTGATGCAGTTCGCAGGAACACCCTGCTGCGTGAAATCCATCTTGGGCAAAGATGTCGGTCGCAGCAAGTTGGTCGTTAGATAGTTCATCAACTGAACCGCGGCCTGCGAACTGGGCAGCAGCACAATGATCATTGAAAGCAACACGGTCGAAAGTGGCGTGTACGACGGAGTGAGAATCCACAACACGCCGGTCACGATGACGAAGGTGAGCAATGCAATGCCAACCAATAAATACTCATCGGGATGAGTCCGCAGATAGCCACGAAACCGCTCCTGGAAATCGGCGTTGTACCCGACCCTCTGGCACAGCATCTTGCTCCCATCGCCGACGAGATAGTAGCCAATGTGAGATTCGCGTTGTGCAATGCGAGGATCGTTCGAGCCCCGTTTCTGAGCTTTGCGAGCAAGCGCCAGCGCCTCTTTCGCAACTTCGATTTCCGTGAGATCCGAGCGGCGTGCAATTCGTGACACTCTTTCCCGATACGAGTTACGGCTGTCAGAATCCATCGATCCATACGCGTCTGCTGGATCTTGCAGCAGAATGTCATCAAACGGGATCAGCGACTCCAGATCCTCTTTCCAGGACGCCTGCGCCACATGCTGGTAATTCCGAATGAGCGGAACGACACTCTCTGTGGGCGGACGATCGACGTTCTTCAGATAGACAATTCCCAAGCCCGCAATCCGCTCGATCAATACGAGCTTCAGGGCAGGAACCAGCGATCCAATCTCGTGAAATTCGAGGGGCGTGGTCTCTTCGAACGCCATGCAGAACGCAGTAAATTGGCTCTTGGAAAAACTTGCACCCACTTGATCAAGAAATCCCTCAGCTATTGCCAGGACTCTCGGGAGAATTTCTGTTTTGTAAGAAACGACCGGAAGTGTGAGTGTTCCAAACTCATTGACGAGTCCGCGCGCTGCCGACGAAAGCTGCTGCCCATTAGTTCGTAACCATAGTAGGTCGACCGAATCCGGCGATTCGGCAAATGCAGCATCGATACCATTGACCAACTTCTTCAGCCTGGAAAGCAGCTTCTCGCCCCGCGGCTGGAATGCCTCTGCCGACTCCCTCTCTGGTAGCCAGCTCAACGTGGCGGCGAACTCCGCACCAGCACTCCGGGCAGGCACAACTTCTTCAATACTGCCCGCACTGGAGAACTTTCGCTCTTCTTCTCCGATTATTCCTTCGACTTGTGTATGAGGCCCCATCCGTAAGCTACCGCCCTTCGCGAATCAATCTCTATAGCTTTGCCCGCATCTCAACGATAGCTGGCCGCTTGCAGCTCGAACATCTCCGCATAGCGACCTCCGAGGTGCGTCAACTCTTCGTGATCGCCTTCTTCAGCAATGCGTCCGTTCTCCAATACCACAATGCGATCGGCCATACGCACCGTTGAAAATCGGTGAGAGATGAAAATGGCCATCTTGCCGGTGGTAAGCTCCGCAAAGCGCTGGAACACCTCGTACTCGCTGCGGGCATCCAGTGCCGACGTAGGCTCGTCCAGGATTAACAGTTGAGCGTCTCGCAAATACGCTCGCGCCAACGCGACTTTCTGCCATTCGCCACCAGACAGATCGACGCCACCGTCGAACCGGCGTCCAAGCATCTGTTCGTAGCCGGAACCCAGTTTCCTGACAACATCGTCGGCCATGCTCTTCTGCGCGGACCGCTTGAGCAGATCAAGTTCGTTGATGTGCTCGATCTTGCCTACGGCAATGTTTTCTCGCGCGGTCATTTCATAGCGCATGAAATCCTGGAAAATGACGCCAATCTCGCGATAAAGGTCTTCCAGGTCGTATTCCCGCAGATCAGTACCATCGAGCAGGACTTGGCCCTCGACCGGGTCATATAAACGCGTCAAGAGTTTGACGATCGTGGTCTTCCCTTCTCCGTTTTCCCCGATCAATGCAACTCGCTCGCCCGGCCTCAAAGTGAAATTGAGCTTGTTGAGAATCAGGCGCGACGATCCCGGATATCGAAAGGAAACATTGCGGAACTCAAACCCGATCTTGATCGGACGCGGCGCCGGCAATGCGTTGGGTTTCGATCGAATCGTCGGACGCATCTCAAAAAACGCAATCAGGTCCGTCATAAACAGGGCCTGGTCCGCGATCGTCGAAAGGGACGAGAATGTTTGCTGCAAATTCGAACTGGCCTCGCGGATCGCGTTGGCCAGCAAGGTCAACGTACCGAAACTGAAGACCCCCGTCACGGTTCGCCATACCGCATAGACATATGCGGTGTAGTAACCGGCCGTCCCAATCATGGAAAGCAGCGATCCAGCGATCACCTTGCGGCGAGCAAGAGCAATATCCTCTTCATACACCTGATCTGAAAGCTTTTTGAATCGGTTCGTAAGGAAACTTTGCAGCCCAAAGAGTTTGAGTTCCTTAGCTGCTTCCTTACTGCCGCCGAGAATACGCAGGTAATCGAGTTGCCGACGGATAGGCGTCTGGCGAAAGTTTTTCGCGTAGCCGACAAATGCAAAGTGCGTTTCGCCCACAAAGGCCGGGATCACGCCGACGATCAGCAGCAGCAGCAGCCATGGCGAAAACACCATGATCGAAATGGACAACGTGATCGTCGTGATGACCTGTTGGATCAGCCTCCCGATCGCTTGGATCATATAAAGACGATCCGTCGCTTGCACCCTCGCCCGCTCCAGCCTGTCGTAAAAGACAGGATCTTCATAAGCCATAACATCCAGGCTCGCCGCATGCTCCATCACACGAACGCTGATATGGTTTGTGTACTTGCCGGCAAGCAGAGCATCCGAATAATCGATGAGGCGCCCGACGAGCCCGGTCGATATGGCCAAAGCAAATTCGGCCGCGACCAGCCACCAGAGCTTGTGTCCAATAGGTTGGTGGGTCGTTACAATTCGGAAGATTGTGTCAATGATGAGCTTTGAAACCCAGAACAAGGCGGGCGGCAACAATGAAGCGATCACTCGAGCCACCAACCCTAGAATGACAACCGAACGTCCGGATTCCCACACAAAACGCAGAACTGCCGGTACGTTACGGAGCGCCGTCAGGCGGTCCCGCCACCCGTTCCAGAATTCCGATTGCTTTTTCATGGCTGAGCCAGCACGGGGATTCCTGCCCAAACAAGCACGCGTCAGCTCTTGAAATGATAGCCTAGGGCCTACCCAAGGGATCCATCCCTTGGGTCCAGGCAAATCAAGTCAGGTAAACAAAGCCAGATCCCCAAACGGCATTTGGATGAGAAAAATGACCCAGTGGTTGGGCGTGGATGCAGCCAGCTACGAGCCTAATGCGAAGACTCCGGCTCTTCCTTATGGAACCCGGCACGCTCCATTCCCCGTCGGGCCTCCGGACTCTTCATAAAGGTCTCCCAAACGAAGCCCGTGCGCAGATTCTCCGCCATCAGGAGAATGATCCCTGTGTCAATCCCAATCACGTCCGTATCGTACCAGTTCTTGAGTGGATTGAATGCATTCACAAACGCATACTTGCTCCATGCCGAGGGATAACGGGTTCGCATAGCCTTCAAAACTCGCAATGTTTCAGCAGGCAGGAAGGGCAATGATCCGCCGGCCGCGCTCGGAACCACCGTTCCGTCGATCGGACCTGTCGCCGGGGGACCACCCCACACAACGTATCCCTGCTGCGAATCCGATGCTGTAATGCCCCAAAGATCCTCGCTGTAATCCGGAAACTGTTTGCCGAGTTCCAGGCAAAACCGCCGGTGTACTTCCGTTGCGATAACGGAGTTTTCGAAGTAATCGGCATACTTATCGCGCTGGCCCCGGAAATCAAACCAGGCCTGTGAATACTGGTGCACGAACAATGGAGCGAACGACCCGATATACCGCATGCCGTCGTATTCGAACGTAAGACGCTTCCACGCGTTCCACGTTTCCTGCTTCAACGGATGGGCCGACGATCCCATTCCCAGCAAGTACATCATCATCAATTCGCTGTAATAGTCCCATCGCGACGGAAGAAAGCCGATTTCCGGTGTCCAGCCGTGCGTCAACAACGACGTGTCTTCGGAAAGCCAAGTCCAGTCCACTCGGTCGAAGATGAGATTCACCAGTTCTGCAACGGCAGGATGCCGGAAGTGCTCGCGGCACATGAGAACACCGCACAATAGAATCGCTGTATCAACCGACGACACTTCAGAATCGAACATGCGCTCGCCGGTTTCCGGGTTGGCAAAGTGATAGAAGAACCCACGATGGTTCGGGAGCTTTCTCCAGAGGAAGCGTAGGGTAGCAAACACACGCTCCAGCGCTTCTCCGGTCGGGATAAATCCGCGGTGCGCACCAATACAAAGCGCGGTCAGTCCGAATCCGGTCGCGGCAATGCTGGCTGCGTCGCCCAGGCGTTCAGCGCGGACATTGCACCGGTCCTTGACCATTCCGGTCCTCGGACTTCCCTGCTCCCAGAAAAACAGGAAGCTGGCATTTTCTACTTCGTTCAGGAATTGGTCGTCCTCAGCCGATAATGTAGGTAAACTCGTTGGGCTGGGAGACTGATTGGTCTTTTGCTGCTGCTGCGCCAATGTGGGCGAGCCCGTAATACAAGGCAAGACAGTTATGCCTAGAATCTGCCGCAACAACTCCCGGCGGGAAAGCAGATTGAGTCTGTCTTCTCTCATTCCTTACTAGTTCATGACAGTTTAACGGAGGCAAGGACAAAAGAGCTTTCTACGGCGACGACCCCTAACGCTGAAGATCCGTCCGCCGCGTGCCTTGTTAAGGATGCAATCGCACTTGCGAGTGTTGCCCTCCCGACGTAAACGTTTCCTTCAGAGGTGTCATCTCATGGGATTAGTCTAAATTTTGTCCAATGACTCGTGCTCACAAAATCGAGGCTTTGTTGTCCCTGATCGGCGCGTTGCTGCTCACAGTTGGCATCTTGGCACTGATCCGCTGGCAGAAGCAGCGACCAATCGCCCTGCATGGAGCGGTCATTGTGCAGGACACTGATCCTCGCAAGCAGTTGCCCATCGGAGGCGTCGAAATTTCTGCCGACGATCCGTCCAACTCCACCACAAAGTCCGATTCTTCCGGATTCTTCCTGCTTAGCCTACCGAAACCAATCCGTAGAGGACGTCCGATCGTCTTGCACTTTCGGCATCCGCAGTACCGTCCGCTCGACTTGCACGATTACGTCGGCAACCAGCTCTACGTCGTTCATCTCGCCCCCCTCGAAAGCAGTCATGTTTCAAAGGATCAACCCGCAACCAAAGTGGCGAATGTGCGCGTCCGGTACACCGTGAAAGGCGGGACCGAGCTCAACGTGGGTAGCGCGGTCAAGACTTTTGAAGTACAAAACATAGGAAATATTCCTTGCAAAAATCAGCATCCCTGCTCCCCCGACGGAAGATGGAAGGCCACATTGGCCACGGCGAATCTCGATGCCGGCGTGGGCAACGAATTCCGTGATGTGCGCGCATCGTGTATCGCCGGGCCATGTCCGTTTACCAGAATCGAGTCCGATCGCGCGTCTCCCAATGGACAGATCATCACGCTCTCCGTTCGCAACTGGTCCGACACTACTACTTTTTTGTTGGAAGCTGAGGTTTTCCATCCCATGGTCACGCAGATGGAACACTGGTCTTATCCGGCTATTTTTGGCGACGGAATGTCGTTCACTTTACCGTCCGCCGCGGAGAGCGTCAGTGTAGAGGCTGACATCGATGGGCAGACCATCATCTTCCCGCTCGGACCTGCGCTCTTTCTTAGTTGGGCGAATTGTGAGGACTTGACCAACCCGGATCGAGGGCGTGTGTATCGATGCACACTCCGCCCAAGTTATCGGTTCCAGTAGTTCTGGAGATTTAAGCGGGCCGGCTCTCGCGCGCGGAAATGTGTCCTGCGTGAATCCATGCCGCCCGCGTGATCGCCGATCCGACAACGGACGAAACCGCCGCGTACTTGCGCAACCTCTCAGCCCGTCTGCCTTTTGAAAATAGGCTGATCGCACGCAGTGCCAGTGGAATGGGCCCGGAAAGAACGCCGCCAACCCGAATCAGCCACCCGCTCGGACCGTGCTTCAATGGTTCTACGGCGGGATCGGGACTCAGCTCAATCGATGCTCCCATGGCAGTTTCGGTAAGCGCTGCGCCCATCCCCAACGTCTGTAAGGCAGGGCTGCGATGTCCCATGAGCTCCAGCAAACCTACGGAAGCCGCTAGTCCGGATGCCGCAAAATGAGCGGGCAACAATGAGATATTACGATTCCACGCAGGGATGACCGTCGCTCCAATTAGCACTCCGGTGTAAGTGGCGAGTGGTAGGCCAAACAGCAAGGCCACGATATCACCGCTTGCTTGCACCAATCTGGCTAACCCAGCGTACGGAGTATTGTCCGCAATCCAGCCGCCGACATTCGCCGCCGTTGCTCCGCCCGAAAATCCAACCAATACCCAAGCACCAACCGACATTGGACTCTGGGGCTTGAAAACACGAAGCATCGCAAGGAACCGCGCTGGTCTGCCCAGATCGGAGATCAGCAGCAGCGGCGATAAAATCGAGCCGGCAAATGCGATACGCCTCGCGTCTCGGACGAGTTGTGGGGACGCCCCGCTCAGCCGCGCAACAGCGGCGATCACTCCCGATGCTCCCGCCGCACCGCCAACGAAAAAATAGAGTGGAATCTCCCACGTCCACGACGGCTCTTTCAGCATCGGCAATTCGTAATAGCCGCTCTTGAGCGACGCCAACGCTGACGTTTCAGCAGGCACCAATTCCATCGCTTGCCGTTGAATCAATGTCAGACGCTGTTCCCGATCGAGCTCCTCAACAGAAACTTCAGGTTCGACGTCGGGGCGAGAACGCGGAAGCTCGCTCATAACCTTTTACCTCCCGCGCCAAGAAATGCAATCAAGGTTCCTGCCAACATGGCGCCGGCTGCGATCGCCGCAGAAGTCCAACCTGCTCGAAGGTAAGCTGTGGGCACTTCGGGATTGGGCGGCAGATTGTACATCTTCTGGTCACCGCGCACGATGAAGATGGCGTGCGTACCCTTCACATTGGAATCGACCGGATCGTAAATCGAAGCGTCGCCTATGCCGCGACCTTTCAGTTCTGCAATCCGCCGCTGCGCACGGTCTCGCAGATCATCCAACTCACCGAATTGAATCGATTCCGTCGGACACACTTTCGCGCACGCCGGTTTCAACCCTGCCTTTTGCCGGTCATAACAGAAGGTGCACTTGAACGCGCGACCATCTTCTTCGTCCTTCTCAACCACGCCAAATGGACAGTTGACCACACAGTAGCCGCATCCATTGCACACGTCCGGCTGCAGGTACACGCTTTCGAACTCCGTCCGCACCAGCGCCCCGGTCGGACATGCCTCCAGGCAACCGGCCGTCTCACAGTGTTTGCACACATCGGACGAAAAATTCCACGGTGATCCTGCAGGATCGTTACCGCCTTTGCCGGCTTCCGGAATCCCTTCGACAAATTTCACGTGCCGCCAAGTTCGTGCTCCCAGCGAGAGTGTGTTGTCATACGAAAGGCCGCTCCATACAAGGTCATCCGCCGCGACGCCATTCCATTCCTTGCAGGCAACCTCGCAGGCTTTGCAGCCAATGCAGAGCGTGGAGTCGGTGAGAAAAGCTGACGTAGTACTCATAGAACCTCCAGATGCTCCGCGCTACCGCCACCCTTAAACTCTTCTCCCTCATCCGAAGCTGGATCATTCGACGCTCGATCATCTGAGGCTGGAAGGATGTCGCACACCAGCGCCTTTGTCTCCATGATGCGAACGTTCGGTTCCTGGCTGATCGCGAGCAAATCGTTTACCACGTCGCCCTGTACGCTGCCTGAGTATCCCCAGTGGTATGGCAGGCCGACTTGATGCACGATCTTACCGCCGACAACCAGAGGTTTCATGCGGCGTGTCACAAGAACTCGTGCCTCGATACTTGCCCTCGCAGTCGTGATGATCGCTTTGCCGCCATGTACCAACCAACGTTCCGCCGCCAATTCTGGCGACACCTCGGCAAACAATTCCGGTTGCAATTCGGCGAGGTGCGAGAGTTGGCGCGACATTCCTCCGGCGGTGTGGTGCTCGGTCAGACGGTAAGTCATCAGCACAAACGGATAGCGGGAGTTCCCTGGTTCCTTAGCATATGGATTGTCAGGGCGTTCCCTCGTTTTCGCCGGAGGATTCGTTTGCTGTCTATAGAACGGATTCTGAATAAAAGACTCGAGCGCTTCGAAATGCGCTGGGAGCGGCCCATCTTTCAGTCCACTCGGAACAAAGAGCCAGCCCACGCCATCCTGGTGCAGGGTGAATGGACGCGCACCACCCAGAGCCTTGACGCCTTGACCCTCTCGCAGATTGCTCGGAGTGGCCGGGTCCATGTCTTCGGTGAAATCGGGCACATCACTGCCAGTCCATTTCTTTTGCTCCGGGTCCCACCACACCAGTTTCTTTCGCTCGCTCCAAGGCTGCCCATCAGGACGCGCCGATGCACGGTTATAGATGATCCGGCAATCATTTGGCCAAGCGAAGCCCCAGCCGTGACCGAGCAGGTCCTTGGGCTTTCGTTCGTTCGCACGGTTGCGATTCTCTTCCGGAAACACTCCGCAATAGATCCACGCTCCGCACGCTGTCGAACCATCGTTCTTCAGATCCGTAATGTGCTTCAGCTGGTTGCGATCCGCGATCGTATATCCGTTGATCTCCTTCAGCACTGCTTCTGAGTCTGGCTCCCCAAGCGGTCCCTCCAGCGGATAATCCCAGGTAAGAGCGCGAAGTCCCGCATTGCGTGGCGACGAATCATGACCGGCCCTTTCGCGCAATCTTTTTCCGAGGTGATACATGAACCACGCTTCGCTGCGCGCATCACCGGGAGGATCGACTGCTTTTCGGCGGAATTGCAGCAGGCGCTGAGTATTGGTGAATGTCCCGGCCTTCTCTGCAGTACCAGCCGCCGGAAAAAGAAAAATCTCCGTACCAATTTTCTCGGGAGGGAGTTCGCCACTCTTTGCCTCTGGCGAGTCGTACCAGAACGCGGCGGTCTCCGTCTCCACCATATCGCGCACCACGAGCCACTTGAGTTTTGAAAGTGCAGTGCGCTGCAACCTCGCATTCGGGGCTCCCACCGCCGGATTCTGCCCCATGACGAACAGGCCTTCCATTTTGCCGTCTTGCATATCGAGCCAGTAACCGAGATGCGAGTGGTCGCCCGTCACCCGCGGAAGCCAGTCAAAACCGTAGTCATTCTCCTTCGTCGCGGCCTGTCCGTAATACGCCTTGAGCAAACTGACCATGTAGCTATCGAAACCAAACCACATGCCGGTACGAGTCTTGTGCTTGCGAATGTGTCCTGCGAGATCTTTCGAGTCCTGCTCGAAGAATGGCATCGGGAGATAGCCGGGCAGAATGTCATAGAGCGTCGGAATATCGGTCGATCCTTGAATGGATGCGTGTCCGCGCAAGGCCAGAATGCCGCCGCCCGGCCGGCCTATATTCCCCAGCAAGAGCTGCAGGATCGCTGCCGACCGGATAACCTGCACGCCCTTCGAATGCTGCGTCCATCCCACGGCATAGCAGATCGCGGCTGTTTTATCCGGGCCAGAGGCATTGGTAAAAACCTCTGCGCACCGTAAAAAAACATCTTTGGAGACGCCGCAACAGCGCTCCACCATCTCTGGCGTGTATCGCGCAAAGTGCCGCCTCAGCACCTGATACACGCACCGCGGATGCTGCAGCGTGGGATCCGTCTCTCCACGCGCCGGATCACCTACCTCCCCGCCGCGGTCTTTACCGTGACCTCCGCTGGCTTGGGTGTGCGCGCGGCCACCTCCTCCATCATCTCCGTGGCCTGAATCAGCGCCTTCATAAAGCCACGACTTCGGATCGTATGCTTTCTTCTCTTCGTTCCACCCGGAGAAAAATCCATCCAGAGCTTCTGTATCCTGAAAATCTTCGCGCAAAATCGCCGATGCGTTCGTGTAAGCAGCAACGTACTCTCGAAATTCTTTCCCATTCTCCAGGACGTAATGGATCAGCCCGCCCAGGAATGCGATATCCGTGCCTGCGCGAAGCGGAACCCAGATGTCCGCCATGGCGGACGTTCTCGTAAAACGAGGATCAACGTGGATAACTTTGGCACCGCGTTCGCGCGCCTCCATTACCCATTGAAAGCCGACCGGATGGTTCTCGGCCATCGACGATCCCATGATCAGAATCGCATCCGCATTACTGAGATCCTGTTGTGCTGTCGTGGCGCCGCCGCGACCAAAGGATGTGCCCAGACCGGGCACGGTGGAGCTATGTCATATTCGCGCCTGATTGCTGACGCAAACCATGCCCAACCCGGCGGTAAACAGCTTTTTGATAAGGTAATTTTCTTCGTTGTCGAGAGTCGCTCCGCCCAGGTGTCCAATCGCGGTCGTCTGCATGAGAGATTGCCCGTCGCGTGTCTCCTGAAACGTGCGTTCACGCGAATCCCACAAGCGATCCGCAACCATATCCATGGCCTTTTCGAGATCAATCTCGATCCACTGCTTGGCAAAAGGCGCACGGTATTTCACTTTGTTTAAGCGGTTGGGATGGGTATGAAGTTCGAAAGTATCCGCGCCCTTGGGACAGAGCCGCCCGCGCGAAATGGGGGACGCGGGATCTCCTTCGATCGAAACCAGCTTGCCTTGCTTGTGGAAAATTAACTGGCCGCATCCCACACCGCAATAAGGACAGATCGATTGAGTTGCTTCCGCTCCAGCATTCTTGACTTGCAGGTGCTTCGTTTTTTCGGACATCGCTTCGCGTCCGGTACCCCGCAAGCCCCCTTTTATCTGCTGAATCAAAGGCCATCGTTCGAGCATGGAACATCCTTTCGCCTGCTGATGTCGCGAACCTCTGAATGGCTTAAGATCCGAGGGGTTGGATCCTGGCCGCTAACTGATATCACCTTTCCTGACGTTAAGTTTTGATAGATCGTGGTTCAATCGGTAGTTTGCCGTAGCTATCCGGAGCATTGATCGGTGCTTGGTCAATCCGGTGCTCGTAGATTCGGCATCCAAAGCCCTCTGGAGTGGGCACGTTACTCATGGCCGATAAATTGCCCGTCGTAATCGTTGGGGCAGGGGTTGCAGGACTTTCCGCCGCGATAAAACTAGCCGAAGGCGGCCTTCCGGTTACGATTCTCGAGGCACGGGATCGGATTGGCGGCCGCGTCTGTACGCGACGCATTGCGGCCTGCGATGCTCCCATCGAGTTTGGCGCCGAGTTTATCCACGGCAAGCCGCCTGAGATCCTTCAACTCCTCCGGAAAGCAGGCAAGCCAATCCTGGAAGTCGACGGGGATAACTGGTGTGTCTCAGGCAAAGGTCTGAGCTCCTGCGATTTCTTTTCGGACATCGACGCCATTCTGCAGAAAATGGACGATTCAGTCCGTGACGAGTCTTTCCTTTCCTTCCTTGACCGTTGTTTCCCCAATCGCGAAAACGATCCGCGAAGAGCTGAGATCAGGCAGCGCGCGATCGCCTACATCAGCGGATTTAACGCTGCCGATCCCGCGCTGGTCGGGGTCCATTGGCTGGTGCAGGAAATGCGGGCCGAGGAAAAGATTGAGGGCCATCGTGCCTTCCGCTCCAAAAACGGATACAACGACTTGCTGGAAATTTTCGGCGAGCAGATCAGGAAGCTGAATGTTCAGGTTCAGACGAATACCGTGGTGGAAACAGTTCGCTGGAAGAACTCTTTCGCCGAGATTCAAGCACGAAATGGTGACGGGACCGCGACCCTCTCCGCATCGGCTGTGCTGATTACGATTCCGCTCGGCGTTTTAAAGGCATCGGCCGGACCTGGGGCCATTCACTTCAGTCCTGCTCTGCCTCCGGAGAAAATCCGCGCTCTCGAAAAATTGGAAATGGGAGAAGTGATCCGTGTCGTTCTTCATTTCGGTGAAAGATTCTGGGAATCGGTTCGCCCTTCCGCAAGCCGAACGCTTGCGAATATGAGCTTCTTGTTCTCGGAGGATGCGTGGTTCCCCACCTGGTGGACGGCAATGCCCGAGAAATATCCGATCATCACAGGCTGGGCGCCCTTCTTGTCGGGCCACCGCCTCACCGGTCAGGATCAAGCGGCCGTAACTCAGCGCGCGCTCGAAACTCTATCGCGGCTGCTGCGTGTGAACTTCGATACTGTACGGCATTCGTTCTTGAATTCTTACTTTCATGACTGGCAATCGGATCCCTTTTCGCGCGGAGCCTACAGCTATGCGAAAGTGGGTTCGGACGGCGCTCTGGAGGTGCTTGGCGCTCCTGTCGACAGCACTCTGTTCTTCGCCGGAGAGGCGACCGATACCACCGGTAATAACGGGACTGTACACGGAGCCATCGCCAGCGGACACCGGGCGGCAGACGAGATCCTGAAGGCTCGGCGTCGGTGATTGATCACGGCGATGAATCGCCGCTCCTAGGAACAATTCCATTCACCAGCTAAGCTTTTCCTTTCCGATGTTGCCTATCACTTCCATGGTCGGCGACCATGGTATCCTTCGCGGTTATCGCGCTTCGTAAACGTTTACGACGTTCGCCCTTAGCTGGTCACTTGTCAGTTGTCTGTCACAGGAGGTCTCATGCCCGCTCGTCGTTTTGTGGCGGATAGTCTTCTCGCAGCTTTCTTATTTTTATTTTTTACCTTCGCAACCCGTCTGGTTTTCGGCT
>Ga0209168_10000790_pt1 | contig 27900 bp, 20 predicted proteins | sample Coa_R1_FD_187156 | JGI IMG/M metagenome (GOLD analysis project Ga0209168, IMG submission 187156) | Surface soil microbial communities from Centralia Pennsylvania, which are recovering from an underground coalmine fire - Coalmine... | ecosystem: Environmental > Terrestrial > Soil > Unclassified ...
GCCTCGACGGCCTGTCCCGGCGGTACGGCAGCACCCAGGCCCTGGACGCGGTCGATCTCGCCCTGGAGCACGGGATCACCGGCCTGCTCGGCCCGAATGGGGCCGGGAAGACCACGTTGCTGTCGATCCTGGCCACGGTCAACGAGCCGGACGCGGGGCGGGTTTCGGTGTTCGGCCTGGACCCGCGCCGGGCGGCGGAGCGGGTGCAGATCCGCCGCCGGCTCGGCTACCTGCCCCAGGACCTCGGGTACCACCGTCACTTCACGGTGGCCGGGTTCCTGGACTACGTGGCGATCCTGAAGGAGATCACCGACCGGCGCCGCCGCGCCGAGGAGGTGGCCAGGGTGCTGGCCGTCGTCGGGCTGGAGGGCCGCGCCCGCACCCGGATACGGGCCTTGTCCGGCGGGATGCGGCAGCGTCTGGGGATCGCGCAGGCGCTGCTCGGTGAGCCCGGGTTGCTGATCCTGGACGAGCCGACGGCCGGGCTGGACCCCGAGCAGCGGCTGCGGTTCCGTGAACTGCTTTCGGGCCTGCCCGGCGATCCGGTCATCGTGCTGTCCACTCACCAGGCCGACGACATCGCCGCGATCTGCCCGCGGGTGGTCGTGCTGTTGCAGGGCCAGGTGCACTTCATCGGAACCCCGGCGGAACTGGCCGCCACCGCCGCCGGGCGGGTCTGGGCGGCGGACGAGCGCGGCGGAAGCGCCCACCTGTCCTGGCGCGGCGGCGACAACCGGTGGCGGCACATCGGCGATCAGCCGCCCGCCGGCGCCGACCTCGTCGCGCCCACCGTGGAGGACGGCTACCTGCTGCTCTGCCACGCGGCAGACGCGCGATGAGCGCCCGGACGGTGCTGGCCCTGGCCAGGGTCGAGGCGTGGCTGCTGGTCCGCAGCGTGCTGGTGCTGGCCGGGATGCTGGCCGGCGCGGTGGTGATCTGGTTCCTCATCCGGCCGACGGAACCGTTGTGGTGGCGTGCCGACTGGCGGATCGGCGGCGGGCAGCTCGTCCTGGGGATGGCCGTCCTGGCCGCCGCGCAGCTGAACGCCGGGCGGCCCCGGCGAGACGCCATGGCCGAGCTGTACGCCAGCTTCCCGGCCACGGCCGGCACCCGGACCCTCGCTCACCTGATCGGCCTGGCCGGCGCGGTGCCCGCGGGCCTGCTGCTGCTCGGCGCCGCCGCCGTGGTGATCCAGCTGAGCGGCGCCGTCGGCTCGGCGAGCATCGCGGTCCTGGCGGGCGGGCTGCTGCTGGTGATCGCGGCCGGAGCGGCCGGAGTCGCGATCGGCGTGCGATTCGCGCATCCGCTGGCCGGGGTGCTCGGCGCGCTGGCGTTGTTCATCAGTTCCGCGACGACCCACCTGGCCTCGGGCGGCGGCATCTGGCTGCTCCCCTGGGAGGTGTTCCAGGACGATCTGAGCCAGCTGCCCGGCCGGCTGACCGGTTACCCGCCCGCCGGCGCGCACGCGGCGGAACTGGCCGGCCTGGCCGCCCTGGCCGCGATCGTGGCGCTGGCGGTGACCATCGCCGGTGGCCGGTCCCGGGCGAGGCTGGCGCTGGCCGGCGTGGTGGCCGTGGCGGTGATCTGTCTCGCCGGGGTGCTGCAAGGGCGGCCGCTGCCCACCGCCGAGCTGAATCACCTGGTCACCGAGATCGCCGACCCGGCCTCGGCGCAGGACTGCGTCACGGCCAGCCAGGCCCGGTACTGCCTGTACCCCGGCTTCGGCCGCGACCTGCCGTCACTGCGGGATCCGGTCAACGGGGTGCTCGCGCACCTGCCGGCCCGGCCCGCCCAGCCGCTGACGATCAGGCAGGCGGCGCTGCCCTCGCTCGACGGAACTTTCACGCACGGCCATCCGGACCAGCAGATCGCCCGGTGGAACACGCAGCTGCAGGCGGCGCCGGGCGACGCCACCACGGCATCGGCGGTCTACCTGTCCGTCGGGTCGTGGCCCGCCGCGGGCGGCCAACTGGCCGACGCGCGTTTCGACGTGGCGCTAGCGGCCGCCGACTGGGCGGTCCGGCTCCCGTTCCCGGTCGCCAGCGGGCAGCCGTGCGTGGCGCTGGACCAGGCGCGGGAGGCGATCGCGATCTGGCTGGCCATCCTCGCCACCCGCCCGGCGGGCAGCGAGCTCCAGGCCGGCCTGAACGGCTCCGGCGGCGGCTTCACGGCGACGGAGGTCAGCAACACCATGGTCCGGACCTGGAACTATCCCGGCATCAGCGCCGGCTATCTCACCGGGGCCACGCCGCAGCTCACCGCCGCCGGCTACCTGCTGGCGAGCGCCATGACCCGGCTGCCGGAGCAGAAGGTCAGCCGGGTCCTGGCAGGCGCCTGGTCCACCTGGCTGAACTGGCACACCGGCGACGCGCGGCTCGCCGCGGCCCTCGGCATAGCGATGCCCAGCGTCCCCGGCCTGCCGGGACTCGCGGGGCCCGCAGGCAACGCGCCGCAGAACCCGGTATGCACCAGCTGAGCTCGCTGCCCCGCCTGGGGCGGCACATCGCCGCCACGATGCCGTGGGTCACGCTGCTCACCGGCTGCCTGGGCGGCACCGCCCTCCTCGCCGTCCTGGCCCGCGTCGCGGGCGCCTCCCACGGGATACTCGACCAGGGCACCGTCCGGCTCACGTTCCTTCCCGCGATCGCCGCCCTGGCCTTCGTCCCGCGGACCCCGGGCCAGCCCCTGACCCAGACTCTCCCGGTCCCGGGGTGGGTGAGCACGACGGGTCATCTCCTGCTGGCGGCCCCGGTGCTGGCGGTGACCTGCTGGGCGCAACTGGCCATCGCGGCGCACACCACCCCGCCGCGCGCCGTGGGCCACCCGCCCGCCGTCTACCCGGTGATAGCCCAGCTCGCCGCCTGGTGCGCGATAACCGCGGCCGCCGCCGCGTGCGTGGACCGATCCCGCTACGCCGACCTCGGCGGCGCCATCGCCGGTCCGGCCGGCCTGGCGGCCATCGCACTGGCCTGGTACTCCCCCGTCACCCGCACGATCGTGACCGGACCGCCCGCCGCGGCCCACGGCGTGACCACCGCCTGGTCCGTGGTCGCGGCGGGGGCGCTGGGCCTGGCCGGTGCCGCGATGCGGGACCGCTGGCACCGCTACTCCCGGCACCGGTTCAGCCGGACAGGCTCCGGACGTCCCACAGGACAGCGCCGGGAACCTGCCGCGCCCGCTCCCCGGTCAGCTGGTTGAGGGCCTTGCGCAGCTGGTCATAATGCGGTGCTCCCGGGCTGAGGATCACGATGGCGGTGTGCCAGTACCGCACGTCGGCCCGGAAGGCGGCCCGCTGGGCAGCGGTGATCCGGGTGTGCGTGTCGTAGACCCCGATGTTGAAGAGCAGCCGGGCGGTCGGGCGGAACGGAGGGCCGTAATTCCCCGGCCCGTCGGGGAAGGGCCCGAGGAAGTAGCCGCCGACCATCCGGTAGTCCTGCCCGGTCGCGTTGTCCCAGTCCATGGTCGTGAACGAACCGACCCAGAAGACGGAGTTCACGGCGAATACCGACTGGTCACCCGGCACGTACTGGCGCCACTGCCCGCTGGTGAAGAACCCGGGGACCGGTGCGGCGGGCTCGGCCAGCACCGGCGTGGGCGCGATCGGCAGCAGCGCCGCGGCCAGGACCAGCATCCAGCCGTACCGGATCCAGGCCCGCGGCGCGGATGCCGCGGCCCGGACCGAGAGCGCGAGCAGGATGGCGATGACCGGGATCAGCGCGAGGCCGAACCTGGTGGGCACCACGCTGTCGAACAGCTGGAGGTGATCCAGCAGGGTCATCGGGCCGTGCTGGAGCACGGTGCGGCCGCCGACCTTGACCGTCCGGCCCAGGGACAGCGCGGCGAAGACGAGCGCCACCGCGGTCAGCGCCCGCACCGCCACGTGCCTCCGCCACAGCCAGATCACGATCACCCCGGTGGCGATGAGCAGCGGGGCGCCGAACAAGGTGTTCTCCTCCGGCGGCCCGCTGTAGCTGCTGTGCGAGGCTCCGTGCCGGACCAGCGAGGACTGGGCAAACGCCGTGAAGGCCCGCAGGTCGGTGCCGTACCCGAGCACCAGGCCGGGCAGGCCACGGTAGCTTTGCGGGCCGGCGAACTGGAACCACAGCGGGTAGGCCAGCAGGCCGCCGGCGATGAGCAAGGCCGGCCACAGCCCGGCCAGGAACGGCCTGACCCGCGCCCGTACCTCGGCCGGGCGGAACATCGCGTACACGACCACGAAGATCGTGACCGCCAGCCCGGTCTGGAACAGCAGTTCCTCGTTGAGGAACGCCTGCCAGGTGACCAGCAACCCGAGCACCACGCCGTCCCGCACGCGACGCAGTGAGACGGCCCGCCAGGCGATGAACGGGATCAGGAACTGGGCGACCAGGTCCGGGTGGCCGTTCACCTGGTTGACCATGCCGGGTGCGAAGCCGGCGAACAGGCCGCCGGCCATCGCCGCTGGCCAGGAGCTGACGACGTGCCGGTAGAGCACGTGGTACCAGGCCCATGCGGTGGCGGTCAGGCCGCCGGTGAGCATGACCGTGAACGCCACGGCGGGGCCGAACAGGAGGGTGACCGGGACCAGCGGCACGGTCAGGCCGAGCATCCCGGTGTTGGCCATCAGGTTCACGCCGTTCGGCGCGTTCAGCTGGGGGGTGAAGAGCGGGTTCTCGCCGTGGGTGAAGATCCGGGTCGCGTGGATCAGCGCCCACTCGAAGAAGTGAACGTCGGAAGCGCCGTTCACCAGGGCGAGCGAACCGATGTGCAGCCACAGCCCGGAGGTGACCCAGCAGGCCAGCGCGAGGAACAACGCCACTGCGGCGGCATCTGCCCAGCGAGACGCGGGCTGGTTCGCGGACCGCTCGGGAGCGGGCTGCGTGACGATGGCCTGGGCGGCACTGGACGTGCCCACCCGGGCGAGCCTACCGGGTCGGCGGCGTGGCCCGGCCGGGCCGGACGATCCGCTAGGGTTACCAGGTCCGCCGATAAGCAAGGCTGTTCCGTCATTCAAGATCAGTAGGCTGCCTAGCCTGGAGTGGCAGATGACGCGAATAAACGGAGATCAGCGTGTCCAGTCCGAGGTGCTCGAGGGCCTCGCGACAGCGGTGAACCACCGGCGCTGGTTCGTGGAACTGGCCATACCGTTCCTCGGTGATGACCCGATCGAGGTCGGTAGCGGTCTGGGCGATTACGCGCTCGAGTGGGCCCCGCACTTCGGCCGGTTCACCGCCACCGAGGCCGACCCCGGCCGTCTGGTGGCACTCAAGGAGCGGCTCGACGGGCATGAGCGCGTGGACATCCGGCAGCTGCTGCTGCCCACCGACGAGGTGAATACGTACTCCGGCGCGGTGTCGTACAACGTCCTGGAACACATCGAGGACCACGTCGCGGCGCTGCGGAGCATGGCGCGCCTGGTCCGGCCCGGTGGCCGGATCGTGCTGATCGTGCCCGCGTTCCCGTTCGCCATGAGCCCGGTGGACATCGCGACGGGACACGTCCGGCGGTACACCAAGAAGAGCATGCGAGCCGCGCTGACGCAGGCCGGGCTGACCATCGAGCACCTGCACTACGCCAACGCGCTCGGTCTGGTCGGGTACTACCTGGCGACCAGCGTGTTCCGGCTGACGCCGAAGGAAGGGCCGATGGTCAAGCTGTACGACCGCCTCGTCCTGCCGGTCACGCGCGCCGCCGAACGCCTGGTCCACCCGCCCTTCGGCCAGTCCGTGTTCGCGGTGGCACGAGTGCCCGCATGGTCAGGCTAGGCGCGTTCCAGGCCGCGCAGGGCGCCGGCCATCGAGCGGAACAGCGGGTCGGTGAAGGCGGTCAGACCCGCGTAGACGGTGTTGACCTGCTGGTAGGCACGGACGGCGCGCGCGTCCGGGGTGAACTGGCCGGCGGCACAGACCATCGCGGCGGCGGCCAGGTCCCAGTCCGGGTAGATGCCGTGGCCGACGGCGGCGCAGATGGCCGCGCCGAGGCCGGCCGCGTCGGCGACCGCGGTGCGGCGAGCCGGGCGGTCGAAGACGTCCGCGACGATCTGCACCATCAGGTCGGAGCGGGACCCGCCGCCGGAGACCAGGACCGGTGAGAGCCGGCCCCCGAGCGCCTGCTCCATCGCGGCGGTGTTGTTCGCCATGGTCAGGGCGATGCCTTCCAGGATCGACCGGTAGATGTGGGCGCGGCCCTGGCTGCCGTCGAAGCCCAGCAGCGCGCCCCGGCGCCAGACCGCGTGGCCGGGCGCGAGCCAGTCCGGCACGGTCAGCAACCCGTTGCTGCCCGGGGTCAGGCGGCTGGCTTCGGCGTTGAGGGTGTCCTCCAGGCCGGTTTCCGCACCGGGTGAACCTTCCAGCACGCCGCGGTACCAGCTGACCATCCACATGCCGCGGCGGATCCCGGTGCTCTCGTACAGGTACTTCCCGGGCCGGGCCGCGAAGTTGACCCAGTAACTGTCGTCCGCGCTGGTCGCGGCCGAGCCGATGGTCATGGCCGCGATGTAGGTGCCGAGCGAGAGCAGCACGGCGCCTTCGCCGAGACCGCTGCCCAGCGCCTCGACGGCCTTGTCGTTGGCCGTGGCGTAGACGGGCAGGCCGGCCGGGATGCCGGTGGCCCGCGCCGCCGCGGCGGTCACCTCGCCGAGCAGGCCGCCGGGGGGCACCAGGTCGAACAGCATGTCGCGCGGCATGCCGGCGGCGGCGTAGGCGGCGGGATCGCTGGACCAGGTCGCGGTGTCCTGGTCGATGGGCCACACCCCTTGGTAGTTGGCGGCGGTGTCGGTGAACTGACCGGTCAGGCGGTGGGTGATGTAGCCGGAGGAGGTGGTGACGTAGCGGGTCAGCGGGCTGGCCGGCGCGTAGGGGCGGGAGACTCGCTGATCCATCCAGCTGAGCACCGGCTCGGTGAGGGTGCCGTCCGCGGCCAGCAGGGCCCGGCAGAACCGGATCGTGCACAGGCCGACCGCCGCGATGTCGGCCGGGTTGCCGGGGAACTGGGCCATGGCGGCCCGGCAGGCCTGCTGGATCGAGTCCCAGATGTCGTCACCGGGATGGACGGCTCGTCCGGGAACCGAGGTGTCGTAGGGCTCGAGGCGCCGGCGGGCCGAGGCGACGGCGCGACCGCGGGCATCGAAGATCGTGACCTTGCTGCTCTGGGACCCGTTGTCGATGGCCAGCAGGTAGGGCGTCATGACGGTTCGAGCGGGAAGATCGTGCCCGCGTTCATCACGCCCCGGGGATCGAACGCGTCCTTGAGGGTCGACAGCAGGTAGTAGGCGCTGCCGTGCTCCTGCCGCACCCACGGGGTGCGGTACTTGCCGATCCCGTGGTGATGCACCATTGACCCGCCCAGCCGCAGGGCTTCTTCGACGATGATCGCGTTCAGCGGCTTGTGGTAGACCTCGATCTCCTCGCGGGGGCTGCAGTTGATCGTGTAGTCGTAGACGAAGTACAGGTTGGTCCCGGTCTGGTAGCTGTGCGAGGAGTGCGCGCCGAGCATGGTCAGGTCGGCGGCCCGGCTGAACTCGCCCCGGATCCGGGCCATCACGGCGTCGAACAGCCCGGTGACCTGTGACCAGCTCACCGACACCTCGGTGGTGTACCCGAGGTGGGAGTGCTCGAGCATGGCGGCCTGCTCGGCGTCGATCTTGTCCTGGCCCCAGTTGAGGTTGTCGAACCAGCGCTGGATCCGGCCGGGATCGACGGGCTGGTGGGGACGCGCGGCGAACAGGTCCTCGATCGCCTCCGCGGTGGCCTCGACGATGCCCTTCGGGCCTTCGGCGACGAACACGACGACGTTGCGGCCCTGGTAGAAGTCGGCGAAATGCTGCCGGGCGTCCTCGGGTGAGTAGAGCCGGCACACCGACGGCCGGTACCCGGCGGTGATCAGCTCGCGGAGAGCGTCAATGCCGTCCCCGAAGCTGTGGACGAGGAAGCCGAAATAGCGGTTGTGCTCGGGCCGGTAACGGAACAGCTTGACCGTCACCTCGGTGATGAAGCACAGCGCCCCCTCGCTGCCGATGATCACGTGGCGGATGTCCGGGCCCGCGGCCCGGCGGGGCACGTTCTTGATCCGGGTGACCTGCCCGCCGGGGAAGACGGCTTCCAGGCCGACGACCATGTCCTCGATCCCGCCGTACAGGGTCGAGAACTGGCCGATCGAACGGGTGGCGACCAGGCCGCCGAGCTGGGCGAGCGGCTTGGACTGCGGTGAGTGCCCGGTGGTCAGGCCCCGGGCCTGCAGCACGTCCTCCAGGTCGGCCAGGCCGACGCCACACTGCACGGTAGCCATCATGTCGACCGGGTCGATCGAGGTGATCGCGTTCATCCGTGACCCGTCCACCACGACGCTGTCCTCGACCACGGTCTCCAGGCCGCCCTCAGTGGCGGTCCGGCCCGTCCGGGGGACGACGTTGACCAGGTTCTGATCAGCGAAGCGCAGGATGGCCGCCACGTCGGCGGTCGATCCCGGGTAGACGATGGCGGCCGGGATCGGCCCGTCGTAGATACCGTGCACGGCCGTGTATTTCTTGAACCGGTCGACGCTGGCCGCCTTCAGCTGCTCCTCGCCGGTCTCGACCGCGTCCGGTCCGAGCAGTTCGGTCATCGCCGCGACGATCGACTCCCGGCTGAGCACAGATCGCGATGAAGTCATGGCCTGGATCCCTCTCACTAACGGTCAGCGGACCAGGTAGCCGCCGTCGACGACCAGCACGTGGCCGTTGACGTAATCGGCGGCCCGGCTGGCCAGGAACACGACCGCACCCATCAGGTCGGCGACCTCGCCCCAGCGCGCCGCCGGGATGTGCTCGACGATGCGGCGATCCGCGGCCGGGTCGGCGCGGGTGGCCGCGGTGATGGCGGTCTTGAAGTAGCCGGGTGCGATGGCGTTGACCTGGATGTTGTACGTTGCCAGCTCGTCGCAGTAGGCCTTGGTGAAGCCCACGATTCCCGCCTTGGTGGCGGCGTAGGCCGGTGAGCGCTGGCCGCCGAGGAAGGAGAACAGCGAGGCGATATTGATGATCTTGCCGGATCGCTGCTCGATCATGAACTTGCTGGCCTCGTACGCGACTTCAAAGGCGGCGGTCAGGTTCACCGCGACCATGGCGTCCCACTGATCACGGCCGAACGCCTCGACCCCGGCCAGCAGTGCGATGCCCGCGCAATTGACCACGATGTCGACCGAGCCGAGCGTCTGGACGCACCGGCGGACGATAAGACCAGGAGCGCCCGGCTGCGTGATATCGGCGGCCATGAACTCCATCCGGCGCCCGGCGTCCTCGATGAGCCCGCGCGTCGTGCCGTCGTCCTCGGCCAGGCCGACCGCGAACACGTCGGCGCCCGCCTTGGCCAGGGCCGCGGAGAAGGCCTGGCCGAGGCCGGAATTCCCGCCGGTGACCAGGGCGTTGCGCCCGGCGAGCGAGAACAGGTCCAGGCTGAAGCCGGTTAGGTCCATGGATCAGCGCTACCACGAGGCATGCTGTGTACCCTAGGTCGCCGGCGGCTGGTGTGCCTCAGCGGTCCCCGATGAGGGAGCGGAAGTCGTCCTGCGCCGGCCGCGGCGTCGGCAGCGGGTAGTCGTCCAGGAGCACGTGCAGGTTGCTGGCGGCCAGCACGTAAGCGTGCCACAGCAGCCGGGCCGTGGCCTCAGGCCCCAGCTTGCGCAGCACCGTGGGCACCGCCCGGTTCTGCCGTGCGACCTCGGCCCATGCCGCCCGGTCCTGCTCGGTGCCGCCCAGCCACGCCAGTGCCTCGTGCGCCCTGACCTGCCGCTGCGCCCGCCGGCCGGTGGCGCCGGCGAAAGCATCCGGTACCTCGAAGGGCGACTGGGCGATGTGCACGAGCGCCCCGCGCGGGCCGTGCTTCAGGTCGGCCGCCGTATCCCACCCGGTCACCAGCTGATGCCGGCGGCTGCTGGTGGAGACGGCGTACTGGACGTCCTTGACCCGCGCCAGCGTAGTCAGCTCGTTGCGGATCGCGATCCGGCTCCGCGGGACCGGTGTCCACTGCGGACCCGCCGAGCTGTTGACCACGACCATCTCGTCCACGGCGGGCGTCCGGACCGGGAGCCCGGGATTCTCGCGGACCCGGGAGGGCAGCCCGTCCAGCCACTGGTCGGCCATGTTGTCATAGACACCGCCGTCGGTCAGCAGCATCTGGCCGGGGACGGCCGGCGGTTCGGTGACCGACGCGCTGCGCTCGAACTGGTACGGCGCGGTCGGCAGCCGCCTGGCCGCAAACGCTCCGGGCAGGCAGGCGGAGGCCTGGACCGCGGTAGACAACCGCAGGCCGGCTGGCCGGCCACGGCCGAACCGGTAGGAGTAGAGGAAGGCCGGGGCGAGATAGAAGTGCTCCCCGCCTTGCAGTTCGGTCGCGCACATCACGTGATCCAGCGAACGCGCGACCTCCGCCAGCCTGGTCGGCCGGCCGCCGCGGCTGAAGTGCGTACGGGCGAGCGCGGCATCCACTACCGCGCTACGCCGGGCGAACACCGTGATGCCAGCCGTCAGGACGGCGAGCGAGGCAACCAGGACGACGCCCGCCGCGACGCCGGCACCGCCGATGAACGCCATCACCAGGCCGGCCACGAAGGCCAGCGCGCCGATCCCGAGCAGGGCGAGGACCGTGACGACGTATGCGTTGGTACTGGGACCCCAGAAGAACAGGCCGGTGTACGCCACGTGCCGCAGCAGCGGCCGGAGCCGGGCGCGCAACTCATCCGCACTCACGCTGGCGTAATCCATTTCGTGCGCGACGACCCCGTTGGCGATGGAGCCGCCGGACACGGACGCGATGGCGCCGACGTCGCCTTGCCGCCCGGCATCGGCGAGGTAGAGCAGCACGCCTAGGCCCCAGATGGTCGCACGGTGACCGCCGCCGGACAGCGCCACGCCGATTCGTGTCATCCCCTAAATCATGCCATTGAACTGAATCAAGCCGGCCCCGCGCGCCTCCGGATAGGTAGACATCCCATGCGATCAGGAGTAAAAATGCCCGCCGGTGACGTGCTGCGAATAGAACTGCTGCCGGCCGGGCACGGTGACTCGATCCTGATCGAATACGGTCCCGCCGATGCACCTCGCCGGATATTGATAGATGGCGGCCCGGTGACGTCATACAGCCACATCAGTGAGCGAATTTCACGGCTTTCACAGGAGCAACGGAACTTCGAACTGCTCGTCATGACCCATGTCGACGCGGATCATATCGAGGGGATCCTCAAGCTCCTTAATGACCGCGCTCTGGCGATGAGTTTCGGGGATATCTGGTTCAACGGCTACCGCCATCTGCCGACCGATGAGCTCGGGGCGGCGCAAGGTGAGATGCTGAGCGCGGTCATCGAGACCCGCGAGCTGCCCTGGAACGTGAAATTCGGCGGCGGACCGGTGCAGGCTGACCGGGCCGGCCGCCTGCCGTGCGTCGAGCTGGCCGACGGTTTCCGCCTGACCGTGCTGACTCCGGGCCGGCCCGAGCTGGTCCGGCTCCGCAAGGTCTGGGAACGGGAGATCCGGCGGGCCGGCCTGGCCCCGGGCTCAACGCGCGAAGCGCTGGACCTGCTGGAGCGCAGCCGTCGCCTGACGCCCATGGACAGCTACCTGGGCGGGGAACAGCTCGACCTGGCCCGCCTCGCGTCGGCCGCCTCGGACCTGGACGTCTCCCCCACGAACGCGAGCAGCATCGGCTTGCTCGCCGAATACGCCGGCCGGCGAGTCCTGTTCACCGGAGACGCCACTCCGCAGGCGCTGACCGCCGCCGCCGGGCAGCTCCTGTCCGAGCGCGGCGTTTCCCGGCTTGAACTGGACGCGCTCAAGGTCCCGCATCACGGCAGCCAGAACAACGTCACCACGGCCATGATCCGCATGCTTCCCGCGCGGCGCTATCTGTTCTCCACCGACGGCACGCACTTCCAGCATCCGGACCCGGCCGCCGTGGCCAGGGTGGTGATGGGCGCTCCGCAGGGCGTCGAGCTGGTCTTCAACTACCGGACCGAGCGGACGCGGATCTGGGACGCACCCGGCCTGCGGGCGAAGTACGGGTACGCCACGCGTTTCCCGCAGGACGGACAGACGGGTATCGCCGTCGGCCTGTAGGGCACGCGAGGCCGGGCCAGATGGGAGGGATAGTGGCCACCAGGGACATCGTCATCACGATCACGGGCGACGGCCGGGTCGAGGCGCGCCGGGACGACGGCGCCTACTCGGGAGCCGGCCGGATCGAGTCCTTCGGGCTCGACGCCGATCTCATCGGTCTCTTCGAACGGTGGCTGGGCGAGCGCGACCGGATCTGGCGTCGAGACGAGATCACCGTGTTCGGGCGCGTGCTCTACCGGCTCCTGCTCGACGGCGCGGTCGGTGACTTCGTGGAGCGGACCCTCGGCCAGCTCGGCCCCGACGACCGGCTTCGTCTCCGGCTCGCCTTCGCCGGCGACATCTCAGATCAGTTCCGGCATCTGCCCGCGGTGCCGTGGGAGTACCTCTACGCTCCGGACCGGGAGGGCCGCCCGGGCTACTTCCTGGCCACCGACACGCGCATGATCTTGTGCCGTTATATCCGGCTGGAAACGGGACAGGACGCATTCGCGCCCGCGGATGCGCCACTGCGCCTGCTGGTGATCGTGTCCCAGCCCGATGACCCGTACCTCGGCGAGGTGGTGTCCGAGCCGGTGCTCACCGCGATCAACCGGCTCACCACGGACCTGCCGCTCCGTGTCGAAACCGTGCAGAACCCCACGATCGACGCCCTGGAAGAGGCGTTGCGGAAGCAGAAGCCGCACATCATCCACTTCATGGGTCACGGCGATTACGACCAGGACACCGAGCAGGGCCGGATCGCCCTGCTCAGTGACGACGGCGGTACCCGGTGGGTGCCTGACCGGTTGTTCGTCGAGCTCATCCAGCACGCGCGGGCCATCCCCCGGATGGTCGTCCTGCATTCATGTGACGGCGGGCGGGTCAACTACAGCGCCAACTTCGCCGGCATGGCGCCGCAGCTCATCCGCAACGGCGTCCAGTGCGTGGTGGCCATGCAATATGCCGTGACGAACCGCGTCGCCATCGACTTCAGCACCGCCTTCTACCGCCACCTGTCGGCCGGCCGCTCGGTCGACGAAGCGGTCCAGGAAGGACGCTGGCGCATCACCCGGCCGAGTGACGCGGGCGCCGATGATCCGCGGCTGCTCGGCGTCCCGGTGATCTATCTGTACAGCCGGGACGCGATCATCGGGTCGGCGGACGGATCCGCGACCCCCGTGCACGAGAGATGACGGCCCATGACCTACGAACTGCAGGTGCGCGTCACCAACGGCCAGGCGGTGGCGACCCTCTACAAGGACGGCCGGGAGGATGCCGCCCGCGGCAGCGCCGACATCGGCAATGACCGGCTCAGGCTGGAAACCGTGGGCCTGCTGCAAGACTGGCTCAGCCGTTGGAACGTGGTTTCCGATATCGGCATGACGCACAAGGCATTCCCGGTTCTGGATACCTTCCGCCTGCTCGGCGAGCACCTCTATCAGATCGTGTTCCCTGGTGAGGTCGGCGTGGGCTTCGCTCAGTCGTACGAGGAGGCGGAGCAGGCCGGGCAGCCGCTGCGGGTCATGCTGAGTTTCGGCAAGGACGCGAGCGATCTCGCGGCGCTTCCCTGGGAATTCCTCTACCGGAGCAACGACGCGGGCTCGTCGTTCTACCTCGCCACCCAGACCCAGCTGATACTCAACCGGGTTCTCCCGATCCGCAGACCCGACATGCAAACGGTCGCGCTGCCGTTGCGGGTTCTGGTCATCATGTGCGTGCCCGAAACCGATGACCCGGAGCAACAGGAGCACATGAAGCAGCGGGAGGAAGTCCTCGGCTCGATACGAGAGCTCGCGGAAGACCGGGAGCGGCTGGATGTCCGCATCGTCGACAACTGGGACCGAGACCGCGTCGACGCGGAGCTGAAGAACGCACCCCACGTCGTGCACATCATCGGGCACGCCCGGCACGTCCGGGATACCGGAGGCCGGATTCGTGCCGTGATCGAACTGCCCGGCGCCGACGGCACCATGGAATGGAACGATCCGCAGTGGGTGGTCGAGCTGCTCACCAGGTACAAGGCGGACGGGAGACAACCGAAGCTCGTCATCCTGCACCTGTGCGAGATGAACCCGTTCGACTTCACGGCCAGCTTCGAGCGGCTGGCGCCCGAGCTCATCGAGGCCGGCATCCCGGCCGTGCTGGCCATGCAGTATCCGCTGTCGGCCACGGCCGCCCGGCGGTTTACCTCCACCTTCTACGGCCGGCTGGCCGCGGGCGACGAGATCGACCAGATCGTGCAGGAAGCCCGCTGGGATATGCACAGCCGTCTCAACGACGCCCGGCTGATCGGAACCCCCGTGCTGTACATGCAGAGCAACGAGGGACGGCTGGTCGAAGAAGAGGCGGAGATCCCGAGCGAAGGGCGGGTCGACCCGCACCAGGTCTCCACGCGGACGATCGTCGGCGGCAACGGCCACGAGCTCAAACAGCGCCTCAAGAACGCGGCCTGGGCAGAGGCGACCGACAAGCAGTTGATGGAAGAGCTGGAGAGCTGGATCGAAGGAACCACCTGGTCAGCCGATGCGGCCGCCAACGAGCAGCAGATCCGCCAGCAGATGAGGCTGGACCCGTACGTGAGCGAGCGCGGCCCGCTGTACCTGGCCATGCTCAGGGCCCTGAAGGGCGATCGCGATGACCCCGCACGGTGAGCCGCCGGAATCGGTCCGGCAGGACATCCAGCAGATCGTCGCCCGGGCGCAGGCACGGATCACCGACCAGTCGGTCAGCGCGACCGGGCAGACATTGCTGCGCGGCATGCTGGCGGTCCTCAAGCGGGCGAACAGCTATGTTCAGCTCGAACATCAAGTCGGCGGCCTGCTGCGCGACCTGGAGGCCGGGCGGACGGTGCTGCAGGGGCTGCTCGACGAGGCCGTAGCGGCCGAGGCGGCCTGGAGCGATCAGCAGCGCTTCGGTGACGTGTGGTGGGATCTGCGGCACCGGGAGGTGACGCAGGCCTTCGCGCGGGGAGCCGCGGAGGGTCGGCAACAGTGGCTGGAGACCTACGCCGAGGCCGTCATCTTCGAGCGGTTCGATGTCTGCCAGCGGATGACCCTGCGCGACTGGCCCACGCCGGACGGGGTGGAGGCGCTGAGAAAGGGCGCCGCGGCGCTGGCCGAGAGGCGTTACCGGGACGCGGTAGACACCATCGAAGTGCTGGTCGCAAGCAACGTGGCGGTCACCGACGTCGCCAAGCGCACCGCCTTGCTCATGTTCCTCGGCCGGATCTACCTGTACGAGCTCTCGGACGTGACCACGGCCCGCACGTGGGTGGATCAAGCCGTCGACCTGGCCCCTGATGACGGCCGCTCGCTGGCGGCGCTCGGCGAGTGCCTGCGCGTCGGCGGGGACCTCGACCAGGCGCGCGAACACGCCACTCGCGCGATCCAGTTGTCCGGGCACCTGCCGGACGGCTATATCGGCGCGGCCCTGGTCTGCGAGGACCAGAGGAGCTGGCACCGCGCGCTGGACTTCTACGACAACGCGATCGAGGTGGCCGGCGAGACGGCGCGCTTCGGCCAGTTGCTCGCGCCGGCGCCGGCCGGGCTGTACTGGCAGCTTGCTCGCAGGCAGAGAAAACAGGAGCCCGCCCTGGCCCTGGAGGCCATCGACCGCGCGCTCAGCCTCGGCGTGCGGTGGAGCGATGAGTATCCCGAACGCAGGGCGCTGCGGGACCGGGGCGAGATACTCGAGGCCCTCCGCCGCCCGGGCGACGCGGCCGGGTCGTACTTCGAGGCGGGCCAGCGGTACTCCTGGCTGGGCAAGCTCGCGACCGCCCGCCCGCTGCTGGAGAAGGCCTGCGAGCTGGCGCCCGGGCACGCCGCGGCGCACTGGCAGCTGTCGGAGGTGCTGCGCGTCCTCAGCTACCGGAAGACCGCACCGTTCGTGGACGGCGACCTGGTGGATCTCAGCAAGAGCCACTGGGAGGCCGGGCACGCACTGCAGCGCCCGGACGCGGGCACGGCCTGGGTGTATCTCGGCCGCGCGCTGCTCAACGAGCAACGCTGGCTGCTGAGCAAAAACCCGGACCTCTTCTGGGAGTCGCTGGTCTTCATCGAGTGCGCGCTCCTGCTCAATCCCGACTACGCCACCGGCTGGGCCTACCTCGCCCACTACCACCGGCTCCTGAACAATCTGCAGATCGCGCTGCACGCCAGCGATAGGGCGTTGTCGATCGATCCAGCCGACGTGGCCGCGCTGGAGCAGCGATCGGCGATCCTGTCCATGCTGGGCCGGTACAGCGAGGCCGAGGAGATGGTCGACCGGCGCCTGGAACAGGCCGAAGAATGGTGGCCGGTGGCGCTCAAGGCGTACATCGAGCTGCGCACCGGGCGGCCCGAGCTGGCTCTGGAGCACATCGAGCGCGCGGTGGCGGCCGTGCCGGAGGACGAGCAGTACCGTGCGCTGCGCGGAACATGCCTGCGTCGCCTGGGTCAGTCGGAGCAGTCAGACGAAGACTTCCGCTGGATCTGGGATCACCGCGACGAGCCGCGAAGCGCATCCTGGCAGCCGCAGACCGTCGCCGGGGCTGGTTACCTGCTCGGCGAGTTCGACGACGCCGAACGCATCCTGCAGGCGACCCTGGCGCGCAAGACGATCGGCCTGCCCGAGCTGTGGAGCGGGCTGGGGCAGGTGCGGCTGGCCCGCAACGACCCGGCGCGCCACGACGTGACCGAGGGCGTGCGGGCCCTGGAGCGCGCCATCGCACTGATCAGCAATGCCGGCCAGCTCGACGACCTGCTCGGCTTTGACCTCGACGAACTGGAGCGCATCCTGGCCGCCCGGCCCGGCTCGGAACCAGCGCGGCAGGCCCTGACCGAGGTGCGCGTGCTGATCAGGGACCGGCAGGAGGTCCTGTCCCGTTCGGCGCCCACGGCCGACGGCGAACTGCGCGACGACGCGGAAACGGCACCGGCGGACTCCATGATGTGGCTGGCCGCCCGGGCCGGGCTGGCCCGTACGGCCTGTGCCGGGCGAGGATGGGACGCGGCCCTGGACGCGTACCTCGCGCTCATGTCGCGGGCAGCGTTCCCGGAAGCTGATGTCGGGCTGGCCCGCGTGATCGGGCATCTGCGGGACGACGCAGACCGGCTGGCCGCCAACGCCCTGGCCGGCCGGGCACGCGAGAAGTACGAGACCTTGCTCGGTTACGCCAGGGAGCAGCTCGGCGCGCAGCCGGGCCTTACCGCGGGCCTGGCCCTGCGAGCCGGTTTCGCCGCGCTTACCGAGTCCGACGACCGGGCCGCTTACCGGCACTTCAGCCTGGCGATATCGGATCCGGGAAGCCTGCGCGGACTGAGCGAATCCGGGCGTGTCGAGGAGCTGTTTGTCTGGTCCACCGCGCAGTACTGGAATCTGGCGGACGGTCTGGGCAGGCTGCGGGACATGTGCGGGCCCGGGACACCGGAGCGGGCGGTCCTGGACGAGCTCAGCACGGGACTGAGCCTGTCGCGGCTGTACCGGCTCCCGGCGAATGAGGTCACGATTTTCCCCATGGCCACTCCGCTCGCCCTGCGGCTGGGCCCTGGGCTGGGGCCGTCCGACAAGGCCGGGCGGGAATCGCTGCGACGAGACCTCGACCGGCTCCGCGGCCGCGTCGAGCGTGACACCGGGATCAGCGTGCCGGGCATCCGCGTGGTGGCGGCTGGAGGCCGCGGTGAGTACGCCATCTTGATCGACGACACGCTGGTGACGTCCGGCTGGGTCCAGGAGGATCAGTCGCCGCTGGCCGCCGTGCTGCGCCAGGTCGACGCGACGGTCCGTCGCAGCCTGCCGTCGTTCATCGGCACCGATGATGTCCAGGCCTGGCTCGACCGCGCCACGGAGAACCTGTCCGCGCTCGTGCGCGTCGCGGTGCCCGATCGCTCCGCCCGGGTGCAGCTCAGCCGGGTCCTTCAGGCTCTGGCGCTCGAAGGGGTGCCGCTCACCGCGCCAGCCGTGGTGCTGGAACAGATGCAGCGGGCGGCACCCGGCGCCGGAGTGCTCGGCATCGCCGCGACCGTCCGGCAGCGGATGCGGCCGTCGCTACCCGGCAACGCGCCAGGTACCCGGCGGGTGCGTGTTCCGCCGCCGGTCGAGGAGGCCCTCGCCGCGGGGCTGCGCGAGACGGACGGACTGGTCTCCTGGCAGCTACCGCGACCCGAGACCGTGCCGTTGCTGAACCGCCTGCGCGAGCTCGGTCACGAAGCGCAGGCCGGGACCCCGGGGGCGCTGGTGGTGCGCAGCAGCACCCTTCGCCCGTTCGTCTGGCGGCTGATCGGCGCGGAGTTTCCCCGCCTGAGCGTGCTGTCCGAGGAGGAAGTCATTGAGCGAGAAGACGAGCCCGCAGCCGCGTCCGTGGTGGCGTGAGACCATCCGTAAGGGGCTGAGCGGCCACCGGCCGGACGAGCAGCCCGTGGTGCCGGTCACCGTCGAGGTGAGCCCGCGGGGCTGGCAGATCATCGGGGAATCCGGGCTGCAGGAGGCCGTGCGGGCGCAGGTCGCCGCCACCGTCCGGCATGACCTGCAGGCCCTCGGGATTCCCGGGGAGCCGGAGGTGGTCCTCGAGCCCGTCGCCGGCACGCCGGATGACCTCCGCCTGCGAGTGCACGGCCGACTGTGCCGGGTGCCTGCCGAACACGTAGCGGAGATGGTGCGCCGCCTGGCCCGGCCGGACTGCACGGCGGTGTTCGAACTGCCGGCCGAGCACCTGGGTGCGGCCGTCGCCGGATTCTGCACCGCGGCGATGCACCGCAAGCCCTCGCTACTGCTCGGTGCTGAGCAGCTCCGCTGGTACCAGGACACGCTCGGTCGTGCGGGCCCCCCGCGGGCCGACCTGGCCTGGCCGCCGACCAGCCAGCGGCTGCGCGAGATCGTGGCTCCCGTGCTTGACGTCGGGGTGAGCATCGGCGACACCGGCGAGGTGTCAGCCATCGTCGGCGCCGGCGAACTCGACGCCGTACCGTCGGCGCTGCTCGCCGAGCGGCTCATCGACCAGCTACGCGCGCCCGCCGTGCGCATCCGGCTCGACGGCCAGACCCTGCGCTGGCTGACCACGCAGGACACCGAGCCCACGGATGCGTTCGTCCGGCTGCGCGAGGAGCTGTACGCGGAGTCGGGCGCGGTGTTCCCGGACTTCGTGTTCAGCGAGTCAGCCGGAGCGCCGCCGCGGACGGTCACGTTCGGCCTGAACAGCCTGATCACTCCGCCGGTCCGGCTGCCCGACGACCATCCGCTTCAGGCCGTGGCCGGGTGTCTTCGCACGGCGCTGCGCGAGTACCGCGGCTGGTTCTTCTGCATGAGCGTGCTCCAGGACCGGCTGGACCAGCTCAGCTTCGCCTGCCCGGATCTGGTCGCGGCGATCGAGGATCGCTATCCGCTCGACTGGATGTCGGCGGTCGGCCGGGCCCTGTTCCGCGAGGAGGTCCCGACGCCGAGGCTGAAGACGATCCTCGAGCACGTGCTGGACCTCGGCCCGGCCGACGACGCGCCCGACATGGTCCGGTTCAGCGAGTCCGCGGCGGCCTACACGCGGCCGACGACCGGATCGCTGCCCGAACCCCGTAACGTCGTCTGCTACCTGCGGAAAAGATCGAACGAGCAGGTCGAGGAGGCCGTCCTGATCGCTCAGTACGGACGGGTGCTCTTGCTCGCACCCGAGGTGCAGGTCATGGCCGCGGAACTGATCGCCCAGGGCAGCCAGCCGGACGGGCAGCAGGCAGAGGTCATCGCGGACGCGGTGCGGCACCAGCTCGCCGGCACAGCGGGCAACGTGTGCCTGGCCGCCCCGTCGGTACCGATGCGGTCACTGGTGCGAGAAGTGCTCGAGCCCGAGTTCCCGCTGGTCCCCGTCGTGGCCACCGCGGAACTCGGAACCCTGGCGGCGGGCCTGCTCGGCTAAGGCACCCAGCCAGGGCGCGACCCGCTCGCGGTCCAGGCGTTCGGGCGCGCGCAGCGTGGCGATCATGAGCCGGACCGTGTCCTGGACGTCTCTGGTCAGCCCGAAGCACTGCGCCGCCGACCGGCACCGGTCCGGCCCGAACTGCCGGGCCGTGGCCACCACGGCGTCGGCCAGGCCGGGTAGTTCGGCGGCGTCTTCAGGGTCCAGCGGCCAGCCGGACCCGCCGGACCCGCCGCCTTCCCCGGCGGCGGTGCCCAGGCTGGTGATCTGATCGCCCAGCCAGGTCCAGGGGTCGGCGGTCAGGGCCGCATCCCAGCACCGGGCGGACGGCTCGTGGCCCGCGAAATGCGGATGGAAGTGCGCGACCGCGAAGCTGCCGGGCGGGTCGGCGAGCCGGTCGAACAGGTCAGCCCGCCACAGCGGGCGGTCGACGGTCGTGAGCTGCGACGCTGACTCGCTACCGCGATGCGGCTGGCGCGGCAGCTCCCGGATCTCGACCCGGGCACCGTGCTCGGTGGAGGCATCGTCGAGGTCGATCTCGAACCAGTGCCTGATGGTGACGGCCGAGCGGGAAAGAGCCAGGATGTGCTGCACGATGCCCCGGTTGGCTGGATCTGGACGGTGAGGCCAAGTGTAAATCGGTCAGAATGATCTTCGTGACGTCGAATCCTCCGCCGGTGCGGCTGCTCACCCGTTCCCAGGTCCGGTCGTTGCTGCGCTGGCCCGCGCTGATCGAGGCCACCGCGCGGGCCCTGACCGAGGCGAGCGGCGGCGGGTCCGCCGCGGCGGCCAGCCAGCTCCACGTGCCCGGCGCTGCGCTGCATGTGAAGTTGGGGCATCTGAAGTCGGGCGCCCTGGAGCGGCCGCCCGTCCTGTCGGTGAAGGCCAACCTGCGGCCGCAGGCGGGCGGCGCGGCCGGCCTGGTCATGGCGTTCGACCCGGTGGGCTACACGGTTCGCGCGGTACTGGACTCGGCCGACATCACCGCGATGCGGACCGGCGCGATAGCGGCCGTGGCCGCGCGCCAGCTCGCCGGGCCCGGCCCGCACGTCCTGGCCATGATCGGCGCCGGACCCGTCGCGCGGCAGTCGCTGGCCGCGTTGTCCGAGGTGGTGAAGCTGGAACAGGTCCGGGTATGGAGTCGTGACCAGGGTCGTTCGGAAGAAATTTCTCTCGGAACGGCCATGGCTACGGCGGTCGGCTCGGTGCAGCGAGCCGTGGCCGGCGCCGGCCTCGTCCTGACCGCCACCCCGGCCCGGGAACCCTTGATCGCCGCCGCCGACCTCGATGATCACGCCGTGGTGCTGGCCATGGGCGCGGACACCCGGGGCAAGCGGGAACTGGGCGACGGCGTGCTCGACGACGCGGAGCTGGTCGCCGACGTGCCCGCCGACGCGGCCGAGGTCGGCGAGCTGGCGTACCTGCCCGGCGGGCCGGACCCGGCGCGGTGCGTGGCGCTCGGCGACCTGCTCGCGGGCCGCCGGCGGCTGTCCGGCGGCAAACGGGTCGTGTTCGACTCGGTCGGCACGGCGGTGGCGGACGCGGCGGCCGTCGCGCTGATCCTGGACACGGCCGAAGCCGGGCAGGTCGGCACGCTCCTCGACTTCGCGGGCTGATCCGCTGCAGGCTGTTCGGCTACGGGCTCTGCCGCTACAGGCTGTGCCGGAAGGCATCGACGCTGATCCGTTCCACGATCTGACCGCCCCGCGTGCCGTACACCTCGGGCTGCAGGTCGGACCAGACGCAGACGTGGACCGGCAGGATGCGGACCATGTCGCCGACCGAGGGCGGCGGGCCGGTGACGGTCAGGACGCCGTGCTCCTCCGACAGCCGGGCGACCGTCGCGTCCGGCCGGCCCGCCAGGTGCCCGTGCCCGTAGACCGGATCGGCGGTGGTGGTCAGCGTCTTGCTGCCCGCGTCCACGGTGACCCGCGCTCCCCCGTCGCCGGTGCTGACCACCGTGGCCAGCATGGCGGCCGCGATCTGTTCCGCCGTGCAGGACCAGCAGGCCAGCGTGCGCAGGTCGTTGTAGACGTAGGTGCCGGGCCGGATCTCGGTGACGCCGTCGGCCGCGGTCAGGTACCGGGCGGTGAGCGAGGAGCCGGCCGATACCACCCGCACCTCGTGACCGGCCCGCTCCAGATCCGTCCGGACGTCGCCCATGATCGTGGCTTCGGCCCGCGCCACGTGCTCGATGCCGAGCTGGCCGGCCGCGTCATGCGCGTGACCGGCATGGGTCAAGATGCCCGCGAACTCCAGCCCGGCCGACTTGGCGACCAGCCCGGCCAGCTCGGGCACCGCCTCCGGCGCGGCGCCGGCCCGGCGCATCCCGGTGTCCACCTCGACCAGCACGGCCAGGGTCCGCGCGGCGCGGTAGGACACCTCGCTGTAGCCGTCGATGACGGCGGCCGAGTCGGCGACCAGCGTGACCTGGGTGGTGCGGCAGATGCTGGTGAGCCTTTCGAGCTTGCGCGCGCCGACCACGGGATAGGCCAGGGTCAGGTCGGCTCCGGCGGCGGCGAACACCTCGGCCTCGGAGACCGTCGCGACGCACAGGCCAGCCGCGCCGGCGGCCAGCTGCCGGCGCGCCATGGCCAGGCTCTTGTGCGTCTTGACGTGCGGCCGCAGCCCCAGCCCGGCGCGCCGGGCGAACGCGGCCATGCTCGCGATGTTCGCCTCGGCGACGTCCAGGTCGACCAGCATGGCCGGGGTGTCCAGCCGCGCGTCGGACAGCGGGACCGGCAGCGCCGCGGCCGGATCCAGGGCCACGGGCAGGCCCGGTGGCAGTGCCTGATGCTGGCCCTGTGACTGGCCCGGCGGCTGGCCCGGCGGCTGGCCCGGCGGCTGGCCCGGTGGCTGGCCCGGTGGCTGGCCGGTCATGAGGCGATGACGGCGGTCTTCAGCTGCGCGAAGCCGCGCAACCCCTCGGCGCCCTTCTCGCGCCCGAATCCGGACTGCCGGAACCCGCCGAACGGCAGCTCCACGCCGCCGGAGGCGCCGTAGGTGTTGACGAACACCTGGCCGGACACCACGTCCCGGATCATCCGCTGGGCGGTCGTGACGTTCGTCGTCCAGACGCCCGCGACCAGCCCGTAGTCGGTCCCGTTGGCCAGCGTCACGGCCTGGTCGGCGTCCGCGAACGGGGTGACGGCCAGGACCGGGCCGAAGACCTCCTCGCGGAACATCGGGCTGCCCGGGGCGACCTCGTCGATGAGCGTGGGCTGGAAAAAGTACCCGCGGCCGAACTCCCCGCCGTTCAGCGGCTCGCCGCCGTAGGCGATCCGGCCGCCGCGGTCGGCGGCGGTGACGTAGGACGTGACCCGGTCCCGCTGGGGGCCGGAGATCAGCGGTCCCAGATCGGGATCGTCCAGCGCGGGCCCGATACGGACCGTGCCGAACATCTCGGCCAGCTTGCTCGCGACTGCCGCGTGGATGCTGTCCTGGACCAGCAGCCGGGAGCCCGCCGAGCAGGTCTGGCCGCCGTTCTGCAGGATGGAGTTGACGATGACCGGCAGCGCCCGGTCCAGGTCCGCGTCGGCGAACAGGATGTTCGGCGACTTGCCGCCCAGTTCCATGGTCACCGGGATCAGGTGGTCGGCGGCGGCGTGCGAGATGATCCGCCCGACCTCGACCGACCCGGTGAACGAGATGTGGCCGATGCCGGGGTGCGCGGTCAGGGCCGCTCCGGCCGACTCCCCGTACCCGGGGACCACGTTCAGCGCGCCGGGCGGCAATCCGGCTTCGGCCGCGAGTTCGCCGATCTTCAGCGCGGTGAGCGGAGCCTCCTCGGCCGGCTTGAGGACCACGCAGTTGCCCATGGCCAGGGCGGGAGCGACCGACCGGCCCAGGATCTGCAGCGGGTAGTTCCACGGGATGATGTGCGCGGTGACCCCGTGCGGCTCCCAGCGGGTCTGCACCGCGGTCCGCTCGTCCAGGGAGAACGCGCTGCCGTAGAAGGTCTCGACCGCGCTGGCGTAGAAGTCGAAATAGCGCACGGTGATCTCGGCGTCGCGCAGGCCCTGGCGCAGTGGCTTGCCCGTCTGCTGGCTCTCCAGCCGGCCGAGGCTGCGAGAGTCCCGCTCGATCAGTCCGGCCAGCCGGCGCAGCAGCCGGGCCCGCTCCGGCACCGCGGTGCGGCGCCAGGTCTGCGCCGCCCCGGCCGCGGCGCGGACCGCGGCATCGATCTCGGCGGGACCGCAGTCGGCCGTGACGGCCATCACCTCACCGGTCGACGGATCCTCGACCGGCACCTCCGCGTCAGTCGCGACGGGCTTACCGTCGATGAGCGCGGCTAGCTGAAGCATTTCCCGACTCCTCGCCTGGGCCGGGCCTCAGGCCCGGGCCAATCTCTTCCTGAGCCAGCCATCCACGTGGGAGCCGGCCACGAACACCGCCCCGACCACGACAGCCTGCTCGCCGAGCACGCTGCGGGCCACCTTGAGCCGGGGGGGCAGCCGCCCGGCCATGCCTGGCTCGAGCAGGTCATAGGCGCGCGCCAGGCCGCCGCCGATGACCACTGCCTGCGGGTCGCAGAGCAGCTGGAGCCGACTAACCAGGTCGGCAATGGATACCGCGGCCCAGTCGAAGACCTCCCGGGCCTGATGGTCACCGCCGCGGGCGGCGACGGCCAGCGCAGCGCCGTCACGTACTTCACGTGACCCGCCGTGTTCGTGATAGAACCTGACCAGGCCGCCGGTCACCAGGCACTCACCGAGCGTACCCGGCGCTCCGGACGGGCCGGTCACCGGCCAGCCCGCGATCCGGCCGAACCGCCGGTGCGCGCCGGCGATCGGCACGCCGTCCAGCGTCATGCCGACCCCGATCCCCCGGCCGATCTCGATGACCAGCAACGACGAGGCGCCCGGGAAGGTCCCGGCGTCGCTGCTCTCGGCGATCGGGGACAGGTGGTCGTCCTGCGCGACGGTCACCTCGCAGCCGAGCTTGCGGTTCAGCTCGCCCGCGAGCGGCAGCCCGTCCCACTCGTCATGGATCGGCGGCGCGCGCAGGATTCCGGCCGGGTCCACCGAGGAGGCGACGCCCACCCCGGTCCCGGCCAGCTGGGCCATGACGTGCCCGGCGCCGGACACCATGTCCGTGACCCTCGCCACCAGCGCCCCGGACAGGTCGGGCCCCAGCCGGTCAGAGGTCACCGCCTGGGCCGTGATCACCCGCCCGGCGAGGGTGGTGAGCGTCAGCCGGGTGGTTTCGTTGCCGACGTCGATGCCGACCAGCAGGCCCGCGTCCTCGCGGAACCGGTAGACCACCGGCGGGCGCCCGAGACGCGAGTTGTCCGCCTCGGGCTCCTCCTCCTCGACGAGCTCGAGGTCGGCAAGGTCGGAGACCAGCCGGTGCGCGGTGGGCAGCGAGATGCCGACGCGCCGGGCCACCTCCGACCGGGACAGCACCTTGGCCTGCCGCAGTTCGTCCACGATCCGGGCCAGGTTGGCCAGCCGGACGTCGGCGGGGACCTGACTGGACTGGCCGAGGGCATTGAGCATGACCATCGTGCTCAGCGGGCGGTGAATCCGCCGTCGAGCACCAGGCAGCTGCCGACCGCGAACGAACTGGCGTCGCTGGCCAGGAAGAGCGCGCCCTGCGCGATCTCCGCCGGATCCGCGACCCGCATGATGGGTGCCCAGGACGCCTGCTCCGCGGCGGTCTTGGCCGGATCGATGCTGTTATCCACCTCGGCCTGGAGCAGCGGCGTGCGGGTGATGCCCGGGCACAGGCTGTTGACCCTGATGTTGTGCCTGATCAGGTCGACCGCGATCGATTTGGTGAACATGATGACCGCGCCTTTGCTCGCGTTGTAGGCGGGCGACTCGGGCACGGCGACGATGCCCATCTCCGATCCGAGCGTCACGATGTTCCCGCCGCCCTGCCTGATCATGTGCGGGACGGCGTGCTTGACCAGCGTGAACATGCCCTTGACGTTGGTGGTCAGGACGGCGTCCCACTCGTCCTCGGTCAGCTGCTCGATCGGCATGACGCTGGTGATGCCGGCGTTGCAGACCAGCACGTTGATCGCGCCGAAGGCGGCCACCGTCTCGGCCACCATGCGGCCCGCGTCGGCCATCGACCGGACGTCGCCCGCGATGCCGGTCACGGTGCCGTAGCCGGACAGGTCCTTGACCGCGGTCTCCAGGCCGTCGGCGTTGATGTCGGAGATCGCGACCTGGGCCCCTTCTTCGAGGAACAGCTGCGCGATCGCCTTGCCGATCCCTGACGCGCCGCCGCTCACCAGTGCGCTGCGGCCAGTCAGCTTTCCCATCGTCGCCCCTTCTGTCCGGCTCGTGATTATTCTTCTCGGAAGCTTAACAACTAGGCTTCCGCGCTGGCGCTGGCGCTGGCGCTGGCTGGGCCCGCCTGCGCCCCCGCCACGTCCTGGGCCTCGGGCATGGCCTGGGCCTCCATGAACAGCACGCTGCCCAGCTTGGCCAGCACCGGCGAGCCGCGCCGGCGCAGGACCACAGCGACGGTGATCGAGGCGATGATGAACGCGAGGAGCAGCCACGGGAAGATGTTCTCCGGTGCGCTCGCCGGATACGGGTGGATGCTCAGCCAGATGGCGACCAGGAAGATCGCGCTGGACACCGCGGGGAAGATGACGTGCACCACGACGGAGAACTCGTTCCGGTAGCGGCGGTAGATGAAGAACGGCAAGGCGACGTTCGCGCCGATGTAGACCGGCAGGATGGCCAGCGAGGACAGGTAGCCTAGGTCGCCGAAGGAGGCCAGCGGGCCCCAGCCCGCGCCCGCGGCCAGGCCGATGACCAGCGTGAAGACCGAGTACACGATGATCGCGACGTGCGGCGTCTGGTGCTTGGGGTGCGTGCGGCCGAGCGGCTTGGGCAGCACGCCGTCACGGCCGAGGGCGTAGAGCACGCGGAAGTTCGCGGTGTGGATGGCGAGCAGCACGGCGATGATCGCGGATACGGCGGCCAGGTCGACCAGGTTGGCGTACCAGCCGGCGATGTAGCGCTGGGCGAGATCGTGCAGCGGCGCGGACGCCGAGGCGATCTGGCTCACGTGCCGGGTGCCGTAGCCGACGATGATCGAGTACATCGCGAAGGTGAACCACAGGCCGGTCAGCACGACCGAGCCGATCAGCGCGATGGGCAGGTTCCGCCTCGGGTTACGGGTCTCCTCGGCCACGGTGGTCGAGGACTCGAAGCCGAAGAAGGCCAGCACGATGAACACGAACGCCTCGCCGAGCCCGCCGAACCCGGACGGCGAGTGACTGGGCAGGAACGCGGTCGGAGCCTGGCCGTGATCCCCGCCCTTGAAGACGATCAGCAGCAGCAAGACGGCGGCCACGCTGACCTCGGCGATGACGAACGCCAGGTCAAAGCTCATCGAGGTGTGCACCGAGTACCAGGCCAGCGCGCCGACGGCGACCACGATGAAGATCATCAGGATCCACCAGGCGATGTGGATACCGAAGTCGCTGGCTAGCGTCTGGCTGACGAACCCGCCGAACAGGTTGGTGTTCAGCGGGCTTTGCAGCACGTAGGCCAGCAGCAGGACCATCCCGGCCACGAACGCGGTCGAGGTGCCGAACGACTGGCAGATGAACTTGTAGAACGTCCCGGCCGAGGTGATCCGCCGGGTGAACTGGGCCAGCGTGGAGGCCATCAGCGCGATGCCCAGGGTGCCCACGATGAAGACGAACGGCGACGACAGCCCCGCCTTGCCCGCGATCAGCGAGGAGATGAAGATGACGCCGATCGTCGGGGAGATGAACGCCAGCGACATCGCCATCGCGCTGGGCAGCCCCAGCGCGTTGCGGCGCAGCTGGTTCTCGGTCACTGCAGTGGGCGGGGGGCCTGCCGATGCCATGGCTCACACTCCAGGAGATACTTTTTTGTGAACTGTAAAGAAAGAAGTCGCCCCCGGTCAAGGGGGTGGCGTGGGTGGGTGTGTGGGGGCGGGACGGCGCGGGAGCGGCGCGGGTGGTGCGGGGCGGAGCCGCACACCC
>Ga0209168_10000791_pt1 | contig 27839 bp, 24 predicted proteins | sample Coa_R1_FD_187156 | JGI IMG/M metagenome (GOLD analysis project Ga0209168, IMG submission 187156) | Surface soil microbial communities from Centralia Pennsylvania, which are recovering from an underground coalmine fire - Coalmine... | ecosystem: Environmental > Terrestrial > Soil > Unclassified ...
CGTTTGTTCCCGTTTCGCCCCCACATCCTCTTCCGCATGCCCCTGCGACGCATAGTCTGCGCGCTGCCGCAAGAGCGACGCGCGACGACACCGATCTCGAAAAGAAAATCGGCCAGTACTGGCTGAACCGTATCGGCATCGTCGCCATGCTGGTGGGCGTTTCTTATTTTCTTAAATTTGCGTTTGACAATAACTGGGTGGGACCCGGCGGGCGAATCGCCATCGGGCTGCTGGTGGGAATCGGGATTGTGGTGTGGAGCGAGCAGTTTCGCGCGCGAGGCTACGCCGCGTTTTCCTACTCACTGAAAGCTGTCGGTATTGGCACGCTCTACCTTTCCTTGTGGGGAGCATTTCAGATCTATCACCTGATCCCCGCTGCGGTGGCCTTCGTGGCGATGGCTGCGGTCACTGCGGCGACCATCGTTCTGGCGCTGAGTCAGGATGCCGAATTGCTGGCCAGCTTCGCACTGGTCGGCGGCTTCTCTTCTCCAGTGCTGCTTTCCACCGGCGAAAATCATGAAGCGGTTCTGTTCGCATACGTCGCGCTGCTGGATCTGGCGATACTTGCATTGGCAATTTTCAAGCCGTGGCGGCGGCTGCTCTGGGGGAGTTTCGCCGGCACGATTATTTTGTACGCGGGCTGGTACTCGCAATATTACTCGCTCGACCAGCGAGGGCTGACCGTCGCTTTTGCGGCGCTCTTTGCCGCGATCTTTGCGGTGATTCCGCTGGCGGCCAGCTCCGCGCCATCCGCGCGGCAATCCGGCCGCTCGACGACGCTGACTTTGCTTCCCCTCTTCAACGCGTGCGCCTTTTTTCTGGCGCTGTACGCGATGTACGAGCGAGAGCAAGCGACGCTGACCTGGTACGCGCTGGCTCTGGCCGCGGCCTACCTCGGCCTGGGCGCCGTCATCAAAAATCGCGCCAGCGTCGAGGACGCCGCTTTTATCAACCTGCTGCACGTGGCCATCGCCGTCGCGTTTATCACTATTGCCATTCCGCTCAAGCTGGACGCGCAATGGATCACCATCGGCTGGCTGGTCGAAGCGGGAGTGCTGCTGTGGCTGAGCGTCGCGGCCCGCGCCGATTTTCTGCGCTATTTTGCGACTGTTGCGCTGGTGCTCGGTATCGCTCGCTTGCTTTTCTACGACCAGATTCGCGCGGACACGCTGGTATTCAACATGCGTTTTGCGACTTACGCGGTGGCAGTCGGGATTCTCGCGGGAATCGCCATCCTCGGCAAACGGCACGCCGCGCCGGCGGAAGCCATCTTCCTGGAAATTGCGGTGGTTGGCGCCAACCTGCTGGCGCTTTTCGCGCTGACTCTCGAAGCCTCCGACTACTTTGACCGGCAGGTGTACGCGGCTCACGATCTCGTCGGAACGTATTCTCAATTGAAGGTGGCCCGCGATTTCAGCTACTCCGCGATCTGGCTGCTGTATGGCGTAGGGTTGATGGTGGCGGGATTTCGCAAGCGCTCGGCATTCGTGCGCTGGCAGTCGCTGATCCTGATCGCCTTCACGATTTGCAAGGTGTTCCTCTACGACGTATCCGAACTCGGCGGCAGCTACCGGATCGTGAGCTTTATCGCTCTGGGCGCCGTGCTGCTGGGCATTTCCTTCATATACCAGCGTGACTGGCTGGGACTTTCTCCGCACCCGCCGAAAGAAACGGATCCGGGCGCCTCATGATGCGGATTACCTGGGGTTTGCTTCTCGCCATTGTCTCCACGACTCCCGCGATTCCCTATTTCAAGTATCAGCGGCCTGTCACTGTTCCGACGGGAAACGGCCAGCACTATGCCGTGGTGGATGAGGCCGTGTGGCAGCATGCGCTTCCGAGCCTCGCTGACTTGCGTGTGTATTCAGCGGGCAAAGAGATTCCCTACACCGTCAGAACGATGCGCGGCAGCCGGGAGACTGAGCAAAGAATGGTTCGGGTACTGCAGCCGGCTTCGCTGGGCGGCAAAACGCAGTTTCTTATGGATATGGAAGGCGTGCCGGAGTACGACCGCGTCGCTTTGACGCTCGGAACCAAGAACTACGTGGCGCACGCGCGCGTCGAAGGCCAGGACGATTCCCACGGAAAAGAATGGGCCAACCTGGGGACCACCACCATTTTCGATCTCTCCGCCGAGCGCCTGGGCCATAACAGCACGTTGCAGATTCCCGAGAGCACGTACAAATTTCTCCGCGTCACCATAGACAGCAACGTCAAGCCGTCCGACATTCAGAGCGCCGCCGCCGGAATCGAGCGCGCGCAAGCCGCAACGTGGCGGGATCTGGCGAGCGAACCAACACAATCGCAGGAAGGCAAGGACACCGTTCTGACGTTTGCGGTTCCGCAAAATGTGCCCATTGAGCGACTGGCACTGGCGATCGATCCCGCGCAGGGTAATTTCCAGCGCGCCATTGAAATCCAGATCGAAAAAGGATCGACTTCCGCTCTCGGCGAGATCAGCCGCATTCATATGCAGCGAGGCGGCGGAAGAATCGATGTCGAGCAGACTTCGGTTTCCCTGAACACGCCAAGCCACGGGAAATTGCGAGCGGTGATCCACAACGGCGATGACGCCCCGCTGCGAATCTCCAGCGCTCGCCTGCAGCAGTATGAGCGGCGCATCTACTTCGATGGCGACGCTGGAACTTCCCAACAGCTGTATTACGGAGACTCGAAACTGAATTCTCCCGAGTACGACTACGCGAAGCTGTTTCAGGCTGATGCCAACGCCGGAAAGCTGGAGTTGGGCGCCGAAGCCACAAACTCAGCTTATAGCGGGCGTGCGGACGATCGCCCCTGGTCGGAGCAGCACCCAGCCGTGCTCTGGGGAGCGATCCTCGCGGCGGTGGCGATCCTCGGCGGCATCGCAGTGCGGTCGCTTAAAACCGCTCAGCCGTAGGGCAAAGCGCGGCAGGACCCATTCAATGGCGAGCGATTCCCCGCCCGGTCATTTCCCGGCAGAAAACAGGCCTTCCATGCAGCACATCGGTAGTTTTGTTATGATGAATGGGATTTCCCGAGCCTGATGAATCCAGCACCCGAATCCGTGAACCGGAAAGATCTCTTTTTACGCGCCTGCCGGTGCGAGCCGGTCGAGCGCGTGCCCGTGTGGATCATGCGCCAGGCCGGCCGTTACCTGCCGGAATACCGCGCGATTCGCCAGAGACACAATTTCCTGGAAGTTTGCCGAACTCCCGAGTTGGCCATGGAAGTCTCTCTGCAGCCGCGGCGCATCCTGGACGTGGACGCGGTTATCGTTTTTTCGGACATTCTGATTCCCGCCGGCGCGATGGGATTGCCCTTCGAATTGACGGACAAAGGCCCGGTGATTGAATCCCCCCTTCGAACGGCCGCACAAATCCGGGAATTGTCGTCGTTCGATCCGGAGATGGAAACCGGGTTTCTCATGCAGACGATTCGCGGCCTGGTTCGGGAACTGGGGCCGGACGTGCCGGTCCTGGGCTTCGCGGCCGCTCCGTGGACGCTGGCTTGCTACATGATCGAAGGCCACGGGAAAGACGGCTTTCCGGCGGCCAAGACGCTGCTGTACTCCGAACCCGATCTATTTCGAAACTTGCTGGAACGTATCGCGCGGGCCACGGCTGGATATCTGCGCGCGCAAATCGCCGCGGGTGCCGCCGCGGTGCAGCTTTTTGACACATGGGTTGGAGAACTCACGCTCGATCAGTACCGCGAATTCGCGCTCCCCGCGACACAGCTACTAATCGATGAAATCCAGGCCGGCGAGACACCAGTGATTTTGTACACGAAAGCGTCCAGCCATTTGTTGCCCGCTGCCGCCGAATCTGGTGCGAATGTCCTGAGCGTCGACTGGCGCGTGGATCTGGCGACGGTGCGCGAAATGGTCGGGCCGCGGATTGCGCTGCAGGGGAACGTCGATCCGTGCGTGCTCCTCGGTCCGGAAGCGGAAGTGCGCCGCGCGGCTCGCGAAGCGGTGGAGAGTTCGGGCGGCGTCGGGCACATTCTGAATCTCGGCCATGGAATCTTGCAGCAGACGCCGGTGGAGAACGCGCGGGCGTTCGTGCAGGCGGGCCAGGCGGCGCCGGTGATCGATAAAATTCGCGTGGAACGGGCGCGCTAAGAGCGTCGCCGTTTCGCGGTTGCTAGTAAGTTCGTGTAGCGCCCACCTTCAGGTGGGCACCTGTCAATCGCGAATGCCCACCTGAAGGTGGGCGCTACATGAAGAGTCCAGTTTATGAGCGATTCGAGCCTACATCTGCACCTGAACCGGGAGCGCTTCGAGATCTCCGAAGAGTTTCTGGCGAAATATAACCGGCCCGGGCCGCGCTACACGAGCTATCCTACGGCGCCGGTCTGGCAGGATAATTTCGGTCCGGAAGACCTCGAGCGCTACGATTCGACGGCCGACGCCGCACGCACACCTGTCTCGCTCTACATGCATCTTCCCTTCTGCGAAAGCCTGTGCCTGTTCTGCGCCTGCAATGTGGTGATCACCAAAGATCACAGCGTGGCGCCGCCGTACATCGAAATTCTGGAACGGGAGATCGAGCACGTCAGCCATTTCGTTTCACGCCAGCGGCCGGTGGTGCAATTTCACTGGGGCGGCGGCACGCCCACCTATTTGACGCCGGAACAAATGGAAGGCTTGTTCAAATTTACGGCGGAACGTTTCACGTTCGCGCCGGATGCCGAGATCGGCATTGAGATCGATCCGCGGGTGACGACGCACGCGCATCTCGCCACGCTGCGGCGGCTGGGCTTCAACCGGCTGAGCATGGGCATTCAGGATTTTCATCCCGAAGTGCAGGAAGCGATTCACCGCGTCCAGCCGCTGGATATGACGCGCGGCCTGATTGACGAGGCCCGCCGGCTCGGGTTCGACAGCATCAACGTCGATCTGATCTACGGGCTTCCCTTGCAAACTGCCGAGCGGTTCGCGCACACGGTCGAGCAGGTGGTCGCCATTTCGCCGGATCGCGTGGCGATGTTCAGCTATGCGCACGTGCCGTGGCTGCGCAAGCAGCAGGGCGCGCTTGCCACTCGGCTGCCCGAAGGCATGGAAAAATTCCGCATCTTCCGCGCGGGCCTGGAAAGTTTTCTCAATGCCGGCTATCAATACATCGGCATGGACCACTTCGCGCGGCCATCGGACGAACTGGCGGTGGCCCAGCGCGAACGCACGCTGCACCGCAATTTTCAGGGGTACACGACCAAGGCGGGCGCCGATCTTTACGGTATGGGCGTCAGCGCGATCAGCAGCGTGGGCGCGTGTTACGCGCAGAACGATCGCGACGTCGCGTCCTATCGCACGCGCATCGAGCAGCGCGGGCTCGCCACCATGCGCGGCTACCGCCTCACGGAAGAGGATCTGCTGCGGCGCGCGGTGATCAACCGCATCCTGTGTCACGGCGAGCTGCACAAGAACGAAATCGAACAGGAGTTCACGATCGATTTCGATCGGACTTTTGCTCCGGAAATCGAGCGCCTCGCACCATTTATTTCCGACGGGCTGCTGGAGATCGATGGCGATGTTTTGCGGACCACGCTTTTGGGACGCATTTTCATTCGCAATATCGCCATGGTTTTCGATCCGTATCTCGAGAAACAGAAACTCGAAAGCCGCCAGCTTTTTTCAAAGACACTCTGATCGACCGATCGAGGTTTCGTGTCCCTTCCGGCCCCCACCGTTTATCCCGTGATCGTGATCGGCGGCGGAATTTCCGGCCTGGCTTGCGCCTATCAACTGCAGCAGAACGGGATTCCCGTACGGCTGCTGGAGGCCGGGAACCGCCCCGGCGGCGTGATCGCCACCGAAGAGCGCGACGGATTCCGCTTCGACCTTGGTCCGCAGAGTTTTCTTTCCACCGAGCCGCTCCTTGCGCTGATCGACGCGGTGGGCCTGCGGGAGCAGTTGCTGCACGCCAATCCGCGGGCGCCGCGCTACATTCTGGTTGGCGGCAAGCTGGTTGCCGCGCCGCTGGCCCCGCCCTCCCTGCTTACGACGCCGCTGCTTTCGGCCCGCACGAAATTCCGGCTATTCACGGAAATCGCGAGGCATACGCGCCCGCCGGCCGAGGATGAGTCGATTGCCGCGTTCGTTCGCCGCAAATTCGGAGATCAGATTCTGAATCGCCTGGTGGCGCCGTTTGTCTCCGGTGTCTACGCGGGCGATCCCGAGCGGCTGAGCATGCGGGCGGCGTTTCCGAAACTTCATGAGATGGAAATGCGTTTCGGGAGCGTGCTGCGCGGCGCGATGAAATCGCGGCCGGCCAAGGGCGCGCCTCGTACGGGCCTTTGCTCTTTTCGCGAGGGCATGGAGGCTTTGCCGCGCGCGATTGCCGCGCGATTGGGTAATTCTCTGCATCTGGAAACGAGCGTTGCTGGCGCACACCTGAGTGCCAACGGAAAACCGTGCATTGAGCTCGGCGTTGTCACGGGCCCACAGCAGAAAACTCTAGCCGCCAGCGCGATCGTCGTCGCCACTCCGACGAACGTTGCGTCGGCGATCCTGCGTGGGGTGAACGAAAAATTCACACCGTTCTTTTCGCAAATCGAATACGCGCCGGTCGCGGTGGTTTCCACGTGCTACCGCCGCGAGCAAATCCAGCAGCCCTGCGACGGCTTCGGATTTCTGGTGCCGCGCTCTGAGGGACTCCAGGTGCTCGGCACGGTGTTCAATTCTTCGCTGTTTCCCAACCGCGCGCCGGAGGGGATGGTTACCTTCACCAGCTTTGCGGGCGGCGCGACGGCTCCGGAATTCTGCAAACTGAGCGCTGAGAAAATTGTGACGACCGTTTGCGACGAAGTCGCGCGCGTTCTGGGTATCAGCGGAGCGCCCGTCGCCACCCATCTGCACCGCTACGAACGCGCCATACCGCAATACAATTTGGGTCACACGCAGACGATTCAGTCGCTGCAATCGCTTGCCGCGGCAACGCCGGGAGTGTTCCTTGCCGGTAATTACTTGAGCGGCCCGTCGATCGGCGCCTGCGTTGAGCAAGCCAATCGTACTGCGCAGGATGTGCGCGTGTATCTCGCGTCCATCGGCGTCGCAGGAGTCGGAGCGGTGGCCCATGCGTGAGAATTCTTAAAACCGGCGCTTAGTGTGTGTGGTTGTCGAAAATCAGTTTCGACTGGTGTAGCGCCCGCCTTCAGGCGGGCATTGTGGGGTACCACGGATGCCCGCCTGAAGGCGGGCGCTACACAATGGTGCGATCTTCCTTGCGGACTGACTTGCACCGCAAGCTGAAGCATGCGCCACCGTTGCCTTCCTACAAAACTGGGTTCCCATAGTAAGATGTTGCGCGCTATCGTCTTAGCGCTCCGGCTTCATCCAGTTGCTTCGTTTCTCCGTACTTAGAGAGGAACGGAAAGGGAACGCGACTTTGCTGCTGGCAGTCGTCCAACCCTGGCCCGAGGGCAAGCAGCCGACGGACGCTGCTCTGATGGAGCGCATCCTGCAACAGGACTCCGCCGCTCTCGAAACTCTCTATGACCGCTACGGGCGGCCGGTCTACTCGCTGGTACTGCGGATCGCTCAAAACCCCGCTTCGGCCGAAGAAATCGTGCAAGACATTTTTCTGCAGCTCTGGCGCAGCGCGGACCGCTATCAAATCGAGCGCGGCCCGCTGGAGCCCTGGCTCTTCACCATGGCTCGCCACCGGGCGCTCGATTTTCTGCGGCTGAAGAGCGAGAAGCAGCGGCGGCGCGAGGATTCCGACTCGGATGTTCTGCCGTCGGCAGTCGTGCGGCCGGACCCGGAGGGCGATATCGACCAGGCCAGGCGCGCGGAAAAAATTCGCGCCCTTTTGACTTCTCTTCCCGCCGTGCAGCGCCGCGCGATTGAGCTGGCTTTCTTCGAGGGCCTGACGCACAGCGAAATCGCCGCGACTACAGGCGAGGCGCTGGGCACGGTGAAGAGCTGGATTCGCGGCGGGCTGTTGCGGCTGCGGGAATCGCTTGGGGAGGCAGGTTCGTGATGAATTGCGAACAACTTGCCGCGCTCTACGACGAGTACGCACTGGGCGTGCTTGAGGGAGAGGAGCGCGCGGAAATCGAAGCGCACCTGGCGCGCGCCTGCCCCACCTGCACGCCGGGCGTCGCCGATGCCCGCTGGGTTGTGTCGCAACTGGCGCACGCCGCGCCGGATGCGCAGCCTCCTGCGGCGTTGCGCGGCAAGATCATGGATGCGGCTAGAAAGCCGGCGGACCCGGCTCGCGCGGTGGCGCCATTTGAGAAACCGAAGACTTCGACGTCGCGCTCGGCTTTCCCGGCATGGGCCTGGGCGGCGGCCGCTGCGCTCGCACTGATTACCGGATACACGATTCGCCAGATGAACAGTCAAGGCGCGCAACTGGCGGAACTGCGCAAGGAAATGAAGCTCGCCGCCATCCAGAATCAGATGCTGCAGAATCAACTGGAGATGAACCGCATGGTGGCGATGGTGATGACCTCGCCGGATTCCGTGCAGCTGAAACTCATGCCCAAGGATACCAGGATGCCGATGGTGCACGCCTACCTGCACCCGCACATGGGCGTGGCGATCACCGCGGATCAGATGCCCTCGATGCCTTCCGAGCGAACACTGCAGTTGTGGATCGTGCCGAAGTCCGGGAAGCCGGTCAGCGTGGCGATCTTCCATCCTGACGCCGCGGGCGAAATTGCGATGGTGGCTCCCGTCACTGTGCCAAAGAACGAAATTGCGGCGCTAGCCGTGACCGACGAACCCGCCGGAGGAAGCCCCCAGCCCACGACGCCCATCGCGTGGATGGCGGCGGTCAACTAAGAACGTGATAGGTTCCTGTTCCTGCCCGAAACGAATTTGTCATTCTGAGCGAAGCGAAGGATCCCTCTTCGATTGATGCGTAAGAAAAAGGCAAAAAAGAGAGATTCTTCGCTTCGCTCAGAATGACAACGTTACGCTCTCTTTGCGCCGCGTGCCGCGATTCGAGATTCTCTACGTTCTCCAGCTTCCCGGTAACGCCGTCGCTCCGCGCTCGATTTTACAATCAGGGACGGCACCGGGACGGGCCGGCCCGCTTCATCCAGCGCCACAAAAGTGAGGAACGCCGTCGTGGTGTGCTTCCGGACGCCCGCGGTCGAATCTTCCGAAAAAACTTCCACGCCCACTTCCACCGAAGTGCGGAACGCGCGGTTGACCTGCGCCTCAAGGATGATCAGATCGCCGACACGCACCGGGTTCAAAAAATCCAGATGGTCGACCGATGCCGTGACCACCTGTCGGCGGCAATGCCGGTGGGCGGCGATGGCTCCGGCGACGTCGATCAGGTGCATGACCCGGCCGCCCAAAATATTCCCCAGCAGATTGGAATCCTGCGGCAGCACCAGTTCCGTCATCTCGGTGCGCGAGGCGCCGACCGGCCGACCGGGCGGCGCGCTCTCCGGTTGAGTTTTGGATTCTCGACGAGTCACGGATGATTTCATGGTTTCCAGGCGCTCCCTGATCCTCTTGCGTTCAATGAACTTTACTTATAACCGCGAGCGATCGATTCCCTGCCAGTTGGCGTTCCGTTCCCGCGCGAATATACTATGCGCATGACCACGACCCAACCACAGAAGAAAACGCGCCGCCAAATCCTGGAAGATTTCGTCGCCTCCAAGCCCACCGACGCCTTTGCCCGCTACGGCTTGGCGATGGAGTGCGCCAACTCGGGTGACGCCGCCGCGGCCGACGAGCATTTCAAGGCACTGCTGGCCGCACACGCCGATTACGTCGCCGGCTATTTCCAATACGGCCAGTTCCTGGCCAAGTCCGGGCGGACTGAAGAAGCCCGCACCGCCCTCAATGCCGGGATCGCTACCGCCCTGCGCACGGGAGATGAGCATGCGCGTTCGGAAATGCAGGCAGCCCTGGCGGATTTGGGCTGATCCGCCGGTTTCTGGCGGCCGTGACCTGGACCAGAGCCTCAGGCCTCCGCTGGCCTAACCGATTCGTTTCCTTCCGCTTAACTCGCCCGTTACTAGGCGGCATCACTGCTCCCCGGCGTGCTTGCCCGACCCCCTCCCCGGTGCTACGTTCGATAAAGCGCCAATCTTCGTGGAGACAGCTGAACATGGCCCTGAGCATTGATGATCTTCTGCGCCGAGCGGTCGAAACCAAGGCCTCCGATCTCCATTTGAAGGTGGGAAACCATCCCTGCCTGCGCGTAGACGGCTCCCTCACACCGCTCACCGATGTTCCGCGCGTCACGCCCGAAGAAATGCTCTCCATGGCGTTCAGCATGATGACCAATCGCCAGAAGCAGAAGTTCAAGGAGACGGCGGAGCTGGACATGGCGTACGGAGTCGCGGGCCTGGGACGCTTCCGCGTCAACGTGTTCCAGCAGCGCGGCAACGTGGGCATGGTGCTGCGCGTCATTCCCACCAAGATTCGCACCATCGAGGAACTTAATCTTCCACGCGTCATTGAAACCATCTGCGAGGAACAACGCGGCCTGGTGCTGGTGACCGGGACCACCGGCTCGGGAAAATCCACGACGCTGGCCGCCATGATCGACCGCATCAATACTTCGCGGTCCGATCATGTGATCACCATCGAAGACCCCATCGAATTTCTGCACCGCGATAAAAAAAGTTTCATCAACCAGCGCGAAGTGGAAGTCGACACGGCAAACTTTTCCACGGCCCTGCGCGCTGGCCTGCGTCAGGATCCCGATGTGATTCTGGTCGGCGAAATGCGCGACCTGGAAACCATCGCCACCGCATTGCTGGCCGCGGAAACGGGCCACCTGGTGTTCTCCACCTTGCACACTCTGGACGCCACCGAAACGATTCAACGCATCATCGCGGTTTTTCCGCCGCCTGAACAAAAACAGATCCGCCTGCAGATGGCCGCCACGTTAAAAGCGGTGATCAGCCAGCGCCTGGTGCACTGCGCCAATGAAAACGGGCGCGTTCCGGCGGTGGAAGTGATGATTGCTACCGCCTACATTCGCGACTGCATCATCAACCCGGACAAGACCCGCCTGATTCATGACGCGATCGCCGCCGGCACCAGCCAGTACGGCATGCAGACCTTCGATCAATCGCTCTTCGATCTCTACTCGCGCAGCCTGATCACTTACGACGAAGCCCTGCTGCGCGCCTCCAACCCCGACGACTTCAAGCTGCGCGTTCAGGGCATCCGCTCCGCCTCCGATTCCGCTCGCGAGGAAATGGAGCAGAGCATGAACGAGTTCGAGCGGCTCGGAAAACGGTAGCGGCCCGCGGGACCACTAAACTTAAAACGCTGTCATTCTGAGCGAAGCGAAGAATCTCTCTTTTTTGCCCTTCCTGAAATCGAAGAGAGATCCTTCGCTTCGCTCAGGATGACACCGCAATTCAGTGGTTCCGCAGCGCCTCAACTCAACGCCCGCCGCCTGAAGTGCTACTGTGTCGCGCCTCGGACCTGCCGCCGCAGACTCGCCCGGCTTTACTTCCTTCAACGCGGCAACTATTCTCCTCTCATGCGATTTTCCTCCCGAAAACTATCCGGCGAAGGCGAGCTTTACGAGGCGGCCATCAACCGGTTGGCGCGGCGCGCGCATTCGGTGTTCGAGATGCGCACCTATCTGGAGCGCCGCGCGGAGGACAAGGACCTGGTCAAGGGCGTGCTGGATCGCCTGAAACATCTGGAATATCTGGACGATGCCCGTTACGCGCGGCAATTTGTGCGCCTGCACACAGAACTGCGAAAGCAAGGTGCGTTCCGCATCGCGCGCGATCTGAGGGCGCGCGGCGTTCCCGACCGCCACATCGACGCCGCCCTCGCGGAAATTACTTCGGAATCGAGCGAAGCCGCCCTGGTGCGGCAACGGCTGGAACGCCGCATCAAGACGATGCGCGGCCCACTCGACGAACGCCGCACCGCTTCTCTGTATCGAAGCCTGCTGCGCGCCGGATTTTCCGCGGATACCGTACGTCGAGAATTGAGCGCGATGACCAGACAATCGGTGGAAGCGCTTCCGGAAAGCCCCGGCGAAGACGACTAGTGGAAGAAGTTTGATGTCATTCTGAGCGAAGCGAAGAATCCCTCTTCGATTGACGCGTAAGGAAAAACCAAAAAAGAGAGATTCTTCGCTTCGCTCAGAATGACAGCTTTTTGTTTTTTCGCCGCATATGAAGCTGCGACCCATCGGTTGGAAGTACCTTCAAGCCTGGAATCCACGCACGGAAGCCCCTGCCAGGCAATTCACATTGCGCGCCACTTCATTTCCACGCGAACGGGAATTTCGTTCTTTACCGGCAGAGCGAGGAGGGTGGGCGGATCGATCTTAAAATCAGACAGCGTCAGCGGTATGGTTCCGGTGATCATGGTGTCCCCACCCTGCATGGCGCGCTGGAATGCGATCTGCTTGTATTGCACGGTCTGGCCGGCAAATTGAACTTCGAGGTCCGCGGGAATGGTGGACAATCCGGACGCCGTCTCGGGTAGGTGCGTGCGCACCGTGATCAATGGAAACTGTCCGCCGCGCACCACTTGAAGCATGTGTAAGTCGCGGTTGCTATCGCCGGAATCGAACGACTTCACCGGCACGGCGATCAGAAAATCGCATTGCCCGTCGTGGCAAACACCCTTCCCTTTCGCCGCATGGCTGACGCCCTCGGTTTGCTTCAGCGGGTGAGAAACGTGATAGGTGAGTGTAGATTCTTCGAGAATCCACTGCGTATCCGCAGGCGCAACCCGCGGAAAAACCAATAGCAACAGCGTCAGAATGAATTTCGTGCTCACGATCCATCCCTGAAATTTGCCCGTCTTAGAATTTGAACGATACCGAAACGATTGCCGCGCCGTATGCCGCCGCCGTCACGATGGCCACCGCGCCGTGCGCGCTGGCAATTCCATGCACCTTTTCCCCCTTGCTCTTCTGGTCGAAGGCGATGGCGCCCAGGATCGGCGTCAGAACCATGCCTGGCCCATGAATCCAAGCCAGCGCCTTGTGAACACGGATCTGGCCGCGACTTTGTGTTCCCGGAATTCGTGGCGCGCGAATCGCGAAGTATGCGCTCATGAAATAGAGATCGCCGGTCGCCGATCCCAGCGCGAGGTGCAGATAGCGGTCGGAAGTGCTGGTACTTCTTCCTCCCGCACCGAACGACGTGGCGACTGTGGCAATCAGCGGTACAGCTGCGATCAGGCCGAGCCGCTGGTGGAGCATCAGCATATGGGAGCGCTTGTTAAGCCGGGCCTGGTCGGCCGTAGTCCCCTGCGCCTGCTCGGGCGAAATACCAAGATCCTGAAGCGAAAGCACACCGGCCAGCGTCACGTTCGCCGTCTGGTTCGCGCCAGACGCGATGGTTACGTTCACCGTGTTGGTGCTGTAACCTTCCGCCGAAACAGCAACCTCATAACTCCCCGCTTCCAAGTTCGGCACGGCGTAATGGCCGGTGGAATCGGTCTGCGCCGCAGACGATTGTCCGGTAGCCAGATTTTTGACGGCGACTTTGGCGTTTGGAACAGGCGCGCCGGTGGCACCGGCGATGAGGCCGGACAGAGTTGCATCGGAATTCTGCGCACGAGCGGACGCGGCGAAGGAGACTAACAGAATGAATGTGCAGACGGCGCCTACGCCCGCTGCCGTTTGACGTTTCATCGCGACACTCTCCGAACAAAGACCTTTCCGATTTCTGGCGTACAGATGCGCAAGGTGTTTCCAGGGATGCTCGCGGAAACCCGGGCCGAATGCCGATTGTGACATAAAAAAGCGACAGGAAGGACCTGCGGCGAGGCCTGTCTGCCCAGGCCCATTTACTATCTTGATCTTACGCGACGTGCATGCTCTTTGTGTGCCAACCCTTCAGGCAGACGCGCGTGGACCGCTTTTCCGCAGCCAGCATGACTTTATCTTCGCGGGCCAGCCAGCCGATGGCCCAGTCAAATAGCGGCGAGGGGGCGTTCAATTCTTTCTTCAGTTTGGAGAGCGTGGTCTCACCATTCGTTTCGAGGACCTGCCAGATGGTTCCGGCCATGGTGCCAATCTCTTCATTCATTGGGTCGATCCCCTCCTTTCCAGATTCCGGTTCTCGAGCACTTCGACCGCGGTGGCTACGATCGGTGCCAACTCGATCTTCTGTTTTCTTTGCCGGGAGCGTGAACGCGCCACCCGCCGCGGCAGAGGCGGTTTGCGAACGATCTCCGGCTGCAGGACGTAGTAGCAAGGATGTTCTCCCGCGACGGTCTCCAGACGCTGCATCAGCAGCACTCCCAAATCTTTCTGGTATTCGATGGTGAAGTTTTCGCAGCAGCGCGAGCACAGCCAGTAATGCTTGACGCCATGCCAGTGGGTGGGCTGCTGATCCTGCGCCGCAGTTTGCTTGAAGCGAAACAGACGCCCCTGCGCGTAATCGAAATCGGACGAGCAGTCGGGGTGGGCGCATTTCAAATACATGGGACTTTACGGTGCCGCCTTCCTCAGAGCGTCGCGCAAAACGCCTGAAAAAGCAAGATACGGACGGCGACCGGCAAAATCAAACTCAATAAATGAATTCAACGTATCCGAAGTCCGTCGCGACGCGGAACGCTGAAAAGGCCGCGCGTTGCAGGTCCACAACCCGTCTGCGATAATGTTTCGCCGGAGTGAGTTGGGCTTACCGTGAGTGGAACCGCATAGACATGGATGTGTACGCGAGAGCTGGAAATCTTGCTCGCGTCGTTTGTCACGGATCACGAAACACCAATCACGAATCGCCAATCACGAATCACGGCCAGAGGTCCCATTGCCAAGCGGCAACGAAATCCGCAGCACGTTCCTGAAATTTTTCGCCGACCGCGGCCACCGCGTGGTGCGCAGCTCTTCACTCGTGCCGACGAATGACCCCACGCTGCTCTTCACCAACGCCGGGATGAACCAGTTCAAGGATGTGTTCCTGGGCCTCGAGCAGCGCGACTACACGAGCGCCGCCTCCTCGCAGAAATGCGTGCGCGCCGGAGGCAAGCACAACGATCTGGAAAATGTCGGTTTCACCAACCGCCATCACACTTTTTTTGAAATGCTGGGAAATTTTTCCTTTGGCGATTATTTCAAGAAAGACGCCATTGCCTTTGGCTGGGAACTGATTACCTCGCCGGAATGGTTTGGGATTCCTGTCGACAAGCTCACGTTCACCGTGTTCGGCGGCGCGGAAGTCGCTCCCGGAAAAGTGCTGGGCGTGGACGAAGAGGCCCGCGACCTTTGGCTGAAGGTAGGAGCGCCGCGCAATCGCGTGATTCCCGTCCCCGGCCTGAAGGAAAATTTCTGGGCCATGGGCGACACCGGCCCGTGCGGGCCGTGCAGCGAACTGCACTACGACATGGGGGCCGCGGCCTCGGACCAGGGCCACACCGATTGCCAGTTCGGATGCGATTGCGGCCGCTACGTGGAGATCTGGAATTTAGTGTTCATGCAGTTCAATCGCGACGCTTCAGGCAACGTCGCTCCGCTTCCAAAGCCATCCATCGACACCGGAGCCGGCCTCGAACGTTTGGCCGCCGTTTTGCAGGGCAAGATCAGCAACTTCGATACAGACCTGTTTTCACCCTTGATCGAGTTCGCCGGGCGCATCGCTGACGTTACGTATGGCTTCGATCGTGCAAATGACGCTTCGCTGCGAATAATCGCTGACCACGCCCGCGCGTGCGAATTTCTCATCTCGGACGGAGTCATACCGTCCAACGAAGGGCGCGGGTATGTTCTGAGAAAAATAATTAGACGCGGCATTCGACACGGACGTGCGATCAAAGTGGATCGGCCCTTTATGCACGATATGGTATACGCGGTCCGGGACATCATGAAAATAGCCTACCCGGAATTGGAAAAATCAACAGAGCGTGTAGCGGAAATCGTTCTAGCGGAAGAAAAAAGGTTCGCACGAACGATTGCAGTGGGACTTAAAAATCTGGAGTCCGACCTTCGACGGAGAAGAACTAACTACGAAACGGCAAGAGGAGTTGCCACATCTCCCGAGAGCTTTTCCGACGAATTGGATAAAGGCGATATCGAAACATTACGCGAGGAAGCGGAGGAGGGCCTATCGTACCCAGGTGAGGAAGCATTTCGTTTGTATGACACTTTCGGCCTCCCCCTCGATTTCATACAAGACACACTGCGTGACGAGGGGTTTTCGTTCAATCACATCGGCTTTGACCGTGCCATGCAGGAGCAGCGCACTCGTGCGCGCGCATCGTGGAAAGGCGGGCACAAGGACGTCGCCAATCCCGCGTACACGAAAATCGCGGAGACGCAGCGCACGCAGCCGGATTTCTATTACGGCGCGTCCGGCAAGGATTTCCGCATTGAGGCCATCGTCACCAAAGACGGAGCGGTGAATGAATTGCCGGCCGGCACGGAAGGCGAAATTGTACTGGACCGCACCGTGTTCTACTCCGAATCCGGCGGGCAGGTTTCCGACATCGGAACGCTGTGGAACAACGAGCACACGCTGCAAGTGGCCGATGTGCGCGGAGCGTATTACCCGGTGTCCGGGCTGATCGCGCACCGCGTGCTGGCCAGGGAAAAACTTGTGGTGGGAGATCGCGTTTCAGGCGACGCCGACGCCGCGCGCCGCGAACACATCAAGCGCAATCACACCGGCACGCACCTGATGCACGCCGCGCTGCGCAACATCCTGGGAACGCACGTGAAACAGGCCGGATCGCTGGTCGAGCCGGGGCGCCTGCGCTTCGACTTTTCACATTTTGCCGCGATCGATCCGGCGGAGCTGCGCGACATCGAGCAACAGGTAAACGATGAAATCTGGCTGAACAGCGCCATCGAGACCAACATCTTGACGCTGGACGACGCGCTCGCTTCCGGCGCGCTGGCCTTCTTCGGCGACCGCTACCCGGAGCATAACGTCCGCACGGTAACCATTCCCGACCCTTCCGCGCCGAGGGGCTTTTACAGCAAGGAGCTTTGCGGCGGCACGCACGTCCGCCGCACGGGCGAAATCGGAGTGTTCAAGATCGCCGTCGAACAATCGGCCGCCGCGGGAGTTCGCCGGATCGAAGCCATCACGGGCGCCGCTGCCCTGGCCGATTACCAGCGCGCACAGCAGCTCCTGCGCGATATTTCCGGACGCATGGGCGTCAACGAGGAAAATCTGGCCGCGGCTATTGAGCGCACCGAGCAGGCCCAGAAACAGCTCGAAAAGCAGCTGGAAGCCATGAAACGCAAGGGCGCGCTGTCGAAATCGGACGATTTGGAGTCCCAGGCGCGAACCATTAAGGGCGTGAAAGTTATCTCCGCCGAGATTGAGGGCGTTGACCGCGAGGGGATGCGCCAACTGGTAGATACCCTCCGCCAGAAGCTCGGTTCTGGAGTTGTGGTCCTTGGGACCGCCCAGGATGGGAAAGTATCCCTGCTCGTCGGGGTCACCAAGGACCTTACCTCTAAGTTACACGCTGGCAAGATGATACAGGCAATCGCCAAAGAAGTGGGCGGTTCCGGCGGCGGCCGGCCCGATTTGGCCGAGGCTGGCGGAAAAGACACATCTGCCCTAAAAAGTGCCCTGGACCACGTATACCCCCTAATCGACCAATTGCTATAATTCTAGAGTAGCGCCAGTGACGTTCCGGGGCGACATATCGTCTCTCCGGCTGCGGTGACTGGTCTGTCTCAATAGGAAAAACAGAATCGCACTGCCTTCCCAGAGCTGAATGCTTATGCGCTCCCTCTCCAGTTCGGTGGCTATCCTTGTGGCTATTCTGGTTTTAGGGGCGATTCCTGCCCGCGGCCAGATCGTTTCTTACATGGATGACAGCGGAAAAAGAGTGTTCGTGAACGCCGAAACGGCTGTTGCGCCTCGGCCCACCACCAAAACTCCGGTTCTCCGAACCGCCGCCACCGGGCTTATGCCCCGTTCCACACAGCCGTCATTTGCTGATTCTTCCGATTTGTCCGCGTCTGAGCAGGCTAACCGCGGGAAAATCGAGGAGATGATTCGCGAAGTTTCCGCTCGCTACCGTGTCGATCCGGCGCTGGTTCGCGCTGTGATGCAGACGGAATCGAACTGGAAAACCAGCGCCGTCTCGCGAAAAGGCGCGCTGGGGCTGATGCAACTGGAACCGGGAACCGCACAGGCACTCGGCGTGAACAACGCATTCGACCCCAAACAGAACCTTGACGGCGGAGTTCGCTATCTACATATGCTCTTAGAGCGTTATAATGGCGACCTCGACAGGTCCCTGGCCGCGTATAATGCCGGTCCAGGCGCCGTGGATCGTGCAGGGGGCATCCCGCGCTATCGAGAAACGCGGGACTACGTTCAGAAGGTGACCGATTCCTATTTCCGTCCCGGATCCGACCGGCTTCCCCGAGCGTTTGAGGCTCAACGCCCCATTTATCGCGCGGTGGAATCGGACGGACGGGTCGTTTTCACGAACGAATGAGGCAGACGACGTTGCGGCATAAAGCCGCTACAATCCGGCCATTCCTGCGCGGCATTTTCGCGTCCGTACTGGTTTTGTCGCTTTTTTCTCCCGCCAGCCGTGCCGATGAGAATTCTTCCTCCCGCCGCGAGGCGGCCAAGGCGCAATTTGACCGCGCGGAAAAATCGCGCCAGGGGCTGGAGTCGCGCGCCGAAGGCAGCCGCACGCTGAAGGATTACACCGCACTGGTCATCGAATACCAGCGCGTGTACCTGATCACTTCGCACGCCGCCGAAGTGCCGGCTTCGCTCAAGGAAGTCGCGGATCTGTTCCGCACCATGGGCGATCTTTTCGATTCCAAGTACTACCAGCGCGCCATCGATTCCTACCAGTTCCTGCTGCAGGAATATCCGGCCAGCAAATTCCGCGAAGACGCGCAATTGGCGATCGGCCACATCCAGCAGGATGACCTGCACGATTACGCTGCGGCGAAGAAAACTTACCAGCAATTTTTAGCGCAGCACGCCCGCTCTTCGCACGCCTCGGAAGTTCGCGCCGCCCTCGACAAGACTTCCTCGGAAATCGCGGCGGCCAATTCCAATTCGACGCAGCCTTCCGCGCAGGCCTCGAAGGACCGCACCGATCGAACCGATCGGGCCACGACCAAAAATGTTTCGGCTGAAAAAACCCCGCCCGCATCGGACACCCGGCAGGGATCCGACGACGATTCCGATACGGAAAAGTCCGGCCCGCAAGTTTCGCGAATCCGGACGTGGAACGCCGACACCTATACACGCATCGTGATCGACGTGGGATCGAAAGTGAAATACCAGGCGGCGCGCATCTCCGGCCCGGACCGCATTTACTTTGACATCGAGGGCGCGAAGCTCAGCTCGGCATTACTGCACAAGCCGATCGATCTGGACGGCGGCGGATTTCTGAAGACGGTTCGCGTGGCGCAGAATCAGTCTGGCGTGGTGCGGGTGGTGCTGGAAGTGAATCGCGTGACGGACTATTCCGTGTTCCTGCTGCCCAATCCGTACCGCCTGGTGGTCGACGTCTACGGCACCGCCGCCGGCGTCGAGGAAGCGGCGCATAACACCGCGCCCGCCCCCGGACCGACCACCACCGCGGAACTCCCCGCAACGCCAGCCGCAAAACCAGTAAAGGAAGCCGTCGCGAAGGAATCCGCTGCGCCGAAAGAAGCTGAGAATTCGCCGAAGGAAACCGACAAGCCCGCCGCGAAATCCGCGCGCGCCGCGTCCGCCGGCGCCTCGGTGGCCGATGCGCGCACCGCGCTGGATTCCGAGATCAGCGCCGAAGCGGCTGCGGACTTGCTCGCCGCGACAAAAAAGCCGGCAGCCCCTTCAACGAAGAATCCGCCAAAAGCGGGCGTCACCAGTTCGACGAAAGGAACCAGCGCGTCCGACAAAAGCGGTGACGATTCCACGCTCAGCGCGGCTGCCAACCCGGTGAGCACGGAAGTTCTGCCGCTGCCGAGCCATCCCGCCTGGCCGAAAAAATCGAGCCGCGGGTCGAAATCCGCGCACGACCAGGCCGCGGAAATGGGGCCGCCGCCCGTTCCGGAGTTGACGCTCGACGGCCAGCACTCGCTGACTCGCGCCCTCGGATTGAAAATTGGACGCATCGTGATCGATGCGGGACACGGCGGGCATGACACCGGCACCATCGGACCGACCGGCCTGATGGAAAAAGATCTGTGCCTCGACGTAGCTCTGCGCTTGGGGAAAATCATCCAGCAGAAACTGCCGAGCGCCGAGGTGGTGTTCACCCGCAACGACGACACGTTCATCCCGCTGGAGCGCCGCACGGAAATCGCCAACGAGGCCAAGGCCGATCTGTTCGTCTCCGTGCACGCCAATTCCAGCCAGGATCGACAGGCGCGCGGCATCGAAACCTATTACCTGAACTTCACGGGATCGAGCGACGCGATGGAAGTGGCCTCCCGTGAAAACGCGCTGTCCGAAAACGCGGTTCATGATTTGCAGGACATCGTGAAGAAAATCGCCAGCAACGAAAAAATCGAGGAGTCGCGCGACCTGGCCTCGATGATCCAGGATTCCATGTCCAAGCGCATGGAGAATTTCAATCGCGGCGAGCGCAACCGCGGCGTCCGCAAGGCGCCCTTCGTGGTGCTGATCGGCGCGGACATGCCTTCCGTGCTGTCGGAGATTTCCTTCCTCTCGAATCCGAGCGACGAGCAGTGGCTCAAGAAACCCGACAACCGCCAGCGCATCGCCGACGGGCTCTATCATGGCATCGAAAGCTACCTGCAGAGCACCAACAGCCTGACCTCCAACCAAATCCATTCCGCCGCCGAGAATTTTGCCGGAAAAGTGGCGCGATCCGGGAACTCGCAGTAAACTTGTAGCGTCTAATTGAAGAGCGACATGCGCCGACTGGTTTGGATTTGTTTCGGAATCCTGTGTCTGTCCCTCGCTGCCCATCCGGCCGCCGCTCAGGGTATTCTTCCGTCCACATTCGCGGGCTGGTCTGCGGCGGCTCCCGCCACGAACATTGCGCCGAATGCACTGGAACCGCTGCTCGGCCCGGACTCCCCGGCGTTCCGTGAATACATCGTGAAATCGGTCGAGCAGAGGCCCTACACCGAGGGCGCGCAGACCTTGTCGATCACGCTTTACCGCTTCCGCGATCCGAGTTCGGCCTACGGCGCCTACACGTTCCTGCGCAGTGACGGGCTAACGGACGCGGCGCTCGGCTCGTATGCCGCCGCTTCTCACGATCGCGCGCTCGTCGTGGTCGGCGAGATGCTGCTCGACATTTCAGCGGCCGCAAAGGAAGCGCGACCGCCGGATGCGGATCTGAAGCAGTTGGCCGACGCGCTCGATAAGAAGGCTGATCACACGCCGTATCCGTTCATCGGCGAGCACCTTCCCGAAAAGGGACGCGTGAAGGATTCGGTCCGCTATGTGATCGGTCCGCTCAGCCTGGCCCATTTCGTTCCCCTCGGGACAGACGACTGGATGGGCTACGACCACAGCGCGGAAACCATCCTGGCGCACTATACAGTCGCCGGGAAGGATGAAACGCTGCTGATCACGTCCTATCCCACACAGCAGGTGGCGGCAGCCGAATTTGCCGGGATCCTGCGGCGATTCACTTTTGATCCGCCAGACGGCGCGCCAGCCGGCCAGAACGTGCTCTATGGCAAGCGCGTCAGTTCGTACGTTGCCGTCGTCGCCGGTGCTCCCTCGCGCCAGGCGGCGAACAAGATCCTCGATCAAGTGGGCTATCAAAGTGACGTAACGTGGAATGAGCCGAAACAGACGCTAACCGAGCCGGGAATCAACAGCATGATTGTGGAAGCCTTTCTGGGCACCGGCGCAATCATGCTTTTCGCAGTGGCGGCGGGAATCGGTTTTGGGGGACTTCGAATTCTGGTAAAAATTTTCCTTCCAAACAAGGTTTTTGACCGCGAAAAGCAGATCGAAATCCTGCAGCTGGGGATCGCCAGCAAACCGATCAAGGCAAAGGACTTCTACTAAAAATCTAAAGAAGCTGTTGAAAAGTGCGGGGCATACCTAAGGTGATTCTGGAGGCGCTTTCTCCAAGCTACTGTTAATAAATGATTTATGTTTGTTTAGAATCAGTCATTTCTCTACTTGACATTCCGGTTTACGGTCCTCTAGACTTCCCGCGAGGACAAAGAGTTCTGGTGCCTACCGCGCAATGGCACGGGACTATTCTCCCCTCTTGAAAGCCCGTCCGCGAAATCGGACGGGTTTTCTGTTTTCGGACTGCCGCCGGGCAAAGACCTAAAACCTTTCTACTGAGCGACGCAGCGAAAAAAAGGGAGTTACGGGTGTGTGGGCGGAGCGCTGGTTGACCAGGAATCCGGCGTGGGGGTCCATGAACGGGTGCGATAGTCGCTCATGGTAAAGGCGATCAGCAGGGCCAGCCAGAAAAACCCGGCGATCAGGACCACGCGCACCAGGCCGCTGCTGCTTCTCACTCCCATGAAGAAGAGAATCACCAGAAGCATTTTGGAAAATGCGATGGCCAGAGCCGCGACGGTGTTCAGAGGGCCGAGATCGATGAAGGCGACGCCGGTGGTGAGAATGGTGAGGCCAATCAGGCCCAGAAAAACCATCACGTAAGTTTTTTGCGGCACGATGGGATGTGGCATTAGTAGCGCCCGCCGATCAGGTAGAGCAACGGAAACAGAAAAATCCAGACGATATCCACGAAGTGCCAGTACAAACCCACGACCTCTACCGGCGCGAAATAATGCGCCGTAAATTCGTCTTTACGCGCCCGCAGAACCAGCCACAGCAGCAATCCCATCCCGATAACCATGTGTATCGCGTGCAGGCCGGTCATGGCGAAGTAGAAAAAGAAATAAATCTGCGCGTGGTCGAGGCCGCCGGGCGCGAGCCGCGCGAGCGTCGCTCCCTCCGGCGCCCAATCCAGGCTGGGAACCACGTGTTCGACGAATTTCTGGTCGTACTCGTATGCCTTGATGCCCAGAAATACTCCGCCGAGGATCATCGTGGCGATCAGGAATCCCACGAGCGCGCGCCGATTGCCCACCTGAGCCGAGCGCACCGAGAGCGCCATGGTAAGACTACTGCCGAGCAGAACCATGGTGTTCACGGCGCCCAGTTTGATGTCCAGGATATGGCTGCCGCCGTCGAATGCGGCGAAATATAGCCAGCGATAAATCGCATAGGCGGCAAACAGGCCGCCGAAGAACATGATTTCCGTGACCAGAAACAGCCAGATGCCCAGGAAATCGGCTTCCTGCTGCTGCTCCATGTCTTCAAATTGGTGCGCGTGTCCCGCGTGTTGGGCGCGCGCTTCGGCGTCAGTCACCGGCGGCCTCCTCAGGGGCGTAGGCGTAGGCTTCTTCGGTTACCACGGGAATTTCCGCGAAATTTTCGGTCGGCGGCGGGGAGGCCGTTTTCCACTCGAGGCCCGTGGCGCCCCAGGGGTTGGGTTCGGCGACCGGGCCGTAGCGCATCGACCAGATCAGGTAGATGAGCGGAATCAGGTAGCCCACACCTAGCACCGTGGCTCCGGCCGAAGACATTACGTTCAGCACCTGGAACTCCGCTGGATAGAACGCGTAGCGGCGCGGCATGCCCAGGTAGCCGAGGATGAATTGCGGAAAAAATGTGAGATTGAATCCGACGAAAATGATTACCGCAGCCAAGGCGGCCCAGGCGTTGGGATACTTGCGGCCGGAAATTTTTGGCCACCAGAAATGGATCCCTCCGAGATAGCCCATCACCGCGCCGCCCACCATGATGTAGTGAAAATGGGCGACGATGAAATACGTTCCGTTCAGATGAACGTCGGTGGCCAGCGATGCGAGGAACAGGCCGGTCAAGCCGCCCATGGTGAACAGGCCGATGAAGCCGAGGGCATAGAGCATCGGCGCTTCGTAGGAGATCGATCCTTTGTAGAGCGTGGCCGTCCAGTTGAAGACCTTGATGGCCGACGGGATGGCGACGAGGAAACTCAGCAGCGAGAAAATCAGGCCGGCGTAGACGGACTGCCCGGTGACGAACATGTGATGGCCCCAAACCAGGAAGCCGAGAACGGCGATGGCCACGCTGGAAAACGCCACGATTTTATAGCCGAAGATTTTCTTTCGCGCGAAACAGGCGATGATCTCACTCTCCACGCCCATGGCCGGGAGAATCATGATGTAGACCGCCGGGTGCGAATAGAACCAGAACAAATGCTGGAACAGCAGCGGGTCGCCGCCCAGCGCCGGACTGAAGATGCCCACATGGAACAGATGCTCGAGAGCCAGAAGAAAAATGGTGATGGCCAGCACCGGCGTGCCCAGCACCATGATGATGCTGGTGGCATACATGGCCCACAGGAACAGCGGCATGCGGAACCAGGTCATGCCCGGAGCGCGCATCTTGTGGATGGTGACGATGAAATTCAATCCCGTGAGAATGGAAGAAAATCCCGTGATGAAAACGCCGATGGCGACGGCGGTAACCTGGGTGTTGGAATAAGTGCTGCTGTAGGGAGTGTAGAAAGTCCAGCCGGTATCGACGCCGCCGGCGATCGCGGAGTAGAGGGTGAACAAGCCGCCGACAATGTAGATGTACCAGCTCAGCAGATTCAGCTTCGGAAACGCCAGGTCGCGCGCTCCCACCATCAGGGGAACCAGAAAATTTCCGAGCACCGCGGGAATCGACGGAATCAGGAAAAAGAAAATCATCACCACGCCGTGCAGCGTGAAGAGCTTGTTATAGGTTTCCGGCTGCACCAGGGCGCCCTGCGGCTCAACGAGGTGAATGCGCATCAACACGGCGAAGCTTCCGCCGATCACAAAGAAAAAGGTCACCGAAACCATGTACAAAAGCGCGATGCGCTTGTGGTCCAGCGTAAAGAGCCAGGATTTCCAGCCGTAGTCCGCGTTCAGATAATTTTTCTGAGCGCGCACGCGTGGTTCCAGCGTGGCCGTACTCATTGCTTCCCCTCTTCCTTTGGCATCGCTTGCGCCTTGCCCAGCGCGCGAAGATAGGCGACCAGATTGTTCAGCTGCTCTTCGGTGACCTGCCCCTGGAACGACGGCATGATCGGACTGTAGCCCTGCACGACCTTGGCCTTGGGCAACACAATGGATTCGCGCATGTAGGCGTCGTCCGCCGTGACCGTTTCGCCGGTCGTCAGCTTCACCGGCTGGCCGTAGACGCCAAGAAGTGAGGGACCGAGGCCCTTGCCGTCCGCCTGATGGCAGGTGGGACAGCCGCTGGACTGAAATATCTTGGCGCCCGCCTGCTCCATCGATTCGCCGGGCGCTCCGCCCGCGAGCCACGCCTCGTACTGGTCCGGTTCCTGGACGATGATCGAGCCGATCATGCCGGCGTGAAACGCGCCGCAATACTGCGCGCAGAAGAGATGGAACGTGCCGACCTTGGTGGCTTCAAACCAGAGCGTCGTGTAGCGTCCGGGCAGGACGTCCTTCTTCACGCGAAACGCGGGAACAAAAAAATCGTGAATGACGTCCTCGGAGGTCATGGTCAGCTTGACCGGGCGGCCGAGCGGGACGTGAACTTCGTTGATCTCGCGCTGCCCTTCCGGATGCTCGACCTTCCACATCCACTGCTTACCGGTCACGAAGATTTCCATGGCCCCGCGCGGCGCCTGCGAATTGCGGAAATAAAGCGTGGAGCTCCACACGAAAATCAGGGCCACGATCAGCGTGGGGATCGCGGTCCACAGCACTTCCAGCGGAAACGATCCCTCGATGGCCTTGGGCCGCTCATCCGGCGAGCGCCGGCGGTACTTGATCATGAAATAAAAAATGATCGAAAAAATCAGCGCCGTAAAAAACAGCGTTACCGCCGTCAAAAAGAAATACAGCTGGTCCACCGACTTCGCAATCGACGAAGCCTGCTCCGGCTGAAATGGAAGACCCTGCATCAAGATGATGTCCTCACGTCACGCGCCAAATTCCTGGCCGTATTGCTTGTCCTGTTGCTCGTCATCCTGCCTGTTATCTCGCCCGTCATATTGCTTGTCCCTGCCTGAATGCTCATCCCGCTGCTGTCCAATCCTGCCGGGCTATTCGCCCGCTCGAGTACGCTATGTCGATTCCGTCTTCCCTGCTGCGGTTCGGAATTTCAAATCTCAAATTTGAAATTCCTGGGCTTCGCGCCTCGCCGCCGCAACGAAACCTCGCGCCCGCTACCGCGCTTTCACGCCGGCCCCGGGAGGAACGCCGGAAGGCCCCTTGCGCTCGCGCAAAAACATCACGGTCATGAAAATCCCCAGCAGCAGCACGGTCAGGCCGCCCGCGGCGCGCAGCACGTTGATTACAACGACGCCATATTTGCCGGTCATCGGATCGTACTGGTAGCAGTACAGCAGCGCGTGGTCCGTGAGCGTTCCGATCTTGCCCTGGGACGCCTCGACCAGCCCCAGGCGGACGTCGCGCGCGGGATAAACCACGCCGTAAAAGTAGCGATCGATGCGGCCGTCTGGAGTGAGCACCAGAATGGCAGCGGCGTGCGCGTACTGGCGAATCGAGGAATCGTAGGCGTATTGAAAGCCGGCCGCGCTGGTGAGCGCGTCGATCGACGGCTGGTCGCCGGTTAGGAAGTGCCAGTGGTCCGTCGATCCGGGGCGACCGTACTGGCCGATGTACACGTCGCGTTTGGCTTTGGCCAAGGCTGGAGTGTCTTTCGGCTCGAAGCTGACGGTCACAGCCTCGAAATCTTTTCCCAGATCGAGGGAGATAGCGTTCATGGTGCGCAATTCCCCGTTGAGAACTTCCGTGCACAGCGCCGGGCAGTCGAAATAAACGAGTGAGAGAACGATCGGCTTTTTGCCGAAGAAATCGCCGAGGCGGACCGGATTCCCCGACTCATCTCGAAACGTCAGGTCCGCAGGAATCTGCGCGCCAAGATTTTGCGTGATGCCCACCTTGTGCAGGATGGCGGGGGTAGCGGCCTGCTGCGCGCTTGCGGGAATTGCAGCGCTCAGACCGGCTACTAGAAGCATGGCCGCGGCAAGCCTCCACGTCGTGAATTTAGTTGTGGGCTTAATCATGGCTTCTTCCCACCCGGTGGCGACGGCATCGCCTGCTTGGAATCACCCGCGGGCGGCGCGGGGGCGGTGGACTGTACCGGAACGCCCTTTTTCACCAGCAACTGCATAGCAACTTCGATGGGCACGCGGGCCGTTCCGGCGGTGCGATTCTCCCAGGCATATGTTTCCAACGACTGCTGCTGCTCTTCGCGAAACTTCAGCCAGTCTTCGCGCGGATTGACCTGCAACTGCGGACCGAGCGGCAGTTGCCGGGTGTCGGCGAACGGCGAGGGAGACGCCGCCGGATCCACTGCGTGCACGGAAAAGATCCGGAACATGGCCCAGCAGATGAGCGCGGCCGCGACCAGAACGATGCCGAGAGCCACCAGAAAATTCAAGACCGCGCCGGTATTGGCGTCGCGCGTCTCGTAGCCCGGATTGCCGGTGGGTGCGCTGCGCGGTTTATCCATGTTGGGCCGCCTGTTCAGCAATTTCTTCCATGCGCGGATCGTGCAGCGGCAAAACCGGCAGGCGCTGCAATTGCCAGCAGAAGTAGGCGAACCACACGCCGCCCATCCCCAGCGGGAGCGCCACGTCCATCCAAGAGAGGCGCACGTTCGCGCCGCCGAACGCCGGCAGCACCATCCAGTACATGTCGACGAGGCGCATCAGCAGAACCAGCAGCGCCACGATGACCAGCGAACGCGTCCTGCGCTTCACATGACGGAACAACAGTAGGAAAAACGGAAAGAAGAAGCTCAGGATGACCAAGAGCAATCCGATATTTCCCCACACACCTTCCAGCCGGCGAAGGTACCAGGGAATTTCGTCAGACAGGTTGCCGCCCCAAATGATCAGGTATTGCGAAAATTCCATGTAGGCCCAGAGCATCACGAACGTCAGCAGGAAACTGCCGAGGTCCTGAAATTGCGCCGGCCGGACGAACTGCGAAAGCGGCTTGCGATCGGAGAGCCAG
>Ga0209168_10000792_pt1 | contig 27835 bp, 14 predicted proteins | sample Coa_R1_FD_187156 | JGI IMG/M metagenome (GOLD analysis project Ga0209168, IMG submission 187156) | Surface soil microbial communities from Centralia Pennsylvania, which are recovering from an underground coalmine fire - Coalmine... | ecosystem: Environmental > Terrestrial > Soil > Unclassified ...
ATATGCGCGAAGTCCTGGCATACTCCTTGCCGCGTTCGCAGCGCGTCCTCGATCGGAGAATCTACTCTCGTGCTGTGCGGAACGTAAGCAAAGATCTTGTAAATTGCCTCATTCAGTTCGGTGATCAAAGACAGCGGACTTCCGCGGCGGACAACATCGAGCTCCGTTGCCAGTTGGCGGAGCGGTTCGCTCACGCACGCAAACTGACTCGGCAGTAGCATCTCCCAGTAGTCGCCACTTGCAACGATCGCGTCGAGATCATTCCAGTCACCGCCTTCCGCAGTGCGGGGCGCTGACACGCTCTGCACGTCGACGGTGGAGTGCGCGGTCACCTTAACCTGCTTATGGCTCCCGGCGATGTCGAAGTGATGAACAATATTGCCCGCGAAGTCACGGTACTGCATCGCAGTTGCGAACGGGTCTATCTGGAGAGAAAAGCTCAAGCACCTCTGATCTCCATCGCTCCGGGGCTGCAGGCGAACTTCCATCACACTTTCCCGCACTGCCGGATCATAACGAAAAGTTGTTGTGTGACGCACCGAATAGATCACCCGAATCTCCTAGGAAAGCAACGCTGATTCTGCGGAATAGTCGAAGTAAACTTGATGAATTGCGTTATGGGCCTGTCCGCATTGCCAGCGAATGCTCTCGACGTACGCTCCTGCGCCCGCTGCCATGATCTCTTCAATCTGGCTGAAGCTTAGCGTGGCGCGCAGCCGGCCAGTCAGTCGTCCGGGTTGCTCTGCCTTTCGTTCGGTCATTTCTCCAATTGCGGTCAAGGCCGCATGAACCATGTCAACTGAGAAGCGTACAGAGTGGGGAAACTCCACATTCAGAAGTAAAAACTCTGCAATTCGAAGCGGCCGAATTTCAGCTGTATAAGTCTTGCAATACGAGTCAAACGCGGCGCATGACTTCAACAGTCCAACCCATTCGAGATACTCTTCACTCTCCACGGCCTGATCGAGTGGTTGGGACGAACGTCCGAAGTGCGTCCCAATCAGGGTCGCTAATTCGTCGATCCGTTCAACGTACCGCCCCAACTGGATATACTGCCAGCCCTCGCCGTGCGACATCGTCGAATCGGTCACTCCCTGGAACAGGTGAGCTCCCTCTTGCACAGCTCGAAAAAAGATATGCGAATTCAGCAGCCATGTTTCGTTCGATGTCGTGCTGTTCACCTGCAGATACAGCCTGTTCAGCTGCTCCCACATCTCTGTGCTGCTTTGTTCGCGCACCTGCCTGAGATTCTCGCGAGCTGCCGCTATGCACGAAAGAATGGAAGACGGATTGGTCCGATCAAGCGTCAGCAACTGCGTGAGGGATGCCGCGTCGAGTTGGCCGTTCTCCGGGACCGCGGCTCGCGATGCTTCCAGCAAACGCAGCCATCTGTCCGCCCGAGCTTCCAGCGATTGATCCAGCCGCAGTTGCAGGTCGACATCGATCAGGCGGGCGGTGTGTTCGGCCCGCTCAAGGTAGCGGCTCATCCAGTACAAGCTGTCCGCCACTCGCGAAAGCATCTTTCGTTTAGCCTCCGTTTCAAGCCCGCAGAACCCAGGTATCCTTGCTCCCGCCGCCTTGAGAGGAGTTCACAACCAACGATCCTCGCCGTAAGGCCACGCGCGTCAATCCGCCCGGGACCAGCGTCACGTTTTCTCCATACAGTATGTAAGGGCGCAGGTCCACATGCCGCGCCTGGACCTCTCCATCGAGAAAGCAGGGGGCACGCGAAAGGCTCAATGTCGGTTGAGCGATAAAATTGCGCGGCTCCGCTTCGATCTTCCCCCTGAATTCTTCTCTTTCCTTCTCGGTGCTTTGCGGACCGATCAGCATCCCGTATCCGCCCGATTCGCCCACTGCCTTCACAACAAGTTCATCCAGATGTTCAAGGACGAAACTCCTCTGCGAACGATCACTCAGAAGGTAGGTCTCCACGTTGGCAAGGATCGGATCCTCTCCGAGGTAGTACCGAATAATCGCCGGCACGTAGGCATAGAGAGCCTTATCGTCCGCTACGCCGGTCCCGATCGCGTTCGCCAGCACGACGTTGCCGGCACGATATGCATTGAACAGCCCCGGCACTCCCAGACTTGAGTCCTGCCGGAAGCACAGCGGATCCAGGAAATCGTCATCCACTCGCCGATAGATGACATCCACGCGTCTCAGGCCGGCCGTCGTGCGCATGTACACGATGTTGTCGTGAACCAGCAGATCGCGCCCTTCTACCAGCTCAATCCCCATCTGCTGAGCAAGGAAGGTGTGTTCGAAATAGGCAGAGTTAAAGACTCCGGGGGTAAGAAGAACGACCTTGGGCTCGTGGCGCGCAGAAGAATTTGCCGGAGCCAGCGCCCGCAATGTGGCCAGCAACGCGTGCGCGTAATGATCGACCGGCGAAACACCGTAGTCGCGAAAAAGAGTAGGAAAGACTCTCTTCAACACCTTCCGGTTTGCCAGCATGTACGAAACGCCGCTGGGAACGCGAAGATTGTCTTCCAGCACGGCGAAACTGCCGTCCGGCAGTCGGACCAGGTCGGTTCCGCAAATGCTGACATAAATCCCGCGCGAAACGTTCAGCCCCCGCATTTCGCGCCGAAAGTGCCGGCACGTATAGACCAATTCTCTCGGTACGACGCCGTCCGCGAGAATTCGCCCGCTGTGATAGATGTCTTCCAGAAAGAGATTGAGAGCAGCAATCCGTTGCGTCAGGCCGTTTTCGATCTTCCGCCATTCCTGATGAGGGATGATCCGAGGCAGCAGATCATTCGGGAAAACGCGCTCCGTCCCCTGATTGTTGCCGTAAACCGTGAAAGTGATTCCTTGATGAAGAAAGGAGAGGTCGGCGGCCTGTTGGCTCTTGCGAAGCTCGTCAGATGGAAGCTCTAACAGTGTCTGGAACAGAGCCTTATAGTGTGGACGGGGCGTTCCCGGCGCCGCGAACATCTCGTCATACGCCGCATCGAACTGATAATTCCTGAACGGAGGCCGAAAAAGCGTAAGCGGCGCCTCCGCAGAATTCATTCGACGTAAAAGTCCCGGCGTTCTGACGCGGCTGGGCTGCACGCATAGAACTCTAGGGACCACCTGACCTTGAGTCCAATTAAAATAGTTGATCGCACCCTTCAGGTTTTCGCATCGCTAAAAGGAGGCGGCCGACTCCCGGTTGCGCTCTCGTTCGTCCTTTGTGAAGATAGTGCTTATGACTAGCCGACGGCCAACCTTGCTGCTGCTTTTGTTAGCCGGTACCATGTTGGCTTTACCGCAAATCTCGCGGGCCCAGCAGGATTGGTCTTCGACCAGCCAGCAGGATAGTCCTGACGGCGCGATCAATCCGATCAGAACGCGGGAGAGTCACACCGACGCCAACGGTCGAGTCGTCGACAAGACGTCCGTTCAGACCATGGGGCCGGACGGAAGTTATATCCCGTATTCAGATACCGAGAAGGAATCTCACAGAATTAACGACACAACCGTCCGCACAACCGAACGAACGTACGGAAGAGATTCTGACGGCCAACGAGTTCTGATCCAGGAAATTCAAGAGGAGTCCCGCACGCTGCCCGGGGGCGTACAGAAGACTACCCGAACTCTCTCCGATCCCGATGCCGACGGCACACTGCAAGTGATTCGCCGCGAAACGGAGGACGCCACGCAGGTGAGCCCCAACGTCACAGTGACCAACACCACCGTGCTCACCCCCGACATGAACGGTGGATTTGCCCCCTCGGTTAAGACTGAAGAACGCCAGACGAAAGCAACTGATGGGTCCGTCGAATTCAAAAAATCAACTTCGCTCTCGGACGGTACGGGTGGCTGGAAGCTAAGCGAGGTCCGCGAAGGCACGGCGAATGAACAAAACGGTAAGTTGGTAACCAAACAAGAACGCGTTCTGCGCCCCGATTCTGAAGGCAAGTTATCCATTGTCGAGCAAACCGTCGGCAAGCAATCTCAAACCGGCGCGGGCAACACGCGCGAAACCACCGATACCTATTCCACGAACGTTCCCGGTGTCGCCGGAGACGACAGCCTGCAGCTTGTAAAACGTGAAACCGCCGTTCACGCCAAAACCGCCGACGGCGCCGAGCGCACTGTGCAGCAAGTCGAGCGTCAGCAGCCCGGCGAAACGATACAAGATCTGCACAACACCCAGGAAGCGATCGATATCGTTCGCCCTGGCAGCAACGGCAACACCGATCAGAGTCACACAATCCTGCTCAATTCTGACGGCCAGATGGGCCAGGTTTGGGTGGACACCGGAAAGACCGACAATCCAGCCGCAGTCAAAGTGGACACCGGCACTCCTCCATCTCCAAAGAAATAGCGCCGCAACAAAACTTGGTAGTATCTTCACCAAAATGGAGGTCTACCACGATGATGAACCGCCGCACTTTTCTCATCGCCAGCGGAGTTACAGCTCTCGCTTCCACTCGAGTCTTCGGCGCAAACGATACTCTTCGTATCGGAGTGATCGGCGCGGGTCATCGCATGCGCGGCCTTCTCGATGCCGCTGACAAGGCCGGCCTCTACCAGATCGTCGCCGTTAGTGATGTCTACGGACCGAATCTCGACGCCATCAAAGAACGCTCTAACGGTCTGGCTACCACGCACCTTGACTATCGCGAAGTCCTCGCCAAAGAACTCGACGCGGTCATTATCGCCTCCCCCGACCACTGGCACGTTAGGATGGCTGTCGATGCGTTGAAAGCTGGAAAAGACGTCTACCTCGAGAAGCCTGTCACCCACACGATTGAAGAAGGCGCGACGCTGACCCACGCGGTCCGCTCCTCCAAGCAAATCCTGCAATGCGGCATGCAACAGCGCAGTTGGACACATTTTCGCGATGCCGTCGATCTGATCCAGGCAGGTAGTCTTGGGCGCGTCGTCCAAGTCCGGACGTACTGGTGGCAGAACTATCACCGCAACTGGCCCTCGAAGCCGATCGATCAGCAGGCGCTCGACTGGAAGCGCTGGCTCGGTTCTGCTCCCGACCAGCCATTCAGTGATGAGAAGTTCAATCACTGGCGCTGGTTCTGGAACTTTGGCGGGGGCGCCATGACCGACCTATTTACTCACTGGATCGACGTCGTGCACTGGGCTATGAAGTCCGACCAGCCGCGTCAGGCTCTGATGCTCGGCGACAAATACATTTTCGAGCAATGGGATTGTCCCGACACGATTCAGGCCGCATTCCGCTATCCCGGATTTGATGTCGTTTACGAAGGAATGATGAATTCTTCCATCGACGACGGCGGCCTCGAATTCCGCGGGACCGAAGCAACGTTAAAGATCAACCGCAGCGAATTCTCGGTTCATCGCGAAGGAGTACCGAACGCTCAGAATCCAGTCATGACCGAGCACAGCTTCCGCGACGGCACTATCGACCACATGGCCAACTTCTTCGAATGCGTCAAGTCGCGCAAAGAGCCGAACGCTCCCGTTGAAACAGGAGTCGCGGCCGCTCGCGCCGGCCATGTTGGCAATCTCGCTTACCACCACGGAGGTCAGGCGTGGCAGGCCAAGCAAAAAGATGGTGACAACTCCTAGTCGCTGTACCTCGCAAATGCAGAGGCGGACGCATTTGTCCGCCTCGAGCCAACTCTGTGATTCGCGACCTTGTCGATCGATTCAGGAAGGACCACAATTTGCTCCTGAACTCGAGAACTTGTTCCCCTTTGGCCTCTGATTCGATCGCCTTGAGTGCCCGTTTCTCCGATTCGACCGGCGAGAAATTCCGTGACCCGCGCACGGAAACGAATGTAATCTTTCGTTTCGAGAAGAGGGTCCTATGAACTCATCCACAGCCGAGACAGTTTTCGCCGCACTCGATAGATTCCGCATCGAGCTTCCTTCCTGGGGGTTTGCCAACACAGGCACTCGCTTCGGCAAATTCATTCAACCAGCCGCGGCCACCACGACGGAAGAAAAGTTCAGCGATGCCGGCCAGGTTCATCTTCTCACCGGAGTTTGCCCGACCATCGCTCTGCACGTGCTTTGGGATTGTCCCGAAGGAGTCGACAGCGCCGACGAAATCAAACGTCTCTCCTCTCGCTACGGAGTTGCGGCAGGATCGATCAATCCGAATCTCTTTCAAGATCAGGAATACAAATACGGCTCATTCGGCAATCCTGATCCCGCGGTTCGACGGCGAGCATTGCAGCACACGAAACACAGCATTGAAATCGCCCGGAGACTTCACAGCCGGGATATTTCCATGTGGTTCGCCGACGGTTCGAACTATCCCGGGACAGCCAATATCCGCCAGCGCAAGGCATGGTTTGCAGAAGCCCTAACAGAGTCGCACGCCGAATTGTCGCCGGACCAGCGCCTGCTAATCGAATACAAGCCCTTTGAACCGGCGTTCTATCACACCGACATCGCTGATTGGGGGATGGCTCTACTCCTTGCTCGCGCAGCCGGCCCGCAAGCCAAAGTTCTGGTCGATACCGGACATCACTACGCCGCGCAGAACATCGAGCAGATCGTTGCATGGCTCCTCTCCGAAAACATGCTCGGCGGCTTCCATTTCAACGATCGGCGTTATGCCGACGATGATCTGACGCTGGGTTCCATCGATCCTTATCAGGTCTTTCGCATCTTCCACGAAATTCAATTCTTCGAGTGGGAGGCTGGCAGCCGTGCGGATATCGCGTACATGGTGGATCAGAGTCATAATCTGAAAGGCAAGATCGAAGCCATGATTCAGACGGTCACTATGGCTCAGCAGCTTTTCGCGAAAGCGGTCCTCGTTGACGCAGGCTCCCTCTCCGCGGCTCAGAAGAATTGCGATCTGGTAAAAGCCGAATCGATCTTGCAGGATGCTTTCGCCACCGATGTTCGCCCTGCAATTGAGGCCTGGCGGGATTCCAAAGCATTGCCCAAAGATCCAATGCAGGCTTTCCGGCAAAGCGGCTACCTCGAGCGCATCACAAAGGAACGCGCCGCCCGCAACGCCCACAACGTCTCGTCTTATGCCTAGCGGCACCTCGTCTAAGTCGTATCTCGCATTCGACCTCGGCGCGGAGAGCGGCCGAGCCGTGCTTGCCCGCCTACACGCGGGGCTCCTCACCGTCGAAGAAGTCCACCGTTTCCCGAACCATCCGATTAAAGAGGGTGACTCGCTCCGCTGGGATGTCCGCAAGCTGTGGGAGGAAATGTGCAAAGCTCTGGCCTCCATCAAAGACACTGAACTCGCTGGCATTGGCGTGGACGCTTGGGGCGTGGATTACGCTCTGCTCGGAGAACGCGGCGAACTGCTCGAGAATCCGTATCACTATCGCGATCGTCGAACTGAAGGCGTAATGCAAGAAGTATTCCGCGCAGTACCAAAAGAAGAGATTTATAAAATCACTGGCATTCAGTTCATGCCCATAAATACGCTCTTTCAACTCTATGCCGCCTTGCGGAACACTCCCAATACCATCGCAGAAGCCTATAAGCTCCTCACCATTCCCGATCTCTTCAATTATTGGCTCACCGGGAATGCGGTCTGCGAATTCACGAATGCCACCACGACTCAGCTCGTCGATCCCAGAGGTCGAAACTGGTCTACAGTTCTGATGCAACAGTTAGGACTCCCTCCAGACCTCCCCGCCCCGATCGTCGAGCCCGGCACCCGCATAGGAACTTTGCTGCCCGATCTCGCACAAAACTCTGCCCTCAGAAATACTCCCGTGATTGCGCCGGCATGCCACGACACAGGCTCAGCCGTTGCCGCCATCACGGCGTGCGATGGAACCGCCTTCCTCAGTTCTGGAACATGGTCTCTGATCGGCACGGAACTTGACGCTCCCGTAATCACTCCGCTGGCTTTGAAACACAATTTCACCAACGAAGGTGGCGTGAATGGAACCACACGCCTGCTCAAGAACGTTATGGGGCTGTGGATTCTGCAAAGCTGCCGAAATCATTGGATGTCTCAAGGACAGCGCCCCGATTATGACCAACTCATAGCATTGGCCGCCGATACGCCCGCGTTTGCACATCTGATCGATCCTGACGATCAGTCGTTCCTCCGGGCGTCCAACATGCCCGTTGCAATCGATCAGTTCTGCCGCAAAACCCACCAACCCGCCCCGCCAACTCTGGGCGGGTATGTGCGATGCGCGTTCGAAAGCCTGGCACTGAAATATCGCTTGGTGCTCAGAAGTCTGGAACAGCTCTGCGGGAAGCGAATCGAACAGATTCGTGTGATCGGAGGAGGATCCCGCAACCGTCTACTCAATCAATTCACGGCCGAAGCCACCGGCAAACGCGTGATTGCCGGACCGGTGGAAGCAACAGCCCTTGGCAACGCGGCAATTCAAATCCTCGCAACGGGCGAAGCTTCGTCGCTTGCCGAAGTCCGTGCGATCATTGATCGATCATTCCCGACAGAGGTTTTCGAGCCCCACGACACAGACAGGTGGGACCGGGAAGCGGAACGCTTCGAACAATACTGCGAGATCATCTATGCCTGAAATCAAGGAAACCACGCACTTGAAGGACCTGTGGAACGAGGAGCACGCCCGCAAACTCGCCGGCGATCAGTTAGCTCTTCTGCGCTATCGCTCGAACTTGCTCGGCGCTGACCTGCGCATCACAAACTTCGGCGGCGGAAACACCAGTTCAAAAATGGAAATCTCCGATCCTTTCACCGGCCGCCCAGTCCGAGTGCTCGCCGTAAAAGGCAGCGGCGGCGATCTCGGCTCAATCACCGATTCCGGCTTCGCTCTTCTTTATCTCGACCGCCTCGAACAACTCAAAGACCTCTATCGCGGTGAGAAATTTGAAGATGAGATGGTCCGCTACTATCCGCTCTCCGCTTTTGGAGAAAATCGTGTCGCCGCTTCCATCGATACTCCGCTTCACGCCTTCCTTCCCTTCGCGCACGTCGACCATCTGCATCCCGACTGGGCCATCGCATTGGCTGCCAGCGCCAACGGCAAGCGCAAACTGGAAGAATTCAACAAAGAATTCCACCGCAATATCGCATGGCTTCCCTGGCAGCGCCCCGGATTCGAACTTGCGCTCATGATTGAACGCGCCATTAAAGAGAATCCATCGGCAGATGGCCTCATTCTCGGAGGTCATGGCCTCTTCACCTGGGGCAACACCCAGCGCGAGTGCTACCTCAATAGCATTCACACCATCGATCAGATGGGCGAATTCATCCTGCAGCATCAGGCAAAGAAAGCCCAACTCTTTGGCGGACTCGAGCATGCCGCGCTTCCGGATCGCAAGAAGATCGCCCTTAAGATTCTCCCCGCATTACGCGGCGCAGTGTCATCAAACCGCCGGGTCATCGCCCACTACTCTGATGCCGAAGACGCTCTCACGTTCGCCGGATCAAAGTGGGCGAAAGAACTCAGTGCTCTTGGCACGAGTTGTCCCGACCATTTCCTGCGAACCAGAGTCTGTCCGCTGTTTCTAGACTGGAACCCCTCGCGAGAGGATGTGCCGACTCTGAACGCTTGCATCCAAACCGAGCTTGCCCACTACCGCTCGGATTACCTTAAGTATTACGAAGACTGGGCCACCGCCGATTCTCCGAAGCTTCGCGATTCGAACCCATCCGTCGTCGTCGTACCCGGACTCGGCATCTACGGCTTCGGCAAAAATAAGAAAGAAGCTCGGATCACCACAGAATTCTTCCTGAACGCAATTCACGTAATGGCAGGGGCGAACGCGCTCGAAGACGGCAACATCACTCATCCATTACCGCAAGCCCATCACGCCGAGCAATCACAAAAGTTCACCGAATTCCACAACTACGTCGCCCTCCCCCGCTCGGAAGCATTTCGAATCGAATACTGGGCTCTGGAAGAAGCCAAGCTTCAACGCATGCCCCCCGAAGCAGAGTTCAGCCGCAAGATTGCCCTGGTGATCGGCGGAGCCAGTGGGATCGGCCGCGAAACTGCACTGCTCCTCGCCCGCAAAGGAGCCCACGTTATCGTCGCCGACCTGGAAGAACAAGCTGCGAACAAAGTAGCCGATGAGATCGCAACCATTACTTTCCCAGAGTTCGTCGCCGCCACCGCAGCGGATCTCTCCTCCTCCGAATCTCTCGCTCGGGCCATCGACTTCACGATCTCAAAGTTCGGAGGCATCGACATCATCGTCAACACCGCAGCCATCTATCCCGTCCCGGAGACTGGCGCAGAGATTTCCGATGCGCAGTGGGCCAAAACCTTCCTCGTGAACGTCACCGGAAATTTCCTCCTCGCGCAAGCGGTGGACTGGGTCTTCCGGGATCAGAATCTTCCCGCCGCGATGGTTCTGACCACTTCCGCCAATGCCGTGGTGCCGAAGAAAGGCAGCGAAGCCTACGACACAAGCAAGGCCGCGTTGAACCATCTCATCCGCGAACTCGCGATCAAGCTGAGCCCTCTCGTGCGTGTCAACGGGGTAGCTCCCGCAACTGTGGTTGCGGGCTCGACGATGTTCCCCCGCGATCGCGTCATCCATTCCTTACAGAAGTACAAAATCGATTTCTCGGAGACGGATTCGACCGACGACCTTCGCAGCAAGCTCGCAGATTTCTACGCGCAGCGCACGTTGACGAATCGCCCGATCCTCCCGCAGGATTGCGCCAACGCAATCGCATGGCTCGCAGGCCATCAGAGTGGCAAGACCACAGGCCACGTCATCCCCGTGGATGGCGGCCTGCCCGAAGCCTTCATGCGCTAGCCTGAATTTTGAGATTCCGTCAATACTTCTGGGGACTGAATGAATCCAAATCCCGCACTCGGCGTTTTCTTTCACTGGCTCGGCGGTCTCGCCTCCGGCAGCTTTTACGTGCCGTACAAAGGAGTGAAGCATTGGGCATGGGAAACCTACTGGCTTGCGGGCGGATTTTTCAGCTGGATCATCGCCCCCTGGATTCTCGCGTCCCTTCTCACCAAAGATCTGTTTTCGGTGCTTCATCAGGCCCCGCCTTCCGCGCTGTTTTGGGCGTTCTTCTTCGGACTGCTCTGGGGAGTTGGCGGCCTCACCTTTGGCCTGACAATGCGCTATCTCGGCCTCTCGCTCGGCATGGCTGTCGTCCTCGGACTCTGCGCCGCCTTCGGCACCCTCATGCCGCCGATTTTCCGCGGCGTGTTCATGACTCAGGTCGTCGGCACGACTTCCGGCCGCGTGATTCTGCTCGGGATTTTCGTTTGCCTTGTGGGCATTGCCGCTGCCGGACTGGCAGGAATTGCGAAAGAACGCGTCATGTCGCCGGAGCAGCAAAAAGCCGCCATCGAAGAATTTGACCTCCGCAAAGGAATCGGCGTCGCCATCCTCTCCGGCGTGATGAGCGCTTGTTTCGCCTACGGACTCGCTGCCGGCGATCCGATCAAAATCCTCACCGTCCAGCATGGCACCGCCAAGCTTTGGCAAGGACTCCCCGTACTAGTTGTCGTCTTGGTTGGCGGATTTCTTACGAACTTCATCTGGTGCCTCATCCTGCTCCGGCGCAATCGCACCGGACATCAATTCTTCCAATCACAAATCCGCGAAAACAGCCTGAAAGACGAGCCGATTCTCGAAACCGCCTTCGACGCTCCCAGCCGCGAAGTCGTCGAACATATCACCCACTCCTCCGCGAAGTCTGCTGTGATGGTTGCACCTCTCGAGGAGAAATCCGTAACGCGCGCTCCCATGCTGCGCAACTATCTTCTCTGCGCGCTGGCGGGCACCACCTGGTATTTCCAGTTCTTCTTCTACACGATGGGCGAAAGCCAGATGGGCCGGTACAGCTTCTCCAGTTGGACGCTCCACATGGCCAGCATCATCATCTTCAGCAGCCTTTGGGGAATCGGCTTCAAAGAATGGAAAGGCTCCGGCACCCGCGCTGGAGTTCTCCTCACCTTGGCGCTGTTCCTGCTCGTCGCCTCGACCGTGATTGTCGGCTACGGAAACTACCTCGGACTTTCGGCGTCAAAATAATCACCATGAACTGGACGACGGAACGCACGCATGGTGACTATCTCCGCGCCACCTTCAACTTCACTCCACCAACCAGACCCGATGGAACCGGCTGCAGATTCTCCATCCCCTGTGGCACAAACCGCTCGCCATAGCGATCGTTCAGCAACCGATAATCCGGCAGACTTATTCCGCTCAAAGAATTAATAGCTGTGTTGCCCACCACAATCCGCAGCTCATTCTTCCCCGGCTTCACGAACGAACTCAAATCAATCACATACGGCGGATGCCACACCACGCCCGCTCTCTTGCCATTAACATAAATCTCGGCCGCTTCTCGAACCGGTCCTTCGAAATACGCTCGCATATTGAACGTGGGCAAAGGGTCGGGCTTCGCCACAATCGTCCCCTCGCCAAAATCAAGAATCACCGATTTCCCTGCCCCAGAATCTTTCTCCGCCAACTCAATCGTCTTTTCATAAACGGCACGACCCGAGTAGTACTTGAATCGATCCTCATCAGTCCACGACTCAAGCTTTGCCATATGGATCGTCTGATGAACTCCTTCAAACGTGACATCCCAATCGGAAGAAATATCGATGTCGTCCAACGACGAACCAGCAGCAGGTTCCGGCTCAGCACCCAGCGCAGAATTCGTAAGAAAAATCAGCCGCGACTCGTACGGCTGAAACGTGAGATCGATATTCTCAGCCTGCGAAAGTGCTGACACTCGCCCGGTAAACGCATCCCACAATTCAGCATGTTTCGCCTGAGCGCGAAACGAAGCTGTTACGCGAACAACGTTGTTCCCCGTATTCGCGATGAAATACAAATCGCCGCTCTCAAGTCTGCGATGAATAAACCCAATCTCCGGATTCCTCGGAGAGATCATCAGATCCGGTTTCAAGTACTCCGTCAAAACCACTCCCAACCGATTCTCATCCTCGAGAAAGCACCCAGGCGATCCTTTCGACTGGAACAAACGCGCAGAAATCACTTTGAGTTGCCCAGCGTCTGCCTGTGCATTCATCAAACCGGGAGCCGTCGAGGGCAGTCGTCTCGTCGCAATGACAATCCCTCCACGCGTAGCATACTGTTCGATCTTTCGATAAGTCTCGGCCGGCAACCGCTCGACCCCAGGCAAAATCAGCACCGGATACGGAATGCCGACCTTATCGATCGCATCCGCATCGATGAAGTCAAAGTTGTAGCCGGCATCAAGAATCTGCGGAATCACTTCTCTTCCCAGCAACTCTCCCATTGATTCGTCGATGCTGACGTCGGCTCCATGAGTACTGATCTCGCCTTTGGACGACCCGGCAGCCGGATCGATCGCAGTAAACTTCGCCCAGGCATCATCATTCGGCAGGAGCACGGCCACGTCACTCGCCGGCTTTCCCTGTCGCAGCGCAAAACTGACGCGCTGCAGATACCCCGTCAAATCAGGCATCGCAAACCACCACGGATTATGCGCATTAAACGCACCCGCCGCGTACATCCGCCATCCCGGCTCTCCGGCGCTCTCCGGAGAGTACGGCCACCCATGCCCAACCAACTGATTGATCCCTTGCAGGAAATGCAGATCCGCTTCCGCCTTCATATCCAGCGGAGTCGCGCGAAATGCAGGCGAATGCAGCCACGTCCATGTCTCAGACGAAATAACCGGCTTTCCAAACAACAGATGACCCGCCGAAGCGGCCCACCGCGTGTCCGAAAATTGCCGCCACATCAACAGCGTCGCCTTGCCTTCACCCTCCGGCAGATCCTCGTATTGATTGCTTGACAGCGTCACCGGCGGCTCGCCATAAGTTTGTGATCGCAGCAGCGTGTGATGCTTCGCAGCCCACGCATGCAAAGGTTGAAGATAATGTTCATTCGCAAGTTCCGTTAACGTCTTGCCCCAATCGTGGCGTAACGCAGCCGTATCCGTTCCGGCATCTCCAACCAGCGCGGGCAAATGTAGAGTCAAATCGTAACCGCGTCTCCGCCGGAACTCCCGCAGCAGATCCGGAGTCCAATCCGATCCTTCATCCTCCAGGCTGTCGCTGAATACCGCGTACGGAGGATGATCCCCAAACGCCTCCATCAGACGATCCCCAACTGCACGCAAGTGATTCTCGATCGCACTCTCGTCATAATGATCGAGTACAAACCCTTCGGCCCCGATCGCAGCCCGCTTCACAGTCATCCCCGTTCGGCTTGAAATGAAGAAAAGCGCCGCGCGAGTTCGCGCTTCAGCAGCAATCTCCAGCCGTTCATTCTCGATGACCGGTTTCGCAACGCGCGCCGCTGCGAGATCAAGAGCACTTCCAGAACTCGGAGCAAGGAAAACTGCCTCCAGTCGCTCGCCCGTCGAAATGTTTGGCATCGCAACTGAAGTCGAACCAGAGGGAATCGCAACCGTCTCCACCCGCAGCGCCCCTGCAGCCTGCGTCACAGGAATATGCGGTCCCCCGTACGGCCATCCGCTCGTGAGCGTGATATCGACGCGGAGCCCAAGTTTCCGCGCTTCCTCTGCCGCAAACTTAAGATCCTCGATGTGCTCATCCGACAGGAACCGCAAGTTCCGGAAGCCCGTCTCCGCATTATCCAGATCGAGCGGATACAGCGTGGCAATCTCTACCCCGCCAATTCCGGCGGCCTTCATCTGTTCCAGTTCTCGCTTGATTTCGGGCTTCGTGACCGCCGGTCCGAACCACCACCACCGCATCATGATCCGGCAATCGTCCGGCGGACTTGCGAACGATCGAGTCAACTGAACCAGGCGCGGATCGGCCTGAGCAAAGCAAATGCGAACACAAAGCACACAAAGAAAGAGCTGAACCAGAACGCTATTCCGGCTTTGCGAAAACGCGCGCCATTGGGATCGCAATCGCATGTCCCTTTCCTACTCGGATCGTTATTCTAGCGGCCTTCGTACAGCAAAGGTCAACGTTCGATTCTCCGGAGTTCACGCTGCATATCAGGAGTCTCGTGCTCAAAGTCTGTCAATACAGTCCTTTCTGGCATGCTGAAATCTTCAACAGCAGGTGAAAAGACTGCGAAGAAATTGTCAAAGCTTTATCTATACGATCAACTCTTCTCTGTTTCCGCCAAAATTCGTTGGATTAAATATGGAATATGGAGTATCTTTCCCGCATTGAATGTTGGGGCAAGGCGCCCGCCGAGCCTGCTTCTGGGGATATCGATCATCTCGCGAAGACGACCATGGGCTTCCGTGATCGATGACAGGTAAAGTGAGGTCTCGCCAGCTCCTAGGGGAACCCTGCCGTGAAAGCTCCTCTGTTTGTCACGCTTGCCGCAGCCTACTCTCTCCTTACTCTTTCTTCGTTTGCCGGAACTCCGTCCGCGCATGATTCCAAAACTCCGGACGCGACTTCCTCAACCGCTCCTGTCGCGTCGGAGTTTAACATTCCCGGCCCTGAGCGCTCCTTTCTGCGCATGGCGGGAATCAGCCAGCAGGTTCGTCCGGAAGAAGTCCTGTCCCTGCTGAGCAGAAATGTGTTCATTGATGGCTATCAGGGCACCAGCAGGCCCACTGAGTTTCTTGTCCTGCTCCGGCGTTATGTCGTGCAAGCCAGGGAGCTTTCAGACTTGGCCTCGCACACCGACATGGTGATCCGCGTTTCAGGTTGTGACGATGCTGAACCTCTTCTTCGCATCCTCGGATATCGCACTCGTCCGGATTGCGGCAAGACTGACACTTCTCTGCTGACCGATGATCCCGAGCGCGCATTTCTCTCCATCGATTCCGGATTCCCTCTTCCTCGTCTTGAGCAGACTCTGCAGGGCGGCAAGCCTTTTGAATATCGCTATTCTCCATCTTCGGTACCGGTGCTGTTTGCCGACAGCGATTGGACCATGGCCAGCAGGAAGAACTACACAGAAAACAGCCGCGACTTGCTAGGCACCATCCTGAATGATCCCTCTGTCGCACGGCTTTACTGGGCCCTTTCTCACATCGAGCCTGGCACCGCCAGGTATCTCGTCCAGTCCATCGGAATCCACAAGCTGCTTCCATTCGCGGCCATCCTCGATTTCTACGGGCGCGAGCTTTATATCTCGAATGGAAAAGTGGTCGTTCCCGGCGGAGTCGCCGCCGAGCACAGCTGGCACGATCTTGTCGGAGCCAGCCCCTCGGACCCCGCCGCGTTCGTTTCCAAATTGCTTCTCCGCGATAAAGGATGGCTCGCCGCGTATTTCGATGTGCTCTCTCGCGCTAGTCAAAAGCAACAGGAATACTTCACCAATTCGCAACGCCTTCGCTTTTTCTATAACGCTCTGCATGCTCCGGATCCTACCGTTCCGGCCACACGGGGCACATTCCGGCCTGCACCCGCCATGTTGCTTCTCGCTACACGGCTTCAACTCGATAGCACCGGCGAACCTGTCGTACCCGGAGGCCTGGACGCCTGGAGGCAGATTCTTTTCGAAGGCCGCAACGGAACCTTGCTGCACAAGTGGGCCAGGCAGCCGAAGCGTCTGGAGCGTCCCGACGATCTCGTTCGGATCATGTTCGCTCTCTCGCGCGCCGCCGGCGAAGACACTCCCCTGCAGATCTACATGGCGTTGAGCGACCTTGACAGCAAGCGGCCTCCCGACCGTCGCATGTCGAAAGATGCCGTCGAGTTCCTCGCTAATAAATACGACGACTACAGCGACCAATATCGTATCTTTTCCGAATTTCCCGAGTTGAGCGACGAGTCAATCGTGCAGTTTATCAACATCGCTGAATCGCTCAACAACATCCCGATGTCATTCCGCGCCAATGCCTACGGCACCTTCCAGGCAAGCGTCGGAATCTGGCAGATTCTCGCTCGCCAGGGAGAAATTCCAACCGCCCATCTCGACGACTCCTGGCAGCGTGTGATTCATCCTTTCGCGACGGTTCGGTCGGCGGCGCAACTCTACGATGCAGGCCGTGCGTCTCTCGGAGAAATCTTCCGCTCGGCTTTGGGCCGGACGCGCGGCTCGCAGGACGACATCATCGAGCTTCTCGCAGGACCTCCTCAGACGACGCCAGAAGGAAAAGAAGTGCATCGCGACGTCGCGAACCGCATTCGTTCCGTCCTCGACGATCAGCGTCTTGTCTCGCTCGACACTATCCTCGCAGTCGGCGATGGCCTGATGGCCAAAGAACAAGGCAAACCTCCGGAAGACTACGCCGTCATGCTCGCCGCTCAAACCAGGGAATTTCAGATGCCGCGCCCGATCTTCACCAATGGCGAACGCTCCGAATGGGCCGCCGGTATCTACAACAACCATCACACCGACGTGGAGATGCGCACCGATCTGCCAAAGATACTTAAGTCCTCCACGGCATCTCGGGGCCAGATCGACGATGCACGCGGCCAGCTCGCCGCCTTCCTGCGCGACACTCTCGTGGGCCTCAACTATGCTTATTACGAGCCGCCAGGAGCTCAGGCGCTTCACAACAATCCGCTGTTTGTTCGATCCCACGATTTTGCCGGAGAAACCGTCAGCGGAATCAAAACGCTTTGGCAAGCTCCCACGCTGCTCGGTCAAGGATCTCCCGCAGGCGGAGGCGCTCACTTCGTCGGTTCCCTCGCCGATCTCCCTTACGCTCTCGCCGAACTTGAGCAGGACTTCCTTTCGCCCGACGCTGTCCAGGCGCTCATCTGGAGCGAGCTGACTCCGGAGATGCTGACCAGCGCCGTTCTTCCTCGTTGGTGGAGCGTCAGTCCGCTCGAGCTCCACGCCGTCGCTCTTTACCAGAAGTCCGGCGAGGAGCTTTTGAAGGCCTCGGAGAAAGATGACGCTCTCCGAGCGAAAGTCCTGTCGATCTTGTCCCAGCGTTTACTTCCACCGAGAACCCAGCAGCTCGAAGATGCCATGCATGCCGGGCTCGTCTCAGAGATGATCCCCCGCATGATGCCCGCCGACATGTTCTACTTGGCCGAAGAATTCCAGCAGAGATTTCCTGAGCAACCCGCCCCAGTCGGCACGGCAACTCAGGAGCTGCAGGAACTCTCTCGTCAGCATCCCGATCAGGTCAACTGGCAACGCATCTCGCATGATTTTGGTACGCCCCATCCGACGATGGCAGAGAGCTATGGCCTCGAACTGCTGAACATCGCTCCCATGCCGCCCTTCGCCGGATCGGCCAGCAGGTATCTGCCGGAGTCCTGGGATTCGCCCAACCTGTACTGGGCTCGCTTGGTCGACGAAGCCGGATATCCGCCCGTCATGCTGAACCGCCTCGTTCCGGAGCTAACGCAAACCATGATCCAGAAGATCTTCGCCACCGACTTTGAAGACTGGCCGGCGCTGCTCCGCGCAATGCACGAGACTGGAACCGAGTTTCGCGAGGGCAAGCTGAATTCCGCTTTTCGAATCAGTGCCGTTCGGAGTCAGGTCGACGCAACTCAACCGAAGTAATCCCGAGCAGGAGGAATTTTTCAACGTCATGATCCGCAAACTTTTTCTGCCGACCTTGCTGACTCTTCTTCTCCTCCTCGGGAATAACACCGCCACCAAGGCGCAGGATGGCCCCGACATTCACGTGGTCGTCAACATGGTCCAGCTCAACGTCGCCGTCACCGACAAGAATGGAAACTACATCACCGGCCTTCATCCCAGCGACTTCGCCATCTACGAAGACGGCATCCAGGAGAAGCCTGCCACTTTCGGTGAAGGCGACGAACCTGCACGCCACATCAACGAACGCGGAGAAGAAGTTGCAGCCGTGCCAGCGCCCGATCCGCCAACTCACGCAACCGACGGCGCTCAAACGCTGGACAGCATCATCAGCGGCGCCAACGTCTTCGTCCTGTTCGACACCAGCGACTACATGTATCGCGGATTCGTCTTCGCGCAGGATGCGATTTCTGAATTCATTCGCTCTTTAGGCAAGGCCGACCGCATCGCGTTTTATTCGTACAGCCGCGATCTCTCCCGCGCCGCGTCTCTCACCGCCGATCGAGGACAGTTGCTCCGTGCCGTTCGTTCGACCGTCGCCGGAGATCAGGCCGCGCTGTACAACGCGCTTTTGCTCACGCTGAAAGACGCTGCGCAAAATCAGGGCCGCAAAGTGGTCGTCGTCTTCTCGAATGGTCCCGATAACTCCAGCGTCGTTCCGCCGGAAGACGTTGCCGAATTCGCGCAGTCGGCGGGCGTGTCGATTTACATGATCAGCACACAAGACGCGAAGCTGGAACCGGTCTCCACCGCTGTTTTTGACCGCATGACCGCGGCCACGGGCGGGAAGGCGTACTTCGCCAAGAACTGGAGAGACGAGCATCGCGCGTTCGCGTCCATCCGCGACGATCTCGCGCATCTGTATTCGCTGAGCTACTACCCGAAGGCGAATCCCAACACCGGATGGCGCGCGATCACGGTGCGGCTGGTGGGCGAGCGTCTGAAGAAATACAAGGTGCGGACGCGGAATGGATATCGTCCGCAGCCGACACGATTCTCCGGCGGAAGCAAGACGACTTTGTCCGACTTGCTGCCACAATAACGGCGATCCGTGTGGCGGACAATCAGGTCACGGTGCGATGGGGGAGATGTGGGACAGCTACGTTGGCTGTCCTTTGTAACGGCGGCGATCTCTATCGTCTGAAATACATCCACGCGGCTAGGACGATCAGCACCACGGTGATGATCCACAGAGACGAATCGCTCATTCCTGTTTTCTTGGCCATGGCCCGTCATTCTACATGAACCCGGCCCTTGTTCCTACAACTTCAAAAGTGGCGAAGGTGCAGGAACTTGCACGGTCATCACTGGTTACTTTCGGAGCGCCGGCCAAGTCTCAATGTCATCCCAACTCAATGTCATCCCGACCGGAGCATGCCGCTGACGAAGGAAGCGGCATGCGGAGTGGAGGGACCTTATGTTTCCAACACCCGGCCAACGCGTTCTGCCATAATCGGCGTCTCAGCAAATCGATGCCGGAGGAACCATGACCAACCCCGCTGCCGATCAATCCGAATGTTGGCCGTCGCTGCCGCTCAGTTCGTGGAAGGACACCTGCGCCACCCTTCACATGTGGACCCAGATCGTCGGCAAGGTCCGCCTCGAACTGACGCCGCTCGTCAATCACTGGTGGAATGTCCCGCTGTACGTCACGACCCGCGGCCTGACCACCTCGCGCATTTCTTACGGACAGCGCGCCTTCGAGATCTGGTTCGACTTCATCCGCCACGAGCTCATGCTCGAGACCAGCGACGGAGTGCTGAAGTTCATGCCGCTCGGGCCGAAATCCGTTGCCGATTTCTACCGCGAATTCATGGCGATGCTGCGGTCGGCTGGCATCGAGGTCAAAATCTGGCACATGCCGGTCGAGATTCCCGATCCGATTCCGTTCGACCAGGACCAGGTGCATCGATCGTACGATCCGGCCGCGGTCGAAAAGTTCTGGCGAATCCTGCTGTCGGTCGATGCCGTGTTCGGCAAGTTCCGCGCCGGATTCATCGGGAAGAGCAGCCCGGTGCATTTTTTCTGGGGCAGCTTCGACCTGGCGGTGACGCGGTTCTCGGGACGTCCTGCGCCGCCGCGTCCGGGCGCCGACCGGATCACGCGGGAAGCCTACTCGCACGAAGTCTCGAGCGTCGGATTCTGGCCGGGTGGAGGCAGCGTCAAAGATGCAGCCTTTTATTCGTACATGGCCCCCGAGCCCGCGGGATTCAAAGAGGCGCAAGTCCGTCCGGAGAAGGCGTACTACGACAAGCAAGTTGGCGAGTTCCTGCTGATGTACGACGACGTGCGGAAGTCCGAATCGCCGACGGCGTCGCTGCTGGAGTTCTGCCAGAGTACGTATGGGGCGGGGGCGAAGCTTGCGACTTGGGACCGGGCGGCATTGGAACGGACGGCTTGACTTTCCGTCGTTGGTCGTTGGCCCCGTCGCCATCGTCAGTTATTCAGATCGGCGTTCTTTTTTTGATCGATCCTCGCAAAATATTCCGTTTTAAGGACTTGCGGGTTTTCGATCACTTTTTTGCTCGCAAAATCTTGGAAACAAAGATCTTATTTGCAAAATATTCCAAGATAAGGACTTATTGGAGCGCTTTCGCCGCTCTGCGTTAGAACCTTTTTTGGATCTGGTTGCGCAAAATCTTGATTCCAGACGAGTTGTGGGCCGAAGATCTTCGGCTTGCCTTGCAAAATTTTGGAAACAAATGGCTTACGGGTAAAATCTTCCAGAATAAGGACTTACTGGAGCATTTCGCCCGTTCTGCGCTCTCGTTCTCGGTGCTGATCTCGCAAAATATTGATTGCAGGATAGTTATGCGATGGGGATCGCTCGCGTGCCTTGCAAAATATTGTCAAAGAATGAGTTGCAGATAGTCCTGGGTCCCGAGCCCTGAGTCTTGTGGCCAGGGGATATTGGCGAGGGGGTTTGGGACTAGAAAAGCTGCCCCGCGCTCCTCCGGACCTTCTGCGGTGCGGATTGCGCACTCTCTCCATTGTGCGGTTTTGGGGGCTGTGGATAGCAAGGTCATACGTCACAGTGGAGCGGTTTTAACTGTGGAAAACTTCCAGGCGGGTGGAGTGTTTGCGCCACGTTTTGAAAAAAAACGCGGGTGCGCAGTTAGCTAGACTGCGATTCCGTTCCGCGTTGGGGCGCGCTTAGTCCTGGGGAGTAGTCACGATTTTGGCGGTGGCCCTGAATTTGTGCCAACTGGTGAATTTCACCAGGCTGCGGGAGCAGTTGGCGCCGGGCGGTGTGCAAGTCTTTACCTCGGAGTTGTTGGGCAGGACCAGGATGCTGCCGTCTGCCAGTGACACCGGCGCATACTGAATCGTAGTCTTCACGGATTGGATGGGGTAGTCATTCATGCGGCCGGTCTCGCGCTCCAGCCTGAGAATATGAAATCCATTTGCATCGATCCATAGTCGTCCCGTGTACGCGGGAAACCACTTTTTGTCCCCTACAAAAAGGAAATAGTAGCGATTATTCGCAGCCGCGACATGGAACGTAAAGAGTAATGCTTGCGCCGAACCAAAGTGTTTCTGCTTCTCAAACTGGAACTCTGTCTTGCTCGCCGGCAGAAAGATTGCCTGCAAGATCATGCCAAACTCTCCCACCGACCAAGGTCCTCGCAACGATGGAGGTGGCAAGGCAGATGCTTCGGACTTCACCGGCTGACCATTGAGTAAAAGATGGCTGTAGTACTTCTGTCCACTGCGATAAGTGACCTCTGCGGTTAGAAGATCAGTGTGGTCAATCCAATCGTATGAGCGCGTGCTTCTCTCATCGAAGACCGATACCGCGTCGGAACCGTGCACACGAAACTCACCCCACTCACGTCTCATCTCGCGCTGGCAGATGAGGTCGGGGAATCGCCTGACACTGAGGAGAGCAAAGTTACAGACGTTTGCAAGAGCAGAAGAGTGCTTAGCCTTTTGGGAAAGCTGCGCGCAATAGACCGGAACATCAATGATTTCGTCTTCCTTTGCGCCTTGAGCGGATGGCTGCTGCAAGCCAGAAGGAGGGGAAATTATTCCCGGCACAGTCGTCACAGAGAGTGCTCGGTTGGTCTCGGTCAGGCTCGGTATAGTTGATCCACTGTCAACCGGGGGCGACTGCGAAGTTGAAGAAACAGGTCCTGGCGATGGCGCTATAGTCGCGGTCTTCTGAATGTTTGTCGATGGGATGTCAGCGACTGCGACCTGAACCCCTCTCAGCGGAACTTCAAGCGTACCCGCCCGCCGGGATTGGAGATCGTAAATTCCAGCACGTAGATAGTTTTCGCCGGGAAGTATGTCAATCGATTGGTGAAAAACAGCACCGGTATTCAGCACCGCCGGATAAAGCTCCGGTCTCAAAGAAGTCGTGATCGATCGGAATAGCCAGTTGAGAGCGTGACCATCCTGATCATAGGCGACAAGTGCGAGCTCGACCTTGCCGTGTCGCACCCCATCGCTAGCGATTTCAAAGTCGAGATCGTCCAAAGGAACCACGAAATCTGCGGTGTAGTGCGTAACAGAATCCTGCAGCTTTTTGTTGTCCCCGGCAATCGCGGACAGGGCTGAGGGCGGCGCGCTCGCGCGCAGAACTCGGAGCTTGAAAACAATCTGAGTCGAATCCGGCAGTCCTCGCCGCATCAAGGGCTGCAGCGCGTCAGCGGCACTCTGCCGCTGTTCGGTCTGGCTTTGATCCTTGTCTTCCTCGAAATAACCGCGCCGATACGCCAGATTGTAATGTTCTTTGCGCAGCTTGACTTCGATGCGCCGGTAACGGCCGAGCATCTTCTTGTCTGCTGGGGAGTAAGACAGGCTGTAATAGTACGATCCTTTTTTCACGGCCTCAGAGAGCGCTTCTTTCAGGTCGTTGTTGTAGAAAGCTTGGCCTCCGGTATTCGAGGCGATCTCGTTTTCTGCCGCAGCTTTCACGGCGCGCGCTGTCGAAGCTTGGTTGAGGCTCTGGTTTGTGCCTTCGACAATTCGCTTCTCTGGGGGCCCTGTGCCTGCGAGCGGCGCCTGTTGGTCCGCCTGAAAAAGAGGGGCGGTTTCCACGCCCTGAGCCGCGACTGGATAGACCGCAACTTGTGAGGACGCCAGGAGATTGAGCGTTTCCTTCAGTTCGCGTTCGAGCGCGAGGTTTGGGATCTGTTGGCCCAATGTCGAAACCGTAATGTTGGGGAACGACCCGGAGAACCAAATCAGATTCTTTCGGCCCGGAAAACCGCCGAGATATCGACAAAGCAGGCGAATCGCGTCCAGGCTGTCAGATACTCGGCTAACTTGTTCCGTCGCCTTCTCCTCCTCGAGAAAAGCTTGAAGAGCCTGAATGCCAGTCGTCGAGGCATGAGTGTCGATCATTTGTTGCTGCAATCTTTGGTTGGCGTCGACCTCGGCGGCAGTTTGCACCGGAATCGAAGGCTGCGGCATGCCTCCCCAGTTCTTGTGGCGAAGGGCCTCAATCAGTTCTCGCGGATCGGAATGGAATCCCTCGACGAGGCGAAGGCGTGAATCGAGAGTGAAAATCGCCAAACGCGGACCAGGATTGATCGCTTTCAAGTATTCGATCATCTGGTGGCGAACGACTGCCTGATCTTCGGGAGGCGTATTCAGTGCGTCTAGCAGGAGCACGTTCAACGAATCGGCGGACGCAACGGACGGAGCATTGCTGTAGAAATCTGGTGCCAACGGCTGTGGCTGCTCGACCCTCGGCGGAGCACCCTTATGTTCTTCGAACGATGCGATCGTCTGCTCTTTGCCCCGTCCGATCAAATCCGCGGATTCTAATATCTTGAAGTCATCCTTTGGCAGACCGGTAACGGGATGTCCTCTGCTGTCCGTGACCACTACATCCACCAATACAAGTTGGGCTTTGGTCTTAAAGATGGGACTGTCGGAGTAAGGGGATTGTGTCGTCTGAGAATTCAGGAAGATTGCTAAAGGTAAGACTAAGCACATCGAATGACGCCACATAGCCTGCGCTTCCTGACTGCGGTGCTCGACTCGTACCGTAGCTAACCCAGAGTTTTGGGAAAAGCCGAATCGCAAGTGATTTAAGCACAAATCTCAGATGATCTCAGTGAGATGAATCACGCGGCTCGGGCCCCCATCACCATGACAGATTCAGACCTTTCTGCCCGCGCGGGATGACTCATTCCACGGCTAGTATCGCGGCGTTCCGGCACGCTGGTTCAGGCGGCCCTGCGGGATGCGGTTCCCGTGATCTGGATGCACTCAGCCTTTCAAAAATGCCGGGCGATATCGCGGTCACTACGAGACTGTCGCTAAAGGGCCTTTTTTTGGGCGACTTTTCGGCACGGGTAGACTCGTGCCCTTCCCGGTTTCTTCTGTCGCAACGTTACAGCCAAGCCAACATCGGGCTTGAGTGGGCCACCCGGCCGAACACAAGGTCCCTCCACTCCGCAGACCATCGCTTTGCGATGATCTGCTGCGGTCGGGAAGACGGAGTTTGGAGTCGCCCTCAGGCGCTAAAGCGCTAGTCCATCTTGGCGACTTATCGGCACGAGTAAACTCGTGCCCTTCCCGGGTTCCTCTCCCGAAGGGACCGCACCCAAGCCAAAGCCTGTTTGGATGGGTCATCCGAGCGACTTCCCCACTCAAGCCAACATCGGGCTTGAGTGGGCCACCCCGAACTTGATTAGGCCACCCTTCTCAGTCAGCGTCGACGGCGCAGCGGAAGCCTATTGTTCCGGCGCGGTCGTGGCCGGGGGACATCAGGAGATATTTCTGGTGTTCGTCGAGGCGGTAGGTTTCGGGGAAATACCAGATCGATCCGAGGGGATGGTAGGCGGCGCCTCCGCGGAGGATGGCGGCGCGGGTGTGGGGATCGCGGTATTCGTCGGTCCATTGCAGGATGTTGCCTTCCATATCTTGCACGCCGAAGGGACTCGCGCCTTTCGGGAATTCTCCGACGTTGGCGAGAGCGCGCATCGCGGGGCCGTTGTCGGCGGCGGGGAGAGCGTGCGGATCCCAGGTATTGCCCCACGGGTAGGCGCGCTGGTCGGTGGACTGCGCGGCGTATTGCCACTCCCACTCGTGCGGAAGACGCTTCCCTGCCCAGCTGGCATAGGCTCGCGCATCTTCGATCGAGACCCAGGTCACAGGCTTGTTGTCCCAGCCGTCGGGATAGGTTCCGTTTTTCCACGCGCGCAGAAAGTTGTGGTCGTCTTTCGGGTGATAGTGCGTGGCGTCGAGAAACTGCTTGAACTCGGCGTTCGTGACCGGCGTTCGATCGAGATAGAAAGCGTGGATTTGCAGCGTGTGGCGATGGAAGCGGCGAGCAATGTCCTCCCAGGGGTATTGCACGTCGACGCCGGGATCGTTGCCTCCTTCGACCTCGATGCCGCTGACGTGGAAATCGAAATCTCCTTCGGGGATGCGATCCATCCCCGCAGGCGCGGTGGCCGCAGGCTTGGTGGGAGGAATCTCGACGATCGACTGGCGCACCGGCTGCCATTCGCGGGAATAACTCGAGAGCGGACGGCGGGAGCGTTCGGCCATGAATTGCAGAAGTTCGTTGAGGCCGGGCGGGGCAGAGTGGGCGTCGGTGGCGAGGACGGCGGCGAATCCGAGAGGTTCGATGTCGAAGCTGAGGATGTCATTGTTGCCGGAGATGGCCGGCATTAATTCCGACCCCTGCCAGAGATCGTAGTAGCGCGTGCCGGCCTGATGAGGCACGGAGAGCTGCGATCCGCTGACGTTGTATTCGTTGCGGTTGACGATGGTCCAGAGAGTGCCGCGGCCGGAGGGGAAACGGCTGGCGAAGACTCCGTCCTGGAGGACGGGCGCGTGCGGCTCCCAGTCGGGACTGCGGAGGAAGTCGGCCATGGCGCGCTCGATGCGGGTGAAACGCAGGATGGCTTCGGCGTCGTGGGGCGTGTCTCCGTACCAGAATCCCCAAAGATTTTCGAGCGTGGCGTATCCCTGGCCGTTGAAGAAGGCGTGCTGCAGGCTGTCGGTTTTGTCGCGGGTGAAGCGGTCGGTGACGAGCGCGGTGTGGCGCGGCTCCATCCACTTATCTTTGTTGACCATCGGAATGAAGGGATAGGGCTTGCCTTCCCAGGTGACCCAGTCGTTCCAACTGATGTTGGTCCAGGCGAGGGATTCGTCTCGCGGTTGAAATTGCGGCTCGAGGGCGAGGGGGTGTCCGATGGCGTCGGAGGCGCGGCGGAATTGCGCGGGGACGGTTTCGAGCGTGTCGAAGTTGATGCCGTCGGCGTCGATGTCTTTCATGAGCTGGGACATGGCGGCCCACGGAGGAGAGCCTTCATCGCGAGTGCCGCTGTCCCAGGCGAGGATCGGGAAGAATACTTTGACGCCGTGCTGGTGAAATTGCTCGACCATGTGGCGGACGCCGGGGATGCCTCCGGGAAGATCGCGGAGCATGTCGAATTGATTGCGGTCGTCGATGCCGAGGTTGGGATACACGGGCCAGATGAGGACGGAGTCGATGGGTCCGATGCGGGATTCGGTCTCGGCGAGGAAATGATCGACGGTATAGCCGGATCTTTCGGGATCGTAGAGGCTGCGGTCCCAGATGAGGAGTTGGACCTGGGAGAAGATGTGCTGGGTCCATTCGAGTGCGGGGCGATCGTACTGGGAGCTGTCGTATCGCCAGAGAGTGCGGGCGCTGGCGCGCCAGGCTTTGAGGCCGTCGAGCCATCCGGGCTGGTCGGCGGGAGAGGCGGGGCCGGAGAAGAAGACTTCGCTGGGCGGCGGCGGCTCGGAAAGATTCATGATGCCGGTGTGGGAGACGAGGTCGTGGCGGGGCTTCCATTCGTCGGCGAGGAGGACGCAGACGAAGAGGAAAAGGGCGGCGAGGAAGATGAGAATTCGATAGGACAGCGGGATTCGGGTCATAGAAATTTGGGGGTGCGAGAAAATTCCTACGTGTGTGCCAGCAGCGCGCCGAAGAGCTGGCTGGCTCCGTTCCATAAGATCTGCACTCCAATACAGACCAGAAGAAACGCGAAGAGTTTCAGGACCACGTTCATCCCAGTGGGTCCGATGACGGCGCCGAGGCGGTCGGCAAATCCGTAGCAAAGATAGATGGTGACGGCGACAACGGCGGAACCGATTGCGGCTGCCAGAAGCGCGAGCAATTTCGCGCGCAACTGATGAGGTTCGTTGGCGCCGAGGGTGATGGCGACGGAGATCGAGCCGGGGCCAACGGTTAAGGGCAAGGTCAGTGGGTAGAAGGAATCCTTGAGCGCGGTGGTACAGCTGACGGTGCGGCCGATGGTATCGCGATCATGCTCGTCTTTCTGATTGAGCATGGCCCATCCGGTGGAGATGACGATGAGTCCGCCGCCGACTTGCACGACGGGAAGCGAGATGCCGAAGAATGAGAGCACGTGGGTTCCAACGAGGAAGGAGGCCACGAGCAAGATGAAGCTGTCGATAGCGATGCGGCGAGCCAACATGCGGCGCGTTTGCGGCGGGTAGTCGCGAGTGAGCGACAGGAAGACGGGACTGCCGCCGATCGGATCGACTATCGGGAACAACG
>Ga0209168_10000793_pt1 | contig 27816 bp, 20 predicted proteins | sample Coa_R1_FD_187156 | JGI IMG/M metagenome (GOLD analysis project Ga0209168, IMG submission 187156) | Surface soil microbial communities from Centralia Pennsylvania, which are recovering from an underground coalmine fire - Coalmine... | ecosystem: Environmental > Terrestrial > Soil > Unclassified ...
CGTCACGCCCGCGACAGAATGGAAAATCGCGGGCCAGCCGGTTCGTAAGATTGGCGCGCGCGATTTTGTCACCGGGCGGCACAAGTACACGCCGGATCTGAAACGCCCGGGAATGCTTTACGGAAAAGTTGTGCGTCCCAGCGCGTTCGACGCCACGCTGGTTTCCGTGGACGCGAGCGCGGCAAAAGCGATGCCCGGCGTCACGGTGGTTCACGACGGCGATTTCATCGGCGTTGCGGCGCCGGATGAATTGAGCGCCGATCGCGCGGCCTCCGCGGTCAAAGCGGAATGGAAAACGACGCCGCAAATCTCTAACAAAGAACTTTTTGAATTTTTGAAGAAGAACGCGGACCAAAATCCGGCGGAGGAAAATCGCTACCGTCAAACGAAAGGCTCGATCAGCGACGGATTGTCCGCGGCGGCGCACCACGTTGAGGCGGAGTATCACATTTCTTATATCGCGCACTGTCCGCTGGAGCCGCGCGCGGCGCTGGCGGAATGGAAAGATGGGAAGTTGACCGTTTGGACGGGAACGCAGCGGCCCTTCGCCGTCCGCGAAGAATTGGCTCAGGCGTTTCATATTTCCAATGACAATGTTCGCGTGATGGTGCCGGACACGGGCGCGGCGTATGGCGGAAAGCACACAGGCGAATGTGCGGTGGAAGCGGCGCGTCTTGCGCAAGCCGCGGGGAAGCCGGTGCATTTGCTATGGACGCGCGAAGAGGAATTCACGTGGGCGTATTTCCGTCCCGCGGGCGTGATTGAAATCAAGAGCGGCGTTAGCTCAGACGGCATCCTGACGGCGTGGGAATTTCACAACTACAATTCGGGAGCTGCGGCGATTGCGACGATGTACGAAGTGCCGAATCAAGTCACCGAATTTCATCCCGTGAAGTCGCCGCTGCGGCAGGGATCGTACCGTTCGCTTGCGGCGGCGGCGAATCATTTCGCGCGCGAGTCGCACATGGACGATTGCGCGCACGCCGCCGGAATGGACGCGCTCGAATTCCGCATGAAGAATTTGCAGGAACCGCGTTTGCGCGCCGTCTACGAGGCGGCGGCGCAGAAATTCGGCTGGCAGAATCGCAAAGCCGCAGCGGGACGCGGCTTCGGCATCGCAGGAGGAATCGACAAGGGTGGACATATCGCCACATGCGCGGAAGTAGCGGTGGATCGGGCGACAGGCGAAGTGCGCATCGTGCGCGTGGTTCAGGCGTTCGAATGCGGCGCGATTGTGAATCCCGAGGGTCTGGAAAATTCGATTTCCGGCGCAATCACCATGGGCATCGGCGGCGCGTTGTATGAAGCCATCGAGTTCGACAATGGCCGCATCTTGAATCCGCAATTCTCGCAATACCGCGTGGGGCGCTTCAAGGATGAGCCGAAAATCGAGGTGGTGCTGGTCGACCGCAAAGACCAGCCGTCGGCAGGCGCGGGCGAAACGCCCATCGTGGGCCTTGCGCCCGCCGTGGGCAACGCGATCTTCAACGCCACGGGCATGCGAATCCGCACCATGCCGATGCTCCCCGGCGGCAAACTGCCTCAGTCAGCCTAATTCGTTCGCTCGGCCGGCTGCGGCAATTTTTTCGTGTTTTCTATTTCTACTTCTACTTCGCGGATGATTTCCCCTGCAACTGTTTCCATTTTGCGAGCATGGAGGCTAGCTTTGCGTCGAGAGCGCGCGCGGCGGCTTCCTGCGCCACCGTGGGCGCAGCATCGGCGCCGTCGACTTGCCCGTAAAGTTGCGCGGATCCGGAATTTACTGCCGCGAAACTGTCTCCGCCTCTTCCGCGCCCGCCGAAGCCACCGGGTCCGCCACCGCCTTCCAGAGCGGCAGCTTGCTTGTCGACGGCTTCGTCGCCGCCACGCTGCTTCAAGTCTTCGCGGAATTTTCTCACTTGCTGAAGCGCGTCGTAGCTGTGGTCCATCGCGGAGGCGAGGCGCTGTTCCATCGCGAATTGCGCCGCGAGCGCGAGCGGAGTGGCGTGAACGCGCGGATCTTCTTTCACGGTGAGAGTTTGCGAATAGGTGTGACCGTTCGCCGTCAGCTTTACAGTGTAGACACCGGGTAAAGCGCGCGGGCCGAGAGGATAAAGCGGCGTGTCATGCGGAACGGCCGCGATCGGATAGCCATGCCCCATTGTCTCCGGCGTCGTGTAATGCAAGTTCCACACCCAGCGATGCATTCCCGATTCCGCGGACAAAATCTTGGGTTCTTGAATCCAGTACGTTGGGATAATCTGCGACTTCGATTGCTCTTCCAAAGTGTAGGGAGGCTGGTCGGTGCTCGAATAGCGCCGCACGAGCTTTCCGGCGTGATCGAAAACCTCCAGCGTCACGTCGCCTGAAGCTCCACTGCCCAGATAATAATCAATGATCGCGCCGTCTGGCGGATTTTTTCCTGCGGGAACTTCGGGGGGCAGCGGCGTGTCACTGTTGGTGTCGCGGCGATAGCGATAGGCCGGAGCGGGTTTGAAAAGATGCGCGTCGGATTTCGATATGGCGTCGGAAAGTTGACGCAGCGGTGTGATGTCGTCAAGAATCCAAAAAGCACGGCCATGCGTTCCGACGAGTAAGTCGTTATCGTGAATCCAAAGATCGCGCATGGACGTGTGCGGCAAATTCAATTGCAGCGATTGCCAGTGGTCGCCGGCATCGAATGAAACCCAAACCGATGTTTCTGTGCCCGCGAACAAAAGATTCTTGCGCTCGGGATCTTCGCGAACCGTGTTCACGGGTTCGTTGCCGGGCAGGCCGTCAGAGATGAGCTGCCAGTGCCTGCCGCCGTCGTCGGTGCGATAAATGTAAGGCTTCATGTCGTTGACGCGGAAGCCGCTCACCGAAGCGAACGCGGTGTTCGCGTCGAAATGCGAAGCGACGATCTGCGTGACTTTGAGCCAGGGCGTCAGGGCGGGCGGCGTTACGTTCTTCCAATCCTTGCCGCCATCGCGCGTCACCCAAATCAAACCGTCATCGGTGCCGGCCCAAAGCAAATTCACGTCCTTTGGCGACGGCCCAAGGGAGTAAATCGAACCGCGCGGCTTATCCGCCTGCGCGTCGTTTTTGTCCATGTCGCCGAGGCTCTCCGGAATGCCGGGGCTCTTGCGCGTTAAATCAGGACTGATCGTCTCCCACGATTGGCCGCCGTTCGTGGTCTTGAAAAGCACGTTCGCGGCGTAATAAAGGATGTGCGGATCGACAGGCGAAAACATGATTGGCTGCGTGCGGTCGGCGCGGTATTTATCCGAAGCAGCGGCGATGGGAGTGACGTCCTGTTTCTGCCCGGTGGTCCAGTCGTACTTCGAGACTTCCGTTCTGCCGGCTCCGTAGATAATGTTGGGATTCAATGGATCGGGCGCGACGTAGCCATATTCGATAACGCCCACGGGATGCCATTCGCGAAACGTGATTTCGCCGTCGTTGCCGCGACTGGCGATGCCGGCTGAACCGCTCTCCTGCTGGCCGCCGTAAACCCAGTAAGGAAATCGATTGTCGGTGATGACGTGATAGAACTGCGCGGTTGGCTGGTTGTACCAGGAGCTCCACGTCTTGCCGCCATTCACGCTGACAACCGCGCCCTGGTCGCTGGTCAACAGAATCGTGTCGGGATTCGTTGGATTGATCCAGATATTTTGATAATCGTCGCCGCCCGGCGCGCCCTTGAGGGCTTCCCAGGTTTTCGCGCCATCAGTGGATTTGAACGTGACGGTGCTGGTCGAATAGACGATATCAGGATTTTTTGGGTCGACTCTCAAAACGCACAAGTCGCCTCCGCCTATGCGCCCTGTCGGACGGCGGTCGGTGGTGGCCAGAGTCCACGTGGCACCCGCATCGTCGGAGCGATAGATGCCGAGTCCGCGGCCGTGGGCGATGGAAGCGTAAATGCGGCTGGAATCGCTGGGCGCGACGGCGGTGTGCACTTGAATGATTCCGTCCGGCAGGCCTGCGGTGAGCTGAGTCCATGTGGCGCCGCCGTCGGTAGATTTGAAAAGGCCGCTATTGGGACCGTTGAATTCGTTGCCGTCTTCCCAAGGGCCCGAAACGGAATCCCAAAGAGAGGCGTAAGCGACATTCGGATTGGACGGGTCGATTTCGACGCTGCCGCCGCCGGTGTATTGATCTTTGTCCGTTGAAAGCACTTTTTGCCAGCTCTGGCCGCCGTCGGTAGTGCGGAAAATTCCGCGCTGTTCGCTGGGGCCGTATGGGTGGCCGACGACGGCGACGAGCACGTGATCCGGATTGCGCGGATCGATGGCCAACTCGGCGATTTGGAAAGCGTCATCAAGGCCGACGTGCGTCCACGTCTTTCCTGCGTCAGTTGATTTGTAGACTCCGTTGCCGACGGAAAGATCCGGGCGCTGCAAACCTTCGCCGCTGCCGACGTAAATCGTGTTGGGGTCGGAAGGAGCAACTCCGATTGCGCCGATCGATTGCGTGGGCTCGGCATCAAAAATAGGATTCCACGTCTCGCCGTAATCAATGCTCTTCCAGACGCCGCCATTCACCTGCGCGATGTAGAAAACGTTGGGTTCGCCGGCGACGCCGGAGATGGCTTTGGTGCGGCCTCCGCGAAACGGACCGATCATTCGCCAGCGCATGTCCTGGTAAAGGTTTGGGGAATACTGCTGCGCCATGATTACGGGCGCGAGTGCGGCTATGGCTATTACCGTTAGAACGATCAGAACCATGCGGCGAAGCTGAATCAAGTTGCACCTCTCAATTTGGCGGAAAAACAGGAGAGCATAAATCATTCCGGGCGTTGCGCGAAAAGAAATATTTGCGCAAAGGGGCTTGTGCGAGCAGAGCGAGGGCGCGGCTGAGGGCCGTATCATTCCTCAGGGCAAGCTGGCAAAATAGGCTAACGTCCGGGAGTGCCTGGAGGCGATGCAGTGAGCGACAAGTCCAAAGGCCCGGCAATACGCAATGTGTCGGATACAGCGCGCTGGGTGGCGTTTTACCGCGCGATGGAGACGGAGCGCAAGGACGCGATATTTCGCGATCCGTACGCGCGCAAGCTTGCGGGAGCGCGCGGCGAGGAAATCGTAAACACGTTGCGCGGAGGCAAGCGCCAGGCGTGGGCGATGATTGTCCGCACGGCCTTGCTGGACGACATGCTGCTGCGCACCATCGCGGGCGAGGAAATCGATCTAGTGGTGAATCTGGCCGCAGGCCTCGACACGCGGCCGTACCGGCTGGCGTTGCCCTCCGCCTTGCAATGGGTGGAAGTGGACCTACCCGAGATGATTGCGTACAAGACGGAAATGCTGGCGACTGAGACTCCGCACTGCCAGTTGGAGCGCATGACGCTGGACTTGGCCGATGACGCCGCACGGCGTGAACTGTTCGCGCGGCTGGATGCGAGCGCGAGGCGCGCTTTGGTGATCACGGAAGGCCTGCTCGCATATCTTTCCGAGGAACACGTGGGGAAACTTGCGGGCGATTTGCACACGTGCCGGCATTTTCAATACTGGCTTACGGACATTGCTTCGCCGAAAGTAAAACAAATGATGGAAAAGCAATGGGGCAAGGAATTACGCGCCGCGGGCGCGCCGATTCAGTTTGCTCCGGAAGTCGGCGAAGAATTTTTCCGCCCGTTTGGCTGGGAAGCGATCGAGTTTCGCGGATTTTTTCAGGCTTCGCGCGAGTTCAACCGGCCCATGCCGGGCGACTGGATGATCCGGTTGTGGGCGAAGCTGATGCCGAGGCGCACGGCGAAAATGATGAAGCTGTGGCGCTCGGGCGCGACGCTTCTTCGCCGCGTGTGATACGGATTATTTCCGGCGCGGAGGTTGTTGAACAGCAGGTTTCGACAATAAACCGAAAACCGCGACGCCCGTTGGAGTTCCCACAAAAACTTTCCCTCCCGCAATCATCGGCGTGATGAATTTGTTGCCGGTGATTTCGTCGCGCCTGCGCTGCTGATTGCTGTCGTAAAGTTCCTTGGCTAAATCATTGGCTTCATACGCGCGCAGCACGGCGGGGGTATTGTTCTCGACGGCCCATACGATGGCGTCCTTTGTGCCGTTGGCGGAAATGCTAGGCGTGGTGCCGGGATAGCCGAAGCTGACGGCGGTCTTCGACGCAGCGGGGCTGACGACGCGCGCGTTGGCAATCTTGAACGCCCGCAGCGAATCGTCTACCGCGCCATAATAAAGCGTGTGATTGAAATAAGCGGGCGCCGCGAAGACGCCGCCCGTTCCGCCGAGTCCCTCGGAATCGTCGTTTCCAGTGCGCGGAACCGCCTGATAGATGGCGCTGTCGTTGCTTGGATTGAATTTGCCCATCGAATCGCGATTCACGACGTAAATTATGTCGTCCTTGCCCGCGCCGACGGCGAGGTCGTGCGCCTTTCCTGAATTGTCCTGAAGATCCGGCAAGACCATCGCGCCGCCAGAGCCGAGATCCAGATCCTTCCTCGATTCTTCCACCGTGTCATGCATCATGAAGTAATCGCTCACCGCAAGTTTCTGGCCGGCGGTTGAAAGTTTCATAAACGCGTTGCCGTAATCTCCCTTTTCTGGGAACCCCTGAGAATTGAGAGCAGTGTCGAATGTGCCGTTGCCCGCAAGAAAATAGATATTGCCCGAAGAATCAGCGGCAAGGCCCGCGCCGGACATCCAGATCGCGCCTTCGCTGCCATTAGGCATGATGTTGAGGACGCTCGTTTGCTTTAGAGTGCGCGCGTCGTAACCGATGATCCAGCCCGTGTAGGGATCGAAATCGCAATGCGAGGCCCAACTGGTGTAGACAACGCCATTGAGCAGCAGCAGGCCTGCGCGCTCTTTGTATTGCTTGGGATCGAAATCGACTTGGCCGTTTGAGTTGGGGATGGCCGAGCCGGGATAGGTGGCCTCAATGGTCTGCGGGCTATCATTAAGTTCCGCCCCAGTGGTGATATCGAGGGCGTGCAGGCGCTGAAAATATTTTCCGGAGCTGTCTTTCGACATGGCGACGACGTAAATTGTGCCATGAGGCCCCGCTTGCAAATCGATCACTGGCGTTGAAGTGATTCCGATTTCCGGTTTCACCTGGCCGCAACCGCGATCGTCGCTAGTCGATTCGTCGGGCCCGAGCAGGGAGACTTGCCAGAGTTGCGCGGAAGTATCCGCATCGAAGGCGTAGACGAGGTCGTGTTCCGTGGCGACGAAAACAACATTGCGCTTCGCGCGCGCGACCGTGAGTTGCGAGACGTAGAGCGGTTCCGCATCCACCAGGCCCTGCACGGACAAGAAGGCAATTTTCCCGAAGTCGCGGGAGTTGACGTTGCGAGGCGTCAGAATTGTTTCGTTGGCGAAGAGGCCCGTGCGCGCATTGTCGTTATGGTAGGTGAGAACGTTGGCAGGGCTGTCCGGCTCGGCTGCGACGCCTGCTGACTCAGTTGACGCGGCTGCATCGGTGGGCTGCGACGCCGCGCCGGACTCATTGGAATGTGAGCTGCTGCATCCGGCGAGCATGCTAACGCCAGTGCCAGAGAGCGCGATAATTGCGGCGACGGCGAGGATGCGTGTTTTGCTTCTCAAACTGGCATAGTCCACAGGGATTTTCCTCGAAAAGCAATGTGTTCACGACGAATCAAACAGTAGATATTTCCGCCGCACGTAAGATGCGAAGAAAACGCTTTTCGTTACGGGTGAATCGAGACTATGAGCCTGCGGGGCGACGGTGTTGGCCGAAGCTGACTTCGATGGGTGTGTCCTTCGGCAAGACCAGATTATTGCCGCGAGTGATGAAGTGGAAATAGACCGATTCGCCCGCGCCCACGAATCCCATCACTTGCCCAAACGCGCGCGACTGCAGTCCGATGCCGAGCGCGAAGCCGATGAGTTTGTAGCCGGAGCCGCCGGCGACACTCGTCTTTCCCGGATCGCCACCCTGGTCGACGGTGCCGCGATCTTGATCGGTGCGCATCGTCGAAGTCGCAATAGCTACGGATAGAGCAGTACGCAGCACGCGCGATTCCTTATCGCCGGCGACGCTTGTGTCGCCCTCCGAATCGAGCTTGATGTGCGACGATTTCGCAACTTCAATTCCTTCGAGAGCCATTTCCACTGGCTGCGGCGTGCTCAGCGGCAATTGAATGCGCTGAAGTGTGAAGTGAAGCTGGCCGTTGCGATGCATCCGTCGCGCTGGCTGCGCGTGCACCACCATTCCTTGAAGCTCGGTGCCCACGGGCAGCAAAAGTTTTTTGTCCGGAGAGAAAACGGGACGCGTGAGGATGGCGCTGACGGGAGTGCCCAGATGCGCGGTGGCCGAGCTCAAAGGAGTGGCGAGGCGCGCGTATGCTTCATTATTCACTGCCGGGAGTTGCCCCATCGCGCCCATTTCTTCCGCTGCTATCGCGACCGAACCGAATTCGAGGGGCTGCTCTAGCTCGGCGTCGAACACGGTTCCGGCCGCGATTTTCTGTTTGTGATACGGCCATTCGTCCCAGGCGAATTGTTTTGCGTGCTGCCACACGGCGGAGGGTTTTATTTGCTCGATGGCAAGGTGCCATTGCTGGCTGAGCAGGCCGCGAGCGCGGTGAACGGCTCCGTTCTTCTGCGGATTCGTCTCGAGGCGTATAACCGGGCCGACGTCGGGGACTACCTTGGTGCGTAGCGGCATGCGCGTGCCGTCTTTTAGAATTAACGTATCAAATTCGACTTGCAGGGCGCGATGCGGGGAAAAATCGGCATTCAAATAGGCTGCAGTACGCTTTATCTTGGAAGGCGGGAGCAGTTCGGTGATGTGGCCGTCGACTTCGGTGTCTTTCGGGATCACGACGCGGTCGAAAGAATAAATCGGTTCGGTGGTGAACGCTTGAATTGGCTGGCCGATTTTTTTCACCGGCACGGATTTCTTCAGTATCACGCGCAGGGGAACTCCGGTGTCGACGACGAGTTGCAGAGGGGGCGGAACAATCGGCGGGGAGTCCTGCAAGAATGCGAGGTCGCTGTCGCCTCCGGGCACATCTTTTTGGGTCGTTTGCACCGGCGTGCGGCGCTTCAGCGTCGGGGGATTCTGCTGAGGCGTTTGCGCCGGCAGATTCAGCGCCATCGCAAAAAAGAGTGACATTCCAATTACTGAGTTTCGTGAGAGGTGCTTCATTTTGCTTTCTGTCCGTGGCCGATGACCTGTTGGGGTACGCCGAGCGCGTCGATGGCCTTCCAAACATGATAGCTGAAAACGGGCCGGCGAGTTGCCTGAAGGCCGGAATATTACGCGCGCGAACCGGTACAGTTCAAAATTATACTATTGCAGTGATTGACTTCCACGCTTAAGACACGGGAAGATGGAGTTTTCCAATTTACGCGACGGACTTCGCTACGCGCACATGGTGAAGACGAGTGGCGACGTGATTGGCGACAGTTGGAAAATTGAAATCGTATGAACACAAGGGCTGAAATCGCCGGCGGGCTGCATCGCATGGCGCGCGAAGAGCGCGTGCGCACAGCTTTCTACCGCGGAAGCGATTTGACGCTCGAGAATCCGCTGTATCTCCGCGCTGTGCGCACGCTGATTGATGAGCTGCTGCGCGAAGATACGGAGCCTGCGGATTTAACCATCGAGGCGATGGAAATCGGCGCGCGTCCTTGCACTGTGGAAATTCGCGTCAAGGAAGCCGGTGTGGTTGCGGGAGTTGCCGAAGCGGCGTGGATTTACGAGCGGTCGCGGCAAAAGGCGACCGCGATAATCGATGATGGCGGCGATGTTGCGGCGGGTGATGTGATCTTGCGCATTACAGGCGACGCGCGGATTTTGCTAACTCTGGAACGCACTGTTGTGAATTTGATGCAGCGGATGAGCGGCATCGCCACGGCGACGAAGAAACTGGTTACGGCCGTCCGGCAAGCGTCGGCGACGGCGCATGTGGTTGGCACGCGCAAGACGGCGTGGGGTTTGCTCGACAAGCGCGCGATTCACTGCGGCAAAGGCGGGACGCACCGGCTGAACCTGGGAGATGCGATTCTGGTCAAAACGAATCACCTGCGGCTGGCATCCAATGAGGTAGCGAATGCGGCGCTCCGGCGTGCATGGGAGCGAAGGAAGTCGGCGGCGTTTTTCGAAGTTGAGGTGACGAGCATGGAAGAGGCGCTCAGCGTTGCGCGCGTGCTTGGCGAGTTGCAGACGTCGAGCGAGGCCTGTCCGTGCATTCTGATGCTTGACAATTTTTCCGCGGCCGATGCGGGACGCGCGGTGCAATCGCTCCGCGACGCGGGTCTGCATGACGCGGTGCTCGTTGAAGCGAGCGGCAATGTGTCCGAGGAGTCGGTGGCCGCCTATGCCGCGGCCGGCATGGACGCGATTTCCATGGGCGCGCTGACGCATTCCGTGCGCGCGCTCGATTTGAGCGCAAAGATTATTCTCGAGGCGAGGTGATTCAGGCGTGAGCGAAGCTGCAAATCCCATTCCGTTTGAGGCGCGCTATTCCGTGCCGCCTGTCGAGTTGATCGAAGACTCGCCCGAGGAAATTCGCCTGAAGCAGGAGCGCATCACGCGGCTGAAGGAAGAACGCAATGCGGTGATTTTGGCGCACAACTACCAGCGCGATGAAGTGCAGGAAATCGCTGATTTCGTCGGGGACTCGCTGGGGCTTTCGCAACAGGCCGCGGCGACACCCGCGGACGTGATTGTCTTTTGTGGTGTGCACTTCATGGCGGAGACAGCGGCGATTTTGTGCCCGCAGAAAATCGTGCTGCTGCCGGATTTGCGCGCGGGCTGTTCGCTGGCGGCGACGATCACCGCCGACGAGCTTCGCGCCTGGAAAGCGCGCTATCCGGATGCAGTGGTGGTGGCGTACGTCAACACGTCGGCCGAAGTGAAAGCGGAGAGCGATTATTGCTGCACGTCGGCGAACGCAGCGAAAATCGTGCGCGCGATCCCGCCGGAACGTCCGATCTTGTTTGTTCCCGACAAGTTTTTGGCGGCGTTCGTGGCGCGCGAGACAGGACGCCCCAATATCGCGTATCCCGGCTCCTGCCACGTGCATCGCGCGATACGGCCGGAGCAAGCGCTGAACATCATGGATGAATATCCGGACATCGAGTTGCTGATTCATCCGGAGTGCGGCTGCGTTGCTTCGTGCATGGCGCGCGTTGCGGACGGCACGCTGCCGCGTTCGCGCACGTTTTTTCTTTCGACCGAAGGCATGATGCGCCACATCGGCGAATCGAAGGCGGACGATTTTGCCGTGGGCACCGAAGTGGGGATGCTGCACCGGCTGCGGAAGATGGCTCCGGAAAAAGTGTTTCGTCCCGTCAATCCCGAGGCGGTCTGCGAATTCATGAAGACCATTACGCTGGATCGGATTCTGCGCTCGCTCGAAATCCTGGAGCCGCAGATTTGCGTTCCCGAGGAAACCGCTCGCCGCGCGCGCCGAGCGATCGACCGCATGCTCGAAATTGTCTGATTCTGCTGTAAATCCCAACTTCATAAAATCCGGGCTTCTCTGGTTTCCACAGGTAGCCTAGAATCGGCGTTTCGCAGACACTTGCTGTGCGCGCGCGATGGGAGGATTCGGCATGGGAATGGCGAAACGGGGCGGCGCGATTCTGCTGGCGGCGATCGCGATGACGATTTGTGCGGCACGAGCAGGCGCGCAAGTGGCGACCAACTCGGCGCATGTGGTGAGGTACCACGCTACGAATGACAACGTGAAATATGACTACTGCGTGGCGCCGGCGGTGGCACACGTCCACTCGGGCGACATCATCGAGGCGAACACGCTTGATTGCTTTGGCGACGCGATCCAACATCCCGGCGACACGCTGGCGATGGCGAAGGGCGACAATCCTCTGACGGGCCCGTTTTACATTGACGGCGCGGAGCCGGGCGACACGCTGGCGATACGTTTTCTTTCGCTCGAAGTGAACGGCAAACAGGGAATCGGTGCGCTGGCTCCGGGATTCGGGGCGCTGAACCCCACCGATTTTACGCCGATGATCAATCAGCCGCTTCCCGAGCGCATTTGGTTTTATCCCATCGACCCGGTGACGAATACCGCGACGTTCAAGGCTGACGATTCGAGTTTCACCACGAAGATTCCGTTGCATCCGTTTCTCGGTTGCATTGGCGTCGCGCCCGCGGGCGGCGAATCGCGCAGTTCGGTTGTTCCCGCGAACTTTGGCGGCAATATGGACGCGCCGGAGGCGAGCGTTGGAAACACGCTCTACTTGCCCGTGAACGTGGCGGGCGCTCTCCTTTATTTCGGCGATGGGCACGCCGCGATGGGCGACGGAGAAGTGGCGGGTACGGCGATTGAAGTTCCGCTGCGCGTGCGCCTGGAAGTGCGAGTGATTAAGGGTTGGAAAATCGCGTGGCCGCGATTTGAGAATGAGCATGAATTAATGGCCGCGGGCATCACGCGCCCCCTCGACGATTCGCTGCGCATCGCCTTCGCGCAACTTGTCGATTGGATTCATCAGGATTACGGCCTGAGCAATTTGGATGCGTACGAATTGTTGTCGAAAGTGGCGCGCATTCGGCTGGCGGAAATGGTGGATCCAAATTACGTGGTCATCGCGAAAATCGACAAGCAGTTTTTGCCGCCAAAGAAAAGATGATGGCGACGCACGAACCCGACCGGCAGGCGCGTTACGATCGCGAATGGCGAAGATTTCGCCGTTTGCGCGCCGCTTTCTGGATTCTGTTCGCGGGATTATTTCCGATTCTGTTTTTCGGCATTGCGATCAAGAGCTTTTTGGGATTGAGTATGGGCGGATTTGTGGAACTGCTGCTGGCGTACATGGCGATGGTTTGGGTGACGGGTTACAACGTGAGCCGTTTTCCATGTCCGCGCTGCGGGCGCGTATTCGCGCGCGAGCGCTGGTTCGGGTTGGTTTCGACAGCGCAGCGCTGTAATTCTTGCAAACTTCCGTTGTGGGGCGGCTGCGAGGATACAAAGTTAAAAGGAACGCAGATCTCCTAACGCGCATCAATTAACACGCATCACTAGGGATGGCATTCCGCGGGGCAACGCTGCGAGGGAACGCGGCGTTTTGCTTGCCTGGAGGGACGACTTCCGATAGCGTGCGGTTCACGAGGTTCACGTGTTAATCAGGATTCGCAAATCCGGCGCGACAACGATTCTCGATCTCAATGGCCCGCTGATGGTGGGCGAAAGTGAGCAGGAGTTTCGGGAGAAGCTCAAGGAGTTGCTTTACGAAGGCGCGCGGCAGATTGCGATTAATCTAGGCGGCGTGACAGACATGGATAGTTGGGGCCTGGGCTCGCTGGTGCGACACTGTGCTGAAGTAAGGCGCTGCGGAGGACGTTGCGTCTTTTTTTCTCCCACGGCGCGAGTTTTGCAGCTTATCAAAGTGGCGCATCTCGATTCCGTGTTGGATATAGCTGCCGACGAGGCCGCGGCGCTCCGTCGCGAGTGAAACTTTCCCGGAGCCTCAGGACAACAACAGAACGCCTGGCATCCGTCAGGCGCGGCCCGACCGTAGTCGGGCCCTACAAAACATCTAACTAGTGGTTGTCGGGGTGAGTGAAAATCGCTTTCGGCAGCATCATGCTGACGACCTTATTGCCGTCCACGAGCTCGCTGATGTGCAAATCGGCGGCGACACTGGAAAGCATATAAGCATCGTCGCGCGAAAGGTGTTTGTCGTGCATCAGGAAATCGATCATTTCGTGAACGGCCATCTTCGTGGCTTCGTCGAGATCCTCATGGATGCCCATGGTCATGTAGTAATCCGGAGTCTCCGCGCGCGGCCAGAGCAAGTGCATATCCTTGCGGTCGATGAGCTGAAACGTGCCGATGAGTGAGGTTTCCATCGCGGTGATGTCCACTTCGCCGTCGCCCTGTCCCGCGTGGCCGTCTCCGGCCCAGAAGAGCGCGCCTTCGGCGTTCACGGGAATGTAAAGAGTTGTGCCGGCGACGAGATATTTGTTATCCAAATTGCCTGCATGCATCCACGGCGGCGCGCTGCTGATGCGTCCAGCGGCGGGTGGGGGAGCATCTCCCAAGCTCCCAAAAAATGGATGAAGTGGAATCTCAATTCCGTCGGCGAAATGCGCGATCATGCGCTGCGCGTCGAGAGGAATGATTTTCATTCGTCCGTAGGGATAATCGTTGGGGAGAAATCCGCGCCCCGGCCCGAAGGCATTGTACGCATACGGAATGGCGAGACGAATGGACTGGATGCGCACTTCCAGAACGTCGCCGGGTTCCGCTCCTTCCACGTAGATGGGGCCGGTGAGAATATGCCCGCCCGGACCTTTATCCTTCACCTGATCGAAAATATCGCGCAGGGATTGTTCGACCTGATCCGCGGGAACGCCAGCTCCTTGCAAAGCCTTCGGGCTGGAAGTGATCAGCGTTTGCATTTCAACCGTGTCGCCAGTATGAATGCGGAGAACAGGAGGAACGCTGGCAGCATAGAAGCCCCAAGAGATTGTCTTCGGCGTGGGCTTGAGCTGAAAAGTGTCGTGGCTTGAAGTCGACGAAGGTGGCTGCTGCTGCGCATTCGCGCCTCCGAAACAAAGGATAGTAGCGCTCAATAATATTGCGATGGCTGGTCTCTTCATTTTTCCTGCTTCCTTCTCGCGCGAAATTCCGGCTTGGTAAGCATGTTTAAGCGATTCGCGAACTGACGGCGGAGTCTAGCATAGGGAATGGAACGTAGTACTCCCGCGTTCCAATCCGGCACAGCCGTTGCGACTGGCACAGGAAAACCGAAATCACCTGCTCCGACCGCTCCGGCGCGCGACGCAATGTCGTGATTGCAGGAGCGTTGCGCCTGGGTGTCTATGACGGTTTGGCCATCTTCCTGCTGATTTCCATCCGTGATGCGTGGTGTGCAAACCATCTGCCGGTTTCTGTTATTGGGCGCGATTACGTGCGGCTTGGCAGGAGGTTCCTTGCCGGCGCAGGGTCCGGCAAATTATCGAACTGAAGCGGAGGATTTGCACCATTTTGCAGAGTTTGTGGAATGGCCACGGTCCCTGAACGGTGAGAAAAAGGGAGCAAGCACAACCATCAACTTTTGCGTCCTGGGTCAGGACCCATTCGGTACCTCGTTGGACGATTCCATCCTGGGGCATCCGGTTGGTGACCGCGAGCCGACGCTGATGCGTGGCAAGCGATTTGACGACTTGGGCGCGTGCGATGTGCTGTTTGTGAGTTCCTCGGAAACAAAACTCCAATCGAAAATTCTGAATCGATTGAACCGCTCAGCCGTGCTGACGGTTGGAGAAACAAAGGATTTTGCGGCGAGCGGCGGCATTATCCAGTTCGTTCCGGAGGGCGACCGCGTCAACTTTCTGATTAATGTGGATGCGGCCGACAGAGCGGGCTTAAAAATTAGAGCGGCTTTACTTGCACTAGCGCGGGTGATTCACGACGGCGCCGGTAAGCGCGGTGGATAAGGTGCTCACCGCTCCCACGCATCAATCCATTCGCGGCAAACTGACGCGCATCATCCTGATTTCCTGCGGGCTGGCGGTCGTCACCGCGTGCGCCATTTTCGCGACTTACGATATTCGCGTGGCCCGTCAATCGCGGCTCCGGACCGTCGCAACACTTGCGGAAATCACCGGGACGAATTCCGAAGCGGCCCTGACCTTCGGTGACGAACAAGCGGGAAGGGAGATTCTGCGATCGTTACGAGCCGACAGTCAGTTGACGCACGCAGCGCTGTTCATGCCGGGAGGGAAGGTGCTCGCAGTCTATAGCCGGGACCTCACGAACGGTGCGTTTACGCCTCCGCCGATCGAATCGGACGGTGCGCGTTTTGCGGCCAACAAGGTTGTCGCGTTCCACACGATTGAACTGGATGGCAAGCCCGCCGGAACAATTTACCTGGAATCTGACCTGAGTGCGATCGTGGCGCGGGAAGAAGGGCTGGCCGCGATGGTGGGCTTTGCCCTGCTTGTTTCGCTGCTCTTGGCGGGACTGGTTGGATCGCGGCTGCAAAGTTCCATCTCGGGTCCAATTCTTGAACTGGCGCGCACGGCGTTCGCGATCGCCGTTGACAAGGATTATTCCGTGCGCATGGAGTCGAAAACCGGAGATGAAATAGGCTTTCTTTATGAACAGTTCAACGCCATGCTGGTGCGAATTCAAGACCGCGATAAGGAACTGGAGAGAGCGCGTACTGAACTCGAAGAGCGAGTGGCGGAGCGCACCGCTTACCTAAACACACTCATCGAAACCAGTCCACTGGGCATCGTCGCAGGAGATCTGAACGGTCTTATCAAGATTTGTAATTCCGCTTTCGAACGTTTGTTTCAATGTGCTCGAGCCGAAGTGATTGGCATGAGCCTGGCGTCGTTGGTAACACCCCCCGAGCGAAGTGAAGAGTCAGCAGGATTTGTGCGTCAACTGACGGCGGGAGAGACCGTTCACGCGACGACGCAACGCCTCCGCAGCGATGGAACACTCGTGGACGTCGAGTTGTATTGCGGACCTTTGCACGTAAAGGGTGGACAGGCCGGCTTTCTGGTTTTGTATCAGGACATTACTGAACGGAAGCGGGCAGAGGAACAGCTGGCCGAGCGCACGGCTTACCTTGACACGCTCATCGAAACAAGTCCGTTGGGCATCGTCGCGGTCGATACGGAAGGCCGGATCAAGATGTGTAACTCCGCTTTCGAACGTCTGTTTCAATACCTTCGAGCCGAAGTGACTGGCGTGAACCTGAATTCATTGGTCACACCACCCGAATGGAGGGAAGAGTCAGCGGAATTTGCTCGTCGCCGCCAGACCGGAGAGACCGTGCAGGCGACAACACAGCGCCGCCGGAGCGATGGCGTGCTGTTCGACGTGGAGCTGTACGCCGTTCCGATGCGTGTGGCTGGCGAAGATGTCGGAACATTGATCATCTACCACGATATCAGCGAGAGAAAGAAAGCCGACGAAGCACTGCGAAATGCGAAAGAACAAGCCGAAGAAGCGAACCGGGCCAAGAGCGAGTTCCTCGCCAACATGAGCCATGAGATACGCACCCCGATGAATGGAATTCTGGGCATGACGCAGCTCACGCTGGAGACGGAACTCAACGACGAACAGCGGGAATATCTGGGCATGGTGAAATCATCGGCGGATTCCCTATTGACGCTGCTGAACGACATTCTGGACTTTTCAAAAATCGAGGCCGGGAAGCTCGATCTGGATTCATCGCCATTTGCTCCGCGCGAAGGCATCGGAGAAGCGCTGAAAGCGCTGGGGCATTTGGCGCACAGAAAAGGTCTGGAGTTGGCGTGGCACGTGGATGCGGGAGTGCCGACATGGCTGATGGGCGACAGCGGACGTTTGCGGCAGATACTGGTGAATCTGGTGATGAACGCGATCAAGTTCACGGAACGCGGCGAGGTGGTTGTGTCCGTGAAGGTTGAAAGCAAGACGCCGCAAGAAGTTGAATTGCATTTCAGCGTGCGCGATACGGGAATCGGAATCCCCGAGGAAAAGCGAAAACTGATTTTTGCGGCGTTCACGCAAGCGGACAGTTCGACGACGCGGAAATATGGCGGCACGGGACTGGGGCTGACGATTTCGCAAGCTCTGGTGAAGATGATGAACGGCAGCATCTCGGTGGAAAGCGAGCCGCGAAAGGGCAGCGTGTTCCATTTCACGGCGCGGCTCAAGGTTCCTGAGGTGAACTTTATTCCGCCGGCGGTGGTTGAGCCGGCCGCGTTGCGCGGGCTTCGCGCGCTGGTGGTGGACGACAATCAGACGAACCGCTTAATCCTGACGGAGCTATTGAGCCAATGGGGCATGGCGCCGGAGCAAGCGGCGTCAGGCGCCGAAGCACTGAAGTTGCTGGCGAGCGAGAGCCACGGAAGCGCTCCGTTCCGGCTCGCGCTGATCGATGCGGACATGCCCGGAATGGACGGATTTGCCTTGGCCGAGCGTGTCAAGGCTACCTCCGAAGCTTCCGCATTGAGCATGTTCATGCTCAGCTCGACGATGCAATCGGGCGACATCGCGCGCAGTCACGAAGCCGGTCTGGCGGGATTTCTTACGAAGCCGGTGCAACCTTCGGAATTGCTGGATGCGATTCTGGCCGTGATGAGCAGCACGGAGAAAATGATCCTGCATGCACCGGATGTTCAATCAGGTCAGCAAATCTCGAATATAGGAAACGGCATGCGCATATTGCTTGCGGAGGACAACGTGGTGAACCGTCAACTGGCGGCGCGGCTGCTCGAAAAACGAGGGTACGCGGTGGTGATCGCGAAGAATGGAATCGAGGCCCTGGCGGCCGTGGAGCGCGAAGAGATTGACATGGTTCTGATGGATGTGCAGATGCCGGAAATGGACGGGCTCGAAGCCATCCGCGTGATTCGGTCGAACGAAAAAATATCCAAGCGGCATCTGCCGATCATCAGCCTGACGGCGCACGTCATGAAAGGCGACCGCGAAAAATGCATCGAGGCCGGGGCCGATGATTACATTCCGAAACCGATTCAGCCCGCGAATCTGTTCGCGGCAATGGAGCGAATGCGCCCTTCCCGGCGTGACGACAATGAGCCGCACGTGGCCGCGCCCGCAATTTCCGACTCCTTGAACACCGCCGAGCTGCTCGAACGAGTGCAAGGCGACCGGGAGTTGCTGGCGGAAATCGTGCAGCTATTCGAAACCGGGTTGCCGGCGATTTTGCAGGGGCTGCGCGAATCCATCGCACGGGAAGATGCGGTGGAAATTGCGCGCACCGCGCATACGTTGAAGGGGTCCGTGGGAAATTTCGGACGCGGGGCTGCTTACCGCGCCGTCGAGCAAATGGAAAGCTTCGCGAAGGAAAACGACATGGCGCGAACCGCAAAGGCATTTGGCGTTGTCGAAAGCGAACTCAAAGAGTTGCTGGTGGCGCTCGAGCCGTTTCGCGCTCCGGCGATCGAGGCAGTGGCCTCGGAGAAGCCGGTAATGAATTAGGACAAAAATGGTCATGAAGATCCTGATCGCGGAAGACGAGCCGGTTTCCCGAAGGCTCTTGGAGGCGTTTCTGCGGAAGTGGGGTTATGCAGTCGTCGCCGTTGCCAAGGGGGATTACGCGTGGGCGTTGCTCGAAGCCGAGGATCCGCCGCGCTTGGCGATTCTGGATTGGATGATGCCCGGAATTGAGGGCGTTGAAATTTGCCGGCGAGTTCGCGAAAGGATCGGGCGCCCGTACACGTATTTGATTTTGCTGACAGCGCGCGGCCATAAGCAAAGCCTGCTCGCCGGTCTGAAGGCGGGCGCTGATGACTATCTTTCAAAGCCCTTCGATGCGGAAGAATTGCGCGCGCGTTTGCAAGTGGGCGAACGCATCCTGAAAGTGCAAGACGAGCTAATCGCGGCGCGAGACGCGCTTCATTTCCAGGCGACGCATGATGTATTGACCGGCGTGGCGAGTCGCGGCGCGGCGTTCGAATTTCTGGTCCGTGAACTGGCCCGCGCCCATCGCGAAAACAAACTGGTGGGTATTGTTCTGGCGGACGTTGACCATTTCAAGGCAATCAACGACAAATACGGTCATATGGCGGGAGACGTCGTACTGCAGGAACTAGCGCGACGCATGACCAAATGCACACGTCCCTATGACTGCGTGGGACGCTACGGCGGCGAAGAGTTTCTCATGATATTTCCCACTTCGACCGACGAAGGCATCGTTCGGTTGGCGGAGAGAATGCGCAAGGCGATAGAAGCCACGCCAGTGCGAACTCCTGAAGGCGAAATTGCCATCACGGCGAGCTTCGGCGTTTTGGTGACGCACGGCTCCGGCCAGAACGATGTCAATGAATTGCTGCGCGTCGTGGACGCGGCGCTGTATCACGCCAAACGCGCGGGACGAAATCGCGTGGAACGCGCGGAATTGGCAGGCGAACAACAACCGGACGCTCTGTCCCCCAGTAACGCAGCGCCAGTAATATAGAGTCTGTTCGTTTGGAACGATTGTTCCGAGACGAGCAAGCAAGTACGCGCCTCCGTGGTCTTCGTGGTGCAAACTTCATTGTGCGATAATTATTCTTCGTGAAGCTTCCGATCAAATCGAGACTCCGCCATCGTGAGTGAGACTTTTGTTCGACGTTCGCGCATCGAGGCGCCAGCGGAGAAGGTCTTCGCGTGGCACGCGCAGCCCGGCGCTCTCGAGAGGCTGACGCCTCCCTGGGAGCCGATTGAAATTCTGGAGGCCGCAGCCGGAATTCGGGATGGCGCACACGGCGCATTTAGAGTACGCATTGGGCCGTTTCGCGTGCGCTGGGAATTCGAGCATCGTGGATATGTGGAAGGACGCGAATTCCAGGATTTCCAGCGCTCAGGCCCGTTCCGCCGCTGGGAACATACGCATCGATTCATTCCAGATGGCGCCGCGGCTTGCTGGCTGGAAGATCGCATCGAGTACGAGTTGCCCATGGGCGCGGTCGGGAATTTTTTTGCGGGCTGGTTCGCGAAACGGAAGCTGGAGAAGCTGTTCGCGTACCGGCATCGTGTTACGTCTGAGGCATTCGCGGCAAAAGGGCCGCAGCAATTTGAAGGAAGCTGACTCCAGGCTCCATACGCAGGCGAATGGATTCGCGTACGCGGTATGCATTTTTTGCAATGGAACTGAGCGGAAATTTTTTCGGCGCACCGCAGTTAGTGTAAACTGGATTGTTGTTTATTGACCCGCCCGTACTGTAAAGGCAGCGAGTCGAGGAGGCCCAAACTTGAATCCAACAAAACCCGTCGTCGCGCCAACGAGCGACAAGACAAGCGTGGCGCGCCGCGAGTCGCTGACAATTACCGACAATCGCACGGGCCGGCAGTACGAAATTCCCGTGCAACATGACACGATCCACGCGATCGATTTGCGCCAGATCAAAGTGAACGAAGACGATTTTGGCATGATGACCTATGACCCGGCATATACGAACACGGCATCGTGCATCAGCCGCATCACATTCATCGACGGCGATAAAGGCATTCTTCGCTATCGCGGCTATCCCATCGAGGAACTCGCGGAAAAAAGCACTTATTTAGAGACGGCCTATTTGATTCTGCACGGAGAATTGCCCACGAGCACGCAGCTGGAAGATTGGACCTACCACATAACGCATCACACATTTATTCACGAAAGCATCAAGAAATTCCTCGACGGCTTCCATTACGATGCGCATCCGATGGGCATGATTATTTCGGCGGTCGCGGCGCTTTCGACGTTCTATCCCGACGCGAAAAATATTTTCGATGAAGATTCGCGGCGCAAGCAGACCTGGCGGTTGATCGGCAAGATGCCGACGCTGGCCGCGTTTACCTACCGGCACAGCCTCGGAATGCCCTACGCCTATCCCGACAACGAGCTGAGCTATCCGGGGAATTTCCTGAACATGTTGTTCCGGACGACGGAGCTGAAGTACCGGCCGAATCCGACGCTCGAGCGCGCTCTGGATGTTTTGTTCATCCTGCACGCCGATCACGAACAGAATTGCTCGACCAGCGCCATGCGGGGCGTCGGTAGTTCTCACGTGGATCCGTATTCGGCGATTGCCGCGGCCACGGCGGCGCTGTACGGTCCGTTGCACGGCGGCGCGAACGAAGCAGTTCTTCGGATGCTGCTCGAAATTGGTTCAGTGAACCGCGTCCCGGACTACATCAAGCAAGTAAAGTCTGGTGAGAAGAAGTTGATGGGGTTTGGCCACCGCGTCTACAAGAACTACGATCCGCGCGCAAAAATTGTTAAGCACATCGCGTATGAAGTGTTCGACGTGATGGGCCGCAATCCGCTGATCGACATTGCGCTGGAATGCGAACGAATCGCGCTCGAAGACGATTATTTCGTCAAGCGCAAGCTTTATCCCAACGTGGACTTCTACACGGGACTCATTTACCAGTCTATGGGCTTCCCCGTGACGATGTTCCCGGTGCTGTTCGCGATTCCGCGGGCGTCAGGCTGGATCGCGCAGTGGCAGGAAATGCTGCTCGACCCGGAGCAAAAAATTGCGCGGCCGCGGCAAATCTACCTGGGCAGCGACGAGCGCAGCTACATTCCGATGGACCACCGCAGCTAGTTCGCCGCTTGAAATTGCGGTGCCGGGAGCGCTGCCAATTCATTCGGCGGCGCTGGTTCTTTTCGGAACATGCCCGTAATCAACACGTATTGCTCCTGCAGCTTCACTTGACTTCCGGGATTCAGAGTCCATACTCCTAATACCCCTTCCTGAAACAAATCAAAGCAGGCTTCTCATGGTTGCGCTTTGCGTGCCGAATTTTAGCGCGGCACACACTCCGCATGACCCTCTTCCGGGGAAACCTCGCGGCAGTCCCGTCTATTTGGACTGCAACCAAAGGTGTGTACCCGGCGGAGCGTCCGTTCGTTTCCGCCCACCGACAGGAAATCATGAACGAAGCCTCCAAGCCGGCTCTGGCCGGGCCGTTTCCAATCCGCGTGCTGCTGCTTGAGCAAAACCGGGACGACGCAGAGTTGTCCCTGCGCGCGTTGACGCAGGATGGCTTTTGCGTGGAATCGGACGGAGCGCGAACCTCTGAAGAATTCGAGCAGAAAGTCCGCGATAATTCCTACGATGTAGTCTTGGCTGATTATCAGCTGGGGGAATGGACGGGAATTGACGCGCTACGGATGATCGAAAGCATGGGGCTGAATCTACCGTTGATTCTTGTCACGGGAACGCTCGGTGAAGAGAAGGCGGTGGAATGTATCAGGCTGGGCGTTTCCGACTATGTGCTGAAGCACCAACTTTCGCGCTTGCCCACGGCCGTGCGGCACGCGCTGCAACAAAAGGAAATGTGGGAAGAGCGGGCGCACAATGTGAAGCTGCTGGAGGAAAGCGCGGCAAGTTTCCGTTTCCTTTTCGCCAAGAATCCCATCCCGATGATGGTGTGCGACCGCGAGACGCTTCGCTACCTGGAGGTGAATGACATTTGCGTCGAGCAGTACGGCTATTCGCGCGACGAATTCCTGCGGATGCGCGCGACGGACATCCGTACGCCGGAAGAAGCCGTGCGCCTCGGTGAATTTCTCAAACGAGGAATGGCGGAGTTGACGCATGCCGGGATTTGGCAACACAAAACGAAAAGCGGCAAGACGATCGACGCCGACATCATGCTCCACGGCATGGAGTTTGCATTGCGGCCGGCGTGGCTCATAGCCGCGCTGAGCGTGACCGAGAAACGTGAGCTCGAAGCGCAGCTGTGGCAATCGCAGAAATTCGAAGCCATCGGCCAACTCGCCGGCGGAATCGCTCACGATTTTAATAACATGCTCGGAGCGATTCTGGGATGGGTGGAGCTGGGAATCGACGAAAGCAGCCAAAATCCACCGCTGCAAGGATATTTCCGGAAAGTGCAGCACCAGGCGGAGCGCGCCGCGGGGCTGACCAAGCAATTACTCGCTTTTGCGCGTCGCCAGATTCTCGCGCCTCGCAACATCGATTTGAACCAGACCGTGCGCGACGTCACCGGGCTTCTTGGCAAGGTAATCGGTAGCAACATTGACCTGGAACTGACGCTGATGGCGAACTTGCCAGCCGTGAAGGCGGACCCAACGCAGACGGAGCAAGTGATTATGAACCTTTGCTTGAACGCGCGCGACGCGATGCCCCACGGAGGACGTCTGGAAGTTCAAAGCATTCGAGTGGAGATCGACGAGGCAGCTTGCCATTGTCACAAAGAGGCGAAGCCGGGAGTCTACGTTCGGCTGAGCGTTTGCGATACGGGCATGGGAATGGACGCGGCCACAAAACTTCGAATCTTTGAGCCGTTCTTTACCACCAAGGAAACCGGCAAAGGGACGGGTCTGGGATTGGCAATGGTGTACGGAATCGTAAAGCAGCACGGCGGATTCGTACAAGTCGAAAGCGAACTCGGCCATGGAAGCAAATTTCACGTGTTCTTTCCGGCGGCCGGAGCTGGAGAACTTGCGAAGCGCGAGGTTGCTTCATGCGCTTCCGTTCGCGGTGGAAAGGAGACAGTCCTGATCGTCGAGGACCATGACGGGCTGCGCGAGGTCGCCACAACAACACTCGAGGCGCTGGGATATCACGTGAGGGCCGCCCGAGATGGAGAAGAAGCTGTGCGGGAATTTCAAACGCGGCGAAACGAAATCGCGCTCGTGTTGCTGGACGTGGTGCTGCCAAAATTGAGCGGGCTCGAAGTGTATGACTGTATTATCGCCGAACGGCCGGATATTCCCATATTGTTCGTCACCGGGTACAGCGCGGATAACGAAATGTTGCGTTCGATTCGACGGAGAAATTTGCCGCTCTTGCTTAAGCCGTACGGGCCGCGCGATCTCGCGCAAAAAGTACGCGAGGCATTGGATTTGAAGCCGCATCTGGCAAGCAAGAGCCGCTAAGCCGGGCTTGCGCGTCCGGTTTCAAGGATTGCGAACGATCATTGGGGGCGGTGAAGGCGCCTGCGCATGTTGCTCGCGCTTTTTGGCATAGAGCGCTTTATCCGCGCGCTCGATTAATCGCTCGGGCGTTTCTCCATTTTCGTAGCCAGCCCAGCCCGCCGCGCTGGACACTGCGATTTTCTTTCCTTGATACTCCACGTCCACCGAACCCAAGCGCGCCAGCAAACTCGGGATGCGCTCGGCCGGGCACTCCGGCAGGATGATGAGGAATTCGTCGCCGCCGAGCCTTACGGCAAGGTCGGACGTGCGAATCACCTTATTCAGGCGGTCCGCGAAAGCTTGAAGCGTGGCATCGCCGGCGGCGTGGCCATATTGATCGTTGATGGCCTTGAAGCGATTCAAATCGAGCATCAAAACGCTCAGCGGATGGCCGTAGCGTTCCGAACGCGAGACTTCCCCAATCAAGCGTTCTTCGCCGAGGCGTCGGTTGGAGAGGCCCGTGAGCGGATCGCGCGTCGCCAAGCGGTGAAATTCTTCGGCGCGAATTTTTAAACTGGAAAGCAATTCTAAATGCCCGGCTGTTTCTCCGCGAAGGCGTCTGATCAGCCATTGCTGGTAAACCGCGTAGACATTGAAGAGCAGCACCAACCCGACGAGCGCATGGATGGCCAAACTGAAGTTGAGCTGAAAGATTTGATCGGATTCCTTCAGTATCCCGGGCAAAGAAACGGCAATCACCGCGAGGGTCAACAGGAGCATGACCGTGATGGCGCTCCACCACAGCCACGAATCGCGGTGCTCCAGCCGCTTCAGGTTTTTGCGTGCGTCCTCCATTTCGCGCAGCTGCAAATCGGAAAACGGTTCGAACATCGTAGGGCCGGGCGCGTGCACACGAATACTCGGGAGGAATTCTGTGGGGGCTCTGGAAGGATTATAGCCTGACTGGGATTTCGCGGCGGGGCGAAGGCAGGCGAGTTTCCTGCGCGTGAACGAGGCAACCGGACGAATTGCTGCTTTCTATTTTTTCCTGCCGCGATGATATTCGCCGCGCTTCACAGCGGCGACAAAACGATCCGCATCGCGCGTGGGCCGCGCAATGCGGTAACCGTCGAGGACGGACGACACGAATTCGATCGCGCGCGCCAGAGAGATGCGATGCCCTTGCGTGACGTAAATCGGATTTACGCCGTCGCGCGTTCGCAGAACCGCGCCAATGATTTCGTCGCCGTCGCGCAGCGGAATCCACGTGCCCGCGCGTTGCGGCAAATCGCCGTGCGTGCCCACCAGCAGAGATTTCGCGCAGCCGATAGTCGGGCGGTCGAGCAATACGCCGAGATGGCATGTGATCCCGAAGCGCCGCGGGTGCGCGTAACCGTGGCCGTCATAAAAAATCAAGTCCGGTGCGTTGCGCACCCGCGAGAAAACTTTCAAGAGCGCGGGCATCTCGCGGAAACTGAGCAGGCCCGGCACATACGGAAACGTAATCGGGCTTTCCGCCCAGACGCGCTCGACTTCTTCCATTTCGGGATAGCGGTAAACGACGACGCCGGCAATTGCGCGGTTGCGCTTGGCATCGTAGGCGAGGTCCGCGCCAGCCACTGTGCGGATACGCGGCAGACGATCCGCAAGCTCCACGCGTTCGCGAATGCGCAACTGGATGCGCGCCGCTTCGCGCGGCGTCACACGCCAGCGATGCAATCGCAAGTACTCCATCCTTGCGAAACTATGCGGCGGGAAGAGGCATGTCAAGGCAGGCGCGCCGGCCGTCATTTGGCATTTGATTCGACTGGGCGATTCAGCGGACGATTTGACATTCCCGGAATAGTGGATCATCAACGAACGCAATTCCGGGCGTATAATTCCCATTCATTCCAGTTTGGGAGGGCTGCCACGGCCAGGGATAATGCGTTTCCTGAGGAGAAACACGTGCCACTGAAAATTTCGACGCGGCAATCGGGGGACGTCACCATCGTCGATCTTGACGGCCGCCTGACCATCGGCGCCGATAGCGATTTGGTGGCTGCGCGCCTGCGGGAGTTGGAGGGCCAATCAGTGCGCAAGATTCTGGTGAATTTGACAAATGTGACGCAGCTCGATAGTTCGGGTCTGAGCGCGCTGGCGGGCGGGTTCATCTCGATGAAGCGGCTGGGCGGCGCGTTCAAATTTCTGCGCCCGTGCGGGCGCGTGCGCGAAGTGCTTTCGGTTACCCGGCTGATCGATATAATCCCCACTCTCGAAAACGAAGCGCAAGCTGTCGCTAGCTTCACCTCCGCCACCGCTCCGGCTGCAGGGTAGTTCTCCCCATGCCGCTCTTGAAGAAAATCCCAACACTCCGACGAATCCTTCGCATTCCGGCGGCCGCACTCGTCTTTTCTTTCTGCGTGGCGGTTCAGTCACACGCGCAGCAGGAGCAGATCTATTCCCTCGCGGTTCAAGCGGCGAAAGCAATCTCGAAATCAATGAAGGGCGGAACGGTGGTCATACTCAATTTCTCCGAATCTGACCGGCCAGCGACCATGCTTGATCTGACCCTTCAACGAGAATTCACAGACGCGCTGGTTGCCGCCGCGAATGGTTTTACGGTAACGAACTTGGATGAATTGCAAAGCCTGGAAGATGAGGAGAAGAAGGAGAGAATCCCACCTGAAGCGTTCCTTGACCTTGGAACGCAACGCTGCCTTGTTTCCGAAACGCGAGCGGAAGCCTTCGTAGAAGGGACGGTCCGACCTGCTGGGAATGAATTGGAGCTTGTTTTACTGATTCTCCCCACAACAATGGGCGAGACATTGTTCACTGGCCGAATTGATTTTCCCCGCACTGCTGAGCTCGACAAGCTGCAGAGCCAACTGCGTCGCGAGCACGGACCAGCAAAGGCGGCGGTGCCCGCCGCAAGTCCAGTAAAGGTCAAGATGGATGACGATTTTGCGCCCGGAATTCCTGACGCAGGTGAGAAAGGGTACACGACTCCAGAATGTACTTATTGTCCGACTCCTCGGTACTCGACTGCAGCATTTCGGGATCGTGCGCAAGGCACCGTTGTGGTTGAGGTAGTGGTCGGAGTGGATGGCCGTGCTGGCTCCGTCGCCGTTTTGTCTGGCCTCCCGTGCGGTTTGAATAACGAAGTTATCAATGCCGTGCAAAAAGTGTATAAATTTCTTCCTGCAAAGGGTCCTGATGGAAAACCAGCGGCGGTCCGTATGCTATTCGAAATCGAGTTCCGTATTTACTGACGTGATTCCTTCAGGAGTTTTTCTTCAGCTCAGCGAGGACGAGCTTGGCGACTTCCTTCAGCGTGTCGAAGATTCCCTGCCCTTGAATGGCGACAGCTTCGAGCACCGGTTCACCTTTCAACTGCAGTTGTTTCGTTAATTCCGCGACGGGCATGGCGTTGGGCAAATCGCGTTTGTTGAGCTGCAACACGTAGGGAATCGTGTCGAAATTCAGGTTGTGGTCCTTCAGATGTTCTTTCAAGTTGTCAATCGTTTCGAAATTCGCGTCCAGACGTTCTTCCTGCGAATCCGCGACGAACACGACGCCGTCCGCGCCTTTCAAAATCAGC
>Ga0209168_10000794_pt1 | contig 27776 bp, 39 predicted proteins | sample Coa_R1_FD_187156 | JGI IMG/M metagenome (GOLD analysis project Ga0209168, IMG submission 187156) | Surface soil microbial communities from Centralia Pennsylvania, which are recovering from an underground coalmine fire - Coalmine... | ecosystem: Environmental > Terrestrial > Soil > Unclassified ...
TGGTGACGTACATGATGCGCAGCGCTTTTTCGCTGGACTCGTGAATACCCTTGATGTTTTCCCACCAGAAATAAATGGTCACCAGCGCGGCAAACACCGCGGCCGTCATGTTCACCGGCAAAACGACGGGGGCGTGGAAATATTGCAGCAGTTCGTTCAGCAGCCCGACCAGATACAAACCCGCCGAGACTCCGCTGATCGGCCCGGTCAGAATGTAGTCAAACATCAGCGCGGAAACGGAAATTTTCGCCAGCGTGCTGCCCATGGCTTCTTTTACGACGCGATAAACTCCGCCGCGCACAAACATGCTGCAGCTCTCGATGTACACGGAGCGCACGGCATAGGCCAGGATCATGATCGCTAGGATGAACCACGGTCCGGTCTTGCCAATAAAATGTTCGGCGATGGCTCCGGCGTAAAACGCCGAAGAACCCATGTCGTTCAGAACGATGGCCGCGGCGCGCCAGAAAGACACGAAAGCCAGCATGGCCGTGGTGGCGATCAGAACGCGAGGAAGCGGAGGTTTCTGGGGCGCTTCGTGGACTGGGGGAATCTGGTTAGTGGACATATCTGGTTAAACTGGTAACCTCTGCAACGCCGCCGGCGCCGCGGGCAGTGTCTCCTCTATCGTTATGAACGGATCGCCCGGTCCGCGAGACTGAAACGGCAAATTACGCCGAGGGCAAACTCCGGTCGCGCAGTGGACTGTGGCGGCTTCGCGGACTTCGCCGCAAATGCGGATCGGCCATCCCCGACGTTTGCGGTACAATTCATGGCGTAAACAAATACATTAAACTTCGTAAAGAACACATAAAGAGGGGCCAGTTTTCTTGCGCGGAATTCCGAATCAACCACGTACTACGTGCAAGAGACTGATACTGGGAGACTTGCGAAAAACTGGCCGGCGGCCGCTCGCGCCCGTTTTCGGAAGGCTGACTGCTCTTACTCAGCGAGTACACCACAGTGATCGAAAGTTTACACAGCGGGGGGAACAGTTATATATTTTCTGGAATCGTAAATAGCGTTTGGTGAGTCGGAGGTATTCGCTGCGGCGCAGCGACCCAGGGGGCCCGGAATCGCATGACGATCTTGACCGGCGTGATTTTCCTGCTGATCGTTGCCGTTGCCGCGTACATCGCAGTCCGCACGTGGCGACGGAACGTTGGCGCGGACCCAAATGACAAGACCAGCGGATTTCGTCCGCGCATCGGCTTTACACGGCTTGACGGCATGGAATCACTGTCGCTCTTGCTGGACAACCGCTCCCCAGATTTCGTTTGGGCTGAAGAGATTGAGATAATTCTTTCCGAGCTGACCGCGGACCAACAAACCGCCGCGCCAACCTGCCGGGGAGTCCAGAAAATTCGCCAGATGGTTCGCGGCGGCGACATGCTGCCGATCAGCCTGGCCCAGGTGATCTACAATGCGGCCGGCGATCCGCAGAGAAAATATACGTGCGTGCTCTCCTCCATCCTGCACTACCGTATAGGCGACGACTGGTTTGAGAGAGATATGGGAAGCTACCGAATTCAGATGGCCGGGCTGAAGGCCGCCCGCATGGACCGCGAGCGCAAACCCGTAGAGCTTCCTGCCCGGGAGGCAAAATCCAAGGGCGCTACCGCCGCCTCTCGCTAAGCCGATAGAAGATATTTCGCTGTTTTACAGATGCGCTTCGACGGGAAAACCACTGGTCATTCGTTGGCGGTCATGAGTTGGCGGCCACGACGCGCACACGCTGCCTGGTTGCGCGCAAATACGAATTCACGAAATCTCGAAATCCCGGATATTTTTCCGGCGGAATGCGGCTCTGCGAGAACGAAATGATCTGGGTAGCTGCCAGAACGTTGCCATCCATCGAATATTCAATTGTAATTTCGCCGAATTCCGATTTGACCGAAGTCTTATCCGGCAACCGCTCGACGCGCATCCCCGCCGGCAATTCCAGGCGATAGGTAACGCTCACATGATCCGGCGAGCCCAGGTCCAGGGGAAGCTGCCGCGGCCTCGAAACGATTTCGGGTACCGCGATTCCGCTGAGCAGCAACGGCTGAAAGAACCAGCTGTCCCCGCTGGAGGCGGTGGCAAAGTTTCCCGCAAAAGAAAACTTCTCGGTAATCTGCTGGCGGTTGTCTTCCATGCCGGCGATGGAAGCCTGGCGAAACGTAGCTTGATTCACGTAACGGGCGACGCGATCTTCAAAGGCTTGTACAATTTCGGCCTGTGATTTTCCCCGGTAGAAGCGATGGCGCGATGAATTCGATATGCCCAGGTATCGGGCGTTGACGTCCGCCGCGCCGGTCCCATCCCGTTGCAGCAGAACATGCACCGTAAATTCCGATCCATTCACGTCGGGCGATGCCTCTGGAACCCGCTGCAGGTCGCCGCGATCCGGATAGGCGATCAGCGCGTAAACGCCCTGATCCATTTCCGGAAGCTGGCCCAGCGGATCGGTCTCCGAAGTTGGGTCGATCCATAGAACTTGATCGTGCGGGTCGTAAGCCGCGAATTTTTCAACCGCAGGCCGCAAGGCGGCGGCAACCGGCAACGCCACGATCATGTGGTCGAACGTCGCGAGCGTTGGAGCCGCGGGGTCGGCCTCCACATCACCGCGAGTGCCAATCAGCGCCGGATACGCGCGCAATCCAATTTTGCCGAGCATGGAAATCAGCAGCGTCGCTTTATCCTTACAATCCCCATACTTGTTCTTGAAAACATCGGCGGGAGGATGCGGCTGGTAGCCGCCAATTCCGATTTCAATGGCCACGTAGCGAATCTGGCGCGAAACGTAGGTGTATAGCGCGTCAACCTTCGACAAAGGATCGGAGGCGGCCGAAGAAAGCTGTCCAACTTCCGCCGCGATTTCGGTCTCCGGCTTTTCCCCGTTATCGAACAGAGTGTGATAGGAATGCCCCGCTTCTTCCCAGGATTGCAGCGCCGAGGGGCCTTTCGGATCGTAGTTGACGAAAACCACCGCGGCCAGCGACGAAAACGGCGGCGCGTCGGACTCCTCCGGAATGGCGGCACGGTTCTCCGACCGGAACACAGCTCCGTTGGACGATTGGCTCACCACCTGTACGCGGTCCGGATGATTCAAAAACCAGTGCAGCGAACCTGATGGGACGGAAACGTGCAGTTCGCTCAGGCGAGTCGGAATTGCTTCCTCCATCGGGAATTTTTCGCCGCCGATGGATATTTTTCCCTGCGTCACGATCTCGAATCCCACGAGCGATCCGTCTTCCGCGCCCGGCGTCTTGATCATTTTCACGCGGACGTCGGTGAACTCCTCAAACGCATTGAAACCCGCGACGCTCGTCAGATCCTTCTTGCTGGACTGCGTGATGCGGCCGGACGGAGAAACGGCCCAGGTTTGAATGGACGTGACCTTGGAATCCGTGTTTTCCGATCCCACCGCATTCAGATAGTCTTCCGCCGACCGGCGGTTCAATACCCGCACGGCGCGCCGCTCGGTCATCGTGAATTTTCCCGATGCGTCCACCGCGAAATCGGTCCACCGGCCAACGATGACCGCGGCGCTGCCTTCGCCAAAATGGCCGAGGTCCACGCGCCCGGCCGCCGCCAGCCAGTCCGGCACGGAATCGGCGCGGAGAATGGAACGGTCGCCCGAACAAAGCAAGGCCGCGCCGAGGCACAGCAGCGCCGCGATCGCCAGCCTACTGTTCGCGCAGAACGATGACTTCCTGATCATCTTTGGCAATCTCATCGAAGAATTTTTTGGCATTCAGATAGTCGACATTGGTGGTCAGCAGAACTTTTTTCAGATAGAAAGTGCGCGTGCAGGTCACCACCGCGGCACTTTGGGTGCAGGATCGCGAGAATCCTCCGAAATCGTTGTCGATCTTGATTTCCTTGGGCAACTGCTCCACCTTGATTTCCGGCGCCAGTTGCCAGGCGCTGGTGCTGTTCCGCATCTCCGGATTATTGAAGCGCACGGCCGAGTGGCGCACATTGGCCGTGAATCGGGGCCGCTGGTACTGGTCTTCCATCCATGGATTGAGCAATAGTCCGCCCGGGCCGCCCTCATTCACCAGTTTTTCGCGCACGTGCGCCTTCAACACGAAAGGCTGCGAGGAATCGCGAAATTCGGGATGCGCAATCTGCGTGACTTCGGCTTCGGAATTGCCATTCGAGAAAATGTCGGTCAGGCGTTCGTCCAGTTTCGCGGGCGGGATCTGCATGAGGTCGGCGCGATACTCAATGGCTTCCGCGCCTTTCAGGGCGATTTCTGAATCCCCTTCAGCGGTCCAATCTTTATCGAGCCGCATGGAAGTCTTCTCGCTGGACACGTTTTCATCCATGGTCCCGGCGGGGATCACCGCGTCCTGGACCTTGGTTCCCTTCACCGCGAGGCCTTGCACGCCGCGATCGAACCAGGGCAGTTCGCCGAAAGGCGCCGCGGAATCCGCGGGATCGGCGAACACCACGCCATCCTTAAAATTCAAGCGCGTAACCACCCTTGAAAATTGGCTGCGATTCGGGAATGCCCGCACCAGCGTCTGCCAGTTCTGCGTGGCCACCAGCACCATGTCCGAATCGACTTTTGCTTCCTTGAGCATCAGGACGTACAGTGCGTTGATTTCGTCGGGATCGCCGCGCTTGGCGCTCAGAATGGCGTCGGCCGTGCGCCCGAAACCCACACCGGCCAGGTCGCTGGACGTGATGTTCTGTTGGATGTATTTGTAGATGGCTTCCGCCTTCTTTCGCGGCTCAGGCAGCTTCTCCGCCAACTCCTTGGTCTTGCTCTTGGCGTCCTTGTCGCCTTTTTCCATGTTGCCAAATTCTTCCGTCACTTCCTTGCCAACGTCGTTCCAGTTGCTGATGATCGGGTAGACGTCGCCTCCGAAACCCAGCTGCTTGGGAGTGAAAATGACCATAGTCGTCAAATCGCGGAACGGCAGCGAAAACGGCTCTCTCACTATCGGTCTCAGATTCTGAACGGAAAAGTCGACTTGCGATCCCTTCACTGTCTCGCTTTGGGCGACCGTGATTTTATTCGATGTCGTTTCCAGGGGAAATTGGTCCATGGCCAGCCGCGGACCGACCACCACCCGGAGCGATGACTGCAGCGTCCCGATCCCGGAAGTGTCAAAAATCCAGGGGGACGGAAAAAACCAATCCTCGGCCGCGTCCACCTGATATTCGATAATCGCTCCGGGCTCCACGGAGGGGAACGTGAAACTGGACTCCAGGATGGCGAAGTTCTTTCCGGAGGTGTAGGACTTGCCCTGGAATACCTTGGACGGATCGAGCGGAATGATCTCACCCGAAGGAAGAATCGTGCGTCCTTCGATTTTTGATGTGCGCACCGATTTGTACGCCTCGATCGAAACGTTGGCGGCGTCGCGTCCTGCGTCCGTGAATACTTTGATTCTGACGTAAGTGCGAATGCGAGTGGTCCAAAAGAGACTGGACTGCTCGATCACTTCGATTTGCCCGCGCTTGAAGAGCACCACCGCGCCGGCCCCGGGATCGAGCGGGTTCGATTTCATGTTTTTTTCTGCATCGGTCACCGGGTCCCAATCGGCTGCTGAAGATCGCGGGACGTGGAATGCCAGGATCGCGAGGACCATCAGTAACGACAGGGATTTCCCGCTCATGCTCGTGCCCTCCGCAGAACGAAGCATCCGCCTTCGCTCTTACAGGAAGGCAAGAGTCATGCTTCAATGGGATTCCGGCGAATTCAAATTCAGGGTGCGGTCCAGCGTTTTCAGGTGCGGAATAATTACTATTTGTAAAGCACTGCTGTCAAGTCAAATATTACTAGTATCTGACAAGTTTTTTAATCGTTAAAAGCGGAGAAGAAGTCAATCAGGCACTCCTCGGCCCAGAAGCGCCCGTCGCCGGAGTGGCGCGAGATGAAAGCGCAATGGCCTCCGTGCATGGGGGCGGCCAGCCGGATGTGCTCGTTCTTTTCGAGCGCAGGATCCGAGAAGCTAGCGAACGGAACGAAAGGATCGTCCTGCGCGGTCACAATCAGCGCCGGGACGCGGATCGCGCCGGCCACACGCAGAGCGCTGGACTGCGCGTAATAATCGCCGGCGTCGCGGAAGCCGCAATATTTCGCCGTGATCGCGTCATCGAATTCGCGCACCGTGCGTACGCGCGCCAGGGGACGCAAATCAAATTTCCCCGGGAACAGCTCCGCCTTGCGGAGCATGCGCCTCTTCAGCCGGCTCACGAAGTGATGTTCGTAGAGGAAATTTCCCGGCAGCGCGATCGCATCGGCGCACACCGCCAGGTCAATTGTTGGACAAACCCCTGCAACGCCGCGCAACTGTTTGGGAGCTGCAGCGGCAAATTCCCCGGCCATTTTCAGCACCAGGTTTCCGCCCATCGAGTATCCGGCAAAAAACAATTCGGGCAGAGAATCTTTTTCGATCAGCTCGGCGAGCACAGCGCGGTAATCCCCCGAAAGGCCGGAGTTGTAAAGCGTGGGTGTAAGCGATTCCGTGCCGCCGCAGTTCCGCTGATTCAGCCGGATGGCGTTCCAGCCGGCCACAAACGCGCGCTCCGCCAGGCCGAGCATGTAGCCCGATTCGCTGGAACCTTCGAGGCCGTGTACGACTATGAGCGTGGACCGCTCCCGGGGAACCGGCTGCCAGTGGCACGCGCCGCGAATTTTTGTGCCGGGCTCGGTCTCAAAGTCGCGGGTAACGCCCGGCGGCAAGCGCGGGAAACGCCTCGGCAAAAACGTCGCGGCGATGGTCTGGGCATGCGGGTTGCGCAGCAGCGGGTGCGGTTCGAACGGCTTCATGCGCATCCAATCTTACGACAGACGCCCTTGTCCGGGCCGCGCTTGATTTCACGCTGCGGCGCGCTTAGAATCTTTCTTCAATCATGAAACGCAAGTTTCTTGCATCTTCCCGTTTCGTCCGCCCAGCGGCCGGCCGCTGGGCTGTGTTGTATTTGGGGGCTGTTTTCTTAGCGCTTTTTAAGCGCTGAAGGAGAAGTGAATGGAAGGACCAATCCTCGAAGGATTGACGTTTGACGATGTGCTGCTGGTGCCGGGAAAATCCGCGGTCCTGCCCACCGAAGTGAACACGCAGACGCAACTGACCCGCAAGATCTCGCTGAACATTCCGCTCGTATCGGCGGCCATGGATACGGTTACCGAATCTCGCCTGGCTATCGCCATGGCGCGGCAAGGCGGCTTGGGCTTTGTGCACCGCAGCATGAGCATCGAGCGCCAGGCCGAGGAAGTGGATCGCGTGAAGCGCTCAGAAAGCGGCATGATCGTCGATCCGGTGACGATTTCTCCCGAGCTTTCCGTGCGCGAGGCCATGGACATCATGACCAAGTACCGCGTCTCCGGATTGCCGGTGACGCGCGGGCCGCGCCTCGTGGGCATTCTGACCAACCGTGACCTGCGTTTTGAGAAAAATCTCGACCAGCCGGTCAGCGCGGTGATGACCAAGGACAACCTGGTTACCGTTTCCGTAGGCACCACGCTCGAAGAGGCCGAGCGGCTGCTGCAAAAACACCGCATTGAAAAGCTGCTGGTGGTGGATGGCGATTTCAATCTGAAAGGGCTGATCACGGTAAAAGACATCCAGAAAAAACTGGAGTTTCCGAACGCCGCAAAAGATGCGCAGGGCCGCCTGCTGGTGGGCGCCGCGATCGGAGCTACCGGAGATTTTCTGGAGCGCGCCGTGGAACTATCGCGCATGAAATCGGATGTTCTGGCCATCGATACGGCCCACGGACATTCGGCGCGGGTGATGGACGCGATCCGCTCCGTGAAGCACCGGCTGCCCGAGATGCAATTGGTCGCGGGAAATGTGGGAACGTATGAAGGCGCGCGTGACCTGATCGCGCTCGGCGTCGACGGAATCAAGGTGGGCATCGGCCCCGGCTCCATCTGCACCACCCGCGTGGTGACCGGCGCCGGAGTTCCGCAGATCACCGCCATCCTGGAAGCGGCGCGCGCGGCCAAAGGCAGCGGCGCGCCGGTGATCGCCGACGGCGGCGTCAAGTATTCTGGCGACATCAGCAAGGCCATCGCCGCCGGCGCCGCGGTCACCATGCTCGGCGGATTATTTGCCGGCACGGAAGAGTCTCCCGGCGAAACGATTCTCTACCAGGGGCGCACGTTCAAATCGTATCGAGGGATGGGTTCGCTGGGCGCGATGCAGGCGGGCTCAGCAGCCGCCGACCGCTACGCGCAGGAAGGCGCGGCGCGCGGAAAATCCGTGCCGGAGGGCGTCGAAGGGCGCGTGCCGTACAAGGGATCGCTGAGCGCGCTGGTCGATCAACTGGTCGGCGGACTGAAAAGCGGAATGGGATACTGCGGCGTATCGACGCTCGCGGAACTTCAGGAACGCGCGCGCTTCGTGCGGATTACCAGCGCCGGGCTGCGCGAGAGCCACGTGCACGACGTGATCATCACCCGCGAAGCTCCCAACTACCAGGTCGAATAGTGCGGCCGTCGAGCCCCGTCAAAAATTGGCTGGCGGCAATCGCCTGGGCCGCGCTGATCTCGTTCCTTTCCACAGACTCGTTTTCCAGCGGCCATACTTCGCGGTTCATCATTCCCGTCCTGCACTGGATTTTTCCGGGCGCGAGCGTGTCCACGCTCGAACTGATGCACGCGGTGATCCGCAAGACGGCGCACCTTACCGAATATTTCATCTTCAGCCTGCTCTTGTTGCGCGCGTTGCGCGGGAAAGAGCGTGGATGGAAACTCCGCTGGGCGATCTACGCGATTGCGATTGCGGCGGGATATTCCGCGCTGGATGAGTTCCATCAATCCTTCGTGCCCAGCCGAACTGCTTCGCCGTGGGATTCGCTGATCGACACGGTGGGAGCTTCGGTAGCGCAGATTGCGGCTGGATTGTGGTACAGGTTTAAGTAGGACAGGCTTCAGCCTGTCCGCTTTTGTTTGGCGTCATGCGCAAATCTAAACCAGACAGGCTGAAGCCTGTCCTACAAAAAATACTTCAACGATTTTCCCGCCACTTCTTCCTTGATTTCCTCGGCGTTTTCGGGAGAACTTCAGACGCAGCGGCCAGGCAAGAGACAGGCGTTCGCGAAATGCGAAGTCGTCCTGAGATGTCCTATCAGCGCCAGCCAAGCCCCGGGGCCACTTTCGTCAGAATCGCCTCCATGGCGTGGCTACAATATGCGACGCCCAGTTGATTGGGAACTGTCAGCAAGAGCGTATCGGCCTCCGCGATGGCCTCATCGTTCCGCAACTGTTCGATTAACACATCCGGCTCCGCGGCGTAGCTGCGGCCGAAGATCGCTCGCGTCGATTCGTCAAGCAAGCCGATCTGGTCCGCGTCCTGCCGGCCTCCTCGACCGAAATAATAGCGATCGCGGTCGTCGACCAACGCAAAAATGCTGCGGCTCACAGAAATTCGCGGAATACGGGTATGGCCGGCTTCCTTCCACGCTGCGCGAAAGCCGCGGATTTGAGCGGCCTGTTGAACATGGAACGGCTCGCCGGTCTCATCGAATTTCAAGGTCGAAGATTGCAGATTCATGCCGAGCTTCCCGGCCCATGCAGCAGTGGCATTCGAAGCCGCGCCCCACCAGATTCGATCGCGTAATCCTTCCGAGTACGGCTCCAGGCGAAGCATGCCGGGCGGATTGGGAAACATGGGACGCGGATTCGGCTTGGCAAAGCCCTTACCGCCGAGCAATTCTAAAAACTGCCGGGCGTGGCGGCGGCCCATTTCCGCGTCGTCCTCACTCTTGGCCGGTTCGTATCCGAAATAGCGCCAACCATCGATCACCTGCTCCGGAGAGCCTCGGCTGATTCCCAACTGCAGGCGGCCTCCCGCAATCAGGTCCGCTGCGCCGGCGTCCTCCGCCATGTAGTGCGGATTCTCGTAGCGCATGTCGATCACCGCGGTACCAATTTCAATCTTTTTGGTTTTGGCGCCGACCGCGGCGAGCAACGGAAACGGCGAGGACAATTGCCGTGCAAAATGATGGACGCGAAAGTATGCTCCATCCATTCCCAGCCGCTCGGCTTCCACGGCCAGATCGATGGATTGCAGGAGGGCATCCGATGCTGACCGAGTTCCCGAGTCAGCTGAAGGCGTCCAATGACCGAAGGAAAGAAACCCGATTTTTTTCATAAAGCGAAGTACCTATAAAGTGGAACAGGCTTCAGCCTGTGAGGTTTTCCGCGGCGAATCCGAAAACCCTCATGGGCTGAAGCCCGTTTTGCTTGCTGATGCCGAATCTTCTTACTTCAGCGACTTCCCCGCTACTTCTTCCTTGATTTCCTCGGCATTCTCGGGAGCCGGCGTGCGTTCCTTCTTTTCCTTCTTCTTCAGCTTGGAGCCGAGCAGTTCGAGGATGGCCAGCTGCGCGCCGTCGCCGATGCGGAAGCCGGCGTGAATGATGCGCGTGTAGCCGCCCGCGCGATCCGCGAAGCGCGGTGCGATGTCCGCGAAGAGCTTCTTCGTCGCGCCGGGCGTCATCAGGTACGAAGCAGCCTGGCGGCGCGACTGCAGCGTGTCCCGCTTGCCGAGCGTGATCATGTTCTCGACCAGCGGCTTGGCCGCTTTCGCGCGCGTCACCGTGGTGGTGATGCGTTCCTTCTCGATCACGTTGGTGACCAGGTTGCGGAGCGTGGCGCGGCGATGCGCCGGCTGGCGTCCGAGTTTCGATCCGTAATTGCGGTGTCGCATGCTTGGTTTCTCCGGAGGCTCTGAATTACAGGCCCGCGGTTTCCTCCGGCGTCAGGGGTGCGGTCTGGCTGGGCAGCGGCGGCCAGATGATGCGGCCGTGCTCGTCGAACTTCATGCCCAGGCTCAGGCCCATCTTGTTCAGGATTTCCTTGATTTCATTGAGCGATTTGCGGCCGAAGTTTTTGGTCTTCAGCATTTCGTTCTCGCTCTTTTGCACCAGCTCGCGAATGGTCTGGATGTTGGCGTTCTTCAGGCAGTTGTAGGAGCGCACGGAAAGCTCGAGTTCCTCAACCGAGCGGTCCAGGTGCTCGACGCGCGGGTCGTTGTAGGACTCGACGGACTCTTCGACCACTTCGGGCTGTTCCTCGAAGTTGATGAAGATGCTCATGTGGTCCTTGATCAGCTTGGAGGCCAGACCGATCGCGTCCTGCGGCGTGATGGCGCCGTTGGTCCACACTTCCAGCGAAAGCTTTTCGTAATCGGTCATCTGTCCGAGACGCGCCGCTTCCACCGCGTAGTTGACCTTGCGCACCGGCGAGTGCACCGAATCCACCGGGATGTAGCCGATGGGCAGATCCTCGTCAAAGTTGCGGTCCGCGGACACGTACCCGCGGCCGTTCTTCACGCGCATTTCGAGCTGCAGTTTGCCGCCTTCGTTGACCGTGGCGATGTAGACCGTCTTGTCGAGCACGGCGAAGTCCGAGTCTTCCTCGATCATCGCGCTGGTCACCACACCCGGATTTTCCACGTTCACGAAAATCGTCTTGGCCTGATCGTTGTTCAGCTTCAGCGGAACCTGCTTGAGGTTCAGGATGATGTCGGTGGCGTCTTCCACCACGCCGGGAATCGACGAGAATTCGTGCAGCACACCTTCGATCTTCACGGCGGTGATGGCCGCGCCTTCAATCGAGCTCAGGAGCGCGCGGCGCAGCGAATTGCCGACCGTGGTGCCCCATCCGCGCTCGAACGGCTGCGCGGAAAATTTTCCGAACTTGTCGGTCAGCGACTCGAGTTCGGTCGCCAATCGCTTTGGTTTCTGAAAACCCTTCCACATTTGTTAAGTCCTTCCTCCCCGCAAACGCGAGGCGTTCAAATCTCTGTGTTCAGAACCGGAAATCCCGGAAAATCCCAGAAAATCTCAGATTTGAAATTTCAAATTTGAGATCCAAAAGTCTTACTTCGAGTACAGCTCGACGATCAGCTGCTCGGTGATAGGCGGCGTCTGCACGTTTTCGCGCTTCGGCAGGGCGGCCACTTTGGCTTTGTATGCGTCGCGATCCACTTCCAGCCACGGCACGGCGTTCTGGCTTTGCGCCACGTTGCGCGCTTCGAGCACCATGGCGTTCTGGTGCATCTTGTCCTTCAGCGCAATTTCCTCGCCGACGTCGACGAGGTACGACGGAATGTTGACCTTTTTCCCGTTGATCAGCACATGGCCGTGCAGAACGATCTGCCGCGCCTGCGAGCGCGAACTGGCGAATCCCGCGCGCCACACGGCGTTGTCCAGGCGGCGCTCCAGCATCACGATCAGGTTTTCGCCCGTGGGTCCCTGGGCGCGCTCGGACTTTTCCACGTAGTTGCGGAATTGCCGCTCGAGGAGACCGTAAGTGCGCTTCACTTTTTGTTTTTCGCGCAACTGCAGGCCGTAACCGGCCAGCTTCTTCACGCGGCGCGACTGCCCGTGCTGCCCCGGAACGAAGTTGCGCTTTTCAATGGCGCACTTCTCCGTGAAACACCGCAGGCCTTTCAGGAACAGCTTCTGCCCTTCGCGGCGGCAGAGCCGGCAAACTGCTTCTCTGTGACGTGCCAAATTCGTTTCTCCTTATCGCTTGCTTCTCGAACTCAAACTTCAGGGGCTAAAGCCCTTCTTCGCTTCTGCCCTGATGTCGCGGCTGAAGCCGTGACCCACAAAACTTAACCACTCGGCAACAGCAGGCTGGAAATCGCCTGCCATCGATGCAGTCCAATCTCAGACGCGGCGGCGCTTCGGCGGACGGCAGCCGTTGTGCGGGATCGGCGTTACGTCCTTGATGTGCACGATGTGCAGGCCGGCCGAGGCCAGCGCGCGGACGGCCGATTCGCGGCCGGAGCCGGGGCCCTTCACGCGCACTTCGATCGATTTCATTCCGTACTGGTCACGCGCCACGCCCGCGGCGGATACCGAGGCCTGCTGCGCCGCATATGGCGTGCCTTTGCGCGATCCCTTGAAGCCGATGGAACCGGCGGAAGACCACGAAACGGTGCGGCCATCCGGGCCGCAGATGGTGACGATCGTGTTGTTGAACGTGGCCTGGATGTGGGCCACGCCGTGAGGCACGATGCGCTTCTCGCGCTTCTTCTTGAATTCCTTCTTCTTTTTGGTTGCTGCTTTTGCCGGCGCCTGTACGCCTGCGTCCTGCTGCGGTTCTTTTGCCAAGTCAGTACCCTCGCTTCAAACTTGCCGGTCTCTCCAACCAATCTCTCTTGTAGGACAGGCTTCAGCCTGTCGCTTTTGAGCTTCGGTGCACGCCCTTTGATTTCGGTGCACGCAAATCTAAACCTGACAGGCTGAAGCCTGTCCTACTTACTTGCGCGCGGCTACTTTCTTCTTGGCCGCCACTGCGCCCTTGCGCGGTCCCTTGCGGGTGCGCGCGTTCGTGTGCGTGCGCTGTCCGCGCACCGGGAGATTGCGCCGGTGCCGCAGTCCGCGGTAGCACTGAATTTCGATCAGCCGGCGGATGTTCATCTGGACCTCCTTGCGGAGGTCTCCTTCGACGCGGCCCTCGGATTCAATAGCCTGGCGAAGCTGGTTCACTTCTTCTTCGGTCAGGTCCTTGACCTTTTTCGTCTCGTCGACACTGGCCTTGGCGCACAGGCGCCGGGCGCGCGGCTGCCCGATCCCATAGATCGACGTCAGGCCGACCCAGATGCGCTTCTGCGGCGGTAAGTCCACTCCTGCGATACGTGCCATGCTCGTTCCTCAGTTTTCCTGCGGGCATTGGTTGCCGCCCGCACCTGCAAATAAATTGATCCCCGTGAAATTACCCCTGGCGCTGCTTGTGCTTGGGATTGGTGCAGATCACGCGCACCACGCCGCGCCGGTGAATCACCTTGCATTTGTCGCAAATCTTTTTTACCGATGCCCGAACTTTCATTTCCTGCTCCTCGCCTGAATGCTCAACCTAAATGTTATTTGTAGCGGTACACAATGCGGCCGCGCGTCAGGTCGTACGGCGAAAGCTCCACCGCGACCTTGTCACCGGCCAGGATGCGGATGAAATTCTTGCGCATCTTTCCGGAAATGTGCGCCAGCACCTGGTGCTTGTTTTCGAGTTCCACCTTGAACATCGCGTTGGGCAGCGGCTCGATCACCGTGGCCATCACTTCAATCGCGTCCTCTTTCGGATTGGAGGCGTCGGCCTTGCGCTTTTCCGGTTCGGGTCTCTTGCCCATGTTCCCCCTCGCGCCCGCTACCAAGACGGCCCCTGCATTTCGCGGGGACGCGTCAGCACCCAGGGTCCATTCGAGGTCACCGCGACGGTATGCTCAAAATGCGCGGACTTCGTGCCGTCAGCCGTCACCGTGGTCCAATCGTCGTCCAACACACGCACGTCCGGGCCGCCGATATTTACCATCGGCTCGATGGCCAGGACCATGCCTTCCTGCAGGCGCGGGCCGCGGCCCGGTTCGCCGTAATTGAGCACGTTGGGCTCCTCATGAATATGCGTGCCGATCCCGTGGCCGCAAAGGTCCCGTACCACCGAGTAGCCGTTCTTGCGTTCGGCCCACTCCTGCACCGTGGCCGAAATGTCGGAAAGCCGGTTGCCCACGCGCACCTTTTCAATCGCCAAGTCCAGGGATTCCCGGGTCACCTGCAGCAGCCGCTTCAACTCCGGTGAAATTTCGCCCACCGGAACCGTGACCGCGGCATCCGCGTAATAGCCCTGGCACTCCACACCGAAATCGAGCGAAATGATGTCGCCCTCCTGAAGCACCCGCGACTTCGACGGGATGCCGTGCACCACTTCCTGATTCACCGAAGTGCACAGCGTCGCCGGGTAGCCCCGGTAATTCTTGAACGCCGGGCGAACTTTGCGTTCCGCGGTCTTGCGTTCCGCGTACTCATCCAGTTCCTTGGTGCTCACTCCCGGCTTGGCCATCCCCCGCAATTCGTTCAACACTTCCCAAATCACCAGGCCGGCTCGGTGCATTTTGTCCAACTCCGCCTGTGATTTGCAGACAATCATGTCAGCGCTTTCGCTCCATCCAGAATCCTGGCAATGGCCCCGGTCACCGAATCGGCGTCGGCCATGGCGTCCACCGGAGTCAGCAGCCCGCGCAGCGTGTAATACTTGACCAGCGGCTGCGTTTGCCGGTCATACGCCGCCAGGCGCTCGCCAATCACGCCCTCGGAATCGTCCGGGCGGTGGATCAACTCGCTGCCATCGACGTCGCAGATGCCTTCGCGCCGGGGCGGACGGTCGTAGATATTATAGATGTGCCCATCGGCCTTGCAGATTCTTCTGCCGGTCAGCCGGCGCATCAGGAGGGCCGGATCGACCACCATGTGAAGCACCACGGTGCAGCGCAGGTGGTGCTCCCGGCAAATCCGCTCCAGGTCATCGGCCTGCTGCAAGGTGCGCGGAAAGCCATCAAAAACGAAGCCGCTGGCGCAGTCCGGCTGGTTGATCCGGTCCTCGACCATTCCCAGCACGATTTCGTCGGGAACCAGTTCGCCGCGCTCCATCAGAGGCTTGGCCTTGCGCCCGAGTTCGGTTCCGCGCTGGATATGATCGCGAAACATGTCCCCGGTCGAAAGGTGCGGCAACTCGTACCGCTGCGCGATACGCTGAGCTTGCGTCCCTTTGCCGGCCCCCGGAGGGCCCAGCAGGATGACCGCACGCCCCAGTCCCTTCAAAACGCCTGCCGCGCCACGCTCAGCCGTAACGTCGGCCACGCAGCTTCCCCTTCTTCACAAACCCTTCGTAGTTCCGCATCACCAGTTGGGCCTCAATCTGTTGCACCGTGTCCATCGCTACCCCGACAACGATTAATAGCGACGTACCGCCAAAGTAGAAATTGACTTTCAACCCTTCCAGAACGAAGCGCCACATATGATTGTCAAACCATGTGCCCACCAGCGGCAGGTGTTGAAGGTGAATGCCCGCCATCAGCCATTCGGGCAGGAGGCAAACCGCCGCGAGATACACGCCGCCCACAAACGTCAATCGCCGCAACACCCGGTCGATGTGTTCGGAAGTGTTGCGCCCGGGGCGTATGCCGGGGATGAATCCGCCGTACTTGCGCATGTTGTCCGCAAGCTCGGTGGGATTGAACACAATGCCCACATAGAAGAACGCAAACAGGATAATCAGAACGATATAGACCAGAACATACCAAGGCTCGCCCCAGGCCAGGTTGGTCGCCAGCCAGTCAAAGGCCTTGAATTTGCGGCCGAGGAACAGGTTGATGGTGCCCGGAAACGTCAACAGCGAGCTGGCAAAAATCGGCGGAATCACGCCTCCGGAATTAACGCGCAGCGGCAGGTAGGTCATCTGCCCGCCCATCATGCGGCGGCCCATCACACGCTTGGCGTACTGGACCGGGATGCGCCTCTGCCCGCCCTCCACAAAGACGATGACGCCGATCACGGCGATCATCATGGCCATCATTAAAATCAGCGCGAGGCCGGTGAACGGGCCCCACTGCGCGGTGCGGAACTTGTCAAACATGTCTCCGACGGCGCGCGGCAGGCCCACCACGATTCCGGCGAAGATGATAAGCGACATCCCGTTGCCGACGCCGCGCTCGGTAATCTGCTCGCCGAGCCACATGATGAACGCCGAACCGGTGGTTAGCGTGAGAATGGTCATCAGCACGAAGGCGATGCCCGGGTTGTAGACCAGCGGCTGGTTGCTCGGCCCTCCGGTCTTTTCCAGGGTGATGGCGATCGAGAACGACTGCACTACGCTCAGCAGGATCGTCAGGTAGCGCGTGTACTGCGTAATCTTGCGGCGGCCGAGTTCGCCCTCTTTTTGCAGCCGCTCGAGATAGGGCCACACCACCTGCATCAACTGCAGAATGATGGACGCCGTGATGTACGGCATGATGCCCAGCGCGAAAATGGTCAGCCGGCGGAAGTTGCCGCCGCTGAACAGGTCGATGACGCCCAGCACCGAGCCCTGGTTCTGCTGAAAGAATTGCGCCAGCACGTCGGTGTTGATGCCCGGCGTGGGCAGGAACGCGCCCAGCCGGTACACCGCCAGCATCGCCAGCGTGAACAGCAAACGCTTGCGCAGGTCCGGAATCCGGAACATGTTGGCGAACGCTTCAAAAAACTGGTTCATGACAGAATCTCGGCCTTGCCACCGGCCGCGGCGATTTTCTCCGCAGCCGACTTGCTGAATTTATGCGCCTGCACGGTGAGCGAGCTCTTCAGCTCGCCGTCGCCCAGAACCTTGATCTCCGCGCGCAGTTCGCGGATCAGTCCGGAACCGATGAGCAGGTCAGGAGTGACCGTCGTGCCGGCCGGAAAAATGTTCAGGCCCTCGACATTCACGACGGCGTATTCCACGCGCGTCGGATTGTGGAATCCGCGCTTCGGAATGCGCCGGCGCAGCGGCATCTGGCCGCCCTCAAAACCCGCGCGGCGCGAGTAGCCCTTGCGGGATTTCTGTCCCTTGTTGCCCTTGCCCGACGTTTTGCCGAGCTTCGAGCCGATCCCGCGTCCCACGCGCACCTTGCGGTGCCGCGACCCGCGCGGCGGCTTCAGATTGGATAAATTCACTGCCATGTTGTCCTCAATGTGCGATTCCCGCGCAACCAGCCTTGTCTTGCTCCGTCGCTTACTCTTCCACTACCACCAGGTGGCGCACCTTCAGAATCATTCCGCGCACCGCCGGCGTGTCCGGATGTTCCACCACCTGATTCATGCGGCGGAATCCCAGGCCGCGAATGGCCTGGCGCATCCCTTTGGGGCAGGCGATGAAGCTGCGCACCCACTTGATTTTCAGTTTTCCCTGCGCTTTGTTAGCCATGATTCGTGTCCGCCCCGCTGTCTGCTCCGGCTAGTTCTAATGCGTCAATTCCTCGACCGTTTTCGAGCGCAATTCCGCGACCTTGGCGACGTCCTTCAGGCGCAAGAGCGCGTCAAACGTGGCCTTGATCACGTTGTGCGGGTTCGACGTGCCAATCGATTTCGTCAGCACATTGGAAATTCCCGCAACCTCCATCACCGCGCGCACCGGGCCTCCGGCAATGATTCCGGTTCCGTCGGGCGCGGGCTTCAGCATCACCTGCCCGGAACCGTACAGGCCCAGCACCTGGTGCGGAATGGTGGTGCCCTTCAAATTCAGGTGAATCAAGTTCTTCTTGGCTTGCTCGATGGCCTTGCGGATGGCCATGGGCACTTCGCGGGCCTTGCCCATGCCGAACCCGGCGTTGCCGTTCTGATCGCCCACCACCACCAGCGCGGAAAAACTCAGGTTCTTGCCGCCCTTGACGACTTTCGTCACGCGCTGGATGGCCACTACCTGGTCCTTCAAACTGTTGGCGTTGACTTCAATATTGCGCCGGACCGCCAGTGTCTCTCGCAAAATGTGTTTGGACATAAACTTAAAATTTCAACCCCGCTTCCCGGGCTGCTGCAGCCAGGGCTTCCACACGGCCGTGATACATGTACCCTCCGCGGTCGAACACCACCTGCTCGATCCCGGCGGCGCGGGCGCGCTCGGCGATTTTTTTGCCAATCACTTTGGCCGCCGCCACGTTGTTGCCGCCCTTCAGTTCCTTGCGCGTTTCCTTGTCAATCGAGCTGGCCGACACCAAGGTGCGGCCGCTCGTGTCTTCGATGACCTGCGCGTAGATGTGCCCGTTGGAGCGGTACACCGCGAGGCGCGGGCGCTGGGGCGTGCCCACGACGCGGGTGCGCACGCGCAGGTGCACGCGGCGGCGATGCTCATCGCGGGAAAGTTTTCGGACTGGTACGGTTGCCACGAGTCTCTCCTTCAATCAACAAACAACTAATCAAATTCCGTTTCGTTATGCGCCGGTCTTGGTGGCCGCGCCCGCTTTTCCGGCCTTCTTCTTCAACCGCTCGCCGGTGATGCGAATGCCCTTTTGCTTGTATGGATCGGGCGGCCGCAGGCCGCGAATGTTGGCGCAAACCTGCCCGACCTGGCCGCGATCCGCGCCGGTCACGGTGAGGTGCGTCTGCTTATCGACCGTAATCTGAATGCCCTCGGGGATATGAAACTCCACCGGATGCGAATAGCCCAGCGCGAAGCTGACCATCTTGCCTTTGAGCTCGGCGCGGTATCCGACGCCCACGATATCCATTTCCTTTTTAAAGCCGGTGGTCACGCCGGTGACCGCATTGGCCACCAGGGCCCGCGCCAGGCCGTGCAGCGCCGCCTGGTCGTCCGACTGGCGGATGGCGTGCAACTCGCCGCCCTTCTGCTCGAGGGTGATGCCCCGCGGCAGGTTCACGCTCATCTTGCCCTTGGGCCCCTGCACATCGATCTTGTCCGCCGCGAGCTGAATCTTCACGCCCGCCGGCACGGCAATCGGTTTTCTTCCAATTCGCGACATGGTTTCAGTACTCTCCCGCCAAACTTTACTCTTGCCGGATTTCTACCGGACCTCTACCAGACCTCGCACAACACTTCGCCGCCGATATGCGCCTTGCGCGCCGAGCGGCCGGTCATCACGCCCTTGGGCGTGGTCATGATGCTGATGCCCATCCCCCCGACCACCGGGCGGATGTCGCTCGAGCCGAGATAGCGCCGGCTGCCGGGCTTGGAGACGCGCTTCAGGTCGGTGATCACGCTGCGCTTGTCCGGCGTGTATTTCAGAAAGAGGCGCAGCGTCTTGCGCGTCTTGTTTTCCTCGATCAGCTTGTAGGTGGAAATGTAGCCCTCTTCCTTCAGGATGCGGGCCACTTCCACCTTCAGCTTCGAGGTGGGCACATCGACGCGCGCGTGGCGGGCTTTGGCCGCGTTGCGGATGCGCGTCAGGAGATCGGAAATGGGATCGGTTTGCATAGTCGTTTTTTCGGCTCTCCTACCAGCTGCTCTTCACCACGCCGGGAATCTCCCCGCGCAGGGCGTGCCCGCGGAAGCAGATGCGGCACATTTGAAATTTCCGCAGATAGCCGCGCGGGCGCCCGCACAGACGGCAGCGGTTGCGCACGCGAATCTTGAACTTCGGCTTCTTGGCCATCTTGGCAAACTGTGAATCTCGCGCCATCGTTTCTCCTCTTACCTCTCCCCTGGGTCCTCGCTCGTCTAGTTCCTTCCGGTATCCGCCGTCGTGCGGAGCGGCACGCCCAGCAGCTTCAAGAGCTCGCGGCCCTCTTCGTCGTTCCGCGCGGTGGTGGTCAGCGTGATATTCAGACCCTTGATCTTGTCCACCCGGGTGTAATCGATTTCCGGAAACACCAGCTGGTCCTTCAGCCCCAGGGTGTAGTTGCCCCGGCCATCGAACGCGTTGGGCGGCAGTCCGCGGAAATCGCGCACGCGCGGCAGCACCACGTTGCACAGCCGGTCCAGAAACTCGTACATGCGGTCGCCGCGCAGCGTGACGCAGCAGCCGATGGGCATGCCCTTGCGAATCTTGAAATTGGCGATCGACTTCTTGGCCCGCGTGACCACCGGCTTTTGCCCGGCAATCTGCCCCAGCTCGATGACCGCCACGTCCAATAGCTTCACGTTCTGGCTGGCTTCGCCCATGCCGATGTTGACCGTGACCTTGGCCACGCGCGGCACGGCCATCGGATTCTTGCGGTCGAAGCGCTTCATCAGCGCCGGAACCACTTCCTTGCGATATCGCTCCTGCATTCGGCTCATCATGATTCGATCTCTTCCATCCTCGGCCGTGCGCGGCTCGCCACCGCGCCGGCGAATTTCCTGCGCGCTTTCCGGCGCGCTACTTCTCGAGCGTGTTGCCGCAGCGGCGGCAGACGCGCTCCTTGGTTCCGTCCGGCAAGACTTTGTGGCCGATGCGCGCGCCTTTGTTGCAGGCCGGACACAACAGCTGCACGTTGGAAATCGGCAGCGGGCCTTCGCGGTCGACAATGCCGCCCTTGACGTTCTGGGACGGATTGGGCCGCGTGTGCCGCTTGATCATCCCGGCGTGCTCCACGGTGACGCTGCGCGCTCCCGGATTCACTGACAGCACCCGGCCGGTTTTTCCGCGATCGCGCCCGGTAATCACCCGCACATGGTCGCCCCGCTTGATGCACGCCGCGGTGGGCGCCACTTCTACGTATTTTTTCATGGCCTACCAGACCTCCGGCGCGAGCGAAACAATCTTGGCGAAATTTTTCTCGCGCAACTCGCGCGCCACCGGACCGAACACGCGCGTGCCCACCGGCTCGTTGGCGTCGTTGATCAGCACCGCGGCGTTGTCGTCAAAGCGGATGTAGGTGCCGTCCTTGCGGCGGTGCTCCTTGCGCGTGCGCACCACCACGGCCTTGACCACCGAGCCTTTTTTTACCGCGCTGTCCGGCGCGGCTTCCTTCACCGCGGCGGTAATCACGTCGCCGAGGCCGGCGCGGCTGCCGGCGTCGCCGCCCAGCGGCAAAATACAGGTCAGCTGGCGGGCTCCGGAATTGTCGGCCACCGTCAGCCAGCTTCTCATCTGAATCATGGCAGTTTCCCTCGAACTCTCTCTAGCGGCTCGGGCCGGCGCATCTTTAGACCGCCCGCGTGCTGCGCGTCACGATTTCCGCGAGGCGCCAGCGCTTCAGCTTGGACAGCGGCCGCGTTTCGACGATGCGCACGGTGTCGCCCGGCTTGGCCTTGCGCTCTTCATCGTGCGCGTAAAACTTTTTGGACACCCGGATGACCCGCCGGTACAGCTTGTGCTGCACGAGGCGCGTGACCTTCACGATGATGGTCTTCTCCATCTTGGCGCTCGTAACCACGCCGGTCACTTCCTGGCGCTCGTGCCGCGTGTCGGCCGGTCGGGCCGCGGTTTCAGTTGCCATGGGCTTTCCTCAATTCGCGTTCCCGCAAAAGTGTTTTGACTCGCGCCAGATCCTTGCGCGCCGATCGCAATTTGGTGACCGCTTCGGCCTGCCCGGTGGACAGCTGGAAGCGCAGCCGGAAAACCTGCTCGGCGAGCTCGGTCTGCCGCTGGTTCAGTTCCGCCGTGTCCTGGTCGCGCAGTTTTTCGGTTCGCTTGGCCATCAGAGCGCTCCTGCGCGGCTGACGAACTTCGTGTGGATCGGCAGCTTGTGCGCCGCGAGGCCCATGGCTTCCTGCGCCGTGGCCAGGTCGACGCCGGCCATTTCAAACATTACCCGCCCGGGCTTGACCACCGCCACCCAGCGTTCCGGAGCGCCCTTGCCCTTGCCCATGCGGGTTTCCGCGGGCTTCTTGGTGAACGGCTTGTCCGGAAAAATGCGGATCCACAGTTTTCCGCCGCGCTTGATGAACCGGGTAATGGCCACGCGCGAAGCTTCAATCTGCCGGTCTGTAATCCACGCCGGCTCGAGCGCCTTCAGGCCGTAATCCCCGAAAGACAGCTCGCTGCCGCGCCACGCTTTTCCGTTGCGCCGGCCGCGCTGCTGCTTGCGGTACTTCACTTTCTTTGGCATTAACATCGTCGTCGTCCCTCAAACCTTTTCACACAAAATTTTGCGCTTACCAGCCGCGCGCGGCGGTTGGCTCTTAAACGGCGGCCGCCTGCGCTTCGGGCTTTTTCGCCAGGCCGCGCTGCGGAACGTTCTCGCCCTGGTAGATCCAGCACTTCACGCCAATCACGCCGTAGGTGGTGTGGGCCTCGGCCGTGCCGAAATCGATGTCGGCGCGCAGCGTTTGCAGCGGCAGGCGTCCCTGCAGGTACCATTCCTTGCGGGCGATTTCCGCGCCGTTCAGGCGGCCGGCCACGCGAATCTTGATGCCCTTGCAGCCGAAACGCAGCGCCGAGTCCACCGCCTTGCGCATGGCGCGGCGGAAGGCCACGCGCTTTTCGAGCTGCAGCGCGATCGATTCGGCCACGAGGGTGGCGTCCAGTTCCGGGCGGTGCACTTCCTGGATGTCGATGTGCACTTCGCGCTTGGTGCGCTTCTGGATTTCGCCCTTGAGCTTGTCAATTTCCGCGCCCTTGCGCCCGATAATGATTCCCGGGCGCGCGGTGAACAGCCGCACCACTAGCTTGTTGGCGGCGCGCTCGATGTCAATCGAGCTGATGCCCGCCGACTTCAGGCGGTCCTTCAGCTGGCCGCGCAGCTTGACGTCCTCGTGCAAAAGGTCGGCGTAATCGCGGTCGGCGTACCAGCGCGATTTCCAGGGCTTGTTGTAGCCGAGGCGGAACCCGTATGGATGTGTCTTCTGTCCCAAAGTTTTTCTCCTCCGCTACTTCTTCTTCGGCGATTTCCGGGCCGCCGGTTTTTTCTTCCCGGACAGCGCCTGGCGGGCTTTTTTCACCGCCCCGGCCATGCCCTTCTGCGATTCGGCCTCGGCTGCCGCGGCCGCGACGCGCTCGTGCGCGGCGGCGTGATGCTCGGCGACGCCCACCACGATATGCGCGGTGCGCCGCTGGTAACGGAACGCCCGGCCCATCGGCGCGGGACGCAGGCGCTTCCAGCGCGAACCTTCGTTCACGTAGCAGTTCGATACGAAGAGGTGGTCCACGTCGAGCGACGCGCCGGCGTCTTCGGCCTTGCGTTCGGCGTTGGCGATGGCGCTGCGCAGCACTTTTTCCACGTCGCGCGAAGCCCGCTTCATGGTGAAGCGCAGGATCTGCAGGGCGTCTTCGGCGCGCTTGCCGCGGATCAAATCCACCACCAGGCGGATCTTCTGCGGCGACATGCGCACGTGGCGCGCCTTGGCGACCGCTTCAATTGCCGGAGCTTGCTGAAGTTCGTTGGCCATGGGTTAAGACTTCGGCGCCGCAGGCGCGCCGCCTCCGGCCGGAGCCGCTCCGCCCGCGGGCGCGCCCGGCGCTCCCGCCACTCCCGCAGCGCGTTCGAGCGCAGCCTTTACGGCGTGGCCCTTGAACGTGCGCGTGGGAGCGAATTCCCCGAGCTTGTGGCCGATCATCTGTTCGGTCACATACACCGGAATAAATTTCCGGCCGTTGTGCACGGCGATGGTGTGGCCAATCATTTCCGGAAGAATGGTCGACCGGCGCGACCACGTCTTGATCACTTTCTTTTCGTTGCGCGCGTTCATCCCTTCCACCTTCTCGCGAAGGTGGCCGTCGATGAACGGGCCTTTTTTCAGCGAACGTGCCATTGTTTCTCCCTACCGCTTAACTCTGTTGTCTTGCGCGCCAGCTTACTTCAGCGCCTATTCTTCCACCCGCCGGCACTTCACCCATTGCGCGCGCCGCACCTTGCGGAATCCGCGTACCGGACCCGGAACGCGGTGCGACACCGGGCAGAACGGGCACACAAAACGAGTGCCCTGGGCGTTGGGCGTCTTCTCCACGGTTACCGCCCATCCCGGCTTGCACAGCCGGTACAGCACCTGCACCGGAACCACCGGTGCGAAACGGCTCGCTGGCTTCACTGCTTTGACCGCCGGACGAGGTGCGGGACGTGCCGCGCGCGCCGCCTTGCGCGTGCGCGACACCCGCCGTGCCGCCGGCCGGGATCGTGTCGATCGTGATGCGCTCATCATGGTTGTCTCAACTTCCCCTCAAATACCCGCCGCGCCAGGCTGAGTATTTTTACCGCATGCTGCCTAACAACTTGAGCCCGACAACTCGAGTCCAACAACTTCAAAAAGTTTCCATCGCAAAATCAAACTCATAAAACCCAGGCCGTTACGGCTTGCGGCGCTGCACAATCTGGCCGTCGGAGCGCCGGTTGCGCCGCGTCTTCTTGCCCAGAGTGGAAAAGCCCCAGGGCGTCTGCGGGTGGTTGCCCTTCACGCGGCCTTCGCCGCCGCCGTGCGGGTGATCCACGGGATTCATGGCCACGCCGCGCACCGTCGGCCGGCGGCCGTGCCAGCGCGTTCGACCGGCCTTGCCGTAGGTCACATTTTCATGATCCAGATTGCCCAGCTGGCCGATGGTGGCCATGCAATCGAGCGAAAACTTTCGGACTTCTCCCGACGGCAGCTTCACGAGGGCCACGTCGCCCTCCTTGCTGAGCAGTTGCGCCGAGCCGCCCGCCGCGCGCACCAGTTGCGCGCCTTTGCCCGGCTGCAGCTCGAGGTTGTGCAGCTGCGTTCCGGGCGGAATCAGCCGGATAGCCATGGCGTTTCCCGGCAGAATGTCCGCGCCCTCGCCGGTCGAAACCGTCATCCCCACTTCGAGGCCCATGGGATGCAGGATGTAGCGCTTCTCGCCGTCGGCATAGTGCAACAGCGCCAGGCGAGCCGAACGGTTCGGGTCGTACTCGATGGCCGCGACGCGCGCCGGAATGCCCTGCTTCTCGCGGCGAAAATCGATGGAGCGGTACTGCTTCTTGTGCCCGCCGCCGCGATGCCAGATGGTGACTTCGCCGTGGGCGTTGCGACCGCCGGAGCGTTTTTTCGGTTCGACCAGGGCCTTCTCCGGCGTCTGCTTGGTGATCTCGCTCTTATCGAGCATGGTCAAGAAGCGCCGCGAGGCGGTATAAGGATTAAATGTTTTAAGTGCCATAACTTTTAACTCTCTTCCTCTTACCCGGCGGGCTCCAAAGAAAGCTCGCGCCCGAGGCACGCTCCGCGGACCCCAGCCAAGCCGCGCCCGCCGCAATCCGCGAACGCTGGCCGCCAGAATCCCGGGCAACACTAGAAACTGCGAAACAACAACCGACAGGCGACAACAGCACCCCGACTAGAGATTGTCGGCGTACTCAATCATCTTTTCGCCTTCCGCCAGCTTCACGTACGCTTTCTTCCAGTCGCGGCGATGGCCTTCGGCGCGGCCGCGGCGGCGGAACTTCCCGTGAAAAATCGCGGTGCGCACGCCTACCACCTTGACCTTGAAAATCTTCTGCACCGCTTCGCGAATCTGCGTCTTGGACGCTTCCTTGGCCACTTCAAACACCACCGTGTGCTGGGTCTCCTTCACGCCGAGACCCTTCTCGGTGATGATCGGCCGCCGAATCACTTGAAATGCGCTGAGGCTCATAACTGTCGTCCCTGTCCTTTATCGCTTTTGGGCGAGCCGTCCGGACTCCGGACTTACTTCTTGCCCTTGCTCTTCGCGCTCTTCGCGGGGGCTGCCGTTTTTTTGGCCGCCGCTTTCTTGGCCGGAGCCTTCTTTTCCTTGACCGCGGGCGCTGCGGGCTTGGCTGCTGCGATGGTCGCAACGTCCACCGCCGGCGCGCTGCGCGGGCCGGAACCGAGCGTTTCGCCGAGGCGCACCGCCGCGTCCTTCGATAGATACAGGCGGTCGTGCCGCAGGAGGTCGTACGGCTGCAGCGCGTGCGGCGCGACCAGCTTCACGCCTTCGAGATTGCGGCTGGCCAGCTCCAGGTTGCGGTTGTCCGCGACCTCCACGAGCAGCATCGTCTTCGTCGCGCCGTCGAGGCCGACAAGCGCTTCGCGGAACGGTTTCGTTTTGTGCGATTCGAGCTGCCAGGAGTCGACCACCGTCAGCTTGGCGTCCGCCAGCTTGGCCGAAAGCGCCGAGCGCAGCGCGCCCAGAACCATTTTCTTCGGCAGGCGGTAGGCGTAGCTGCGCGGCACCGGGCCGTGCACCGTGCCGCCCTTGCGCCAGATGGAGCTGCGGATCGAGCCGACGCGGGCGCGCCCCGTGCCCTTCTGCTTCCACAGTTTCTTGCCCGAGCCGGACACTTCGCCGCGGCCCTTGGTCTTGTGCGTGCCCGCGCGCTGCGCCGCCTGGTACCAGCGCACCGTTTCGTGCAACAGGTTGGGATTCACCCGGGCGCGGAACACGTCGTCGGGAAGATCGATCTGCCCGACGCTCTTGCCTGCCAGACTCTTGATGTCCACTACCGCCATCGTCGTCCTGTCCTTTGCTTCCTGAACTTCCCGCTTCCGCTACTTGGCCTTGCGCGCCTTGCGAATCATGCAGTACGTCCCCACCGGCCCCGGCACGGAACCGAACACCAGCAGCAGGTTTTCGTCCGCGTCCACTTTCACGACCCGCAGGTTTTTCGCGGTGACCCGCTGGTTGCCCATGTGTCCCGGAAAATGCTGCCCCGGCCAGACGCGCGAGGGAAACGAGCTGCCACCGATGCCGCCCGGAGCGCGGTGATGCATCGAGCCGTGCGACTCGTCGCCGCCGCGGTAGTGCCAGCGCTTGACGCCGCCGGCGAAGCCTTTGCCCTTGCTGATACCGGTGACATCGACCAGCTCGCCCGGAGCGAAGCGGTCCACCAGCACGCGGTCGCCGGTCTTGGTTTCGTCCTTGGAATCCTCGATGCGAATTTCCGCCAGCTTGCGCATCGGCGCGAGGTCGGCCTTCTTGAAGTGTCCGGCCATGGGCTTGCGAACGCGCTGCGGCTTGATGAACTCAACGAGGCCCAGCTGCGCCGCGTCGTAACCGTCTTTTTCCTTGGTGCGCCGCTGCACCACGACGCACGGCCCGGCCTGCAGCACCGTGCAGCCCACGGCCTGGCCATCGTCGGTAAAGACCTGGGCCATGCCCAGCTTGATGCCTAGAATTCCATTTACAGCCATTGAAGTTGCCCTGCCTCTTTTTCGCTATGCGCTCGGTCGCGCTTATATCTAAACCTGACAGGCTGAAGCCTGTCCTACTTCTGACTACTTCCCGCCGTGCTCGCGCCCGAAGGCCTTGATCTCCACGTCCACGCCCGGCGGCAGATCGAGTTTCATGAGCGCGTCCACCGTGTCCGGCGTGGGCTCCAGGATATCGATCAGGCGTTTGTGCGTGCGCATTTCAAACTGCTCGCGCGACTTCTTGTCCACGTGCGGCGAGCGCAGCACGGTCCACCGGTTGATGGTGGTGGGCAGGGGAATCGGCCCGGCAACGTTCGCGCCGGTGCGCTTGGCGGTCTCGACAATCTCGCGCGTCGACTGGTCGAGAATTCGGTGATCGTACGCCTTCAAACGAATGCGAATTTTTTCTCCGGCTGGCATAAATTATTCGATAATCTCCGTGACCGCGCCCGCGCCGACGGTGTGCCCGCCTTCGCGAATCGCAAAGCGCAATCCCTTTTCCAGGGCTACCGGCGTGATCAGGCTGATTTCCGCACTGACGTTGTCCCCCGGC
>Ga0209168_10000795_pt1 | contig 27775 bp, 23 predicted proteins | sample Coa_R1_FD_187156 | JGI IMG/M metagenome (GOLD analysis project Ga0209168, IMG submission 187156) | Surface soil microbial communities from Centralia Pennsylvania, which are recovering from an underground coalmine fire - Coalmine... | ecosystem: Environmental > Terrestrial > Soil > Unclassified ...
AGGCACGGGGATCGGACTAGCGCTGGTTCAAGAACTGGTCAAACTGCATGGTGGCAGCGTGCAGGTGAAGAGCGTCGTTGGTGTTGGGAGCACGTTCACAGTGACGATTCCGGCCGGTAAACAGCATTTGCCGGCGGAACGCATTCAGGCCACGCCATCGTTAGCGTCCACCAAAATTAGTTCCGACGCTTATCTTGAAGAGGCGCAGCAATGGTTGGGAGGCGAAGCGGGAGCACCGTCCGATGTGCCGATTATTCCCAAGTTGTCATCGCTCGCTGCCTCGCCAGAAGCCAAACCGGGGCAGAAGCGCGAACTGATCATCGTGGCCGATGACAATGCGGACATGCGCCAGTACCTCATACGCCTGCTGAGCGAGCACTATGAGGTGCGTGCAGTTGCTGATGGCCGGCAGGCACTGGAAGCTACCCGGGAACTCCAGCCTGCCCTGGTACTGACTGATGTAATGATGCCGCAGCTCGATGGATTCGGACTGCTCAGAGCCATTCGCGACGAACCGGGGCTCGCCGGCATGCCGGTGATCCTCCTGTCCGCGCGGGCGGGCGAAGAGTCGCGTGTAGAAGGGCTGCAGGCAGACGCCGACGATTATCTCGTAAAGCCATTCACGGCAAGGGAGCTGCTGGCGCGCGTGGCGACGCACGTCAAGATGGCTAATCTTCGCCGTGAAACCGCAGAACGCGAACAACGGCTGCGTAGTGAAGCGGAATTCCAGCGGGAGAAACGACTCGCAAGCGAAGAACGGCTGATGGAGACCAGCCGGCTTTATCGTGAACTGGAAGATCGTGAAGCGAAGATCCGGCGCCTCGTGGACGCAAACATTCTGGGAATTGTGACCTGGAATGTCGACGGCGCTTTGCTCGGGGCGAATGAAGCCTTTCTTCGTATGCTGCAATACGATCATCAAGAAGTCGCTGCCGGTCGAGTGGGATGGTGGTCCATGGTTCCTCCAGACTGGCGCGAACGCACGGAAAGCGCTTTGGCAGAGGTAATCCAAACTGGGACGGTACAGCCCTTTGAGTCAGAAATGTTTCGAAAAGACGGCAGCCGAGTAGCCGTGCTGATCGGCGCCACCTTGTTCCACGAACGCGGGAGAGACGGCGTCGCGTTCGTCCTCGATTTGAGCGACCAAAAACGGGCCGAAGCCGAGATCAGGGCGTTGAAAGACCAGCTCTACAAAGAGAACCTGGCGCTTCGCGACGAAGTCGACCGGGTGTTGATGTTCGAGGAAATCGTTGGTTCTTCAAAGGCCTTGAAGGCCGCCCTATCTCGTGTATCCAAGGTGGCGCCCACAGACTCCACCGTGTTCATCTTGGGCGAGACTGGCACCGGCAAGGAACTCATCGCCCGCGCCGTCCATAAACGATCCCAAAGGGCCGCGCGTGCCTTCGTAAGTGTGAACTGCGCCGCACTAGCTTCCACGCTAATCTCATCGGAGTTGTTCGGTCACGAGAAAGGAGCCTTCACGGGAGCTACACAGCGTCGGCTGGGCCGGTTTGAACAGGCTAATGGCGGTACGATCTTTCTGGATGAGGTGGGTGAACTTCCGCAGGATACCCAAGTCGCGCTCTTGAGAGTCTTGCAAGAGCGAGAATTTGAGCGAGTCGGTGGAGCACAGACGATCCGAGTCGACGTTCGAGTCATCACGGCGACCAACCGTGATCTGGCAGTTGCTACTGCCAATGGGAGCTTTCGGCAAGACCTCTTTTACCGCCTCAACGTGTTTCCCATTGAGGTGCCACCGCTACGAGACCGGACTGAAGATATCTTGATGCTCGTCGAGTACTTCGTGCGACGCTATGGCAGTCGCGCAGGCAAGAATTTCAAGTCGATCGACAAGAAAACTTTGAACTTGTTGCAGAACTACGATTGGCCAGGCAACATCCGTGAGCTGCAAAACGTGATCGAACGGTCGGTGATTCTGAACTCCGGCGAGGTCTTCGCCGTCGACGAGTCCTGGCTGTCGAGACAACCCGTGCAACGACAAACGAGGGTTTCTGCCCCCGCGCGGTTACCAAGCGAATCACGGAGCGAGCGGGAGATCATCGAAGCGGCGCTCGCCGAGTGTCGGAGCAGGATCTCCGGACGTTCAGGCGCCGCCGCGAAGCTCGGAATTCCGCCCTCCACGCTGGAACATCGAATTAGGGCGCTGGGCATCAATAAGACGCAATTCAAATTTCGCTGATTCGCCACCAGATCCGCCAAAATCACCAGATTCATCACAATCCTCACATACAGCACTCCACTGTCGGCTAAATCGCGCGCACATTCAGCGACTTACGAGTGGCGCGCCGTTTGCTTTAACTTCGTTGAAACTAGCGAGGCTGATGTGACGTGCCGAATCGACCGAATTCCGACGGACCAGGGTTTGGTGCTGAACATCAGTGGACGGATTACACGGGAAGACCTCGACATACTTCGCAATGCACTCGAGGACGGCACTGTCGTCGCCGTAGAGCTCGCTGAACTCGAGTTGATCGACCGGGATGCCATGAAACTCCTGGCGAGCAACGAAGCGAATGGCATCGAGCTCAGACACTGTCCGGCCTACATCCGCGAGTGGATCACGAGAGAGCGGGACAGCAGCTAGCGCCCGTATTGGCGGGGACCATGCTTCTAAATACATCGGCTGACCGGCCGCTAAGGAGGCAGTAATGACAAAAATGACTACTGCAAAAGAACTGTTGGACTCAAAGGCAATTCGTCCGTTTCCTGTGGCAAGTGTTCCGGAAGCGGAGCTCGCAGATTTGCGCAAGCGCATCAACGCGACCAGGTGGCCTGAACGGGAAACCGTTGCCGATGCAACACAAGGAGTGCAGCTTGCGACCACGCAGGCGCTGGCGCGCTATTGGGCAACCGATTATGACTGGCGTAAGTGCGAGGCAAAACTGCAGTCCCTGCCAAACTTCATCACCGAGGTCGATGGCCTAGAGATTCATTTCATTCATGTCCGTTCACAGCACAAGAACGCATTGCCGATCATCGTCACACACGGGTGGCCGGGATCGGTCACCGAACAGTTGAAGATCATCGAGCCGCTGACCAATCCCACCGCACACGGCGGCAGTGCGTCCGATGCGTTCGATGTGGTGATTCCGTCCATGCCGGGGTACGGGTTTTCAGGGAAGCCGACGACGACTGGCTGGGGCCCGGAACGGATCGCGAGTGCCTGGATCGTGTTGATGAAGCGCCTGGGCTACAACAAATTCGTAGCGCAAGGCGGCGATTGGGGTGCAGTCGTCACCGATCTGATGGGGGTGCAGGCGCCGCCCGAACTTCTCGGTATTCACACCAACATGGCCGGCGCGGTACCTGCAGATCTCTATGGAAAGATTCTGTCCGGTGCGCCGGTGCCTTCCGGTCTCTCAGACGACGAGAAGGCTGCCTTCGAGAGGCTCCAATTCGTGTACAGCAAAGGCGTCGGCTACGGCTACCAGATGGGGTTGCGGCCGCAGACACTGTATGGAATCGCAGATTCCCCCGTCGGCCTGGCCGCCTATTTTCTTGATCATGATGCGTGGAGTTACGCACTGATCGCGCGAGTCTTTAACGGACAGTCTGAGGGCCTTACGCGCGACGACATCCTCGACAACGCAACGCTCACTTGGTTGACGAACACTGCGCTCTCCGGAGCACGGCTCTACTGGGAAAATAAATTTCCCTATTTCAGCGTCAAGGGCGTGTCTGTTCCGGTTGCTGTAAGCGCCTTCCCTGACGAGCTCTATCAATGTCCGCGGAATTGGGCAGAAAGCGCATATCCCAAGCTGATCCATTACAACAAGCTCCCCAAGGGCGGGCATTTTGCGGCTTGGGAACAGCCAAAACTCTTCTCCGAAGAGCTTCGCGCGGGCTTTCGCTCACTGAGACCGTAAGAGCATCGGGCGGCGCGCAACTGGGCGCCGCCCTCATTCTTTTCTCGGATATTGAATAAGAAGAAAAAGGGAGACTAGCAATGAAAGCATCGAGTCGGAGTCTTTTCGTATTGGTCGCAATTGCAGGGTTAGTTGGAGGCTTTGGCTCCCTGGCTTCATCAACGGGAGGCGCCGGTGAAGATGCTGCTCCGCCGTGGGTTAAACAGGCGCCTTCCGGATACCGCGATTGGACGCTCATCTCAGTAGCCCATGAAGAAGGCAATATCCATAGTTTGGGAGCCGTTTTGGGAAACGATGTGTCGATCAGGGCTTACCGGGAAAAGACGATCCCGTTTCCCGACGGCACAATTATTGCCGCCTTGCATTACCGTCACGCCGCATCAGAGGAGAACGACAAGATTTTCGGCCAAGCACAATCGTTCGTTGCCGGGTCGCCCACAAACGTTCAGTTCATGGTCAAAGATTCAAAGAAGTATGCAGCGACGGGAGGCTGGGGGTTCGGTCACTTCAATCCAGATGGCAAGCCTGTCGATGCGACATTCATGAAACCGTGTTTCCCATGCCATGCACAAAACAAGGCTCATGACCTCGTCTTCACCCAATACGCACCGTGATGCCGAAGGTAGAACAACGAGGCGATAACCACTCAACCCAGGACACCCGCATTAATTGAAAGGAAGAGGAAATGAAAGTGCCAGACGACAAATCGCGACGTGGCTTTCTCAGGGCGAGTTCGATGTTGGGGATGGCAGTCGCGTTCAGCCCCGTGACGATTGCTGAGGCATTTGCAGACCCAAAATCAAAAAATGCTTCAACCGAGGGCAACATGAGTGAATCAAGTGGTGCAAAACGAGCTTCCGAGCAAACAGGCGACAAGAACGCCATCCGTCCGTTTCATGTGAACTTTCCAGAGGCGGATCTGGCCGATTTGCGCAGGCGCATTAAATCGACGAGGTGGCCTGAACGAGAAACAGTTACAGATGCATCCCAGGGACTTCAGCTCGCGACGATCCGGGCGCTCACGCACTATTGGGGGACCGAATACGATTGGCGGAAGTGCGAGGCGAAACTAGAGGCCCTTCCGAACTTCATCACCGAGATCGACGGGCTCGATATCCATTTCATCCACGTCCGTTCGCCGCATGCGAACGCGCTGCCGCTGATCATGACCCACGGCTGGCCGGGCTCGTTTCTCGAGTTCATAAAGGTGATCGGGCCATTAAGCGATCCCGAGCCCCATGGAGCTCGCGCGGAGGACGCGTTCGATCTCGTCGTGCCCTCAATGCCCGGCTTCGGCTTCTCAGCTAGGCCGCAGGCGGCAGGCTGGAATCCCGAACGCATCGCGGGCGCTTGGATTGAGCTGATGAGGCGACTGGGCTACAGGCGCTACGTCTCCCAGGGTGGCGATTGGGGTGCGCTTGTCACGGACGTGATGGGCCGTCAGGCGCCGAAGGGTCTCTTGGGAATCCACGTCACCACGTTGCTCGGCGCGATCGAACGCCCAGCAACGCCGAATATGCAAACGGCCGTGCCTCCCGAGGTCGCGAAGGCGCTCAAGAACGGTGAACCGGCGCCGGCGGGCCTTTCGGCCGAGGAAATGATCGCCTATGAAGGAGCTAAAAACTTTGCAACGATCGGCTCAGGCTTTCGGGCGATACAGGGCACGCGCCCGCAAACGATCGGCTACTCCCTCGCGGACACGCCGGCCGGCTTGGCCGCTTGGTTTTACGAGAAGTTCGCGGCATGGACCGACACGGACGGCGAACCGGAACGCGAGCTCACGAAAGATGAGATGCTCGACGACATTACGCTTTACTGGCTCACGAACACAGCAGCGTCCTCGGCCCGCATTTACTGGGAGGATAACGCTCACAAGACTAAGGGCGGCGAAGTCTTGATCCCTGCGGCCGTAAGTAGGTTCCCACGAGAGATAATCCCCGTACCGCGCAGGTGGGCCGAGCGCGCCTACCCCAACCTCGTGTACTACAACGAACTCAAGAAGGGCGGTCACTTCGCCGCCTGGGAACAACCGGAACTCTTTGCGGGCGAGATGCGAGCGGCGTTCAGGTCGCTGCGGTAAGGTTTTTCACAAAAGAGGAGAAGATGATGACCCAATCCACCGCTACACAGAAAGGCAGTGAGCAAGCAGATTCGCAGTTCATCGTTGACCGCGCCCATCCGCGCCGGTGGACGATCACATTCAACAACCCGCCGATCAACATCTTTGTTCCCTCAACGATCGTCGAATTAGGAGCGCTAATGACCGACCTTGAAACGGATCCGTCCGTGAAGGTCGTAGTGTTCCAATCGGCGAATCTCGATTTTTTCGTCGCCCATCTGGACGTAGCCAAAGCTATAGCAGAGCCAGGGGTGCTCGACCTGTGGCGCGACTTTGTTCTGCGTCTTTCGTCCGCCCCTGTCGTGAGCATCGCCAAGATTCGCGGCCGTACGCGCGGCATTGGCAATGAGTTCGTGCTGGCCTGCGACATGCGTTTCGCCAGCCGGCAAAACGCCGTGTTTGGCAACCCCGAGGTCGGGGTCGGACTGGTTCCGGGCGGTGGAGCAATGGAATGGCTCCCGCGTCTGATTGGCCGCTCGCGCGCACTTGAGTTCGTGCTCAGCGCCGACGATTTCGATGCGGATATCGCCGAGCGCTACGGCTGGGTGAACCGCACGTTGGACGATGCCGACCTCGACTCGTTTGTCGATACTCTCGTCCGGCGTCTGGCTTCATTCGACGGCAAGACGCTGGCCACGGCAAAGGCCCAGATCAATCGGTTCGGGATGCCAACGGCTGCCGAGCTTCAGTCAAGCAATGACATGATCTTCCCAATGCTGGCCTGGCCCGATGCGCAGGCGCGTCGCGGCAAGCTCCGTGGTATCGGATACGGTGTTCGCAGCGACTTCGAATTGAACTTCGGCCGGTACCTAGCTGGATTCGGGCGGGCAGACGACGATGAGACGGGACAAGAAAGGTAGTCGTGAAACCCTGGAAATCAGTTGCGCTGATTCTGTTTGCTCTTGCGGTTGCAGCCGCGGCATACGGGGTGACTCTCGAGCGACGAGGCTTCAGCGCACTTGGGACACCATCAGCGATTGAGGAGTTCGCGGCCACAACCGCCCGCAAATTAGCCCTGCCATCCGCGTATCGCCAACTTCGCAATCCCATAACGCCTTCAACGGAGAACATTCGAGGAGGCATGGAGCATTTTTCCTACCATTGCTCTGAGTGCCATTCGAATGATGGAGGGGGCCAAACGGTATTCGGCAAGGGCCTCTATCCGAAACCGCCTGACTTGCGCGCAGCCGTGACGCAGAACAAGAGCGATGGTGAGCTCTACTACACAATTGAAAATGGAGTTCGTTTGAGCGGCATGCCAGCCTTCCACGGAACCCACACTGTCCCGCAAACCTGGCGTCTGGTTTTGTTCATTCGGCACCTGCCGCAGATCACGCCCGAGGAACTCAATGAAATGAAGGGGTGGGACCCGAAGAGTCAGGCAGATCCAGCGCATTTCTAAACAAGCGGCTGATGGTTTCGAGAGGAAAGAACATTTAAAAAGGGGGTTTGTATATGAAAAACTCAAACAGGCATACCGCAATTGTGCTGTCAATTCTGCTAACCGTTGGCGCCAGCCTGCTGGCGTCTAGGACGATAAGCTTTGCTCAGCAGTCCGGCACGAGCTACCACTTCTCCACGCCCATCAAGGAACCGCACTTGAAGGATAATACGCCAGCAGCGGGTGCAGTCTTAACCTCCGTACCCTCACAGATAGAGCTCGATGTTGACTTCTACGTGGGGCCAGGGGACCAAATCTCCATGTTGAAAGATGGCAAAGAGTACGGCATGGGGGTAACAGTCCTCAGCAGTGACAAGCGATCCGTGACCCGCAGCGTAGACCCGTACGCGCCCAACGGCCTGTACACGGTGAACTATGAACTCTGCGCGGAAGACGGCGAGTGCCACCCAGGACAGTACCAGTTCGCCATTCAAAAGGCCGGGAACGTCGCCGATGGGCAGGCCACAGACCCACGGTTTAGCCCTCCGAAAGATGTCCCGCAACTGACGGCTCATACGCCCTTGCACGGCGCCGCGCTGGCAGACGCGCCCATTAACGTGGTCGTCGATTTCAACTACGACCGGGGTCCGGGGTCCAAAATAGCCATCCTGAAAGACGGCAATGACTACGGTATAGGGGATACGACGATCGACGGCCTCAGTAATCTGCATATACGGCGGAACATGACTTCTGACGCCCCCGATGGCATATACACAGTCAAATATACTTCGTGCCAGCTTAACGGAACCTTCAACGGAAGCTGCAACGATGGCACGTTCCAGTTCGGCATCGACCGGTCGAAAGCGAGCACCTTCACGGACCTGCGAGGGCAAAAAGCGGTCACCATCACCATGAAAAATATTTCCTTCGACCCGAGGTATGTCATGGTGAGCGAGGGGACAAAGGTTACCTGGAAAAATGAGGACCCTGTCATTCATTACGTGAACACCGACCAGCACCCAGAACATTCCTACTACCCACCGATGAACTCGCCGCAGCCGCTGGCGAAGGGCGACACGTTCACGTTGACCTTCGACAGGCCGGGACTATACCCGTACCACTGCAGCGCGCATATGCACATGAACAACATGAGCGGGACTCTGCTAGTTAAGTAAGCAACAGTCGCACATTGCCCCGTTATTTTAAAAGTCTGGAGGATCCCTAGGAGGGGGATGGACCGTATCCGAGCTGCCGAAAACAGCGGAACTGCACTAGTCGTAACAGTTGTTTCCGACCGCCTGTTGGCAACGATTGGCGCTATCGCAGTCCTGGTCTCCGCGTCCTGAGGTGAAAGGAGCACACGATGAAAAAAACAGAAGACAGATCGCGCCGTTGCTTTCTCAAGGCGAGCTCGATGTTGGGTGTGGCAGTCGCGTTCAGCCCAGCGACGATCGGCGAGGCATTTGCGGATTGGAAACGCAAAACTACTCCACCGGAGAACGCTGTGACACGAACAAGTGCCAGAGAACAAGACGCTGGGCAAGCAGCTGACAAGAATGCGATTCGTCCGTTTCGGGTAAATATTCCAGAAACGGAACTTACGGAATTACACAGGCGCATTAAAACGACAAGGTGGCCCGATCGGGAAACGGTGACGGATGAATCGCAAGGTGTGCCGCTAGCGACAATTCAGGAACTTGCCCGCTATTGGGCGACCGATTACGACTGGCGCAAGATCGAGGCGAGACTCAACGCCCTCCCGCAGTTCATCACCGAGATTGATGGCCTGGACATTCATTTCATTCACGTTCGCTCTAAACACGAAAATGCGTTGCCGCTGATCGTCACGCACGGATGGCCCGGATCAATTGTCGAGCAACTGAAGATTATCGATCCGCTTACCAACCCTACGGCACATGGAGGGAGCGCGTCGGACGCCTTCCATCTCGTGATTCCGTCGTTGCCTGGATTCGGGTTTTCAGCGAGGCCCACGACTTCCGGCTGGGGTCCCGAGCGCACGGCAAGTGCCTGGCTGGTGCTGATGAAGCGCCTTGGATATGCACAATTTGTTGCGCAAGGGGGCGATTTGGGCGCGGGCGTCTGCACCATGATGGCGAGGCACGCGCCTCCAGAGTTGTTGGGAATTCACACCAACTTCCCTGGGACCATTCCATCCGACATTGCAAGGGCGCTCCAGTGTGGCGATCCCGCGCCATCCGGTCTCTCAGCCGACGAAAGACGCGCGTACGAGCAGCTCACGGTCTTATTCGCGAAGCGACGTGCCTACTCGCAAATGATGGCGACTCGACCGCAAACGCTGTACGGATTGGCGGATTCGCCCGCCTGCTTGGCATCTTGGCTGTTTGACCATGGAGACGGTTATGGCCAGCCAGCCGCGCCGATCACCTCGGCAGTGCTCGGGCGCACGATTAATGGACATTCCGCAGGTGACCTGACACGGGATGATGTGCTCGATGACATCACACTCTACTGGTTGACGAACTCAGCGATTTCTGCGGCTCGATTCTATTGGGAACTTCACTTAAATCTCTACAACGCGGCCGATGTCTCCATCCCAGCTGCCGTGAGCGTCTTTCCCGGCGAGAACTATCAAGCCCCGCGAAGTTGGACGGAGCGGGCGTATCACAAGCTCATTTATTACAACAAGGTTGACAAAGGCGGGCACTATGCGGCGTGGGAACAGCCACAACTCTTTTCAGAAGAGGTCCGCGCGGGCTTCCGATCGCTTCGATCGAAGAAGGCGTAGATGAATCGATTTCGCCAAAGCTCGCTTTACTGTTCCAAAAGAGGCGGAGAGTTTCGCTGATGGAGCTCTCATGCCCGCTGATTTACGAGTGAGTAGGACTTCATGGTTAGGCGAAAAAAGTATGTTCGAGAGATGCTTGAATCCCGAATGCGGTTTGCCGTTTGACCACCGCGAAGGCCGACTGATTCGGATCTCTTCGGCAGACCCAAAGTCTCCCTCAGAACGACCCAGCATAGAGCATTTTTGGCTCTGCGGAAAATGCTCGGAACGATATGTGTTCCCGCACGAGCGCGAAGCGGGCATCAGGATCAAGCTCCGAGTAGAAGAACCTCAGGAAACTGCGGTTCGCGCTTCGGTTGCAACTATGGTCACTGGGAGCGAGTGGGGTAGTACGAAGCGGAGGCGATTGTGGCGAACACGTAAAGGGGACAACGAAAATGTTGAAGGAACCAAACCACAGCGGCGATACACAGCCAGCGGGTGTTGAAACGATCTCGGCGCACAGTGTGAGTAACCACAGCATGAAACGGTCGTATTTCCCCGGTTTCGACAGAGTCGGCGCTCCCGTGCCACCAACCCTTTCTGATGCGACCAAAAGAGATGTAAATATGCCGAACCTAGCGGACAAATCGAAATTGTATGCGGGCTCAAAGTCGTGGCTGCTTCTGACGGCGTCCCTCGTTTCTTCGTTGGTGATGCTCGATTCCAATATCGTGGCGGTCTCCCTACCGGCGATCGGCCGGTCGCTCGGGGCATCTTTCACCGAGGTCCAGTGGGTGATCAGCGCCTACGTCCTCACATACGCGGCCCTCCTCATGGCGTCAGGCAACTACGCAGACCTTAAAGGCCGCCGGAAGTCCATGCTGATCGGCCTCGTAGTGTTCGCAGCCTCGTCGGCGGCGTGCGGCGTGGCAACGAGTTCGGTGCTGCTGAACATCGCCCGCGCGGCCCAAGGGGTGGGGGGCGCTTTCCTGGTGACGGGGTCCCTTGCGGTTTTGTCGAATGCCTTCACCGGCGCCGAACGCACTCAGGCCTTCGCGTTCTGGGGAGCGAGCCTCGGCACAGCGCTGGCAATAGGGCCTATCCTCGGCGGCGTGATCACGAACTACTTCGGATGGCGGTGGGTGTTCCTGGTCAACGTCCCCGCGTCCGCCATCCTCATCGCCGGAACCCTGAAGTTCATTCGTGAGTCTCGCGACCCTAACGCCAAACGTCTCGACGTCCTCGGCACGATCACGTTCAGCGCGGGCCTCGCACTCCTCATCTGGGCCCTCATCGACGGGAACGACGCGGGATGGTCAAGCCCGACCATCGTCCTGCGCCTTGTGGTCGCCTTGGTGTTCCTGGTCGCCTTCGTTATTGGAGAGCTCCATCAGGACCGCCCGATGGTGGAGTTCGGGTTGTTTCGCAATAGGACGTTCGTCGGTGCCGTGCTCGCGATGATCGGCTACGGCGCGAGCGCGCAGGTCATGATCTTCTTCCTTCCTCTATACCTGCAGAACGCCTACGGGTTTAAGCCTCTGGCGGCTGGCATTGCGATGATGCCCTTTGCGCTGCCGATGGTGCTTGCCCCTCGGGAGACGCGTTTGCTCGCGACCCGTTTCTCGGGGCGTACGCTACTTGCGGCCGGTTTGGCGATCACCGTCGCCGGGAACGCCATGCTCTGGCTCGTTGCCAACTCCCATCTGCCATACAGCCTGTTCCTGGTCCCCATGTTGATCGCCGGCAGCGGAGCGGGTCTGCTCAATGGGCAAACCGTGCAAGTCCTGCAAGGCGCGGTTCCTGAGGATCGCGCTGGCATGGCTTCGGGTATCGCAAGCACGACGCGCTTCATCGGAATTCTCGTCAGCGTCGCGGCACTCGGTGCTGTGCTCTCCGATGTGGCGCGGAATCGGTTCGTTGTGGGCGCGACCAAGATCGGATTGTCGGCCGACACTGCGCGCGAGGCCGCTGCTCGTGTGACAACAGGCAATCTTTCCGAATTTCTGGCGGCCCTACCGCCCGGCGTGCGCGAGCCGCTGCGCTCCGTCGCGCTGGCGGCCTACGGGGCTGGCTTCGCGTCGGCGGCTCTCGTCGCAGGCTGCGTGGCACTCGCGGCTTGCCTGCTCGCGTTTGGTTTAATCAGCGGTGAAGAGACCGCGCCATCCTTTACACCGCCGCACGCGAATATGCCGTGCAAGTTCATTGATTGCCGCAATCCTCTCTGAATTCGCAGGCATCATGAACTGGCCGCATGATTTTGAAATGAATGCTACAGCGCGAACGAGAACAGGAGAACCAACATGTTGAAGGAAATCGATAGTAAGAATGGAACTCAGCAAGCAGGTTTTGGAACGGTCTCGGCGCATAGGATCAGTAACCACAGCATGAAACGCACGTATTTCCCCGGTATCGTCGACATCGTCGACGTCACGGATCCGTCAGAGATCCGGACAATTTCAAACGATTCAAGGTTCGACCGGGACTTCAAAGGACATGGTCCTATTCGCAACTTGCTGCGTCTACGGAAACTGCTCCACATTTTCTCGCTCAACGGCACGGTATTCGAACCATTCCTTCCGCGCACCAATCCCAGCCGCGCCGCCGCGCAAGACGAACTGTGGTTGAGACTAAACGTCAGGGCTGATGAGGTAAGACACGGACCGGCTCAACTGGAGCCCCTGGCCGAATGGGTCAGAGGGATCGGAACTGCGGAGAAGCTCGATCTGCTTGTGCAGCAGAGCATAGGAAGACTGTTCGTAGAAACGTTCACGGCTAGTGAGGAGAGTGTGGCAGCGGCCCATATGGTGCTTGAGGCTGCCAGCTCCTCCAATATCCTGAGAATGCTGAGGTGGCGCATCACCGGCAGGCTGGAGCGGGCCAAAACGCTTCTTGCTTCCATGGTGAATGGCGATCTGACTGCCGTTGTCGCGATGATTACGGCTCGGCAGCTCATTGTCGATGGCCTGCACAAAATGCGGCAACTTGCTGCCGACCCAGCTCTTCGATCGTCGATAACGACGGACGCTGCCGTGGACGAATGCCTCTTTACAGTAATGAACGTCGTACGCCAGGCCAAGGCCTCGGGTGAGGTCAGCGGTTGTCCATTCAGACGGGGCTCGCTCTTCATCCTTGAGTTGAGGAGCGCGAGTAAGGGCGCAGCGAATCGTGACCTCGTCTTCCTCAGTCAGAGTTGGAGCCGCTGTCCCGCCGAAAAGTGGGTGCCTGCGCTATTGGAAGGCGTGTGGACGCGTGTCTCAGTCAGGTTGAATGAGTCTGAATGGAGGCTCTCATGAGCGCCACGTCTCCCGCGGGACCTTCCTTATCCACCATCGCGAACATCAAGGAGAAGGCTCGCCGCTTGCGCATCCTCTCGATAATGTCCACCACTGCGGCTGGGTCAGGCCATCCGACCTCGTGCATGTCCGCGGCGGATCTGGTGGCCGGACTGTTTTTCTATGCGATGAACATCGACCCAAAGAACCCGAATTCGCCCGACGGCGATCGCTTTGTTCTGTCGAAGGGGCACGCGGCGCCGGTTCTGTACGCGGCGCTGGCGGAGGCGGGCGTGTTTCCAGACTCGCGTGTGATGACACTGCGACAAGCCTCGAGCGAAATCGAAGGGCATCCAACGCCGCTTATTCCCGGCGTGGATGCGGCGACTGGCTCGCTGGGCCAGGGCGTGTCGGTGGGCGCGGGACTCGCGATTGGCGCGCGGCTGGACAAGAGCCCCACACGAGTCTACGTCCTGACAGGCGACGGCGAACTGGCCGAGGGACAGATCTGGGAAGCAGCGGCGTTCGCCGGCCATTACAACCTGGAGAATCTTACGGTGGTTGCGGACATTAACGCGCTCGGCCAAGCCGAGCCAACCATGTACGAGCATCAGATGGACATCTACAAGAAGAAATTTGAGTCTGAAGGGTTCGCGACGGAAGTGATTGACGGCCACGATGTACCGGCAATATTAGCCGCACTCGATCGCGCGAAGGCGACGAAAGGCAAGCCACAAGCTATTGTCGCTCGCACGATAAAGGGATACGGCTTTAGTGAAGTTGCAGGAAAACAGGGTTGGCACGGCAAACCGTTCTCAAAAGACCAGCTCACTGCAGCCATCAAAGAGCTCGGAGGCGCTTGGGACATTCCACCCGATCCGGGTAAATCCTACGCACGAAAATCTCTTCCTCGCCGCGTGGATTTCCCATCACTCGCGGCGCCGGACTACGATCCTGCGAAGCTGTTGGCGACCCGCGAAGCGTATGGAAACGCGCTGAAACGCATTGGCGCCGTGAATCCACGACTCATTGATCTATCGGGAGATGTTGACAACTCGACGTTCTCGGAAATTTTCGCCAAAGCGTATCCCGATCGTTTCTTCCAGGCCTACATCGCTGAGCAGAACATGGTCAGCGTAGGTGTGGGCCTTGCAGCGCGTGGATTCACCACTTTCGTCGACACATTCTCTTGTTTTCTCTCGCGCGCAGTGGACGAAGTCCGTATGGCCGCGATCAGCCGGTCGAATCTCAACTTGTGCGGATCGCATTGCGGCATCTCCATCGGCGAGGACGGTCCGTCGCAAATGGGCCTCGAAGACATCGCAATTTTCCGCGCGGTGAACGGTTCTGTGGTTCTCTACCCGAGCGACGCTGTCTCTGCCGAGCGACTCACGGAATACATGGCGCGGACCGATGGGATCACGTACCTACGTACGTCGCGGCCAAAGACACCCATTCTCTACTCCAAAGATGAACAATTTCCGGTTCCGGGATTCAAAGTGCTGCGGCAAAGCGGACAGGATCGCGTCACCGTAATTGGCGCGGGAATCACGCTACACGAAGCGCTCAAGGCCGCCGACGACCTGAAGGCAAAAGGCACGGCGGTTCGCGTCATCGACCTTTACTGCGTGAAGCCGATCGACGGCAAAGCGCTGGCCGAGCAGATCAAAGCGACCAACGGCAAGCTGGTCGTGGTCGAGGACCACTGGGCGGAGGGCGGCGTCGGCGAAGCCGTGCTGTCCGCTCTGGCGCAGGCGGAAGCGGTGCCCGGGAAGTTCCGCCACCTCGCGATCAACCGCATGCCGCATTCGGGAAAGGAGAAAGAGCTTCTCGAGATCTTCGGCATCTCCGGGGACCATATACGCGAAGCAGTGAACTCGCTCGTCTAGCGCGAAGCTCATTTTCATGCCGGCAAGGCGAGCCTTCTTAAATGTGACAAGAAAGCTGCGTAAGCCATTCTCTAGAAACTGGAGGTTCAATTGAAAAGAGAAATCATTCGGGTAGAGCCGTTGTCGACATATTTGGAAAACTGGAAGGCTCCCGCCTCCGCAGCATCACGCTGCGGGGATACCGTTTATGTTTCAGGCTTTCCGCCTTTCGATCCGAAGACTGGAAAAATTCTAGAGCACGCCTCAATTGAGAGGCAAACGGAAGTGGTTCTTGAACAGATGAAATTGTGCCTAGATACGGCGGGTTCATCGCTCGAGCATGTCTTAAAATGCAATGTCTATTGCACTTCTGTCGAGAAATTCGCCGCGGTAAATGCGGTTTACACGCGCTATTTCCCAGGTATACCGCCGGCGCGCATATTCATAGCCGTCGTTGCATGGGCGGGCCCGTTTGACATTGAAATTGATTGCGTCGCGACGGTTAAAGATTAGGGCAGAAGAAATCCGTCAACGCGCCGACGAAATTCACTTTGAACGCGGCGGATTGTTCGGTTACGGCGTGGACCACTTCTTGCAAGCGGAGCGCATACTTTAAAAAAACGCACGAGGATAGCAAGAAATAATGAACCCTTTGACGAAGGTCGGACGCAAAGGTGTTCTTCGTTTTCAAATTGTCACCGGAAGTTTGGTATGCCTAATACGCAAAAACTTGATGCCCGCCACAAAGCTCTCACCGTAAATCTGGCGGCATCCACTTGTGGGTCCTTCGCCGAAATCGGAGCTGGCCAAGAAGTCGCTCGCTTGTTCCTTGTGGTCGGAGGCGCTTCTGGCACTGTCGCCAAGACAATCTCGGCCTACGATAAGGAAGTAAGCGACGATCTCTACGGTTCCGGCTCACGATATGTTTCCAAGCAACGCCTTGAAGCGATGGTGGAGAAGGAATGGACTGACCTGCAAACACAACTCGGCAAAACTCACGGCCCGCAAACCCGCTTTTTTTCCTTTGCCGACACCGTCGAGGCACGCAACTATGCCGGAACGAACGACTCCCACGGCTGGATCGGTCTCCGCTTTCAACTACAGCCAGGCGGTCCAGCCAACGATATCGTGCTGCATATAAACCTGCGAGATGCGGCGAATGCCCTGCAGCAGGAAGCCATCGGTATTCTCGGTGTGAATCTCATTTTCGCTGCCTTCTATCAACTGCAGACAATGGAATCTTTTCTCGAGGGACTTGCAGAAAATGTCGTCCGGGAACGAATAGAAGTTGATTTCGTGGACTTTCGAGGGCCAGCCTTTTCCGGCTGGGACCATCAAATTCTCTCGGCGCACCTAGTGTGTGCGGGATATGCCGAAGCTGTTTGGTTCTCGGCGTCAGGCGAGGCCGGCCCGCCTTCCGACGTGCTGCACAAGCGACCTGTCGTCCTCGCGCCGGGATACTTCGGCCACCTCGACGCCGCTCATGCGGAAATTCACAGCCAAATGATGGCTGCGGGCATCCAGCAGCTTCGCGGGGAACTGGGAGAAGCCGTCACGACACCGGTCGGGATCTTCTGTCTCACGGCGGCTCCTCTGGGCCCAGCGACGCCGAATATAGATATTTCAGATCTACTGCGTCGGATTGAAACTCTTCTCGCACGCGGTGGTGATGTGCTTCTTTTTCGAGAACGGGAGTTATACGCAATGACAGGGCTGGTGAATCGCTACACAAAAGCACCCTTGCGATTCGTCGCGGGACTTTCGCTTCTGATCCGAGCGTTCATAGATCCCTATGGCAACTTGGATGGGAGCCGTCTTGAAGCCCTCGCGCGACTTTTCGGTCAAAATGCGCGCGTTTATGCCTATCCGATGCCCGCAAAAGACTTGCAGGATTGGATCGATAGTAATTCCGTCAGCGGCTGGGAATGGAGCGAGACAAATGGTTGGGTCTCCGCCGATCAGTTGAGGCATAGTCCTCCTCTTGGTCATCTCTATGCGTATCTTCTCGCGAACAATTTCTTCGTTCCGATGAAGAACCCTGCGAGAACAACCGCCCGGCCGGCACTCTCGTCTACAGTGACAACCTCGGCGTCACCGTCCTAATGTACGACTCGAATCCTCCGCAATTTTATCTCGCAGATTTCTCAAGGCCTGGCGACGAGCCTGCGAAGTACGGGGCCCGAGTTTCGCCGCTCGTAGTGGACGGTGTCGCGCCAACGATCAACTGCTATTACAACAGATCGTAAGGACGCAGTTCATTGGTTTAGGCCGTCGGAATGTCCTCCGCGGTTCCAGGATTCTATTCCAAATACTTCACATTCTGGAAAGACAAACTGCCAATTTTGGAAAGCTCGTAAGTGGCAGAAATTCAATCGGCGGCTACTAGCGTAGAAATGACGTTTTTCGAAAGGGTTTTGGGTCCGGAGTTTTTGGAAAGCTCCTGATAGGCACGGAACGCGGTTCCGACACCTACCCCGAGTTGCCGGGCGATCTGCGGCCTACCGACGAAGAAATTGTGACCTGAAGACCAAGCCTAAATCTACCGACGGGGATGGGGACTAACGATGGACCAACCAATAGACCAAGACGAGCGGGTTGCGCCAAAGAGGAAGGAGCGCCGGAAGCGCGTTGACGCAAAACACCTAGCGGTGGCTCGTGGCGTGGCGCAAGGGATGACCCTCGGAGAAGCCGGCAGAGCAGCGGGCTACCCGGAGAAGAGTGCACGCCAGTCGGCCTGGGAAGCCATGCAGACGATCAAGCGCAAAGCGCCGGAGATTTTCGACCAGAAGGGGCTGACGTTGGAGAGTCTGGCGGACGACGTGAACCGACTGCGGCGTGCGAAAGAGAAGAAATTCTGGGTGCTCATGGGTTCCGTGACGGACGAGAGAGAAGTGGATGCGTTAGATATCCAAGCCAAGGCCGTGGACATGGCTTTACGCGTACAAGGGGCTTACAAGGAGGGCCAGGATGCAGGTCAGGTTCGATCTGAAACGCATACCGTCTGTTTGGTCGTCACTGACCAGCGCAGAGCGGCAGAGCTTGCTCGACTACTCGCCCCTGGTGGCTCCGCTGGTATCGTCATTGACGTGGCTCCGGAAGTTCACCAAGACTTGGGATGAACACGACATCGAGCGGTCCTACAAGCCATTCCCTGACTGGCAATACTTCGATTTGCTTCACCACCTGTGGATGACTGAGGCAAAGCTTTTCGTAGAAAAGTCGCGGACGGTCATGGCGACGTGGTGGGGAGCCGGCGAATGCCTCCACTACGTGATGACCCATCAGCCGGCGAGTTGCATCTTTTGGTGCCCCGACCAGGATCGCGCGGAGAAGTGCATCAAATACTGCAAGGTGCTGTATGCCCAGCAGGACGAACGGCTGAAAGTGCTCTATCCGTTGCCACGCAAAAAGAAAACCGTGGATGACCAGGCCGTCTACAAATTTGAGTTGGGAGATGGCGGATGGTTGCAGGCCCTTCCTGGCAAGAATCCTGACAAAATTCGGTCGGAGCACCCGACACTCGTTATGATGGATGAGTGCTGCTTCAATGCGCAGGGTGCGGAGGCCTACGACAATGCCCTAAGCACGCGTCCGCTGAAGCTTCTGTGCGTCAGTTCCGCGGCACCCAGCTGGTTTCGAGACCTCACGGAAACGGCCGGCCTAATCACTCTCCCGGAGTTGAGCGAATGCGAGGCCTGAGCCTACGACAGATCCCGGAGGGACGACCGGGAGCTGGAATTAAGATTGCCCGCCTACACTACCTCGCCGATCCGACAATGACCCCAGAGCGCGTCGTCGCGCTCCGCAGCCAATACACCAGCGACGCACGATGGCGCCGCGAGATGGAAATCCAGTATGAGGCACTCGAGGGCGAGCTCCTCTATCCGGAGTGGAAACGCGAACTTTCCGTCTGCGAACCTTTTGACGTTTCTGACCCCGCAGCGTGGACGATCTACCATGCCTGTGACCCGCATGGACGAACGCCGCATGCTTTCATTTGGGAGGCATTCAACAAGTTCGGCGATCGCGCAGTATGCGGCGAGTTGTGGAGCGGACGGGATTTCCCCGGCGAGCGTTTCACGGTTGCGCAGTACTGTCACGCGCTGGACTGGCTAGAAAGCGATTCGATGGACAAACCTTCGCCGTTTGACTGGGCGCGCGGAAAGAAACTGAGCGTCTATTACCGGGTGATGGACACGCACGGGGCAGCGGTCAATTCAGACGAGGGGAAAGATTTTTTCGACACATACGCCCGCCACGGTTTTCAGTACTTTTCGGCCCTCAAGGGCGAGGTTCGACTCGCCGTTGCGAGAGATTCAGTTGCGAGCGCCCTTCTGCCAGTGGAGATCACTACCGGCACAGGCAAGTTTACGCAGGCGCGATTGCGAGTTTTTGAGGGCTGCGCGGAAACGATCGACGAGTTTGAGCGCGTGCGATACCCCGAAGGCGACCCAGTGAGGCCGGCCGACGAAAGGCCCATGACGTACCGCAAACACTTGCTCGACTGCTTGCATTACGTAGAGACCGCACAGCCAAGATTTGTGCTGCCGAAGTGGTTGAGGAGCAGAAGCACCTGGAAGCCGATCCACGCTGGCACAGGCTACTGAATCCACTTCAAGCCGCGAAAAACGATAGGGGCTGGATTCGAACGCAGCCCGGAAGACCGGAGAACCAGTATGCATGCACGAAAATAAACCCGTGGCACCAAAGATGTCAAGCGGGAAACGTGATCCTGGATTCGCTCCTATTCGCCGAGGGCTCCTCGAACACCTTCCCACAATGTCTAGCAACGCCGTGAAGTTCTATCTGTTCCTTCATCTCAACGCTCAGTGGCAGCCGGGACCGAACCGTGGGACGGTTAGGGCGAGCTTTGAGGATATGGCGTCCGCCAATGGGTGGAGTTTGAAGATTCTGCGTGGTGCCATCGAGGAACTCGAAGCGAAGTCTTTTATCACGGTCGAGCGAGCGTCGAATCAGCACGAACTGACGAGCGTTGCAATCTCGAAATTCGACCGAGCAGACGTTGCTCCTTCCCTACAGGGCAGCAGCAGCGGTTTTGCTACTTCCCTCGCTCCTTCCTCTGCTCCTTCCATGGAGGGCAGTAGCGAGGGCAGGACCAAACCCGCTATCGCGCAGAGCCAACAAGATTTGTCGTCTCCTAAGAATGTAAAAGAAGTAAAGCAGGAAAGAACGGCTGTCGCCGACGGCGTACGGCGTCCTCTTGACGCCGAACGGCTCACCGCCACCGAGCCTTTTTCCCATAAAGAGAAGAAGCAAAAACTCGACAAGAACCTTGCCGCGAAGATTCGTCGAGATGGTGATTTGTACAGCGATTGGATCGCGAAGCAACGAGCGCGAGGTGAGCCACACCCTTTTGGCGACGCTGAGCGAGTAGCCTTTGCCGCCACGAGGTATACGCCAGATCTCGCCAGCCCCGTCCTCGGTTGGGACTTTGTGGCCACGGTTGTGGACGTATACGAAGAAACCAGGGAGAAGAATACCTCACCAGGAAACCTGTGCTCTAAGATCATCGACCGCTGTGAGACGGAACGAAAAAAGGGCGGCGGCGGTTACTACTACCCGCCCGACTTCGTTGACCATCGCGATCGGCTCCGCGCCCAAGAGCGAGCGCAGGAACAAGCGCAAACGAAATCCCCAAGCGTGAGGGTATCGGCATGAGGAATGAGGAATTTTTCGCAAAAGCGCGCGAGATTGGCCCGGCGATCTGGCTGTTGACGGCCTACTGGGCGCCGTGCAGGCCGGACGAGTGGCCGTGGTTTCTGGTGAACGACGGCGAGCCGCTTGCCGACGAGGAATTCGCCTCATACCTGAACGTGTCTGCGTACACGATCGAGCGCTGGCGCAAACGGCTAATTAGAGCCGGAATTGTTCACGCCAAGAGAAGTACCAGTCCACGGATTCGCCAACTGCAAGACGAGCTTGGTATGACATTCAAGGGCGCCTATCGAATTCGCGTGCAACGTCCCCGTCTCGCGGTGGCGTTGCTGTGCACGCTCGAAGAGCACGCGCAAACCAAAGGATGGGACGCGCCGCTGGCCACGCCAACGATTCAATAAATCGCGTTCCAAAAACCCCTTGGACTTTCGCCCCCTTACTTCCGCCGTAAGTCTCTGAAACGACGTAAGGGCAAAAATCACCTCAGAAACAAATGATTTTGGAAGCCGCTCGCGCCGGCTTGGAGCGTGGCGCGACCCGGGGGGCGCCGGGATTCCCGACACGAAAGGGTGGACCGAGGCATGAGTGACTGAACCACTCCAACCCCAAGGCCCACTGCTTACCATTGAGGAGGTAGCGGCTCTCTTGCGGGTTCCTCCCTCATGGGTCTACGACCGCACCCGACTCCGAACGAATCAACGAATTCCAGGCTTCAGACTCGGAAAGTATTGGCGATTTCGCGAGATGGACGTGCTCGCGTGGCTGGAACGGCAGAGGGGCGCATGACAATGGGATTCCCAGCGCTTACAATGCCGGACGCAGAGCAAGCTAGGCGGGCCATCGTGGAGGTGAAAACGACGATGGCACGCAAAAGCCGCCGATACCAGACGGGGAGTCTGATAATCCGCGGCACGAAACGGAAAGTGTACGTGCTCCGTTACTACGAGCCCGTTCTTCTTTCCGGTGGCAAGGTCGGCAGTACCAGGAGATCTGCGGTGCTTGGAGCAGTCAGCGAAATTGGAACAAAGAAGCAGGCGTGGGTGGTGGCGGACGCGATTCTCAGACGGCTAAACCTGGGACATAACCGCCCGCAATCCGTGCGCACGCTGGCTGAGTTTGCCAAGAATGACTGGGCACCAACGGTTCTTCCTACCCTGAAGTTCAGCACGCAACGCTACTACGGCTATGTGCTCGACAAGCACATCCTTCCGTCAATGGGAGATCGGCGACTCTGCGATCTCTCCCGGGAAGAGGTGCAAGCGTTTCTCAATGCGAAGTTGAAGATTGGCCTCGCCTGGGAGACTGTCGCCCACATGAAGCACGCGTTGAGCAAGATGCTCAGCACGGCCGTGGAGTGGGGCTATTCAACCGAGAACGTCGCGACGTTGGTCAAATTACCGCGGCGTGAACCTAGCCCGCCAAGAGCTTTTCTCAGCGAGGACCAAGCCAAGAAATTGCTGGCAATCCTCGACGAGCCGGGGCGGACGATTGTGCTCACGCTGCTGTTGACCGGATGCCGCATCGGTGAACTGTTGGCGCTACGGTGGAAGCATATGGACCTCAACCGCGGCGTCCTGCACATTCGCGAGAGTGTGTATCAAGGCCATTTCGGTTCGCCGAAGACTCAGAGCAGCATTGGAGATCTTCCGCTCGGGCCGCAAGTGGTCGCAGCATTCTTGCGACACCGAGGAGAGCAGGGAAGCAATCCGCATCCCGACGCGTTGGTTTTTCCCAACGAAAAGGGCGGACCGCAGGACACGCACAACCTGCTCTGGCGAGTTCTCTATCCCGCGTGCAAGACGGCCGGAGTGCCGCGCGTTTCGTGGCACGAGCTCCGTCACACGCATGCGACGCTGTTGAATTCTCAGGGGGAGTCAATCAAGACGATCCAGGCGCAGCTTCGGCATTCTTCTTCGCGCGTCACAATGGAGATCTACACGCACGCGATTCCGCAGCACCAGCGTGACGCCGTTGAACGACTGGAACGAGTTATTGGACCCAATTGGACCCAAATTCAGGAGAGCGACGAGGAAGACGCTCCGCTAATTCACTGATTCTATTAGGTGAAAATGGCGGGGCCGACGAGACTCGAACTCGCGACCTCCTGCGTGACAGGCAGGCGTTCTAACCGACTGAACTACGGCCCCGCTGTGAAGATTCTTGATTGGTGGGCAGTGCGTGATTTGAACACGCGACCTTCCGGGTGTAAACCGGACGCTCTAACCGCTGAGCTAACCGCCCAATGCTTCCAAGCCGATAAATTGTAACACCTCGCGCCGGCTTTTTACGCAGAGAAAAGCGCTGGCCTGGACATTCTACTGCTGGAACATTCCGTTACCGAAATGGACGCACTTCATACTCGATAGGCCACCAGTGGCTAAAGCCCTTTCTTGCCACTTCTTTTTATGTCGCGGCTAAAGCCGCGATCCACAAATCGTATCTGCCGGATAACTACTCGTTCTAACTCGTTCTTTAGCTCGTTCTATCTCTAACTCGTTCTAGTTGATCGCGAAGCAGTAGAACAGTCCCGCGCCGCCGGTGCTGACGAGATTGTCCTGGCTGCAGCCGCGGCTGGGATGCGCTGAATTCCACGACGTGTTGTTCGCGCCGTTGCGATCAAAATGGCCGAGCTGTGCGGTGCCGGCGGTTTCACTGGTCCAGTTGCTGCAGGTGTGGTCGGCGCCGTCGGTGTACGCGCGGCCGTCGGTTTGTGAGCCCGTCAGCATGTCGTGCACGTTCGGGGTGTCGCCGCGGCCGTTGAGCATCGCGCCCTTTTCCGTCAGCGCGGAGAGCTTTACAAGATTATTGCCGAGGCGCGCGAGTTCGGCGGTATCTCCGTGCAAGTCGGCCAGGCCGTTGGCGATTTTTTCACCTTTGGCGTTGTACCACGGGCCGTTGCCGATGCGATCGCGCGCGTTGACCGCCGGTTGGCCATTGGCCGCATTGGTACTGAGGTAGGCGTGCCATGTTTTATTTCCGCTCCCGACGGCTGCGGCCAGCGTCTGGCAGATGCGGTCCGCTCCGGCAAGGCCGCCGAGATTGGCGCCGTGGCCCGAACCTGCGCTGGTGATGAAGAAACTCATGGGCTGCGGCGGAGCCTGTTGCGCGGGTTGCTGCGCGAGTGATGCATACGATGCGACAACAGTGAGAGCGATTGCAGCTACGATAGGCCGGATTTTCGTCACGAGCGCCTCCTTGATTTTCAATTGCAATCCAGATCATGCCTGCTGCGATTTCGGAGCCGGAATTTCCAGACACCATAACACGAATCGGGGCGCGAGAGGCCATCTCGTAGATGGTCAGACCCAGAACTCGGCCCGCGCTTCAGGGGCTAAAGAGTCAGCGTGAGAACCGCAAAATCAAAGCCTCAACGGCTAAAGCCGGACTGATTTTGCAGGTCTTATGTCGTGGCTGAAGCCACGACCCACAAAGATTCTTAAGGTCTCACACAGACTCTAAAGCCCCAGTGTTTCTAGCGTTCAACGTCGCGGCTAAAGCCGCGACCCACAAAGTGCGTTTATGAATATGAAAGTGAACGAAGCGAAGAATCTCTCTTCGTTCTAGAAACATTTCCAGACTTTTCCGTCGGAGAACGCCAGCGCCGCGGTTGTGCCCTTGCCGGCGCAAGGTTGTCCCTCAGCGGTGATCGCGGAGGAGTCGGTAACGCGGCGCATTTGCCCGGCATTTCCGGCGGAGGCCGCGGGCAGCTGGGACACGGTAATCGGCGGAGCCTGAAAGAACGGCGCATATGCTCCCGCGCCATTGATGATCGTCGAACCTGTTCCGGTCACCGTCGGCGGCGTGAATTGTGTGGGTGTCTTGCTGGTGTCTGAATAGCTGGTACCAGTTGTGTGCAATGCGACGCGCAGCCACGGAACTCCGCCGCCCGGCAGCAGGGATCCGTCCGGGCTGACGCAATTATTTTTCGCGTCGCAGCGCCAGACGTTGTAGCTGTAAGCGCCGATCGCCGGATTCCATTTCAGATTGACCGTTTGCAATCCACCCGAAGTGGTCACCGGTGCGGAGGGGCCGGACATAATCGTTTCGCCACCGTCCGCGCCCACCGCAGTCACCGCATAGACCCACGTTGCGGCTGGAACTTCTCCCCCGGCGGAAGCGGTTCCAACAACATTCGTCGGCACCGCGAGATCGAACCACCAGCTGTAGCCGCCGACGCCGTGCATGGGCGTGCCCACCGTGTAGAGAGAGCCGATCATTCCTGAGTAGTTTCCGGTGGTAGCGTACGGGGCGTAGACGTAAGTAAAGAATCCGCCGGTTTTGAAGAGAATGTCGCGATTCGGGAATGCGGAGGCTTTGCTGAAGATACCGTCCACCTCCGAAAACGATGGCCGGACGCCACCGAAGAGCGGAGAAAAAGCTCCGCCAGTGGCGTTATGCGCGGTAATCCGCGGCCCCAAAATTCCCCAATTGGGATTGATGGTCAAAGCCGCCTCGAGCGGTTGGCCCTCGGTGTCTTGCGAAGCGTCGTTAAACGTGAGCGGACCGTACTCCGTGCAGTTCATGCAAGTGAAGTAGGGAATGATTCCGCCCTGGCGGTAAGACCAGTTGCTCACGAAATTAAAGACTCCACTGATGCCGGCGTCGCCGTTGTGCCCGCCGCCCCAGCCCAGGCCTCGGCGGCCGAAGAACGTGCGGTCCATGGTCAGTTGAATCCCGCCGATTCCATTGTTCTGAGGAGGAGCGATCCAGAAGGAAGGCGTCCAGCTCTTGTCGTTTACCTGGTCCGGCCCGGAAGCTACCGATACGCTGCTGAAATGAAAGTGAGCGATGGTCTGCGTCGTGTCGCGCAGGACCACCGACATGCCGGTGAAGTCCTTCGGGTTATCTCCTGCACCGGTCATGAAATTTATGTTATCGAAATTCGCGGGCGAGGCGTTGTCGGCCACGAGCAACGTTGTGCCACTGGGAATCTGATCGAAAATCTCCAGGCCCCGGAAACTGTTTCCTCCCCCGGTCACATACAGGCCGGGACTGGCCGCGGCGACATTAATCGCCGCGCCGCTGGAGAATCCGAATTGAGGAGTGCCCTGACTTGATAGGTCACCGTACCAATTGTCGCTGCCGGCCAGACTGACCGTTTCGTTCAGCACCAATTTCCCGGATTGCCAGATCGTCGCCTGGTGCGGGATCGGCAGGTAGGAGTTGATGAAGTATGCGTTTTTCGCCGGAGGAATAAAAATCGCACCGCCAATGTAAGAATTCGTGTCGGTGTGTTCGGTATGAAAAGAAGCAATGCTGTTCAGCGCCCGAATAATCCCGGGAGCGTCGTCGAAGACTATGGTCTTCTTGATAGCGGATTGCGAGGGCGCGTCGTGCAGCGTGTAGGTGACGCCGTCGCTGGCGATCCCTGTGACCCAGGTGGACAGCGGATCATTGGTGGCGACTCCGGAGCAAATATTATCCGTGACGTAGGCAGGGAATCGCTTGCCGTCCATGTAGGGCGAGCCGTAATCCTCGAATCCGACATCGGTGTAGCCGTTCGTCGTCCCTGTCGGCTTGGTCACGCCGATCAGTTTGAGGCCGGCATCACCCGGGCGTTTTGCGCAGACATAATATTCCCAGGCGCCGGGCAGCACGGTCCACTTGAGAAAATTTTCCTGGTAATAGGCGATCGTGCCGCCGCCCGAATAGCTGACGGTGTCGCCCACCATCCATCCCTGGGCGCGCGTGTCGGTTGGAGTCCACCATAGTTCGAATTCCGTGCTGCTGTTGATTTTCGCGACGTTGTACCAGCCACCGAACTGCTGGCTGTTTTTGGGGATCATATCGACGAGTGCGCCGACCACCAGCCGGTTCGGTTCCGTGGTGACGACCGTTATCCGATCGTTTGTCCTAGTCAACTTGGCAATGCCCACTTTTTGCAGCCCCAGAGAAGCCTGGCCGTTCTTGACTTCCACCGGCGGCGCGGGCGCCGTGAGCGCGCCATAGATATCGCGTGCTACCACGGTGTACTCGTAGGCGGTAGTTCCTTCCGGGCCGGGAACGGCTGACCTCGTATCCGTGAGGCCCCAGGCCACACTGGGGGTCACCTTCAGGCCGCCGGGAGTACCCATGGCGTTGGTCGCGCCGCAGCCGTAGATCGTGACGCCGTCATTCAGCTGGAAAACTTTCGGCGATGCGATCACCACCTGATTGCTTCCCTTTACGCAAGTCGCCGTCGTGGAGGGCGGTGCACCAGCCGGAGCGCGCGCGCCGAAGCAGGAAACGTCCGCCCATGGGATCGGGCCACAAAAGCGGTTGTTGCCGGTCCAGGAGTTGTCCGCATCCATCCCGTGCACTGGAGTCCACTTATTCGGCGCGCTGCAGACATAGTAGAGATTGTTCAGCACCAGCGTGTCCGCGTCGCCGTTGGCGCCCGCCGGAGAGCACGAAGGCGGAAGGGAAACCGGGCCGCGCGTTCTTGCCGCAGCGTCTTGAGCGCGGACGGCGGAGGCCGGGAGCGCAAGCGCGATCGGTATGAGAAGGAAAATTGCCAGATATTTTTTCATTGATCCTGCTCCATTGCCTCGTAGTTCAATGCTTTCGATACTTCATCCAGAAACCGCCGACTTCCGAATTTACTCTAGCCGTATAATCATTCGGGAAGGAAAAATAATGTTCACAAAATCCACCGTGCGGCTGGCGTGGCTTTTCAGCCTGATTTTTGTTTGTGGCACATTTACCCATCTCCACGGACAGCAGAATCCCAAAATGGGGGAGCTGCGATTCACCGCGGACAATCAATCGGAGCGCGACGCTGGCGTGTGGATCGATGGCAAGTATTTCGGTTACGTCAAAGAACTCAAGGGAGATCGGAAAGTTC
>Ga0209168_10000797_pt1 | contig 27715 bp, 21 predicted proteins | sample Coa_R1_FD_187156 | JGI IMG/M metagenome (GOLD analysis project Ga0209168, IMG submission 187156) | Surface soil microbial communities from Centralia Pennsylvania, which are recovering from an underground coalmine fire - Coalmine... | ecosystem: Environmental > Terrestrial > Soil > Unclassified ...
CGTGAAAGATATTTCCGAACTCACCGGATTTCCCGAAATGCTCGACGGCCGCGTGAAGACGCTTCATCCCAAGGTTCACGGAGGAATTCTGCATCGTCGCGAGAACCCCAACCACGTTGCCGCCGTGAAAGAGCAGGGCATCCAGCCGATCGACATGGTCGTAGTCAATCTGTACCCATTCGAGAAAACCGCGGCTAAGACAGATGTGAAATTCGATGAACTCATCGAGAACATCGACATCGGCGGACCATCAATGATCCGCTCCGCCGCCAAGAATTTTCACGATGTTGCGATCGTCACCTCTCCGGCCGACTACGACTCAACCGCCTCTGAACTCGAACGCAACACTGGCACCCTCTCCAAAGAAACCAAGTGGCGCCTTGCGCAGAAGGCTTTCGCCACAACTGCCGCCTACGATTCGGCCATTGCCTCCACTCTCGAGCGAATCGCTCCCGGGAAGGTCGATCTCGCCCAAGACACCTTTCCCGCCACACTCCGCTTCTCCTTTCACAAAACTATCGATCTTCGCTACGGCGAAAACCCCCACCAGAAAGCCGCCATGTACTCCGATGGCTCCGGTAAAGGCGTCGCGAATGCTCGCCAACTACAAGGCAAGGAACTTTCCTACAACAACATCGTCGACCTGCAGGCGGCCTGGGACCTCGCCCAGGAATTCCACGAGCCCGTCGTCGCAATTATCAAGCACACCAATCCCTGCGGAACTGCGACCGGAAAAACTCTGGCCGAGGCCTACAAGCGCGCGCTCGAATGTGATCCTGTGTCAGCCTTCGGAGGAGTAATCGGCGTCAATCGCCCCATCGATCTGGCGACCGCGGAAGAGATGCACAAGCTTTTCCTCGAGGTCATCGCTGCACCCGCCTTCGACGACGCTGCAAAAGACAAGTTCGCCTCGAAAAAGAATCTGCGCCTGGTCGAGGTCATGCCGGCGAATCAAAAGTGGATCTTGAAGAACGTCTCCGGGGGCATGCTCGTTCAGGATGCAGATGTTCGCCCGCTGAAAGACTCTGATCTTAGGGTCGTCACCAAGCGCCCTCCGACGCCGGAAGAAACCCGCGCTCTGCTCTTCGCGTGGAAGGTCTGCAAGCACGTGAAATCCAATGCCATCGTCTATGCCCGTGACGGACAAACGGTCGGCGTTGGCGCCGGACAAATGTCACGTGTCGACTCCGCCAAAATCGGCGCCATGAAAGCACAACTACCGCTGAAGGGTACCGTCGCCGCCTCTGACGCTTTCTTCCCGTTTCCCGATGGCGTCGAGGAAATCGCTAAAGCCGGAGCCACCGCCATCATCCAGCCCGGAGGTTCCCAGCGCGATCCCGAAGTCATCGAAGCCGCCGACCGCCTGGGCCTCGCCATGTTGTTCACCGGAGTGCGTCACTTCCGCCATTAACGAAACTGGGCTTCGGGTTTTGGGCTTCCGCCAAAGAGTCAGCGCCAATCGAGGCTGCATCTTCGGTAAGCCCACAATCTTTGCGACGGTTGTAGAAGTGTTAAATATTGCCAGTCAGCTTTACAAAATTTGACGCCGAAGCCCGGAGGCTGAAGCCCGAAGTCATTCTTTTCCACCGCCGGTCCCTGTCCTTCTGGTCTCCCGCTATTTTTCCCGTCCTTTCCTCTGCTCGGGGTAGAATATAAGCACCTTTCCCCCGTCGGCTTTGCATCCAATTGAGCTGAGGTTTCGGAAACGCGCCGCGAGCGCAGTCAGGTCCAGAATGAATCTAATTCTTCGCCTTTTTTTGATGTTCGGAGTCGTCAGCGTTGCTGCCGCTCAAACTACCCAATCTGCCGCCCCGAACTCCACTCAGCCCGACAGCTCCTCACCCTCCTCGCCTCGCAAGGTCGACAAAGCTGCCGCTTACTATCACTACACCTTGGCGCATATGTACGAAGAGATGGTGACTGCCTATGGACGTAGCGATTTGGCCACCAAGGCAACCGAGGAATACCGCCTGGCCATCGAAGCCGATCCCTCGTCCGAATTTTTGACCTCCGCCCTCGCCGAACTCTACGTAAAGACCGGACGCATTGCTGACGCCGTCAAAGAAGCGCAAGACATCATCAAGCGCGACCCCAAGAATCTGGAAGCTCACAAGCTTCTCGGCCGCATCTATCTCCGCTCTCTCGGCGACATGCCCGGAGGCAACGGTTCCGACAACATCCTGAAGCTGGCCATCGACCAGTACGAGCAGATCACTAAGCTTGACCCCGATAGCGTCGATGACCACCTGCTTCTTGGTCGCCTCTACCGCTTGAGCAACGATATGACGAAAGCGGAAGCCGAACTCAAGACGGCAGTCAAAATCGATCCAAGTTCCGAAGAAGCCGTTACCACCCTCGCCATGCTTTATACCGACGAAGGCGACACGGCCCATGCGCTCAAAGTACTGAGTTCGATTCCCGACTCGGCCCGTTCGGCCAAGCTCTTTGCCGCTCTCGGCGCTGCTTACGAGCAACGCAAAGATTACAAGAGCGCGATTGATGCCTATAAGCACGCCATCGTTCTTGATCGCGACAATCTGGACGCAATCCGCGGTCTCGCCGAGAACCTCTTGAACGACGGTCAACTCGACGCCGCGCTCGAGCAGTACAAAGTCATCGCCGACTCGAATCCTGAAGACGCGCAAACCTATGTCCGCATGGCTGAGATTTATCGCCGCGAAGGCAAGTACGATCTAGCTCTCGAGAATCTCAAGCGCGCCGATACCCTCGTCCCTGACACCATGGACGTGCCGTACAGTATGGCTGCCGTCTACCAGGCGCAAGGACGCTATGACGACGCGATCAAACTTCTGCAAGATCTGCTGAAGAAAACTGAGAAAAGCGAGGTCGGGACCAGCCAGGCCGACCGCAACAATCGCGCCATCTTTATTGAGCGACTCGGCATGATCTATCGCGAGCAGGAAAATTACACTTCCGCGGTCGATACCTTCCGCAAGATGATTCCGCTCGGCGATGAAAACACTCGCACCGGCTACCAGGAAATTATCGATACCTATCGCGAAGCCAAGGAATGGCCGCAGGCGACTGCCGTTGCCAAAGAAGCCGTTCAGAAAATGCCCGATGACCGCGATCTTCGCATGGTCCTTGACGCGCAGCTCGCCGACATGGGCCAGTTTGACCAGGCCGTCACCGACGTTCGCTCGATGCTCAAGGGCGGACCTGAAGATCACGACGTCTACATTCGCCTCGGTATCATTTACACTCGCGCCAAGCGCTGGAGTGATGCTGAACAAGCTCTCTCGAAAGCAGAACAGCTCTCGGCCAAACCCGAGGAAAAAGCTTACGTGGATTTCCTCCGCGGAGATCTATATCAGCGTCAGAAACTCTACGATCAAGCCGAAGCCGCGTTTCGCAAGGTTTTGGCCTCTACTCCGCCGAGTGATCCTCAGGCTGCCGCCACACTCAATTATCTCGGCTACATGAACGCAGATCGCGGCGTAAAGCTCGAAGAATCTCTCAATTACATTAAGCAAGCCCTGACGTTCGAGCCCAACAACGGTGCCTACCTCGACTCATTGGGTTGGGTTTATTTCAAGCTGGGCAAATACGATCTCGCCGAAGAGAACCTGAACAAGGCCGCAGTTCACATGAGTTCCGATCCCACGGTGCAGGAGCACCTCGGCGATCTCTACCAGAAGACTGGCCGCTTGAAACTCGCGGCGGCCCACTGGGACCGTGCGGTCCAGGAATGGAATAAGACCGTTCCGGCCGAACAAGACCAGGAAGCCTACGCCAAAGTCCAGCAGAAGTTGGACGCGGCCAAAGTAAAGCTGGCCAAAGAAGATTCCAACACCTCCAACAAGCAGTAGCAAAGCGAACCAAGGGATCTGTTGGGACAAGGGATCTGGAAAAGATAGGCTGCGTATCTGGGACAGATTAGGGTGCGTATCAGGGCACGGCTTCGAGCCGTGCCGCTAATGCCCAAGTAAGAGCCGGCTTTAAGCCGCTGGGCCTAGATCGGTCGTAGCAGGAACGCTCGATTGCTGCGGCGATCCCTTCCACTTTGCTATCCTTCACCCATGCTGGCCAGCTACGCGGTCGAAGTCACCCACTCCCGCGGACGCCGCTTCGCTGAACCGCAGCATCCCTATCGCAACGATTTTCAACGCGACCGCGACCGTGTCATTCACGCTCGCGCCTTCCGTCGGCTCGAAGCCAAAACACAGGTCTTTACCCGCCGCTACTCCGATCACTTTCGCAACCGCCTGACGCACACCCTTGAAGTCACCCAAATCTCCCGTACCATTGCCGGCGCACTCGACCTCAATTCTGATCTCACAGAAGCGCTCGCTTTAGTTCACGATATCGGCCATCCTCCCTTTGGCCACGCTGGAGAAAAGGCCCTCGACACCGCTATGCGTGAGCACGGACTCTTCTTCGATCACAACCTCCATGCGCTCCGCATCGTCGAGGATTTCGAGCAGCGTTACGCCGCTTTCCGCGGCCTCAACCTGACCTTTGAAGTCCGCGAAGGCATCATCAAGCACTCGCACGATTACGCCGCAAAAGATCATCCAGAGCTCGCTGAATATCTTCTCGACGAGCGTCCTCCGCTCGAAGCCCAGCTGATCGATCTCACTGACGAGATTGCCTACAACACCGCCGACCTCGACGACGGCTACGAATCGCACCTATTGTCGCTGGAAGAAATCCGTGAAGGTGTGCCCGTCTTCGAACGCTTCTATCGCGAAATCGAGCAACTGTATCCCGAGGCTCCCGAAAAGCTGAAGTTCAACGAAACTCTGAAGCGCGTGCTCAACCGTCTCGTCGACGATCTGATCAGGACGACCCGCAAGCGCGTCACCGAAGCGGGAATCCAAACGCCGGATGACGTTCGCCGCCATTCCGCTCGCCTCGCCGCGTTCAGCCCCGTGGTCAACGCCGAGCGCAAACAGAACAAAGACTTTCTCTACGAGAATCTCTACTTCAGCCCGTCACTGGCCGACGAAAAAGATGACGCCGAGCGGGTCGTCTCAGAGCTCTTCGCCTTCTGGATGGCCCACCCCGAATCTCTTCCGCACAACTACCGCGACAAAGCCAAAGAAGAATCTCTGCCACGCGTGATCTGCGACTACATCGCCGGAATGACCGACCACTTCATCTACGAGCAATACGAAAAACACTGCGGCACGAGCTAAGGATCGCTGATTTGGAATTTTGTGCGCAAGGTCAGATGTCACAAAGGAGTGTGGAAATCCTGCGTCTAGTGCGCGAGCCGATTGGCCGATGCAGGCCGGGGCAACCGAAAACGCATCAATCGCGCTGGACTCAGGATGGCTCCCGTCTTCAAGTCGCCGTGTTCGTCGAGCTTGTCCCATCCCGAATTGGCGATGTAGTAGAAGAAATCTCCGACGATCACTCCATGCGTCGGATCGCCGAGCGTGGGGGTAGCTCGCTCCACAATCCGCTCCGATGCGATCCCGGTCAGAGTCGCGTTCAGCCCAAACAGAATCACGCGCTCCGGAAAGGTTCCATTCTGTGTGGCGATCAGAGACTCGCCCGCAAAGTAAAGGCCATCGATCCCGTTCACTGCGAATCTCGCATTGTGCCCTTCTTCCAGCCAAGTCACCCGTTTGCTCTCGGGGTCCAATAGCCCGATACCGCGCGCGTAATCCGGCACAAACACATGCTTGCCATCGGGATGCATTGCCGAGGTTTGAGGGGAAACGAAATCTCCCCCGTCAATCCTTTCGAGCGTATGGTCCTTCACTTCATAAACGCCACCACCGCCGCCGTCGCTGATAATCGGAACTCCTTGGCGAGTCAGTACCATGTCGCCGAGTGCGGTTTTTCCCCCTTCGATCCGGCTCACTAAGACGCCGTTTTTAAGATCGAAACAGAGTACAGCCGAGCGTCCCCAGTCGGATTTCTGCACGCTTGTAAATCCGTTCAGCGCGACTTCGGTCGCCCACAACAGGTTGTGGGCCGCATCCACTTTCACGGCAAGCATCGGCCAGTGGCTCGGCGAAGTCGCAAAGTCGTGCGACTCTCCGCTTGTGGTGATGCGTACGATTTTGTTTTCCAGGACACTGGTGATCAGGAACGATTTTGATCTGGGGTCGTAGTCGATGTCCTCCGCTAACAACCTCGCATCCGGTATCGAAAAAGCCATCTCGGCCTGCGATACCGCTGCCTCGTTGGTGCGGAACCGTTGCAGAATGGCCTGGTACCATGGCAGGCTCTCCATCGCCGCGAAGATTTTGTTCTTACGCTGCAGCGCGCGGTCGTCGGCTTGCCCAAGATCAGCAAACCGATCGAGTGCAGCGAGCGCCTGCTCTGTTTCTCCATTTTCGGCATACGCCTCGGCTGAAGCTTCCACGGCATCGGGAGCTCCATTCAACAACTTCACCATGTTCAGAATTGCTTTGAGATAAGCCTGGTGGTCACCCGATGCATGTGCGGAATGAGCCATTTCCCGCAGGTGCGCGAACTGCTCTACAGCAGTGGTCTGCGGCTGAACAGCTAGAATATTGATAGTTGAAAAACTGAAGTGGACGACCACAACGACTAGACACAATGCCAGAAACCATCGTGACCGGTTGGGCAACTCTTCTCTCTGAGCCAACAAGATTGCACCCCGTTACAAACCGCAAAACATCACCATCGCAATCTGATTTCCTTAGACCGATCAGCTTGCGGCAGGTAAGCAGAGAATCATTCCCCCCGCCAAATGAAGCGTTGTCTTGCCGAGATCAATGCCAATCGATTGATATGCATGGGACGGTCCTCCTTGGACGCTGCTCGATCATTCCAACCCAGGGTTGATCATGCGGCGGACCATCTCATTAATCGCGACTACATTCATCATTCTGCCGGGGTTTTGGGTGACCGGCCTGAAGCAACAATTGACTTGCGCCAAGGAACACAATGTCGCGGGCGGAGGAACTGATGCGGCTAAATCGGGTAGTTGCAGGTCCAGCTCTATTTTTTGCATTGCTTCTAAGTGGAAGACCGCCGTTGCAGCATGCATTCGCTCAGGTACAGGGCAACTCAGGCGATCAGGAGCCACTCATTCGAAATGCCGGGTACAGAAATTCCTGGTGTACTGGGCTGTTAAAAGAAACTGACGATCGGGACGTGGTCGTTGTTTAGTTACTCCTGTCATTTGCTACTTGCATCCTTGCGTGCTGGAATCGGCGAGGATGGCGCTCCTGCCCACGCTAGAAGATATCAGCCGCTACACCGCCCCGATGCGGCGACTGCCCGACATCTGTTGGGTAGGTTTTGCCGTGCTGCTCGGCATCGTAGAAGGGCATCTCGCATTAGCTCGCCAACGGCGTGAGCAGGCAGTGGACTGCGAGGAGCGGGGTTGGCAGTTCTCGGCCGACTGGAGCCCAATTCGAGACGAAGATTGGCAGCAACTGAGTCAGAGTGACTTTGCAGCGCCGCCTGGCAACCGCAAGGACTTTATTTGGGGAACTCATCTCGGGACGGCGTTCGTGATGTTTCAACAGGGCGCCAGGGTGAAGCTGGACGTCGAGACTGGTGTCCCTGAAACCGTAATCGCATTCAAGAGGCCAGCCGATTTACCGACCGTGCAGTCGACTGTCGCCGGAGGAGGAAGTTCGAATTGGGAGCGATTCGTGACTGACCACTGGGTCTTCATGCGGGCGAATCCCCCACAGTGGCTCCTGCGCGGCCCCAAGGCTGAGAGCTTTGTCAAAGACGCATATTCTCAGCTACGCGGCATTTAACCTTGCTTTAACGCCGAGTTTTGCTGGCAGCCATTCCGACTCGGGTGGTCGGCTTTACATCTCCACTCATTGCACGCCGGCTCCGGAGCTTCGAGTGTTACCAGCCCATATGATCAATAATCTTTGGAGCTTTCGCTATCGGTCTGATCGTCCTTCTGACCTACAAGAGCACACTGACGATGCACAGGGATGACCAGTTGTTTCTGGATAACGCGAGTTCGCACATGCACGAGGAGCAGACGGAATTGCTGGCTAAGGTCAACGGGCTAACTATCCCGATGCGCGTGTTTAGCATCGGACTCGCGGCGATGTGGTTCTACGAGAAGCTGAAGGCGGTACAGTAACTGGAAAGCGGCGGGCTTGCGCCATCCGTCTACATCGTCGTCCAGCTGAAAACTAACTCGTAGTTGGTGAAACCTCGCTGGTTCACTCACTGCTCAGTTGTTTCGAACCTACCTGTCCCGCCACCCGTGCCACCACATCAAACAGAATCTTTGGCCCTCGCCTGACCTCCTCCACCCGAATCCGCTCGTCATTCCCGTGCTCCGTATTGCCTTCTTCTTCTGTCGCCGCATACGGATTGAAACCGTACGCCACCATCCCCAGCGGCCGGTAGCGCTGATTCTCGGTGTAGCCGCTTGTGATATGCGGCACGACCGGCGTGCCCGGAAAGTACTTGCCCGACACCTCACGAATCGCCGCGAACAGCGCGTTATCCGTTCCGGAATAATTTGCGACTCGGAACTCGGGTTCCAGCGGCTCGATTGTCACATTCGGATCATTCACCAGCTTCCGCAGCGTTTCGGCAACGCCCTTCGGATCGCCTCCCGGCAAAATTCGCACATCCAGATTTGCCCAAGCCTCTGGTGGGATCACGTTTGTCTGTTCTGATCCTCCCATCATGGTCAGCGAAATCGTGTCGCGCAGCAGAAAGTTCAGTGACTCATCGCGCTCCACTTGTTCCTCGAATTTCTTGTCTTCCACCGCTTTTCGGATGTTGCGGTAATACACCGCACGGTCCGGCGGCTCATACGGAGCCATATCGCGCAGGAATTCCTCCACCACCGGCAGTACTCGCAGCGGGGTCCGGTAGGCGATGATTCGGTCCAGCGCTCGCACCAACCGGTTCGGCGCAGAATCTGGGTTCGGTCTCGACGCGTGACCCGGTTTTCCGTGTGCTACGACGTGCAGCCAATAGGATGTCTTTTCTCCCACGTCAACGCCCACATACTTCACCTTGCCATTCTCCAGCAGGTTTTCTCCGCCCTCGTTGATCAGAAACTCCGCATTGCCCAGCAGTTCGCGCTGATTCTTGATGAACCAATCGGTTCCAGTGCCATTGGCCTCTTCATCGGCGACCGCCAGAAAAATCACGTCGCGATTGAGTGTAACTTTCTCGCGCTTCAACATCACCATCACGATGAGTTGCGCCAGCCCTTCATCCTTCATGTCCTGCGCGCCGCGCCCCCAGATGTATCCGTCACGCATTTCGCCGCTGAACGGAGGTACCTTCCAATGGGCGGCATCGCTCGTCACCACATCCATATGGTTGAGCAGAATGATGGGTCTTGGGTGTTCCACATCTGCTGAAGAAGTGGGCAGTGTGGATTTGCCGGACCACGCCGGAAGTCGCGCCCACAAATCTCCGCGGCCCGGTGCAATCCCAAACGTGCGGTTCTCAATTCCTTCCTCGTCGAGAATCTTTTTGTAGAACGAAACTGCTTTCATTTCGTTTCCCGGTGGATTCGTCGTGTCCACTCGTAGATACTCCTGCATCCACGTCACGGCCAGATCGGAGTACTGCTGCATCCGATTCTCTGGAATCCGCGACGACGGCATTACAGATTCTTCTCCGCGGGCGAAACCGCAAATCAGCAGCAAAAACACCACAGTGATCCCCATCACTCCCGACTTCTCCGGCATGATCCTCTGAATTTCGCCCAAGAATCCCTCCGAAACGGTGTCTTACACGACATTGTGTCCGAGCCAGGCGCTTACCGCAGGCGCAGCCTTTTGCACGCACTTTTTATATCAGCTTTCCCAAAATTACCCTGCATCGGCTGGCGGCCCTACCATTCCCCTGTTCGAACAACTACAATATCTATTCATATCAACAATTTAGCTTATCAACCTAAAACGCCGATTTGGCATCCGAACTGTAATACCAGAGTGCGGTGCCGCGGCATTCTGGTCGCCCGGAAGTTACCAGGCCAAGCGTCGCGTCAGCGCAGGCCGGCTCAGCGAATCCGCTGGCTTTCTTTACCGATTTAGGGACGCAATCAAATTTCAAGCACGCTCAGGCGTGCCGGGGTATCAGAGCAGAACAGCTCGCCCCAAACTTGGAGGAAGTGATTATGAATCACCGTCTCATCATCGCCCTGCCTTTGGCTGCCGTGCTTGCATTACCGGCCCTTGCGCAGACCACCTCGTCATCCCAGGATCAGAGCCAGCCCGCTGCCACGCAGCAGGCCCAGTCGTCTTCGACTGACTCGAGCACCGGCAACGCTACCGGCAAGGCGCCTTTGGCCGCTCCTTCCCGCGAAGGCTTCTGGGGACGCGTCAATCCTTTCGCCCGCAAAAAGTATGTACAGCGCCAGACCGAGCCGATCCGCGACCGCGTCAACGAACTCGATGAGCTGACCTCGGCTAACAGCAAGCAGATCAAAGACGTCGATTCACGCGCCACCGCCGGCATCAAGCTCGCCTCCGACAAGGCCAACGAAGCCGATCAGCACGCCATCGACGCCGGCAACAAAGCCACCGCGGCGCAGCAGTCCGCGCAACAAGTCACCAGCCGCGTGCAGAACGTGGAAACCGTGGTCAGCAATATCGACCAGTACAAGGCCTCCAATCAGACCGAAATCCGGTTCCGCAGCGGTCAGACTGTCCTGAGCAAGGATGCCAAAGATGCTCTCGACCAGATGGCCACCAGCGTGAAGGGTCAGCGCGGATACATCTTCGAAGTGCAGGGATTCTCCTCTGGCAAAGGCCAGACCGCAATCACGACTTCGCAGAAGATGGCTGAGTCCGTTGTCCGTTATCTCGTACTTACACACGACATCCCGGTCTATCGCATCTACCTCGTCGGCATGGGTAACGCCCCGGTCGCCTCGGACGATGCTTCCAAGACCAAGCGCATCAATGGAGGCCGTGTCGAAATCAGCCTGCTGAAGAACGATCTGGAGCAGCTCTCATCCAACGGCTCTGCTCCGGCCATGAGCACCGATCAGGCACAGCAGCCTAAGTAGTTTCGGGACAAAAGGGCGCCTCGCCCAAAAGTCCCTCCCCCAGAAAAGCTCTCGCGCAAGCGAGAGCTTTTTGTTTGCAGTGGACGCACGGAGAGTAGCAGCGACCTGAATCCGAAAGAGCCCGGATTCCACGAAATCGGTTGGATTCGAGAGCGGGTCCCTCTAAGGCCGGTAGAGCTCCGCGCTCGAGAATACGACCACGCTCGATGGATCGTAGCCTCCGGAGTCGAGCACTTCCCCAGTCAATAGAAGCGTCGACCGATGATTCGTTCGCGCCACGATCAGATTTCCGACGCGCACCCACTGTCCGGCATTTGGCTCGTAGACTTCAGCGGACGGCGTTACGAAGCAAAAACCAAATTCCGGATCGCAGTAGTTCGTGCCGCCAGTCACCAGTATCTGGCCAGTTGTCAATCGTGTCGCCGTGTGGCCAAACCGTCGGTTGTGCATGTGAGCCGTCACTGTCCACGTACCGGAGTTGGGATCATACAGTTCGGCGGCAGCGAGAGAGTTGGTGTCTGAGAAGGATTCCCCGCCAGCCGCCAGCACTTTTCCGTTTGCAAGCAGAGTCGCCGTGAAGGTATCGCGGGCCTTCGCCATGCTTCCCGTGGGTTTCCATGTGCGTGTGGCAGGATCGTATAACTCAGCAGTTGCCAGTGACCCGGAGCCGTTCGCTCCGCCCGCCACTAGTACCGTTCCATCGCCTAATCCGGTGGCTGTGTGATTGATCCGCGCCGAACTCATCGACCCGGTGAGAGTCCAGGTTTTTGTGTTCGGATTGTAGATTTCCGCGCTGGTACATGCCTGCCCTGTGCAACCGCCAGCGACCAGCACTGTTCCATTGGCGAGCAGAACCGCGGTATGTGCACTCCTGGCGATGTTTAACGAACCGGTGGACGTCCATTCGCCGGTGGTCGGGTTAAAGAGTTCAGCGGTATTGGTTCCGCCTCCGGCAACTAGCACCAAGCCACTGCGCAAGAGCGTTGCTGTGTGCCCAGCTCTCGGGTTAGCCATTTGCCCGGTACTCGTCCATACGCCTGTGGCTGGATCGTAAATCTCGCTACTCGCCAGCGCGGCCGAACTTAGATTCTGTCCGCCAGCTACCAGAACTCTCCCATCGATAAGCCTGGTGGAGGAGTGAAACTGCCGAGCCTCTTGCATGCTGCCAGCCGGCATCCAATGGAAAGGGGCGTTTATGAAACCGAAACCATCCAGAGAAGCTACCTGCGGCGAATTCGGGGCGTTGTCTTTGATAGAGAGGTTCGCGCTGCGGTCACCAAAGGCGGTGGGCGCGAAGCTTACCAGAATCGTGCAACTCGTACCGGGTAGGACCGGAAAGCTCAGGCACGAACCGGAAGTCTGATAATCACCCGGTTGCGCGCCACCAAGAACAACGCCGGTCACATTCAGCGTCTGCGAGCCCCGGTTCACCACATTGATCGGTTGTGCCGGGCTGGCCAATCCTACTTGTTCCAGACCAAAGTTCAACGTAGTCGGCGCAAAGTACACAAGTGGACTGGAGCCAGGACTGTACAGTTCCGCGTCGGCACAGGGATTCCCACCACAGCCACCAGCGGCGAGTACCGCTCCGCTGGGAAGTGCTGTCGCTGCGATTCCCGAACGCGCTGTGCTCATCGACCCCGTCGAAGTCCAGAGGCCGCTCGCCGGGTCATACAGTTCAGCGCTCCCGTCCGTGCCGGCCGCCAGGACCTGTCCGTCGATCAGCAGCGTCGACATATTGCCGAACCGCGCCGCATTCATGTTTCCAGTTGCCGTCCAAAGACCGGTGCTCGGGTCGTATAGCTCGGCGCTCGACAATACGTATCCCCCTCCGTTCAGTCCTCCTGCCACCAGAACCGCTCCACTCAAGAGCGCGGTTGCCACGGCGTCCGTGCGGCTGTTTACCATCGGGCTGGTCGCCGTCCACGTTCCGGAACTCGGGTCATAGACTTCCGCACCTAAAGCTATAAAGCCGCTGCAGGGTATGCCTGTCGAAGCGCAGCCGCCAGTTACGAGAACCCGTCCCCCAGGAAGCAGCGTAGCGGTGTGCCCAATGCGCGACGTCGTCATATCCCCGGTGGGTGTCCACACCCCCGTCTGAGGATCATAGATTTCTGCGCTGGAGAGCGTATTACAGACCTGGCTGTTACAAATGCCGATGCCACCCGCGACTAGCACTTTCCCGCTTTTTAACACGACCGCGACGTGGCCGTTGCGGATCGTGTTCATCGCACCGGTGGCGGTCCAGATTCCGGTGGTTGGATCGTAGAGCTCCGCCGAGTTCGTTCCAGTACAGAGAAACCCGGTATTGCACCCGCCCGCTGCGAGCACCCGCCCGTCATCCAGGAGCGACGCCGTGTACCCGCTTCGCGCCGTTGTCATGCTGCCGGTGATCGACCACGTTCCGGCGCTCGGATCGTAGACTTCAGCGCTGGAAAGCGCGCTATTACAGAAAAATGTGCTACATCCCCCCGCCGCCAGAACCTTGCCCGTTTGCAGCAGGACTTGTTTTTGAGACACTCGTGGAGTGTTCATCCCTCCTGTCAACGACCAGGTGTTCGGCCCAGCCGCTAGGGCTGCTGGCGCAGCTACAACGGACGTAAGCGCCAGAAAGGCAAGATGCGCGTAACGGGGAATACATCGAGAAACTACTTTGCGCGAAGCTACCAGGGAAAGGGGCCGAGGGTGCGAAGGCACGCGTTCCATTTTGGCCTCCTGGACGCCGGATCAGTATACGTCAGGTTCTGTGGATCCGCCTTGGACGTCGACTTCGCTTCTGAAATACGCTTCCACTTTGTCTCTTCGAGCGTCCATAACCTCAGCCATGTCTAATTTCAAATTCGCCCTGCGCCAATTCGCCAAGTCTCCCGGCTTCGCTGCGACTGTGGTCCTCACCATTTCTCTGGGCATTGGTGCGAATACTGCAATCTTCACCCTCGTCCACGGAATTCTCCTAAAGTCGCTGCCGGTGAGCAATCCCGCCACTCTCTACCGCATCGGCGACCTCGACGACTGCTGCGTCAATGGCGGCTTCATCAATGACAATGGCGACTTCGATCTTTTCTCCTACGATCTCTACCGCCATCTGCAGGACACCACTCCCGAGTTCGAACAGCTCGCCGCCTTCCAGTCTGGGCAGAACATGATGAATGTGCGCGTCGGCAACAACGCGGCCAAAGCCGAGCGGACCGAATACGTCTCCGGCAATTACTTCTCAACATTCGGCGTCGGCGCCTATACCGGGCGCATGTTCCAGTCCTCCGATGACGTCCCGAGGGCTGCGCCCGTCGCTGTGATCAGCTACGCAGCCTGGCAATCGGCGCATGCCGCTGACCCCAACGTGGTCGGCTCAACCTTCTTCATCCAAAGCCATCCGGTCACCATCATCGGCATCGCTCCCCCTGGATTCTTCGGCGACCGCATCAACACTAATCCACCCGCGTTTTGGATTCCCCTCAACGCCGAACCCGTGCTCGAGGGCGAAACCACGAACCTGAAGGTGGCAGATTCGAACTGGCTCTATGCTCTTGGGCGCGTGAAGCCTGGCGTTGCTCCGAAGGCGCTCGAAGCGAAAATTTCTGCCAGTCTGCGCCAGTGGCTCGCAACCATACCTGCGTACACCCTCAATGGCAACGACAAGGAGATCTCCAAGCAGCACGTCGTGCTCACTCCCGGCGGCGGAGGCATTCAGAACCTCCAGCAGGAGACCGGGGATGGTCTCCACCTGCTCACCTGGATCTCCGCTCTTGTCCTGCTTGTCGCCTGCGCCAACATTGCAAATCTCCTGCTGGCCCGCGGCACCGCGCGCCGCGCCGAGACTTCCATTCGCACCGCGCTCGGCGCCGACCGCTCCTCTCTGATTGGCCAGGCGCTCATCGAAAGTGTTCTGCTTTCGGTCGCCGGAGGCATCCTCGGAATCGGCATCGCCTACGTCGGCGCACGCATGATCCTCAGTCTTGCTTTCCCAGAAGCAACACTGATGCCGGTCCAGGCCACTCCATCGCCGGTCGTTCTTGGCTTCGCTTTCCTGCTCTCCCTTGCCACGGGAATTGCCTTCGGCATCGTGCCCGCCTGGATCTCTTCACATGCCGATCCTGCCGAAGCCTTGCGCGGAATGAATCGTTCCACCGGCGACCGATCTCTCCTTCCGCAGAAAACTCTCATCGTCCTTCAGGCCGCTCTTTCTCTGGTCCTGCTCGTTGGCGCTGGTCTCATGACGCAAACTCTGCGCAATCTGGAACATCAGAACTTCGGTATCACCACTGCAAACCGTTACGTGATTCATATCGACCCAATGGGCGCCGGATACAACCTGCAAACGATTGGCGCCCTCAATCAGCGCATCGAGGACGAATTTAAAGCTCTGCCCGGCGTCAAGAGTGTCGGCCTTGCGCTCTACAGCACGCTCGAAGGCAACAACTGGGGTGAAAGCGTGTTTGTGGAAGGCCGTCCTGCTCCCGGACCAGAAGACCACAACGGTTCATCCTGGGACCGGGTCAGCCCGCAATTCTTTCGGACCATCGGACAGCCCGTCATTCGCGGACGCGGCTTCACCGATCAAGATACGGCAACTTCGCAAATGGTCGCCGTCGTGAATCAGGCATTCGTCAAGAAATTCTTTCCCAAAGAGGATCCGATCGGACGTCACTTCGGGGTCTTCGACCAGAAGTACGCAAGCAACTTCGAAATCGTTGGCGTCGTCGCTGATGCCAAGTACACCAGCCCGCGCGATGAAGTTCGCACCATGTATTTTCGCCCGATGACCCAGTTCAACCGCAACGTAACCGGAGCGAATTTCTTCATGGCTGAGAGCCGCTCGGTTTATCCCAACTCGATCACCGTGCAGTACATCGGCGACACTGCGTCGCTCGAATCCATGGCCCGCCGAACTCTCTCCAACATCAATCCTGACCTCACCATGATCAGTTTCAAGTCGCTCGACTATCAGGTCGCCGACAACTTCAACGGCGAACGCCTGATCTCCCGCCTCACCGGACTCTTCGGCCTGGTTGCGCTCGCCATCGCTTCGGTCGGCCTATACGGCATCACCTCGTACTCGGTCGCCCGCCGCACCAACGAAATCGGAGTTCGTATGGCCCTCGGCGCCAACCGGAGCAACGTTGTCTCGCTAGTCATGAGCCGTGCGCTCCTCCTAGTCGGCATCGGTCTCGCAATCGGCATCCCGATAGCCCTCATCGGCGGACGCCTCATGCGCAGCCAGCTCTACGACGTCAAAGCCTACGACCCACTCACGCTGCTGGGCGCGACCTTGGTGCTCTCAGTCTCAGCCGCCCTCGCCGGATTCATCCCAGCCCGACGAGCAGCCAGCATCGAACCCATGAAAGCCCTCCGCATCGAGTAAGCAGAAACTCTAAGGTTGATGGGTGCCCCATTTCTCGCGCGATTTGTGCGCGAGAAATGGGGATTTTGACTCTCCCTGTGCTCCTCTGACAGGCGTTGACCCGGATTACAACTCCGAAATTTATCTCGCCCGCGCTCTCGGAGCCGCCCGCAGCGGTCGAAACGATGAAGCCCGCAAAGACATTGACGAAGTTAAGAAAATCTCTCAGTTCGCTCGCGACAATAAGCGCACCGGCGAGGCCGATTTTCTCGACCGCCAAATCAACGAACCGCAAGCCTGGATCGCTCATTCCGAGGGCAAAGATGACGACGCGATCAAGATGCTGCGTGCGATCGCCGAAAAAGAAAAGGACGGCTTCAGCGAAACCGGATTCCTTCCCGCCCAGGAACTACTAGGCGATCTGCTGTTCGAAGCAAAGCGCCCACAAGAAGCGCTGGCCGAGTACCAGCCCGACCTGAAGCTCAACCCAAACCGTTTCGACTCACTCTACGGAGCAGCCCAGGCAGCAGAACAAGCAGGCCAGCAAAAAGAAGCCAGCGATTACTACGCTCAACTCCTGAACTCCTGCGAAGGCGGAAGTTCAACAAGAGCCGAACTCACCCGAGCGAAGGAACTATTGGCAAGGAAATAGTTGCTCTTCTATCAATGATTGTCATCCTGAGCGAAGTGTTCGTCCGCGAACAGCGGACGAGCACGCAGTCGAAGGACCCCTATAAGCTAAACCGCAGCTGCGGCGTAGAAAGGCGCACTTACCCCAACATCTTCATCTTGATAATCAGCACGACCACGATAGCCACACTGCCCAGCAACGCATTCCACTCCCGATGCTTCAAATAAAGCTCCATCGAAAATCCGCCGCCGACCTCTGAAGACGCAGGCGTAAGCCGCGGAAGCATGCGCGGCACACGTTTCGCATACTCCTCGAACTCTGGGAATCTCTCACGCAGATATGCCTCCTCGCCTCGAATCACCGGCAAGTAAATAGCAAAGAACATCACGACGAGCACGACACCGATCCACCAATTTCTCGCCGCAATCGCAAATCCAATCCCAATCAACAGAGATCCGAGATAGAGAGGGTTGCGCGTGTAGGCATACGGACCAGAAGTCGCCAGCGCCTCATTCTTCCGAACATGGCCTGAGGCGAGCGCGCGAATCAGCAATCCCGGCACGATCAGCACCGCTCCGATCGCCAGCGATTGCAAGGTTGGCCGCGCCAGCCAGAAGTACAGCACCGCAAATGCAAAGCCCAGCGGCACGCGGATGCGCCGCGCTACACGCGACCACTCAGCCATGCGCCGCCTCGCTCTGTGTCAAGCCCGCCGCCCCGCTCGCTGAGCCTGTATTGGTAAGTAGACTGCGGCTAGCCTCCACTACACTTTCCACTGTTATTTCCAGCAGCGCGTCGTCGGGTCGAGTAATTCGCGCGTGCGTAGTCGGACTCGCAGGATTTCTGAGCACGACGCTCTTCGTTCCATACGGACCGTTGCGCGCGGGATCCGTCGGTCCAAAGATGGCTACAACGGGAACCCGCAATGCCGCTGCCAGATGCAGCGGCCCGGTATCGCCGCCGATGAACAACCTAGCCCGTCGCGCCAGCGCGATGAGTTCGCTGATCGTGCAAGGGAACGACTGAGCCGCCCCTCCACTCGCGCGTTCAACTTCTCTCGCCAGCTGCTCTTCGCCCGGACCGTAATTTACGACCGGCTGCAAGCCGCAACCTGCGAGCATCTGAGCGACTTGCCCGTAACGCTCGGCGGGCCAGCATTTCGCTCCCCATCCTGCACCGGGATTCACGATGACAAAATCTCGTACTCCCGATTCACGCAAGCGTTGCTCAATTCGCGCTTCGGCAGCACTATCATGAGGCAACTGGATATCAGGTACAGCCAGCAACTTTCCAATGATCGACTCGACGATTGACACGTTCTGTTCCACCACGTGCGTCCCGCGAGTAATCAGGCGCCGCGTGTACCACAAGCTGGCCGGAGCCTCGCGCGGTTGCGCCGCTCCATCAACAACGGGAGCACCAGACCAGCGTGCCAACACCGCAGATCGGATTGCACCTTGCAGATCGACCGCTACGTCGTAGTGCGCTGAGCGAACGTCGTTCCACACCCGTGCAATCTTTTCCGCGGTTTGCAGGGTGAAAAGGGACTTGCGCCAGCCTTTCAAGTCCACGGTGTGCACCCAGTCGGCTAGCGGGCGCTGCGCGGAACGCGGTCCACGGCGCGGTGTGCCGGGCGCGCAGAGAAACTCTGCCCAGCGCTCTTCAATCAGCCAGCCAATCATTGCTTCCGGAAAAGCATCGCGCAAAGCTTGCGCTGCCGGCAGGGTGTGAATCACATCCCCCATCGCGCTCAGCCGCACGACGAGCAGGCGCTCAATTTCAGAGGAACCGTCAGCGGTCACGATCAAGATTTCCTCGGCGTCAGTCGCGATCGAAGAATCTCAGTTGTGGAATGATCTTTGGGATCGCCGACAATGGCGACTCGACCACCGTATTCGGCAACCGTGCCGCGCTCGGGGACCGAGTCGGCCGTGTAGTCCGTCCCCTTGGCCTGGATGTCAGGCCGAACCTCGCGAATGATGGCGCGCACGTCGAGTTCAGGAAAGATCACGACCGCGTCGACATCCGCCAATGCAGCCACGATCTCAGCACGTTCGTCTTCGGGCATGATTGGCCGGCCTTCGCCCTTCAGCGTGCGAACGGACTGATCAGAGTTGATCGCCACGACCAGCTTTCCACCCAGCCCTTTCGCCCCGTGCAGATAGCGTACGTGCCCGACGTGCAGCAAGTCGAAGTTGCCGTTGGCAAGGACGATGCGATCGCCTGAGCGCCGCCACTCTTCCACGCGCTGGCGCAGCTCAGTCCGGTTCAGAATTTTCGTTTGTGCGCTCAATGAGGTCGTGTGGCCGGTGGCGACTGATCGATTGCCTTCAGCAACTCTTCGCGAGAGACGGTCGCTGTCCCCCGCTTCATGACGACGATTCCGCCGGCATAGTTAGCGACCTGCGCGGCCTCTTCCGTCGTCGCACCGGCAGCCAAAGCCGCGGTGAAGGCCGCAATCACGGTGTCTCCCGCCCCCGTCACATCGGTGACTTGATCCGATCCGAAGATCGGAATGTCCACTGGCTTGTGCTTGTGATTGAACGCGGCCATGCCGTCGCGTCCGCGCGTGATGACTAGCGACTGTAATTTCATGCGCGACATCAATTGTTCACCCGCCGCCAGCACTTTGTTCCAGTCATGCCCGATTGGAGCGCCCAGCGCCTCTTCTACCTCCGGCTCGTTCGGGGTCGCTGCCGTGACGCCTGCGTATTGCAGCATGCGATAGCGCGAGTCCAGGACGATCGGCACCGATCCAAGCTTGCCCTTCTCGCGCAGCGCGCTCACGATCGCGGGGGTCGCTGCGCCATAGCCATAATCAGAGACGAGCAAAGCGTCTGACGCGTGCGCGTAATTTCGCGCCGCGAGATATAGCTCGCGGGTCAGGTGAGCATTCGGCGCCTGCTGCGGCTCGCGATCTATTCGGACGACCTGCTGGCGCGAGGTGTGTGTCATGCCCGCGAGAATGCGCGTCTTGGTGACTGTTGTATAGCTCTTGTCTTTCAATATTCCGCTGACGGCGACGCGCTTGTGGCGGAAATACTTCACCAGCAGGCGTCCCGCCTCGTCATCGCCCACGAGCCCGACAGGCAACACATTGACGCCGAGGTCGGCGAGATTGTTGGCGGCATTGGCTCCGCCACCAGGCAAGATCGTGCGCTCGCGATGCTTCAGGATCAGCACCGGCGCCTCGCGCGATACGCGGGAAATTTCCCCAAAGACGAACTCGTCGGCGACGAGATCTCCTAGCACCGTGACGGTGATCGTCGGAAACCCTTCGATGATCTTCTTAAGCCGTTCGCCTTCTTTCGGATGCTTGGTCATGTAGTCAGCCCTGCGGCCACACGCAGGTTACGACACAGATTCTCTCATGCACCGTGCTTTCGTTCCGCAATCTTGCGCAGAATAGTATCTACGGCGCTGGTGGCATCGACCAGTTCCATGCCCACCGGAACCACGGAAAGCGGTTCCAGCGACGAAAGATACGGACCCAAGTTCACCGCGTCCTTTTCCGTGGTAATGAACCCTCCGGCGTCGCTGCGCTGCTTCAATTCGAGTAATTCACGGATGTCTTTTTCGATATAGGCGTGGTGGTCGCGATAGAACGCTTGCGCCACAGGCTCGATATTCGCGGCCCGCAGTTGCAGCAAGAAATTTTGCGGACGCGCAATCGCACAAAACACAACCGGTCGTGAAGGCACCGCGCTTGGAAGGATGCCGCGCTTCACCCGCCATACAAGCTTATCTTTCAGCGGAAATGACTCTGGCGACGCACCGCTCGCCAGCACAACCGCATCAGCTCGGCGCAAGGAACCCAGAGGCTCACGCAGCTTCCCGGCTGGGAGCAGTTGATCGCTAGCGTCCTGCGGAGTGACCAGGACGATGTCAAAGTCTCGCGCCAGAGCCCGGTGCTGAAAGCCGTCATCGAGCAGATGAAGTTGAGGTCCGAATTTCGACTCGGCGAAACGTCCCGCCTCGTAGCGGTCTTCGCCCAGGACAACCGGAATTTGGAGCTTGCGGGCGATCAGCAGCGGTTCATCGCCAAACTGTTGTGGCAGGCCTGAGGGATCGACGAGCAGCACGCCTCGGCTTTTGCGTCCGTAGCCGCGCGAGAGAACATCGAATTTCACGCCACGCCCCTTGAGCAACCCGCCGAGCAGCATGACGAAGGGAGTCTTGCCCGATCCGCCCGCCGATAGGTTTCCTATGCTCACAACCGGACCTTCCAGATACCGAGACGGCAGATGTCCGCGGTCGTAGAGCGCATTGCGCGCTCGAACCACGGAGCCGTAGATGATGGAGAGCGGGTTCAATGGTTATGCGCAGCTTGCACGGACTTGGGATCGGCACTCTGCAGCAACAGTAATTTCAACGCTTCGAGCGTGCGTGCGGTCGCGCCCATCTGCGAAAGAATCGTCTCTTTCGCACGCCGGCCCAGCGCCATGCGCTCAGCATCGTTATCCACGAGATGCATGAGGGTAAGCGGTAGCTCCGAAACTCCGACGATACGCACGGCGTCTCGGCTCTGAAAAAGCCATACGATGTCGCGGAAGTTCTCGGTGTGATTTCCAGTTACGATCGCCACGCCGTGCTGCGCCGGCTCGATGATATTGTGTCCGCCCCGCGGCACCAGGCTCCCGCCAACGAATGCGACGTCCGCCAGAGCATAGAGCGCAGCCAGTTCTCCGATGGTATCTACCAGCAGCACTCCGCCGGCCAGCGATTCGCCGGCCCAGAGCGAGCGCCGATAAAATGGGATACTCATCTGCTCGATGAGCTTGGCGACGGTATCGAACCGCTCAGGATGGCGTGGTGCCAGAATCATAGTGGCATGCGGATGTCCCACGCGCAGATTCTCGAAGGCTTTGAGCAGCGGCGCTTCCTCGTCTTCGACCGTGCTGCCGCAAACCAGGATCGGTCCCGCCCCTTCGCTGGATAGCGATCGGCGCAAACTATCAACGATCGACGCGGTTACGGGCAATGTTACATCGAACTTCAGGTTTCCAGTCACTTGCACGCGTGCGGGATCGGCCCCAATCGTTTCGAGTCGTCTGCAGTCTTCCTCTGTCTGTGCGAGAAACAGATCTACTTGCGCCAGCATCCGCCGCCAGGCCCAACGGAAGCGGCAGTAGCGCGGCCAGGATCGATCGGAAATACGGGCATTCACGACGGCGATCCGCACCCCGCTGGCATGCGCCAGGCGCAGGAAGTTCGGCCAGAACTCCGTCTCCGCGAGAATGACGATCTCGGGTTTTAACCCCTGAAGATATGGCCGGATCGCCGACGCGAAATCCATGGGGAAATAAAAGACGTTCTCTTCCCCGAAACGCTTGCGCGCCTGATCCTGACCGGTATCGGTGGTGGTCGAGATCAGAATCCGATGCTGCGGAAAGGCTTTGCGCAACTGGCTGACGAGGCCGCTGATGGCCAATACTTCTCCGAGGGAAACCGCGTGAATCCAAATAACGCGATCGCCATCGAAAGAGCCAAGCCGCGCCGGGACCTTCCCCATTCGCTCCGCAAAACCGCGGCGGTATTTCCCGCGGCGCAGGATCTGGTAAAGCCAATATGGCGTGGTCACCAGCATTGCCAGCGCCAGCACGAAGCTGTAGAAAAGATAGCTCAAGTGGACTCATTCTAAACTGCGCCCGGGCGGCGGAATCAGTGGCCTTCTATAATTACGAAATGCCGTACAACTCTCCGCGGTTAAGTTTCCGATATTTCGTAGCAGTGTTAGCGCTTGCATTGCCGGCGGCGTTGATTGCCAGCAAAACTTTCGTGAAGCCAGTGGCTAAAGCTGCCACCAACTATCCGGCGCATGACTTCCATCGTGACGAAAAGGTCGCCATCGCCGCCGATCCGTATGACAATGCGGAAAAGGCAAAGATCTTTACGATCAACTTCGCCCAGCACGGATTTCTGCCGATCTTTTTCATCGTGACGAACGATGGCGATCAACCCGTCTCCATCGCCAATATACACATCACTCTGACGACAGCGCATGATTCGAAACTCACCCCGATCGAAACTGACGATCTATATCGCAGGCTCTCGAATCCGCAGGCCAAAACGGACACTAACAATCCTTTGCCGTTTCCACATAAAGTAAAAGGCGGTGTGACCGAAAAAGAGAAGGACGAAATCGAGACCTCCCAGTTTGCGGCGCGCGCTGTGGAACCCCACACCACGCAGTCGGGATTTTTATTCTTCGATATTGCAGATCTCAATTCGCCGCTCCGGGGCGCGAACATCGACATCACTGGAGTGACCGACGCCAAGGGCAACGAGTTGATGTTTTTCGAGATCCCGATGGATAAGTACTTCCACGCACCCAAGAACCCCTAAACGACGAAGGGCGCCAAGGAACACGCAGAACTCCTTCCCGCACCTCCGCGTACTTCATGATGGATGGCTTTGGATGCCTCTATAATCTTTCTGCTATGGCCACGACTGCGGAGACCTCGATCGCCGCCCATCCGAAATTTGAGCCCGTAATCGGGCTGGAAGTACACGTTCAGCTACTGACGGCGACCAAGATTTTCTGTTCGTGCTCGACTCGCTTCGGAGCGCCTCCAAATACCAACGTCTGCCCGGTGTGTCTCGGGATGCCCGGAGCCCTGCCAGTGCTGAACAAGAAGGTTGTTGAGTTTGCCATGCTGGCCGCCATGGCGCTGAATTGCCGCATCAACGAGATCTCGATCTTTGCGCGCAAGAATTATTTCTACCCCGACTTGCCCAAGGGGTACCAGATCTCGCAATACGACAAACCGCTGGCCGAGTTCGGCTACATCGAAGTGCCTGCGGAAGGTGGCAAAAACTCGACTGGCAAGAAAAAGATCGGCATCACCCGTGTGCACCTCGAAGAAGATGCGGGCAAGAGCCTGCACGAAGGCTTTCCGGATTCGGACGAAAAAACCGCCATCGACCTGAACCGCACCGGAGTGCCTCTGATCGAGATCGTCAGCGAGCCGGACATTGCAACGCCCGACGAGGCTTATGAATATCTGACTCGCTTGAAAGAGATCATCCTGTACACCGGCGTGAGCGATTGCAACATGGAAGAAGGCTCGTTGCGCTGCGATGCCAACGTCAGCGTACGGCCGCGCGGACAGAAAGAATTTGGCACCAAGACGGAAATCAAGAACGTGAATTCCTTCCGCTTCATCCGCGAGGCGCTCGAATACGAGATAGGACGCCAGATCGACGTCATCGAGTCCGGCGGAAAGATCACGCAAGAGACGCGGCTCTACAACGCGAACGAAGGTAAGACCTATGGCATGCGCTCGAAAGAGCAGGCGCATGATTACCGGTATTTCCCTGACCCGGACTTGCTGCCGCTCGTCGTCGATGAAAAGTGGAAGACTGAGATCGTGCGCGCATTGCCCGAATTGCCCGAGGCCCGCCGCGCCCGCATGGTAAAGGATTACGGCATCACCGAATACGATGCTCAGGTGCTCACGTTTTCAAAATCGCTGGCCGATCAGTTTGAACAGGCAGCCAAGGCTGCGCAGAATCCAAAGCGCGTCGCTAATCTTGTACAGGGCGAGTTGATGGGCCGCCTCAAGGCCAAGGGCATCGCAATCGAACACTCGCCGATCTCGATGTCAGGCGTTGCGGCGTCGGCCGATCTGGTTGAGGCTGGGGCTATTTCCGGCAAGATGCTCAAAGACCTCTACGAACTGTGCTTCGAGCGTGGCAAGGACTTTCCCGTCGTCTATGAGGAAGAAGGCCGACCGCAACAGTCGACCGACACATCAGCTCTCGAGAAGATCATTGACGAGGTTCTGGCCGCCAATCCCAAGCAGCTTGAGCAATACCGCGCCGGCAAAAAGACCATGCTCGGCTTCTTCGTCGGTCAAGTGATGAAAGCCTCCAAAGGTCAAGCCAGCCCCCAGATAGTAAACGAGTTACTGGCCAAGAAGCTGGGATAGGTACTACTCCCCGCCTGTGACTTCAGTCATCTGATCTTTTCCTCAGCCTCCCGATAGCATGAAACTGGGCCTGACTGCTCCGGGCCGGTCTTCTGGAATTCGTTATTGGGATCCCTTATGAAGAAGTTCAAGCTGGACCGGATTATCAGCATCGTCACGCTGCTGGCATCGCTGATCGCCATCGTGCTGGTCTTGAAGAAACCTGCAGCCGTATCCCATTCACAAGCTCCGGCAGCCATTGCCGAGCACGCCCAATCGTTTGATCAGAAGATGGCCGAGTTCGAGCAAGCTACCAGCACACCGTCCGCAACTTCCGACTCAGACTCAGCCAGTCCCAAGGCTGAAGTTCGCATCAATTCCGACGAGGTCAGCGCCGTGCTGGCACAGTCTCTTGGCACCGCCGGAGCTACTCTGACGCCAACCTCAGACGTGGGCACCGTCGCACCCGCGATCAAAGATCAGCAGGTCAGTTTTGAGGGAGACCTCGTCCACGGACAGTTCCTCACGCAGATTGCCGGTAAGAATGTCTGGATCACGATTTCCGGTCACCTTGGCGAACGGGATGGTTACGCCACGTTTGATCCCACGGAGTTCAAAGTTGGAGATCTCAATGTTCCCGTCTCGCTGGTGAATCCGGCATTGCAGAAAAAACTCGCTGAACAACGGGACCGGCTGAAGCTACCGGACAATGTCGGCAACTTGAAGATCGAAAATAGCCAATTGGTGATGCAGCAGAAATAGCAACAGCTCGCTCTTTCCGGAAAGCAGGCGATGGGAAATCACTCATGAAGACGAATCTCGACCGCATCATAAGCATTGCGACTCTCCTGGTGGCCATGGTCGCCATCATCCTGGTTTTGAAGAGGCCTGCTCCTGCTCCAGTGGTGGTGATGCCACAGGCGCCGGCAGCTGTTTCCGCGCCCCCGCAATCGAGCAGTCAGCCGGTGGCATCCCCTGACCAAACAAGCCAGTCCTACACGAGTGGCTCAATCTACAGGACTACTGCTCCTGCGGCCGCTGGCTCTGCGTCTCAGACAGCGCCGCCGGTCGCGTCAAACGCCAAGGCCGATCCTCGCATCAACTCGGACGAAATCAGCTCTGCCGTCGCGAAAATGTTAGGCGGTTCGGCAAGCGCATCGCCCCTATCGCCGGATTCCAACGTCGGCAGCGGCGAGCCTACCATCAAAGACCAGCAAGTCACCATGGATGGTGACATCGTTCATGGCAAGTTCCTCACTACAATCGCCGGCAAGGATGTCTGGGTTACGATCTCGGGACACATGGGCGAAAAAGACGGGTACGCGACCTTCGACCCGACTGAATTCAAGGTCGGCGATATGAACGTTCCAGTCTCGCTGGTGAATCCGGCGCTACAAAGGAAGTTGTCTGAAGAGCGCGACCGGCTGAAGGTTCCGAATAGCAGCAACTAAGTCTAGGTGCAATGGGGATTTTTCTCGACGCAATCCATCACGCCTGCACACGATTCTCTGCCGCAACCTTCGCGTACCACTTTCCTGATTCTTTGATCGTCCGCGTCTGCGTTTTGTAATCCACGTAGGTGAATCCAAAGCGCTGGCTGTAGCCTTCCGCCCATTCGAAGTTATCGAGCAGGCTCCATGCGTGATATCCGCGGACGTCGGCACCTTCCTGCATGGCCTGCGCCAGCGCCGCCAGATATCCCTGGTGGTAAGAAATCCTCCGCGCATCGTGGACGACTCCATTCGCATCCGGAGCTTCGTTGTATGCGCATCCGCTCTCTGTGATCTCAATAACCGGCCGGTTGTAGTCACGCGTAATTCGCATGACCATGTCATAAAGCGCCTTCGGCCAGACTTCCCAGCCGATGTCAGTCATCGGGCCTTCATGGCCGCCTTCCATCTTGACCGGATACAGCCAGTCCTGCAGATGCGTCGTACGCTCGAAAGCTCCTACACTCGCCGCAACCGTTCTTACATAGAGATTGATCCCGACGAAGTCCAAAGGTGCGCGCATGTGCTCCATGTCGCTCGACTTGATGCGCATGATGCTCTCCGGCAGGAACGTGAACGCCTCGGGATAGCGTCCGTGCAGCGCGGTCTCCAGAAACCAAATGTTGGTGATGGCGTGCGCGCGCTCTGCGGCAAGCTTGTCGGCTTCGGAATCCGTAGCAGGCTCGCACGCCGCCATGTTGAAAGCCGTCCCGACCCGCGCCGACGGTCGTGCTGCCTTCAGCGCTCGAAATCCCTCGCCCTGTGCCAGATTCACCACATGCGTGGCGCGCAGGAAATCCACAATGCTGGTGAACCCGGGGGCGTTGTCCCCAGCGAGATATCCGCTGTACGCAAATACTGAGGGCTCGTTGAAGAGCATCCAGTCTGATACGCGGTCTCCCAACGCTTTTGCCATCACCTGAACATAGTCGGCATATCGGACAACTAAATCGCGATTCGTCCATCCACCGGCATCTTGCAGGGCCTGCGGCAAGTCCCAGTGATACAACGTCACAAATGGCCGGATATTCGCCGCGAGCAGAGCATCGACCAGACGGCTGTAGTAATCCAGGCCTTTCTGATTTGCGGCTCCCGCGCCCGAAGGCTGAATGCGCGGCCACGAGATCGAGAACCGGTAGCTGTTGAGATTCATCGCCCGCATCAGCGCAATGTCTTCACCGCAGCGATGATACGAATCGCAAGCCACATCGCCGTTATCTCCGTTCTTGATCTTGCCGGGAGTGTGCGCGAAGCGGTCCCAGATCGACTCGCCCTTGCCGTCTTCCTTCCACGCGCCTTCGATCTGATAAGAAGCGGTAGCTGTGCCCCAGAAAAATCCCTTCGGAAAGGTGGCTTGCGCGAGCGGAGCAAAGTGCGACC
>Ga0209168_10000799_pt1 | contig 27663 bp, 23 predicted proteins | sample Coa_R1_FD_187156 | JGI IMG/M metagenome (GOLD analysis project Ga0209168, IMG submission 187156) | Surface soil microbial communities from Centralia Pennsylvania, which are recovering from an underground coalmine fire - Coalmine... | ecosystem: Environmental > Terrestrial > Soil > Unclassified ...
ACCATGCTCAGCGTGTAAGGCTCTTCCCCAGTGGAGCAGCCTGCGGACCAGATTCGAAGCCGCCGGATTGGCAGCTTGGCTTTCGCTTCGATGATTTTCGGAATCACGACCTGCTGCAACGCATCCAGTTGCGCTTGGCTACGGAAGAAACAGGTCTCCCCTATCGTGATTTCGTTCAGCAAGGAAATCAGTTCTACCTGGCGCGTAGGCCTTACAGTGAGTTGCTCGAAGTATTCACGCAAGCCGACGGTCTTGAGTTCTTTCATCCGGCGCCCGCAGCGATCTAGCAAGAGAGGCAGTTTGGTATCAGGGTGAAAAATGCCAGCCACCTGATAGATAAGGTCCCTGATGCGAATCAGGTCGGGATCCGGTTGACCCTCAAGTGCGGGTGCGGAGCGCGCGGGTGCGGCGGTCATGCTGGGGCCTTTCTCGAAGTCTTGTCATCATCGGACGCAGAGGTTCAATCACTCCCTTGTGCATCCATCGGCCATCGAGGAACCGACTTTAGGTCGGCGGATCTCATGACGATGAGATAAAACGACACGGCGGAACTTTGCCGTTAGGGAATGGTGGGTAATGGCTTCGATGTGGATGCAGAGATTGCATCATTGCGAACGATATGTTCACTGAGAATGACCACATCGACGCGGCGGTTTTGCGCCCGGCCTTGGGGAGAGTCGTTCGCAGCAATGGGATGGTATTCGGCGTATCCTGCCGCTGACAACCGCTCGGGAGAAAAGCGATATCGCACTATCAGAAGGCGCACCAATTCCGTTGATCGCGCGGTCGATAGTTCCCAGTTCGAAGCCATCTGCGAGGTATGAATCGGAACGTTGTCGGTATGGCCTTCAATTCGAAGGCGGCAGGTGCGAACCGCCAGTATGGATGCGATACGATCGAGCGCGGGCAGCGCGGCCGGACGCAGGTTAGCGGATCCGCTGTCGAAGAAACCGAATTCGCGCAGGCTGATCACGAGCCCTTCTACTTCCCGATGAAGCGCTACAGTGTGAATCTTAATTTCGTGTTGCAATGCCTGCTGCAGCTCGGCCTGGAGAGTCGTAAGATTTGCTTCTTCCGACGAAGCGGTAAGGGTGTCGAGCGGCGGCGACGATACCCGGCCGAACTCCGTATTATGTTTGACATTCTCGACCGTTTGTACGGTATCAAAGGGCATCGGCTCGGACAGGTTCAGCGGAATCTTTGTGTTCGAATCGGGGAACACACCGAGCTCCTGAAACGCCACCTGAATCGCCAGTGCGAGCCTTCCGACTTTCCTTTGGTCGACCTGCGCTGAAGCGTAATTTATGTAGACGTCCACGACGTTCGTGGTCGTGTCGAAAGTCAAATTCCACACGTGCTCGATGATCATCGATCGCGTCACATTGCGGCCCGCATGCCGCATCAGGTACTCGAGTAACGAGAACTCCTTGGCAGTGAGCTCTATCTTCATGCCAGCCCGTTCGACGATCCTCTGCACGCGATCAAGCTTAAGGTCAGCCACCGTAAGGACAGATTCCGAAGGAAGATGACTTCGTCGGATCAGCGCCCGAATACGAGCCGACAGCTCGCTGAAGGAAAACGGCTTGCCCAGGTAATCGTCGGCACCCGTGTCGAAGCACTCAATCTTGTCCTCCACGCGGCTGCGTTGCGTAAGGACCAAGACCGGCAAGCTCGGCTTTTTCAAGCGCAAGTGCCGTAGCACGCTCACGCCGTCTACTTTGGGAAGGTTCAAATCCAGAACAACGAGGTCATACTCCGATTGGGTGGCAGCCAATCTGGCCTGCTCTCCATCCTTACATACATCCACGCTGTACTGCTCTCCTTCAAGACCCTGGCGGACAAACCTGCCCAGCGCTTCGTCATCTTCCGCAATAAGGATTCGCATATAGGTAAACCGTCCTTAATCGAACAGCCTAGTCTAGTGAGAAACAGCTCAGCTGCGGCGGAATCTAAGGCGGAACAAAGGTATATGGGTTCCAAAACGGGCGATGGGTTCGAAAAGGAACTGCCCGCGCTCCACCGCTGGTACCTGAGCCGTCAATACTCTTCGTCTCCTCCCAACGGCGATAATTCACACTGGATTGTTGCCGAGTGGAGCGAATCCTTGCGCCTTGTTGATCGAGCTACCCTCAAATCCTTATTCGTGCCTGGAGGAGTTCTACTCGTCGCGATTTTGGCACTCGCGAATTCCGGATGGTTCACACTACCCTTTCCGGCACTTACCTTTCTTTACTACTGCGCATTAGCTGGGGGGATGCTTCTTGCGTGGAGGTTTCATTCGAGCCGCATACTTCTATCTTTACTAGTAATATTTCTTTCCCAGCAGGCGACCTCCTTTGTCGCAGGACAACCGTATGTGCTCACCACTGTGGGCGCTATTGCCATGCTGGTCCCGATCAATTTCATTTTGATCGCACTCATGCATGAACGTGGGTTTACCGTTGAATCGGTGGCACCCGTTGTTCTGCTGCTGTTTGTTGAGTCTTTGACGGTTGCAGTTTTCTGGGGCTCATCCAACGCGAGGCCTTCGCCACTGGTCCACGTAGGGCATCTGGGCGATCCGCTCTCGCTTCCCCGGTCCGCCGTGCTTGTGCTGACGTCAGCAATCCTGCTTTTACTGGTCCGCTTCTTGCTGACGCGCAAACCGGTGGAGAGCGCCCTTCTGTGGTCTCTCTGCGGCGTTGCAATCGCGCTTCGAGCAACGGAGTCGCCGCGCCTTTCCATCCTTTATTGGACGACTGCCGCATGCACTCTGGCAGTGTCCATCGTTGAGAACTCCTATCTTCTCGCCTACCACGATGAGTTAACGACCTTGCCCTCCCGCCGGTCTTTCAATGATGCACTGCTGAGGCTAAGAGAACCGTATTCGATTGCCGTCGTTGATATCGACCACTTCAAGCGCTTCAACGACACCTACGGCCACGATACTGGCGACCAAGTCCTGCGCTTAGTGGCAGCGAAACTCGCCCAAGTAACTGGTGGCGGGGAGGCCTATCGCTGCGGCGGTGAAGAATTCATGATTCTGTTTCCAGGTAAGACGACGAATAGCGTTCTCGATCACCTTGAGGGATTACGAGCAAACATCGAATCGTCGGAATTTCGTGTACGCGGCAACGACCGTCGTCAAGCTCTTCGAGGACCAGATCGTCGGAACGGGCGCAGCCGAGGACGAACTAGGAAGGGGCACGCGATTCGTCAGCTTGCCGAGGACAAAGCCGTAGATGGTCTTCATGTGACGGTGAGCATCGGAGTTGCCACCTCGGGCGCGAAATCGGTACCCGATTCAGTGGTAAAAGCGGCCGACAAAGCCCTCTACCGCGCTAAAGAGAATGGACGAAATCGAGTGGAAGCAGCCGAAACCGTCCGCACCGGGTTGCGATCGAAGGCTGCCGGAATCGCCTGAACCATCTTTTCCTGACATCTGTCCGACAATGATCTGGATAAACCCAAGAGCTCAACGTCCGGCCGGACCGTCTACCGTTGGACGGGAAGAACGACGGCCCGGTTCCGGTACGTTTTCGCAAGCACCGCAGGCCGTGCGGTCAGCCGGCGGTCGTAGGTGAGATCGGGCGCTTCCGGCCTGTGCCCCCACAAGCGGGACATTTACTACGGATAAATGCGACACCATCAGACTTTCCATTCAAGTCCACCGGTTTCGCAACATATCCAGAACCGCCGCAGTTCGGGCAGTCGTCCGGAGCCACTCCTTCTCCCCCTCGTGTTAGGGGAATTCTCCTCGACTTCGGGCCAAACTCCACGGAAGTTTCATTTGCGTTACGAAACCCGAACAAAACCCCAATTTCGCACCTCTGATACGGGTTTCCGCCATCCGCCGGATGTCAGCGTATCGTGCCGCGAAGCACGGTCACCGACGCAGGCCGAAGGTCGTAGGTCAAATTCGCGCTAGCATCAATCGTCAGGGATTTCGCGGGGCCATCAAGGTCGGCATGGCCCTTCTTGCGGTCGGGGTGCCATTGATATTGTTCTTTTCCGAACGTAATTTCCGTAATTTTGCCGTTGAAAAAGGAGTCGGGCTGACCCGTTTTTCGAAACATAACCAGCACTTGGTGTGGATGATCGTGATCCTTATTAATCAACATCAGCGACCACTGCCCATCGGGACGGTGCAGGGCATACGCCGTCACCAGCACGCGGCCCCGATCGTCCTTTATGTCGCTGGCTGCCGGATACTGAACATGCTCGGCATCTGTCGGCTGCGCCCATTCCTGTGTGATCAGCTGAGCTGCGAAGAATTGCGAGGTCGGCTGCTGGATCACATACTTATCGTCGACCATGAACAGGTGATACGTTCCCCAACTGTTCGCGCACGCCGGATGAGGTGGTGAATACGACAGATCGTGGTAGTAGTGAGTTGACTGCCCGCCGGCACTCAGGAAACCTCCAAACGAATCGGCCAGCCAGAGTGCACCAAAGATGTCAACCGCCGCTTCCCCGCCGTGAGCATTTGTCTCCGTGTCCAACAGCGGAACTCCCGCAGGTAGGCCATCATCGCGCCAGACTTTCATGATGTGCGTAATCAACTCCGGCTCTTGATACAGATTCTCCCAGGGAGTCTCGCATCCGTCATACGGATAGTGCTCGAAAGACATGAATGCAAGGTCCTGGATTCGCGCATGCGATTTCAGGTAATCAAGAAAACGCCCGAACCATGATGTTCGTCCCTCCCCGTCGGGCCATGCCTTTATATCTTCAGTAACTCCCTCGAATACCGGGCCGCCCAGTTTGAAGGCGGGATCTACGCGATGCAGCGCCGTTGCAAACTGAAGGTATAGCGCCGCATAGTCCTCGGGCTGCATGTATTGCCCATCCGGCTCCTCGCCCATCTCGACGTACAAAACCGGATATCCTCGCTTCTTGATGTACGTCATCTGTGCGGCCGCATCTTCGGGCGTGCTGTAGAGCATCGCCACCGGAACAATGGCTGGCAATCCGCGCGTAATTCCACTGGTAAAGAAGAGGTCAAACCCCGGTTGATCGCCGGATTCCATACGATCCGGTGCCACATATAGATTCGAAGCTTCATGCCAGGGATCGACCGAAGAACAAAGCGTCAGGGTTTGTTTCTGGTCGGGTGAGTGGTGCATTAGATCTTTGAATTGGCCCGCATCATCCTTCGCGCCCAAATACAGTTCGCGGATGGCAAATCCTACGCAATTGCGCCGATCCGCCGAACCATGGGTGTCGCAGGTGTTGGACGAGCGCGTCATCCAGACGCGCACGAATTTTGTATTGATCGGAGATGTAGCAAGAGTCAGGGTGGCATCGCCACCGCTGCGACCGGTGAAGACTCCAGATGGAAACGTCTTCCACGCCCCCTTATCCTGCTCGTCCATCGCGTCGCCGTCTCCAACCCAATACTGCACCTCAAAGTCGCGAGCATAGGGCTCGGCCCACTGAATTCGAATCGCATTCACCTCTTCCTTTTTATCCAGCGCGATCACCACCCACTGCGGATGCACTGAGTCATCTTCCGCGGTGAATTCTCTTGTCAGGTACGGATTGCTCTTCCAGTAGGATTCAGCATCACCATCGTCTAGCCGCGAATACCCGTCAAACTCCGATCCTCCGTTGCGCGTGAATCCGCGGTGCGGAAGGGAATACCCGTACGAGTGACGAATCATGTCGCCACTTGGAGTGGCGTTACCGGTGAAATAACCTTTCCCGGCAGGATCGCTCCAGGTCCCCTTGGGGTTCCAATGCCAGGCTTGTACGAAAAGGTCGGTGTTCTGACGGTAAGAGATGACGCCCCATCCTGCAGAGAGGACCTTTTTGATCTGGTCGGGACGAAAGAACACATCCGTCGCATTGCTGGGCACACGATCGACAGTAGATCCAAGCGCACGGAGGGGGCTAAACCTGTTTACCTCGTGCCCCGGAGTCGCATCGACCGTCACCGTCTGCGCGGAGCAGGAACTCGCCGCAGTGAACATAATCATGCCGACAGCGAACAGCCTAAGAACTGCGTGAGATTTCTTCATTATTGTTCCCATAAGAGCGCGAAGTCTAAATTCGGCAAGAGAGTCATACAACAACCCTCTGTCCACCGCTATGACAGAAGACCGAGTTTTCATCGAGTGAAACTCCAATCCTACTCGTTGTCGCGTTTTGTATAATTTGCCGTCTTTGATCTTCTCTCCGGGGCTCGAAAATGCTTCTCAAGGGATTCGGCGACAAACGTTCATTGGGCAAAGCAGCGGCAGACCAGGCAGCGACCGCGATTCGACGCGCCATTGCCGCTCGAGGAGATGCGCGCATTATTGCAGCCACAGCTGCCTCCCAGTTGGAATTCCTCGCTGCGCTCACCAACGAACCCGGCATCGATTGGACGAAAGTCGAGGCCTTCCATCTCGACGAGTACATCGGATTGCCGATTACGCATCCTGGAAGCTTCCGCAAAATGCTGATGGAGCAACTGGTCTCAAAAACCGGTATCAAACGCTACCACCTGCTGGAAGGTGACGCCGCCGATCCCGCGAGCATTCTCCGCAAAGTTGGAGATCTACTCGCCTCAGCCCCAATCGACATTGCGTTCCTTGGCATCGGAGAGAACGCACACATTGCGTTCAACGATCCACCCGCTGACTTTGAGACGGAGGAACCGTACATCATCGTTACCCTCGACGAGGCCTGTCGCCAACAACAAGTCGGAGAGGCCTGGTTCTCAGACATTTCACAGGTTCCGAAACGTGCCATGTCGATGTCGGCCCGACAAATTTTAAAAGCGAAAGAAATCCTTGCGGTCGTCCCGGACAAGCGCAAGGCGCAAGCAGTGAAATCTTGCGTGGAGGGCGAGATCAGCCCCATGGCTCCAGCCTCGATTCTTCGGCGCCATCCAAACGCCACCGTCTATCTGGACAAAGCCTCGGCCTCGCTCCTGAGCCCGACTCTGCAAAATGCACTGGCCAAAGACGGGCAGGCCAAAGTAACTGCTTAGCATGGCTCATGACGGCGGATCTGATTAACGCTCTCGATCCAGTCGAGAGCCGGCCGGACTAACCACTGATGCAACCTCCACTCCCGTCAGCGCCACGCTCTTCGTCGGATCGACAACCAGCCAACTGACGGCGCCAATCAGACACAATGCCGCGGCCGTCAAGAAGGAGGCTGTCCAGCCAAAATGAAGGGCGATCCAGGGCGTCAGCGACGCCGTGATCGCTGCTCCAATTTGGTTGCCCATGTTCATGAGACCCGATACTGAGCCGGACGATCCGCCCGCAATATCCGCCGTGACGGACCAAAACGAACTCTGGGACAAATACAATGCGCCCGCTCCGCCCGCCAGCACCACGCTCGCCAGCCTCGCGCTCTGAACCTGTGAGCCCAAAACCAGGAAGATTCCGGCGATGAAAATCGCAATCGCTGCTACACCACACCGGCCAACACGCGGCCCGCGCCACCGCGTGAGTCGATCGTTCACCGCTCCACCCACCAGGCAACACACCAGCATCGCCAGAAACGGCAGCATCGAGTAGAATGCGCTGGCCTTCAGGTCTAGCCCGCGCACTTTCGCCAGATATCGATAAAACCAGCTGAAAAAGATCCAAGCTACATATCCATAGCAAAAATAGCTGACCGTCAGAGCGCAAACCTCTTTACTGCGCAGCACGCCCTTCCATGAAATAAGCTCTTTCCCTGCCGAAGCCGAATTAGTTGGGAGAGCAAGCGTCAAACCGGACTTGATCGTGTTGAGTTCTTCGGCTGAAACTCCACTGTGCTCCGCGGGTGTGTCACGCGCGATCGACAACCAGATCGCTCCCGCCGCGAATCCGATAACCGCACACGCCCAGAACGAAGATCGCCATCCGTAGTGCACCATCAGATATGTGATGAATGGTGGCGTCAGACCCGCTCCTGCTCCAACCCCGGCAAAAATCCATCCATTGGCAATTCCACGCTCACCTACCGGAATCCATCGTGCGATGAACTGATTGGCCGACGGATAGATTACCGCCTCCCCAGCTCCCAACAGGAAACGCACCGCTACGAAAAGCAGGAGCGCACCCTCGATCTGCGCTGGGACAAGTGCCGTTAGCGCTGTAAAAACGCCCCACCAGATCACGCCGCCTGCGAGCACTCGGCGAGGTCCAAACTTGTCTGCCAAGCGCCCGCCCACGGTCTGGAACAGTGCGTAGCCCACCAGCATCGCGCTGAAGACTTTGCCGAGTTGGACGTCCGTCAGATGATACGCATCCGCAATGGATCCGCCCGCGATCGAAATATTGACGCGGTCGAGATAAGAAACAGCGCTGAGAACAAATAGCCAGAAGACTAGGAACCAGCGCACGTGGGTGGTCTTCGCTGTAGGCATGGGGGTGGCCTGGACGGCTAGGCTGCGTGCTCTCGCAAGATGCGCGAGAGCTGTTCAGCAACAATCTTGTCTTCGCCTGGCTGCAGCATGAAGGAGTTCATCTCGAGGCCCGGACGCCCTTCGCCTCCGCCCATCACAATCGATGGGTTGGATTCTCGCAGTGCTTTCGAAATGTCCTCTGGCGTTGCAGCAATTTTCGAGTCCCACATGATCTGCATGTGCGGCACATGGTTCGCAATATCCGGCGTAAAGAATGAAGTAGTCACGCCGGGAACTTTCGCCAGTTCGTGCGCAATTCCATCAAGCCGTCTTTGCCACTCATTTGCCAAAGCCTCGTGATCTTCCTTTAGATAAAGTTCCAGCGCCTTCACCATTCCAATGATTTCTTCCTTTCCAACTTTTTGACTCCGGCCCAGCGTGTCTTCATGCGGGCTGTTGTTGAGCAGCGCATAGGCCACCAGGTCTTTTCGCCCGATCAATAATCCAGCGCATTGCGGACCCCGCATCGCTTTTCCGCCGCTGAACGTCACGAGGTCATAACCCATGTTGGTGTAATCCCACAGGTGCGAAACCGGAGGCGTATCTGCGGCGGCATCATTCATGCATGGCAGATTGTATTGCTTGGCCAGCTTGACCCATTCATCCACCTTGATCTGCCCGGTGGCGTTCGCGAAATTGCTGAAGTGCATCATCGCCGTTCGATCGTTCACCGCCTGCCGCAACTGGTCGCGAGTTTCGATTTCAATGAGCTTCACACCCGTGTTTCGCAGTTGATGATCGAACGGATTCCGGTGTGACTTCTGAATAATGACTTCCGACTTCATTCCAGTAAGATCGGGCAGTTGCTTGATGAAGTTTTCGTTGTTGCCAGTAAGGATGCCTGCGAGTCCTGACTGAATCGCCGCTGCGGCGCCTGAGGTCACCAGCGCCGTGTAGCCTTCGGGAAGCTTCAACATCTCGGCAATGCGCTTGCCTGCGGCAACTCCGAGATCGGGAATGCTGATGAAGTGCTTTCCAGCCATCGCCATCACTGCCTCGAGTTCAGGGCGAAGAATGGATCCTCCAAGCATGGTCATCGTCCCCTCGCAGTTGATGACCGTGGTTACACCAAGTTCGTCATAGGGATTGCCAGTTTGACCGAACCCACTGACCTCGGTTTTCGCCGCAGCTCGAGTTGCCGAGAAAAGCTTCCCCGGCGCAAACACTGACGCCGCAATCGCTGTGGCTGTTCCCAGAAATCCACGCCGATTCGTATTCAGTCGCATGACAATCCCCTCCTGACTCTCATCCCTACGACTCCTATTTCCGCGCTACGGCTGCAATGCAGTTAATTTCGACCAGCGAGTCTCCCGGCAGGGCCGCCACTGCAACCGTTGTACGGGACGGGCCGCCATGAGGAAAGTACGTCGCAAATACCTTGTGCATTCCATCCCAATTTTCAATCTTGGTGAGGAACACGTTCGCCTGCAGAACGGTGTCCATCGTTCCGCCGCCGATCTCAACGTGTTTCTTGATCTTGTCCATCACATTGGTGGTGTGCGACTCGATCGTCCATTCCTTTTGATCGCGCGTATCGTGTGCACCTTGCCCCGACACGTAGATCAGTCCGTTATGAATGACCACGGGCATGATTACGTCTTTTTCAGTGCCCGGCTTTCCTTCAGAGTTCAGCTTCCGAATTCCATTTGTTTCCTGGGGCGCCAAACCGCTCGCCACCGCGCGCGTCGGAGAAACCGCGGCAGAAACTCCCAAAGCCGAGAGCACTGACGCAAACCTTATTGCAAACATCCTGCGAGTAGAGCTGACGTTCATGGATCACTCCTTTTCGTTGAAATTTTGCTGCTATCAAGGCAATGTAAAACTAAAGATGTCACTTCCTGCGGCAACCGCCACATACTGCTTTCCGTTTATGGCATACGTCATCGGCGATGCACTCGAACTTTGTCCTGTAGTGAAATGCCAAAGTGGTTTGCCGGTTTGCCCATCCACCGCTTCGAATGACCCCGCATCATCCGCGAAGAATAGAAGACCGCTGGCCGTGGTCATCGTTCCTCCGGACGAGTGCCCCGTTCCGGTCTGCGGATACTTCCAGGCAAGCGTCGCTGGCTCCAGGCTGTATGCCAGCAGACTCTTGTACGAGGGTTCGCCCGGTATCCGCTTCACCCCGGTTGAATAGTATTCCTTACCTTCTTGAAAATCGGGCGTCGGCGCTGAAAAGTACGTCTCGCACAGCTCTAGAGCGAGAAAATACACCATGTGCGTCGACGCATTGTAGGAAGGTGCATACCAGTTCGTCGCGCCGGCATAGCCCGGGCATACGCGCATGCCGGAGGGCGTCGGTCGCACATCCGTACGAATCGGACGCCCCTCGCTGTCGATGCCTTTCGCCCAATTCAGCTTCTCCACAAACGGTGTGGCAGACAGGAATTTCCCGTTCGTGCGATCGAGCACGTAGAGATATCCGTTTCGATTGGCTTCCACCACAAGCTTCCGCAGTTCTCCTTTATAGGAAGCGTCGATCAGCATTGGCGTTTCCACCGCGTCGTAGTCGAACAAATCGTGTGGAGTGAATTGGAAATGCCATTTCAACTTGCCTGTATCGGGATCCAAGGCCAACAGGCAGTCCGTGTATAGATCGTCACCCGGACGCACATCATCATTGAAATCTGGAGATGGGTTGCTTGTGCCCCAATAAATCAGATTTAGTTCGGGATCGTACGTGCCCGGCATCCATGTCGTGCCACCACCTCGCAAGTACATTTTCCCGGGCCAACTGTTCGAACCGGGTTCCCCTGGTCCAGGAATCGTCCAGAATCGCCATGCCAGCTTGCCGGTCTGTGCATCGTACGCGGCGATGAAACCGCGCACTCCGTCATCGCCTCCCGATGTCCCAACAAGAATCTTGTCTTTCACGACCAGCGGAGCACTGGTCGCTCCATAGTTCTTGTTCCAGTCAGCGTAGGGAATATCCCATATCTGATTACCCGAGCGCGCATCGAGACAGAGAAGGTGAGCGTTGTCAGTCTCCATGTACACGCGATCGTGCCAAATCGCGACTCCACGGTTGATATGGCCTGACGCATCATCGATAAGCCCATTAGATATCGGCCGGGTGTGATGCCATACAATGCGCCCCGTTCGCGCATCCAGCGCGAACGCATCATTCGCAGCCGTAAGAAACATAATCCCATTCACTACCAGAGGTGTGGTCTCTAGGCGGTTTGTGTTTTGCGCATGGAATACCCACTGGGCACTGAGTTGGCCCACATTCGCAACATTAATTTCGGAAAGACTGCTGTACCGCGTGCCGGAATAATCCCCGTTGTATGACGTCCAATTCTCACCCACGGGCCGGGTCAGCAAGTCCGGAGCGTGTACATCAGTCTTGCCGGGCGGGGAGCTAGTATCCGCTGCGTTTAGCAGGCAGCTCACGATGATGGGCAGCAATACTACGTGCCATCCACTCATAAGTTTTCTCGTGGATGGTTGATTTCCGCTTCTCCTGGGAATAGGTACCCCTCCGACTCTGCCCCTCCGGCGAGCCTGCCATTTCGCTGCGCTCGATTAGAACGAAAGCTTCGCAAAACGCCCCTCCGTAGTTCCATTCTTGTTGCCATTTATCGGGGGGACAGGTTGATAACCAAGTTCGCGTGAGATTTGCAGCCCGGCCGTCTGAATGAGCGGCGCAAGTTGCCGAAGTCGCGTCACCGGCATCCGCACCACCGGAGCAGTGATACTCACACTGGATTGCACCGCGCCACTGTGGTCCCAGATCGGCGCAGCCAGGCACCGGATATGCATCTCATGTTCCTCCAGGTCGCACGCATAGCCGTTCTTTCGGACCCGGTACAACTCGGTCTTCAGCTCCTGTAGATTTCCTACCGTGTTCGCGGTGAGCCGCTTGATTGCAATTTCAGGCAAGATCCGCTCTCGTTCTTCTTCAGGCATGTTCGCCAGCATCACTTTGCCCACTGCAGTGCAATACAGCGGAACTCCAGCGCCAATTCGTGAATGAATCCTCAGGGGCTCAGGCGAATCGAGTTTCTCCACGTAGACCGCAGTGAGCCCATGACGTACCGTAAGGTGGATCGTCTCGCGGGTCTGCTGATTCAACTCGCGAAGATAAGGCAGGCTCAGACGGCGGATATCGAGCTGCCCGACCGCCGCCTGCCCAATCGCAAAACAGGCAATGCCCAAGTGGTAGCTGCCATCCACATCGCAGCTCAAGAATCCAGCAGTCACCAGGTTCGCCAGAAAGCGGTGGACCGTGCTCACAGGCAACCTCGATAGTCCCGCTACCTGTTTCGCGGTCAGGCCGCGAGGCGATTGGCTGAAAAGATGGAGAAGACGTAATCCGCGTTGCAGAGCAGTAATGTCGTAGGTGCGCTTCGGTCGAGCGGGCAACGGGGCCTCGCAGAAATGAAAGCGCAAATTATCTGATGAAAATAGATTTTGCGCAATCGGATTCTTTACTTAGAGCCTGCCAAACTTCTTCACCGCCTCCACAATCGACTTCATCTGCTCGATGACCGCATACATCGAGTGCTCTTTGTAATCCATCTGCTGCGCCAGCGTCAGTACAGCCTGTGCTTGTGCCCGCGGTACCACCACCACTCCATCGCTATCGGCGGCCACAATGTCTCCTGGATTCACCGGTACGCCATTGCACACCAATGGAATCTGGGCGCCCGCGAAGCGGTAGTGATGAACCGATGTGGACGGTACGATGCCGGTGGCAAAGACGGGAAATCCAATTTTGCGCAAGTAGGCCACGTCCCGCACTCCGCCATCGATTACCGCTCCCGCGTAGCCACGAGACGCCATCGCTGTACCCATCAGTCCACCCATACCCGCGATGTCTTCTCCGTCCTCCACCACCATCACATACACCGAATCGGCGCTTCCTTGATCAATGGCCTCCAACATGCCACTTAATGCATTCGGGTCCTTGTTTCCTTCGTCCTTCTTGAGTTGGACGGTCCTCGCGAATCCGGCGAACTTCGACACGAAGATCGGCTGCATGTGATGGCTCATGTACATCTTCTTTCCCATGATCTGCTCGATCGCGTCCGAAACGGAGGCAACTTCCACTCTGCGAAACTGCGCGATGAGTTCGCTATCCGATACCGACGCTGGGCTGCTTGAAGACTGTGCTCGCGCCGTTTCGACGCGCTCGGTAAGCGCCCATACCGAACTGAGCACCACCAATGCGATGCCTGCTTTACGACAGATTTTCTTTTCGTCATGTACCATTTCATTTCTCCAGAGTTCTTAATGTTGTGCGCAATGTAACATCGTTCGTTGTACCTGCAGAAGCCGATGTGCGCAACAACAACACGCTAGACATTGGTTTCCGCGGATGAATAAAGTTGACATACTGCGTGCCGTTGCGATAAATCCTCGTTCACTCAGTTCTTGATATTTTCACGTCAGAGTTGTCGTTTTCAGCAAGTGAAAATGGGCCCGTAACCGACGACCAGAGGAGTGACATGAAAACTCTGTGGATTTTTTGCCTGTGCTGTGCGGTGACGCCAGTTCTCTCTTTCGGACAAGCTTCACGAAAAGCATCTGGAAACGGCAATTCGACAGTCGCCGCCGGCAAGCAGAGCTTCACATCCACCTGCGCCGGATGCCACGGCCTCGATGGTCGCGGAAGTGAACGAGCGCCGAGTATCGCAACCGCTCCAAGGATTCGTAAGTTTTCCGATCAGCAACTCTCCAACGTAATCTCGAACGGTGTTCCCGGGACCGGCATGCCGGGGTTCCACTCCCTCACCGCCGCTCAGGTGCGGTCGCTGGTGACTTATGTGCGGCTGTTGCAGGGAAAAACCGAAAATCACGCTCTCCCGGGAAACCCTGAGAGCGGGAAACAGATCTACTTCGGAAAGGGCGAGTGCTCGAACTGCCACTCTATCGCCGGTCAGGGAGGATTTCTAGGTCCAGATCTCACGACATTCGGGTCGACATCGGCTGACACAGCCATTCTGCAGGCAATCCTCAATTCAAATCGGATCGTCCCCTCGGGCTACAAGTCAGCCGGCGCTACCACTCGTGACGGCGTTCGCATCGAGGGAATTGTCCGCAACGAAGACAATTTTTCCGTCCAACTGCAAACGCAAGACGGGGCCTTTCATTTCCTGCAAAAGTCTGACCTTCAAAATCTCGAGTATCGGAACCAATCGCTTATGCCCACAAATTACGGCGAGCGGTTGACCCGCGCTGAACTCGACGATCTCGTCAGTTATCTGATGGATGCCAGCTCATCGCTGGACAAATCGAAGAAAACGCCGAAAGAGGGTGATGCGGAATGAAACGTGCGCAAAATCTTTTGGGTTGTTTGATCATCGTGGTCTGCTGCTCTATCGGAGTCTTAGCCCAGCAACCGCGTACCTTCGAACTTCAGTCTATTTCTCCTAAATTCTGGGATTTGTTCGATCACAACGCCAAGTTGCAGACCGTCGCGACCGGATTCGGATTTACAGAAGGCCCAATGTGGGACCCGGTGGGCTTTCTCTACGTTAGCGATGAAACTTTGAACAAGATTTTTCGCGTCTCGTCGGATGGCAAGAAGGAAGAAGTAATTGCGCTCGGCGATCCCGACGGAAACACCTTCGACCGCCAGCACAGGCTGATCGACTGTGCCAGTGTTTTGCGAGCGATCATTGCCATCACCCCCGACGGAAAATACACCGTTCTCGCTGACCATTACGAAGGCAAGAAATTCAATAGCCCCAACGACGTAATTGTTGGACCTGATGGGGCCCTCTATTTCACCGATCCGACCTTGGACTTGGTTGCTGGAGAGAAGCAGGAGGTCCCTTTTCAGGGCGTGTACCGGCTCTACGACAAAGGCTCCGTCCAGTTGCTGACCAAAGATCTCACCCAGCCCAACGGGCTCGCTTTTTCTCCCGACGGTAAGCGCTTCTACGTCGATGACAGTCAGCAGAAAAACATTCGCGTCTACGATGTTGCAGTCGACGGCTCTTTAACCAATGGGCGCATTTTCGGAGAAGAACCCGGCGGAAAGCACGAAGGAGTCCCAGACGGCATCAAAATCGACAAAGATGGAAACCTCTTCGTCACGGGCCCGAAAGGTATTTGGGTTTGGGATGCCAAAGGAAATCATCTCGGCACTATCGTCATGCCGGAGCAGCCGGCAAACTTGGCATGGGGCGATAAGGACTACCGGACTCTCTACATCACCGCGACGACTTCGGTATACCGGCTGGAAACAAAAACAACTGGCTTCGTCCCCTATCTAGTGCACTGAGGCTTTCGCGATTGTTATGTGAGCGCGCGATCAAGGTGGACGTACCCTCCATCGACATATAAATGCTGCCCCGTCGTATGACTCGATTTTTCCGAAAGCAGAAACACCGTCATGGAAGCGATCTCTTCCGAAGTCGTCATACGCTTCTCAAGTGGAATTTTCGAAAGGATCAACTGCAGCTTCTCTTCTGAATTTGGAAAAGTATCCAGCCAGCTGCGATAGAGCGGCGTCATTACCTCGGCCGGAATCACAGTGTTCACACGAATTCGATACGGAAGCAACTCCACCGCCCATTCCCGTGTCAGCGCCATAATCGCGCCCTTCGACGACGCATACCCTGATGTGCTGCCTTGACCCGTGACGGCCGTCTTCGAGCCGATGTTCACGATCGAACCGCGCGTCCGCTTCAAATGTGGTAACGCGTAGTGCGCCATGCTGTAGTAATGCACAAGATTGCGGTTCAGCGAGGCCACATATTCTTCTGGACTGCCTTGCTCTAAGCCCACTTTGTCATTGCGCCCTGCATTATTGACCAGGCCATCCAGACGCCCGAACTCCTTCACGGTCTTCTCCACGGATTGCGCGCAGCTTGCGGCAGTCCCCAGCTCCACTGTGATCAGCCCGCACCGGCCTCCCGAGCTCTGTATGTCGCCTTGCAACTCCGCACCAGTTGTCGAGTCGCGTCCCACGATTACGGGCACCGCTCCTTCGGCCGCACACGTGCGAACGATCGCCGCTCCAATCCCTTTCGCTCCGCCCGTGACAATCACGACTTTGTCTTTGAGTTCCAGGTCCATACTTAGCCCCGTAGATTGAAAAATCCACCATCGAGAGGATAGTCCGCGCCCGTAATGAATGCTGCCGCATCCGAGCATAAGAACAACGCAAGCGACGCTACCTCCGCCGGCTCCGCCATTCTTCCGATCGGCTGTGACTTCGCCAGCTTGTCGAACATTTCGTGCTCGCGGCCAGGATAGGTTCGCTTCAAGTAGTCATCCACAAACGGCGTATGCACTCTTGCCGGCGAGATGCAATTGCAGCGGATGTTATGTGCCAGATAGTCCCGCGCCACAGAATAGGTCATCGCAATCACGGCGCCTTTGCTCATCGAATACGCAAAGCGATCCGGAAGCCCCGCCGAACCCGCAATGGACGCAATATTCAGTATTACTCCGCCGCCTTGTCCTCGCATATGCGGCACCATGGCGTGCATGCAGTTGTAATAACCTTTCACGTTAATGCGTGAGAGCCGATCGAAGTCCTCTTCATTTGTACTCTCGACCGTTCCGATGTGCGAAACTCCGGCATTATTCACCAGAATATCGACGCGATCGGACCGAGATAACTCTGCAAATAGCGCGCTCACCGCGCTCTGGCTGGTCACATCACAAACGTGAAACGACGCTTCTCCTCCCGCAGACTTGATCTTCTCGCAAGTTCCCTTGGCCGCATTTTCATTCAAGTCGAGAACGCGAATCACTGCCCCATGCGCTGCGGAGCAACAAGCGATCGCCTGACCGATACCGCTGCCGGCACCCGTGACCACCGCGACTTTGCCGTCAAGTCGAAAACCAGCTTGCCCTTTCCCTTCTTGCTTCACAGAGAGACGCCTCGCTTCCACGGGATGAAGTCCTCCTGCACCTTCTCCTCAGCCTTGGTTTGCATCTCTCCGCTGGCCAGCCGTCTCACATACTCGAGAATGTTCTGTCCCATCTGCTCAATCGAACTCTGCCCATCAATAATCGGCCCCGTGTCGATATCGATGATGTCCGCCATCCTTTGTGCCAAGACTGAATTCGTGGATATCTTGACCACCGGCGCAACAGGATTTCCCGTCGGGGTACCGAGACCTGTGGTGAACAAAACAATGCTCGCGCCCGCTCCCACCTGCGCCGTAACGCACTCCACATCGTTTCCCGGAGTGCATTGCAGGTTTAAGCCAGCCTCAGTCGAATACTCCGGATAATCAAGGACTGCGGTTACCGGCGATGTCCCACCCTTTTTTGCGGCTCCCGCTGATTTCATCGCATCCGTCAGAAGTCCATCGCGCATGTTCCCGGGAGACGGATTCATCTCGAATGCAGATCGGACAGCCCTTGCCCGTGCCGCATATTCAGTCATGAGCTGCATGAAGCGATCGCCGACATTCTTCTGTGCTCCGCGATCGATGAGGTTCTGTTCCACTCCGCATAGCTCGGGGAATTCAGAAAGGATGGTTCGTCCGCCCAGCGTCGCCAGCAGGTCTGAGGTATGCCCGATCGCAGGATTAGCAGAAATGCCCGAGAACCCATCCGATCCTCCGCATTTCAATCCCACACAAAGCTTCGACAGCGGCGCGTTGGAACGTCGCGCCTTGTCCGCTTCCACTAGCCCCAGAAACGTCTGCTGGATCGCATCCCGCATCATCGCCGATTCGGTGCCGCTCTTCTGCTGCTCGAAGATAAACAATGGTTTGTCGAATTGCGGATTGCGCTTCGCGATTTCGGACCGCAGAATTTCAATCTGTGCATGCTGACAACCCAGACTCAGGACAGTTGCCCCAGCCACATTCGGATGGTGGATATACCCCGCGAGCAGTCCGCAGAGGTTGTTGGAATCCTCGCGGGTGCCACCACAACCGCCCTCATGCAGGAGAAAACGTATCCCATCGACATTTTCGAATAAGCGTTTTGCAGGTTCCGAAGACGTGTGCCCATGGCTAACGGATGATGGAAGTCCAGCGAGTTTCCCTTCGCGATAGAGCTTGGCCAGATCTGCCACTTGCCGCCGATATACCTGCGGCGCGGCGAAGCCCAATTCCTCTTCAAACGCCTGCTTCAATACCTGGATGTTCTTGTTCTCGCAGAAAACCAGCGGCACAACCAGCCAATAATTCCGCGTCCCCACTTGACCATCAGACCTTGCATAGCCCTGAAAAGTTCGATTCGCCCAGTGCGAAATGTCCGGGCCTTTCCAGTGAAACTCTTTCACCTGCTCGTGGAACGGCGCTGCCTCATGTCGGATGTTCGATGTGGTCAGTAGCTCTCCCACCCCGATCGGCTTCACGGCATTGCCGACCACTCCTCCGTACATCACGACGCGATCGCCGGGTGCGAGATCTACCGTCGCGAATTTATGTTTCGCGGGGACATCGGAAATGAGTGCATACTCTTTTCCCGCATGCTTGACAGTCTCACCCCGGCTCAAATTCCTGAGCGCGACGAGAACGTTGTCGCGGGAATCGATTTGGAGAACACGCGAATTCACAATCGCTCCAATTTTCCAAACATTACTTTCGTCGTGGATTGTAAATGAGGCTCTGTGCCGCCTGCTATCTCGGCAGCTTCCAGATTCGGCGGGTATTTCCTCCGAGCACGTTCTCCCGTATCTCGGATGGAAACTGAAGCAGGTAATTCTTCACGATATCTAAAGTAGTTTCATAGGAGGCTACCGCCAGGCAGACAGGCCAATCCGACCCGATCATCAACCGTTCGGGCCCGAAGGCATCAAACCCAACGTCCAGATATGGCGTGAGCTGCTCAGGTTTCCAACTCTTCCAGTCCGCTTCCGTCACTAATCCCGACAGTTTGCAATAGACACTTGGAAATTTGGCCAAGGCGCGAATCCCGGTTGCCCATGGCTCTATCTCGCCGGTCCTGATGTGCGGCTTGGCAAGGTGATCCAGCACAAATCTAAGTTTCGGAAATCGCTCCACAAACTGAGCCGCCACAGGAAGATGACGCGGATAGATCAGGATGTCGTAAGTAAGATCGAATTCTTCGAGCAGCGCAATCCCGCGGAGAAATTCTCTACGCAATAAGAACTGATCATCCGGCTCCGCCTGCACGATGTGCCGGACTCCAACCAGCTTGGAATTTCTGGCAAACGCCGCCAGTTGCGACTGCGCCTCAGGTGAGCAGAGGTCGACCCATCCAACCACGCCCATAATCGAAGGATCACCGTCCGCCAGTTCGAGCAGCCAACGCGTCTCCTCCACACTCTGCCGGGCCTGCACCGCGATCGATCCCTGGAAACCCGCCCCCTGACGCTTTGGGGCCAAGTCCCAAGGCAAAAAATTTCGCCGGAGTCGGCCCATCGACTCGTCGATCCAGTCATACTCCTCGGCTTTGTAGATCCAGAAGTGCTGGTGTGCGTCGATGTGCATGAACGTGTCAGGCAGGCTCCCAGAATTTGGGAACATTCACGTACGAAGGATCGAGCGCTGTCACCGACGGACATCCCAGCAGCCGCAGTGTGCGCTCCAAATCAACACGAAGAATTTCCAGGGCACGGGCAACGCCGGCCTCTCCGGCCGCCGCTAGCCCATACGCATACGCTCGACCGATCAGTACAGCCTTCGCTCCAAGGCAGAGTGCCTTCACAATATCGGTGCCGCGCCGAATCCCTCCATCCATGAGGACTTCGACTTGCCCGTTCACGGCTTGCACAACTTCGGGCAATGCGCGCAATGCAGCCGGAACACAATCCAGCTGCCGCCCTCCATGATTGGAAACCGATATAGCCGCCGCTCCATGATCGATTGCTCGCCGCGCGTCATCTCCCGTGAGCACTCCTTTGACGATGATTGGACCACGCCAGACGTCGCGAATCCATTGAAAATCTGCCCATGTCACAGCAGACTCCGCAAGCGCGGCGGCCACATCAAGCAACGGCATCGGTCCTTTGCCGGGCACAACAACATTCGGCAGCGACGGAAGTCCACCATCCAGAAGGAAATTGATCAGCCATCTAGGCCTTGAGAGTATCTGCGGAAGATATGGCATCTTCTCGAAGATCCCACCGCTGACCAGCTCCTTCATCCCGTTGCGATAGTCACGCTCGCGAATCCCCGACACCGCCGTATCAATCGTAACCACCAGCGCTGAGAAGCCGACTAGTCGCGCCCGTTCAATAGACCCTTCGGCCGCCGCGCGCCCTCCCATCAAGTAAAGCTGATAAAACACTGGGCCCTTCGAGCTGGCTTTTACATCTTCCAATTTGTGCGCAGAAATTGTCGACAGGATGTACGCCGTTCCCGCGTTCCCCGCCACGCGCGCGGCGGCCTTCTCTCCTTCTGGATGCATCAGGCGGCTGTAGCCCACCGGAGCGAGCAGGAAAGGAACTGCAAGATCTAAACCAAGGACGCGCGTACTTAAGTTGCAGCTGGCTTCCACCACAGCGTGCCGCGGACGGAAAGTTACGTCTTCAAAGACTCGGCAGTTTTCGCGAAGCGTAACTTCACCTTCGGCGCCGCCATCCAGATAGTCAAAAACCGACTTGGGAACTTTCCGTTTCGCGATCGACCGCAGATCCTGGATGCAGACGACCCGCGGAGACTCCACGGCGCGATCGCGCTTTGTCGGCGTGTTTGTCATCAGCGAACCCGTCGATTCGCATAGATACTAACACCGCATGAATCTCACGGGACCAGTCGCAGATACGTTCGCGGAAAATCGCGCGGCGAATAACACGCAGCAAGAACAAGCAACGAAGAGTAGAAGATCAGTACACCAACTTTCATGCCTGAGGCACCGATCGCGCAAAGCTCACCACAATCGCCTTCGATGTCGGAGTGTTACTTCTTAGCGCCACGCTGTCGATCGGCACCAGAACGTTTGCCTCAGGGAAGTAGGTCGCAGCGCACCTACGGGGAATCTCGTACGGGACGGCAAGGAATCGCAGCGCCTGACGCCGCTCTTCTTTTCCTTCATTCCTGAAATGGCTCGTGATGTCGAGTTGCTCTCCCGCCTGCCAGCCCTGTTCCTTCATGTCCTCGGCATTCATCATCACCACCCGGCGTCCGTTGTAGATCCCACGATACCTGTCATCGAGACCATAGATAGTCGTGTTGTACTGATCGTGGCTGCGAATCGTAGTCAAAAGAAACTGTCCCCGCTCCAGCCGAACTGGATCGAGCACCGACACCGTGAAATTCGCTTTCCCACTTTTTGTCTTGTAGTCGTTGTCACGCGCTGGATTAGGCAGGTAGAATCCGCCTTTCTGGCGCACTCGGCGATTCATGTCTTCACAGCCCGGTACATGCCTGGCAATCAGCTCGCGAATGCGATCGTAATCCTCCACCAGTTCCATCCATTTCACGCGGCTGCGGCTTCCCAACGTCGCGACTGCCAGCCGCGCCACAATCACAGGTTCGCTCAATAGCTGTTCTGACGGAGGCTCAAGACTACCGCGGGACGTGTGCACAATCCCCATCGAATTCTCCACACTGACAATCTGCGCACCCGCCGCCTGGCGATCCCGGTCTGTCCGCCCAAGACACGGCAAGATGAGTGCCTGCTTACCGGTAATCACGTGCGCCCGATTCAGCTTTGTCGATACATGCACGGTCAAACTGCATCGCGACAGAGCCTCTGCCGTGAACTCTGTGTCCGAAGTAGCCGACAAGAAGTTGCCGCCCATCGCGAAGAATACCTTCGCATCGCCTCGGTGCATCGCTCGGATCGAGTCCACCACATCCCAACCGTATCTTCGAGGAGGCTCGAATCCAAACGTGTCGCGCAACTTGTCCAAAAAGCTGTCTGGCATTCGTCCTGAAATGCCCATGGTCCGGTCGCCCTGCACATTGGAGTGCCCTCGCACCGGACAGACGCCCGCTCCGCGACGGCCAATGTGCCCGCCCAGCAGCATCAAGTTCACAATCTCCTGGATCGTCGCCACCGCCTGTCGCTGCTGCGTCAAACCCATCGCCCAGCAGGCGATCATCGCCTTCGATCGCATGATGACTTCTGCGATCTCGCAGATTTGCGCCCGCGAAATTCCGCTCTGCTCAACGATCTCATCCCACGAAACAGCTGAGATCGCCTTACGAAATGGCTCGAAGCCTGCCGTCTTCTGCTCCACGAAAGCATGGTTGACGACGGATCCGTTCTTCCTCGCATCTTCCTCCAGAATTTCTTTGCAAAGGCCCTTGAGCAACGCCTGGTCACCGCTAAGCCGCACTTGAACAAAATGTTTCGCGATCTTCGTGCCTGAACCCAGAACGTCCAGCACGCTCTTGGGATGACGGAAGCGCGTCAGTCCCGCCTCCGTGAGCGGATTCACGCTGATAATCGTTGCTCCTCGGCGTGCCGCCTTCTGCAGCGTCGCCAGCATCCTGGGATGGTTCGTCCCCGGGTTTTGCCCAATGATGAGGATCGTGTCGGCATAATCGAAATCTTCCAGCTTCACTGTGCCTTTTCCTACGCCGATCACTTCCCGGAGAGCCAGCCCAGACGATTCATGACACAGATTCGAGCAGTCCGGCAGATTGTTGGTCCCAAACTGTCGTACAAATAGCTGATAAAGAAATGCCGCTTCATTGCTCGTCCGCCCAGACGTATAGAAGATGGCCTGATCGGGACTGCTTAAATTATTCAGTTCGCCCGCGATCACCTCGAAAGCTTCGTCCCATGCGACCGGTTCATAGCGATCGCTGCCTTCGCGTAGCGCCATCGGATGCGTCAACCGTCCCTGGTGCCCCAGCCAGTAATCCGATTGCTTCGAGAGCTCACTCACCCTCCACTGTTCGAAAAATTCAGGCGTGCAGCGTTTCGCTGTCGCCTCTTCCGCGATCGCCTTCACTCCGTTCTCGCAATACTCGTTGAGCGAACGCTCTTGATCCGGATCAGGCCACGCGCACCCCGGGCAATCGGTCCCCTCAAACTGATTAAGATGTGACAGTGCCGTAAGACCGCGAACAATCCCGGGTTCTCTGAAGGTGAACTCCGCTGCCTTTAGAACGGACTGCAAACCAGCAGCCACGCGCGCGGGCTCCCCGATGCGGATTCCGTCGATTTCGATGGGTGTTTGCGCACTTCGTGTGCTCAGGCTTGACTCTTTCCCCGCAACTTCGAGGTCAGGCACAACTTTGGTTTCACCCACGAGTCCCCTCCCCAAATTGGTATTAGTTTACGCCGAATGAAATTCAGCGATTGTCGCGCCGCCATCATTGGATTAAAGTAGGCCATTAAATCGTATTAATAGCGGCTAGGCCATCCAGTGATTTTGTGGAGGTGCATATGAAAGAAGCTTTATCTAAGCCTAATTCCGACATTACGCCCACGCGGCGCGAGTTCCTAACCCAGGCTGCAACTGCCGCCATCGGCTTCACCATCGTTCCACGCCGGGTACTCGGCGGTCGGGGATTCGTTCCACCCAGCGACAAAGTCAACATCGCCTTCATCGGAGTAGGCGCACAAGGCCTCCGCGTCATGCTCCATTTTTTGCACGAGCCTGATGTGCAAGGTGTAGCCGTTTGCGATGTGAATAAAGGAAGCGCCGGCTATCCACAGTGGGACACGCACGAGTTCTGCAAATCCGTTCGCAAACTGCTCGGAGTCGACAGCGGTTGGGATTGGCTCAGCCCAGACGACCCGATTCAGCTCACCCACTCTCTAAAAGTCACCAGCGGCGTTGCCGGGCGCGAACCATGTCAGAAGATCGTAGATGGCTATTACGCATCTCAACAGCGTTCGGGCAATTATCACGGTTGTGCGGCGTACGCCGATTTTCGCGAACTTCTCGAAAAGCAATCGGACGTCGATGCCGTTGTCGTCTGCACCACCGACAATCTCCACGCCACAGTCTCCGCGGCCGCGATGAAGAAGCACAAACACGTCTTCTGTCAGAAGCCGCTGACCCACACCATCTATGAAGCTCGCAGAATTGCCGAGATCGCCCGCGAAACTGGCGTGGCCACGCAAATCGCCGTTGCTAATCAGGCTTCCGAAGACACCCGCCTGCTATGCGAATGGATCTGGAGCGGCGCCATCGGTCCCGTTCGCGAAGTGGTCAATTGGTCCAGTCGTCCCTTCTGGCCGCAAGGAATCGAGCGACCCAAAGAGACCCAGCCCGTCCCGGAAGGTCTCGACTGGGATATGTGGCTCGGCCCTGCTCCGCAACGGCCCTTCAATCACGTCTACCTTCCTTTCTCTTGGCGCGGATGGACTGACTTCGGATGCGGCGCGCTCGGCGACATGGGATCGTACAGCTACGACACGATCTTCCGCGTGATGAAGCTTGAGGCTCCGGTAAGTGTCCAGGCCAGTTCCACCGACCGATATGACGAAACTTATCCCGTGGCCTCGATCATCCATTACGATTTCGCCGCCCGTGGCGACATGCCTCCAGTCCGCTTCACCTGGTACGACGGCGGCCTGAAACCGCCCCGTCCGGACGAGTTGGAGCCCGGTCGTCCCTTCAAAGGCACCGGCGATGAAGACGAAGGACTCCTCTTCATCGGCGACAGCGGCAAAATTCTCTGCGGATTCAACGGACGCGGCCCGAAGCTCATCCCTCAATCGAAGATGGACGCCTTCAAACAGCCCCCAAAGACTCTGCCCCGCTCGCCCGGCAATGAACGCGAATGGCTCGATGCCTGCAAAGCTGGCAAAGGTAAGACTGGCGGCAATTTCGAATTCGAAGGCATGGTCACGGAAACCCTTCTTCTGGGCAATGTGGCTGTTTGCACCGGAGAAAAATTCGGCTGGGAGCGCGCAACCATGAAAGCTAACAATTCTGATCTCGGCCAAAAATACATCCGTCCCGAACGCCGCGCCGGATGGGAACTCTAGAGACCGATCTCATGGCTGGCTGTGGAAGATTGTGGCTTTACGGCGAGCGAAAGAATGCAATGTGACTCCGATTTGAAAGGGCACGGCTTCCGGCCGTGCCGATTAGTGTCATGAAATAAGCCCGGCTTTAGCCGCTGAGGGATGCTTCCAACCGTAGAAGCTTCCAGCCGTACAAAGAGTAGGTTGTTCTGAATGACTGTGTAGGTATGACCCGTTCTCATGGAGGATCTGAAATGCCCATTCTTACCAGAAGAGAATTCTGCAAGACCGCAACTACCCAGGCCGCAGTTCTCGGCTTGCTTTCCGCTGGAGTGCTGAAACTCAACGCCAATCCCCTCGGCATGCCCATCGGCTGCCAGACTTGGCCGGTCCGCGAGAGCATCGGCAAAGACTTTCCCGGCACTCTCAAGCAGCTCGCGGCCGCCGGATTCCAATCCATCGAGCTTTGCTCGCCGGCGGGATATACCGAATTCGGCTTCGGAGCTCTGGCGAAATACAAAGGCTCCGAACTGAAGAAGATGATCGAAGATGCGGGCCTCACCTGCGTGAGCTCTCATTTCGGCATGGACGAGCTTCGCAAGAGTCAGGAAGAACGCATCGCCTGGGCAAAGGATCTCGGGCTCACACAAATGCTTGTGGCTAGCCTCGGTGGCCCTGAAAAGCCCAACATGGATGATGTGAAACGAGCCGCCGACGAATACAACAAGATGGGGGAAAACGCAGCCAAAGCTGGCATCCAGCAAGGTCTACACAATGAGAATTTCGAGCTCTCAACGGTCGATGGCAAACGCACCTACGACGTCCTGTTCGATCTTCTCGACCCAAAACTTGTTAAGTTTCAGTTTCAGGTTTCCACGATCAGCCGCGGCTACGATGCGGTCGAGTACTTCACGAAATATCCGGGCCGCTTCGTTTCCATGCACGTCCAGGGTTGGTCCGCCGACACCAAGAAGATTGTGCCCGTCGGCCAGGACACCCTCGATTGGAAAAAGATCTTTACAGCGGCGAAAGTCGGCGGTATCAAGAACTATTTCGTGGAGATGAAGCTCGACATGATGCAGGCTAGCGTCCCATATCTGCGCAGTTTGCAGGTCTGAAACGAACCTTCCCGCAATTCCGTAGAATTCCGCCAAAAACGATGGGCCCAGCAGCCAGCTGGGCCCGAAAACTATTCGCTAACGACCTTCTAGTGTGCCATGCCGCCAGATTTGCAGGTCTTCGAGATGTGCTTCACCGAGCTGACTTCGATCGTCGAGTTTGCTCCAGCCCCAGTGCTGCTTGAGCTCGCGCCACCGGTGGTTGCGCCAGAACTCGACATACCGGTCACCTTTATTTCATGTCCCACATGCTCGCTCAGTTTTGCCGTGTCTCCCGTTAACTGATAGCTCATCCCGTTCTTATCCGTTAGGGTAAAGTTCCCATTCGAGCCGCTCAGACATCCTTCCACGGTCATCTGCCCGCCAGATTGTTGACCGGATCCAGCTGCCATAGCGCTCCCGCTACTCGGGCTGGACTGCGAGGAATTCTGCGCCGCCGCCCATGTCATGCCAAGCAGCAGCAATGAAAGAACCAGAAATATCTGTCTCATGTGTAACCTCCAATAAACGTTACGTCGATTTGCGATAACTCTCGGTTCGGAGGGCAGAGCAATCCCGAGAAAAAACTTTCGACTGCACGGATTGTCTGCTCTCCCGCCGGACTGACCAATACAGCAATTTCCTGAGATGCCGTGGGGTGTTTACTGCACCCGGAAGTGACCGGGCTGCAGCGATTCTTCCAACATCTCTAGCGCAAGGCTCGCAACCCGTCCATGCGGACACGTTTTCGTCATCAGAAACACTTTGTCGTGACGTCCTTTGAGGCCAGATCCGATCCAGAGTTCGGTTTTGCCCCGCCGATATTCCCAGCAATTGTCGTAGAACGTGATGCCACCATCCACCGCCTCCTGCACGATGCGCACGGCGGTTGACTCGTTCGCCGCTTCGCCCAGGTGATGTCCGCCGAACCCCAAGATCGAAATCTTCGCGTCGGATTTACCGAACTGACGAACGGGAATGGCTGAGCTTGCGGTCTGTGGCATGTCTTGCCTCGATGTCAGGCGCGATCGGGAACTTTCCGAGAAGGGAATCGTCCGGTTTCTGACTTCTTACGCGGCTTCGTCTTTGCGGTTTCTGGGCGGCACGTCGTCCGGACGTCCATATTCTTCGTGCGTGTGCGTCGGCCGCTCGGGATGATTCGCAGCATCCTCCGAGCCTTCCACCGCGGCGGCTTCAAGCGCCTGATCGGTGTCCGACAAGTCCTCAACCGAATCTTCCGTCGCTTCCGGCTCGGTATCGAGTCCTAGCGAACTCGCCGATTGTCCCGCACTATTCATCCCGACTTCCGCTGGATTTTTCCCGAGTTCATCGGGTTGCGCTTCAAGATCACCTTTGAGTCTAGGTGATCGTTCATCATTCAGCCGTTCTTGTTCGCGTGCCATAGATCTCCCACACTGCTAATCGTTATAACGTGAT
>Ga0209168_10000800_pt1 | contig 27661 bp, 26 predicted proteins | sample Coa_R1_FD_187156 | JGI IMG/M metagenome (GOLD analysis project Ga0209168, IMG submission 187156) | Surface soil microbial communities from Centralia Pennsylvania, which are recovering from an underground coalmine fire - Coalmine... | ecosystem: Environmental > Terrestrial > Soil > Unclassified ...
GTCCCCGCCGGCACCTGGAAGCTCACGTCCCGCAGCACCCACGCATCACCGGGACGTTCCGGCGCGGCCAGCGAGGCCGGCTCCAGCGCGGCCGGCTCCAGCGAGGCCAGCGACACCTGATCCGCCTCCGGATACCGGAACCAGACTCCCGCCACCTCGACACCGGGCGCTTCCCGCGTCTGATCCAGCGGACGCGCGGCGGGCCGTTCGGTGATCAGCGGCGCCAGGTCCAGGATCTCGAAGACGCGGTCAAAGCTGACCAGCGCGGTGAGGATTTCCACCGGCAGGCGGGACATCTCGTGCAGCGGCCCGTACAACTGCGACACCAGCGCGATGAACGCCACCAGCGTGCCGACCCCGAACACGCCCTGAATGACCAGCGTCCCGCCCAGCCCGTACACCAGCGCCGTGACCAGCGCCGCGAGCAGGGCAATGAACGCGAAGAGCAGTTCCATGCCGGTCGCCCTGGCGACAGCCAGGTCACGGACCCGGCCGGCCTTGCGGGTGAACAGCCCGGCCTCCTCCGCCGGCCGCCCGTACAGCATGCCCAGCAGCGCCCCGGACACATCCGACCGCTCGGCCGTCATCGCGGCCAGCTCACCGTACAGCTGCATCTCCTGCCGGATCAGCCGCTGCGCCCGCCTCCCGGCCACCTTTCCGGGCAGCACGAACAACGGGATCACCGCCAGCGCGATAAGGCTGAGCTGCCACGACAGCCAGAACATCGCCGCCAGCACCAGGATCAGGTTCAGCAGCACCGACACCGACTCGGACATCAGCACCCCGGCCAGGCGCTGCGTCTCGTTGATGTCGTCCAGGCGGGAGACCAGCGACCCGGTCTGCGCCCGGGTGAAGAACGCCAGCGGCTGGCGCAGCACATGCCGGAACACGCTCGCCCGCAGCTCCAGCACCAGGCTCTCGCCGATCCACTCCGAATACCGCCCCTTCACGTATCCCGCGCCCGCGTCCACCAGTGCCAGCCCCGCGACGGCCAGCGCGAGCGCGACGATCACGCTCTCCCGGTGCCGCAGGATGCCGTCGTCAATGATCAGCCGCAAGATCAGCGGGCTCGCGACCACGATGGCCGAATCCACCGCGGTCATGAACACCAGCAGAAGCAGCTGAGCGCGGTACCGCCGCAGATACGGCCAGACCCGGCGGGCCGTCCCCCGCCGCACCTGCTGCCGGGTCACGCCGTCCTCGCGGTACCGAAACCAGAACTCAGGACCGGAGATCATGCGGTCCACTATCTCCCGGATCCCGCATCGTGGTCGTCTGCCCGCCGGCATACGCCCCGGGGGCTACCACCGTGCGCCGTGAGACCCTAGCTGGGCGATGTCGTTACCAGGCCGGCCTCGTAGGCGGTGATGACGAGCTGTACCCGGTCCCGGGCGCCCAGCTTGGCCAGGAGCCGGGCCATGTGCGTCTTGACCGTGCCCACCGTGATGTACAGGGCGGCGGCGATCTCCGCGTTGGACATGCCGAGGCCCACCAGCCTGAGTACCTCACGTTCGCGGTCAGTGATCCCGGTGAGCTCCCGGGGCTTGCGCTCGGAACCCTGCCGGCCGGAACCCTGCCGGCCGGAACCCTGCTGGCCGGCGAACTGCCCGATCAGCCGGCGGGTGACGCCCGGCGCGATCATGGCCTCGCCGGCCGCGACCACGCGGACGGCAGTCAGGATGTCCTCCAGGGCCATGTCCTTGACCAGGAACCCGCTCGCCCCGGCCCGCAGCGCGCCATAGACGTAGTCGTCGTCGTCGAACGTGGTGAGCACGAGTACCCGGGCGTGCGTACCGGCGGCGGTGATCAGCCGGGTGGCCTCGATGCCGTCCATGCCTGGCATGCGGATGTCCATGATCACCACGTCGGCACCGGTGTCCCGGGCCAGCCGGACCGCCTCGGCGCCGGTGCCGGCCTCGCCGGCCACGTCGATATCGGATGTCTGGTCGAGGAGCCTGCGCAAGCCCGCCCGGACCAGCGGCTGGTCGTCGGCGAGGATGACCTGGATGGTCACCGGGCCGGCGCGGGCAGGGGCAGCCGGGCGGCGACGCGGAAGCCGCCGCCGGGGTGCGGTCCGGCCGAGAAGTCGCCGCCGAGCAGCGCGGCGCGCTCGCGCATGCCGGTGATCCCGTAGCCGGTCCCGGCCGCGCTGGTCTTGCTGGCCGGGGCGCCGCGCCCGCTGTCGGTGACCTCGATGGACAGGTACCCGTCCTGCTGGTCGATCCAGACCAGGCACCGGTCCGTGCCCGCGTGCCGGACCACGTTGGTGACCGCCTCCTGGATGATCCGGAACGCCGACAGGTCGATGTCCGCCGGGAGCGGCTCCCGGCTGCCGAGCCATTCCACCTCGACCCGCACCCCCGCATCCCGGGTCATCGCGGCGAGCCGATCGACGTCGGCCAGGCCGGGCGCCGGGCCCAGCGGCGCCTGCCCCGGCCCGGGCCCCATGGATCCGGCCTCGGCGCGCCGCAGCCCGGTCATCATCCGGCGCAGCCCAGACAGCGTTTCCCGGCTGGTGGCCTCGATGGCGGCCAGGGCGTCGCGCGCCTCGGCGGGCTTGGTGTCGCAGACCCGGCGGCCCGAGCCCGCCTGGATCGCGATGATCCCGATGCTGTGCGCCACCATGTCGTGCAGTTCGCGGGCGATCCGCAGCCGCTCCGCCACCACGGTCTGCGCGGCGGCCTGGGCTCGCACCAGTTCGGCGCGGGCCTGTGCCTGCCGGATCGAGTTTCCGATCAGCCAAGCGATGATCATAGCCAGGGGTACGGCGATCGTGACGAGGGGTATGGGCGTCCCCGAGCTGCCGTTCGGGGGGATGGAAGTCGGAGGCGGCAGTTCCAGGATCAGAATCGGCAGGCCGATCCCGGCTATGGCGACCCCGGTTCCCGAGACCCTGCGGGTGCGCGTCGCCGCCATGTAGCAGACCTCAATGCCCGCTGCGCTGGCGGCCACGATCTGCAGGGCACTCGCCGGGAGCTCTGTCTTCGGCGCCAGGTTGAGGACCACCAGGCCGGCCATGGTCACGCCCAGGGCGATGAGCGGCATGCGGCGCAGCAGGACAGCGGAAGCCAGCAGGGCGCAGATAAACGCCGGTTGTCCCCACATGATCATGGGTGCCTCCAGCCCGCGGGGTCATGGTCCTGGCAGCGATCGTAACCGCCGTGCCGCGCCGGGTCGTCTGCCCACGGGCATACGCCTGGTGGCTATCCCGCCACCCTGCGAATGTGCCCGCGGGCCGACGCGCCGAACCCCCGGATTCCGGCATCTTCGTCCTCATGGACGCGACCATCGAAATCGACGGACTACACAAGCGGTTCGGCTCAACGCAGGCGCTCGACGGGATGACGTTCACCGTCCATCCCGGCCACGTGACCGGCTTCGTCGGGCCGAACGGCGCCGGCAAGTCGACCACCATGCGGGTCGTCCTCGGCCTGGACGCCCCGGACGCGGGTACCGCCACGATCGGCGGCCGCCCGTACCGCTCGCTGACCAACCCGCTGACTCACGTCGGGTCACTGCTGGACGCCGGTGCGCTGCAGCCCAGCCGCAGCGCACGCAACCACCTGCTGTGGCTCGCCCACTCCCAGGGCCTGGCGGCCGGGCGGGTCGGTGCGGTGATCGCGCTGGCCGGGCTGGAGTCCGCCGCGCGGCGCAGGGTCGGCGGGTACTCACTCGGCATGCGGCAGCGGCTCGGCATCGCCGCGGCGCTGCTCGGTGACCCGCCCGTGCTGATCTTCGACGAGCCGTTCAACGGCATGGACCCGGAGGGCATCATCTGGATGAAGGGCTTCCTGCGATCGCTGGCCGCGCAGGGCCGCGCGGTGCTGGTGTCCAGCCACCTGATGAGCGAACTCGAAGACACGGCCCGCCACCTGGTCGTTGCCGGCCGGGGCCGGGTGATCGCCGACACTTCCGTCGCCGACCTGATCGCGGCCGCGTCAGACAACCGCATCACGCTGCGCACCACGGCAACCGCCGACGCGATGAAGGTGCTCGTCAACACCGGGGCTGAGGTCACCGCCACAGCTTCCGGCGTGCTCACAATCTCAAACCTTTCATCCGAACGAGCCGTGGCTATCCTCACCGGCCACGCCATTCCCTTCACCGAGGTCAGCGCCCACCGGGCCACCCTCGAGCAGGCCTACATGGAACTGACCAGGCAGAGCGTCGAGTACCGGGCGGGGGCGGCGTCATGACGACGGAGACCGCGACACCGCGCCTGTCCCCGCCGACGCCGGAGCGAGATAGCTTCTGGTACCTGCTGCGCGCCGAATGGACCAAGTTCCGCACCGTGCGCGGCTGGGTGATCGCGGTGCTCATCACGGTCGCGGCGATCACCGCCTTTACGTTCCTCGGCGCTGACGTCAGCGGCGGGTGCACCCAGGTCGGCGGTTCCCACGCGGCCGCCTGTCCGGCACCGCCGACCGGGCCTGGCGGTGAGCCGGTCACGGACGCGTTCTACTTCGCGCACCAGCCAGTGACCGGGAACGGCACGATCACCGTGCAGGTGACCTCGCTGACCGGCCGGGTCGTCGTCCCCCCGGCCGGCAGCGAATCGGATGGGCCCCAGACGGGCCCCGGGCTGCCGCCATGGTCCAAGGCCGGAATCATCATCAAGGAGAACACGTCGCAGGGCTCGGTGTACGCGGCGCTGATGGTCACCGGGACCAACGGCGTGCGGATGCAGTGGGACTACGTCAACGACACGCCCGGCCTGGCCGGCACCGTGTCCGCGTCCTCACCGCGCTGGCTGCGACTGGTCCGCGACGGCGGAACGGTCACCGGCTACGACTCCGCCGACGGCACGCACTGGACGCTGGTGGGAACCGCTGCCCTCCCGGGGCTGACCTCCGCCGTACAGGCCGGGTTCTTCGCCGCCACGCCGAGCGACGGCAATTACACCACCGCCACGGGCGTCTTCCGTCACATCGGGCTCTCCTGGCCCGCCACCGGATGGACGGGCACCAGCGTAGGCGGCGTCGGCCTGAACAACAGCGCGCCATTTCCGGGCGCGCTCCGTCAGAGCGCTGGCACGATCACCGTGACCGGTTCCGGCGATATCAGCCCCGACACCGGCGATGCTATGTCCCTCCAGCGCGCGCTGACCGGGACGTTCTTCGGGCTGATCCCGCTGCTCGTGGTGGGCGCGATGTTCATCACCGCCGAGTACCGGCGCGGGCTGATCCGCGTCTCGCTGACCGCCGCTCCCCGCCGCGGCCGGCTGCTGGCGGCCAAGGCAGTCGTGATCGCCGCGGTCGGTTTCGTCGCGGGGCTGGTCGCCGCTGCCCTCGCGCTCGCGGTCGGCACGCCCGTGCTGCACAGGGCCGGCATCCTGCTATGGCCGGTTTCGGTGTTCACCGAGGCACGCATGGTCGTCGGCACCGCGGCGCTGCTCGCCCTGGCGGCGGTGCTCGCGCTCGCCATCGGTGCCATCGTGCGGCGCAGCGCGCCGGCGGTCGCCATCGTGATCGTGGTGTTCGTCGTCCCGTATCTGCTCGTCACCGGCCCGCAGCAGGACAACGGGAGCACCGGCGTGGAAGAGTGGCTGCTGCGGATCACCCCGGCCGCCGCCTTGTCCGTACAGCAGGCAATTCCTCAGTTTCACCAGGTCATCGCCATCTATCGAGTGAATGCCGGATACTACCCGCTCGCGCCGTGGGCCGGGCTGGCGGTGGAGTGCGCGTGGGCGGCCGCGGCGCTGGCGCTGGCCCTCTACCTGCTGCGCAGGAGGGACGCGTGAGCCTCGCGGCCAGGGTCTCGCCGACGCCTCATCAGGTGATCCGGGCCGTGCAGGCCGCCGGTCAGGCCCTGCACTCGGAGTGGACCAAGTTCCGCACCGTGCCCGGCCCGGCCTGGCTCCTGGCCGGAGTCGTGGCGCTGACTGTCGCCGTAGGGGCGGCGGCCGCCAGCGCGGCCCGGTGCTCGTCCGCCACGTGCGGGCAAGACCCCGCGAAGGTGAGCCTCACCGGGATGTACCTGAGCCAGGCGGTGGTCGCCGTCGCCGGGGTGCTGGCCATCGGCGACGAGTACAGCACCGGGATGGTCAAACTGTCGCTGACCGCGGTGCCCCGCCGGCTGACGTGGTTCTTCGCCAAGGCCGCGGTGCTGACCGCCCCCGTGCTCGTCGCCTCCGCGCTGGCGGTGGCCGGTTCCGGGCTCGCCGGGTGGCTGATCCTCCCCGGCCACGGGTTCACGCCCGCGCACGGGTACGCGTCCCTCACCGCGGGCGCCGACCTCCGGGCCGCCGTCGGCACGGTCTTGTACCTGACGCTCATCGCCCTGCTCAGCCTCGGGGTCGCGACTGCGGTACGCGACTCCGCGGCGGCCATCGGCCTCGTGCTGGGCCTGCTGTACCTGTTCCCGATCGCCGCGTCCCTCATCTCCGACGCGACCATCGCCCGGCACCTGCAGCAGATCGGCCCCATGCCCGCCGGCCTGGACGTCCAGGCCACGATCGGGGTGAACAGCCTGCCGCTCACCCCGTGGCAGGGCCTCGGTGTCGTCGCCCTCTGGACCGCCGGCGCTCTCCTCCTCGGCGCGAGCGTCCTGGAATTCCGGGATGCGTGATGCGCTGGCTGGCTCTACTCCCAGCGGAAGAAGCGCTTGGCCACGTAACCGAACACGACCGCGTAGGCCGCGAGCACCAGCAGCGGCGTCGCCGGGGGGAAGCCGACGTTCATCGCGGCCTGCATCGCCTGCACGGCCGCGCCGAGCGGGGTGAAGTGGCTGATGGCCTGGAGCGCGCCGGGCAGGAGCTGGACCGGGTAGTACAGCCCGGAGAAGAACAAGAGCGGGTAGAGCACCGCGGCCATGATGCCGCGGGCGGCGGCGGAGGTCCGGGCCACCGCGGCGATGGTCAGGCCGATCGCGAACAGCGCGGCGATGGCCAGGATGACCGCCAGGATCAGGCCGCCGATGCTTTTCGGAACGCTCGTGCCGAAGAACACGATGCTCACGATCAGCAGGAGCAGGATCGAGATCAGCATCAGGCACGTCTGGACGACGAGCTGGGCGGCCAGCACCCAGGAGGCCGGCGCCGGCGTGATCGACAGACGGCGCAGGATGCCCTGTTCCCGGTAGGAGACCAGCGGGCCGGGCAGGTAGGTAAACGCGATGATGCCGATCGCGAACGCGATGAGGATCGGGATGTAGACGTCGAACGCGGTCAGGCCGCCGAGGCTCGCCGAGGTCTTCCGGAACACGGATATCTCGCCGAAGATGACCAGCAGCCCCAGGGAGATCCCGATGCTGACGATGATCCCGCTCGGCTGCCGCCAGGCGAGCCGGGCCTCGTTGCGGACGATCTGGCCGAACGCGGCGCGCGGCGCCCTCGGCCGCGCCAGCACGGTCACGCTCATGACTGCTCTCCCTCGTGGTCCAGGTGCGTTCCGGTGAGCCGGACGAAGGCGTCCTCCAGGTTCGAGGCGTCGAGCCGCACGTCCCGTGCCTCCACGCCGGCCCCGTGCAGGGCCAGGATCACCGTGTTGACCAGTTCCCCGGCCCCGGTGACGATGACGTGCTGGCCGTCATGCTCGACCCGCGTGACCTCGGGCAGCGCGGTCAGCAGCCGGTCGTCGAACGGGGCCGAGGGCACGAACCGCACGCTCTTCCCGCCCTGGGCTTGTGTAGTGAGGCCGGCCGGGGTGTCCAGGGCGGCGATGCGCCCGTGATCGATCAGCGCCACGCGGTCACAGAGCCGCTCGGCTTCTTCCATGAAGTGCGTCACGAGCACAATCGTCACGCCCCGGTCGCGCACGCCCTCGATCAGCTGCCAGGTGTCGCGGCGAGCCTGCGGGTCCAGGCCGGTTGTCATCTCATCGAGCACCGCGATCTTCGGGGCGCCGATGAGCGCCAGCGCGACCGAAAGGCGCTGCCGCTGGCCGCCGGACAGCGACCGGTAGTAGGCCCGGCGCTTGTCGGCCAGGCCGAGCGTCTCGACCAGGTCGCTGACGTCGGCGGGCTGACGGTAAAAGGACCGGAATTCCTCGAGGATCTCTCCGACCCTGAGCTTGGCCGGGAAGGCGCTCTCCTGGAGCTGCACCCCCACGATGGCCCGGATCTGGTCCCGGTCGGTGCGCGGATCCAGCCCCAGCAGCCGGATCATCCCGGAGTCCGGTGACCGGAGCCCCGTCGCGCACTCGACAGTGGTGGTCTTGCCCGCCCCGTTCGGGCCGAGGATGCCGAAGATCTCGCCCTCGGTCACCGAGAACGACACGTCGTCCACGGCGACCACGGTCCCGTAGGACTTGCGCAAGTGCGCGATCTCCACTGCCGTCCCGCCCGCGGCCGGCGTCGGCTCGCGGGTGCTTGTCATCATCTGAACCCTCATCTCGTCCTCCGTAGCCGGTTCTGGCCCTCAGCTACAGGTTCGGCCGCCCGCCCCGTCCGCGGCAGGGGTGGAATCACCCACACTGGCCGCGGGTGCTGTAGCGGTAACTACATCGTTGTGGCACCCACGTCGTCAGGTGTGCGTCGTTGTGGCAACGACGTAGCTGGGCGCGCCCAGAGCCCGTTCGCGGTCAGGGTGGAATTACCCGCACCGGGCTAGACCAGGCCGGCGCTGAGGGCCAGGCGGGTCAGGTCGGCGCGGCGGCGGCAGCCGGTCTTGTCCCGGATCCGGTCCAGGTGCGATCCGACCGTGCGCACGGTGATGTAGAGCTGGCCCGCTATCTGCGCATCGGTCTGGCCCCGCGCGACCAGGGTGACCAGTTCGCGTTCGCGGGGACTCAGCCGCGCCAGGACCGTCTCGTCCGCCGGGGCACCAGGCGGCGCGCCGTTCCCGTCCGCCGGGGCACCGGGCGGCGCGCCGTTCCCGGACGGCCGCACCGGTTCGGCGGCGAGCAGGATCGCGTATTCGGTGGCGGTGGGCAGGCTCATGGCCGCGCCACGCCCCTCGGCCGCCCGGGCCAGGGCCGGACCCAGCTGCTTGCGGGCCTGGCACCGCAGCTCTTCCCGGTGGTCCGGGTTCAGGCCGTGCAGGGGCCAGGAATGGGCCGCGGCCGGCATCGCGGCCCACACGGTGAGCGCCTCGGCCGGGCGGCCGGTAGCCGCGCACAGGTGGCCGCAGCAGTCCAGGCCGACCGGGAGCAGCGGCCGCAGCCCGGTCTGGGTGGCGATCTGGAGCAGTTCGCGCAGGTGCGCCGGCGCGTCCTCGATCCGGCCGGTCCGCAGGTCCAGGATCGTCTGGTGCCGCAGTACGCCGCCCAGGTTGGTCACGTCGCCCACGGCCCGGCACGAGGCCAGCGCCGCCGCGCAGGACTGCCCGGCGGCGGCCAGATCGCCGGCCTCGGTCAGGACCCCGGTCACGATCTGGGCCAGGCCGCGCTGCAGCGAGCCGGCGAACTCCTCCGCGATCGCCAGCGCCTGGCGCGCGAGCCGGAGCGCGCCGTCCCGGTCGCCGTCGGACCAGACGGCCAGGCTGAGGCAGGCCAGGGCCGCCGCCTTCAGGCCGCCGACGCCGCTCTGGCCGGCCAGGTCCAGGGCCCGGCGGGCGTCCTCGACGGCCTCGGCGATCCGGCCCATCCCGATCAGCGCCCCCGACCGGCCGCCCAGGCACAGCGACAGCAGCCAGGGCCCGGCCGGGTCACCGGCGTGCGCGGGGTCCTGCAGGGCGTCCCGGACCGCGGTGAAGTGGTCGAGCGCGCCGGGCAGATCCTCGATCTGCCCGGCCACCTGGCCGAGGAACAGGCGCGCCGCGCACCACTCGTTGCTGTCCGCCTCGGCCAGCTCGGCCACGGTGGTCAGCAGCGGTGCGTGGCTGACCAGCCGTCCCCGCACCCCCCACCAGGGCGCGATGGTCAGCGCGAGCCGGACCGCCGTGCCCGGATCGTGCTCCAGGGCCCAGGACAGCACCTGCCGCAAGGTGGCGTCCTCGGCGTCCAGCTGCCGCAGGCCATCCAGCTCGCGGGTCCGCGTGTACACCTCGGCCAGGGCCTGCCCGGCCAGCTCGGCCTCGTAGCCGGCCAGCGCCGCGCACACCTCGTCTTCCTCGCCGGCCTCGGTCAGCAGCCGGGCACCGTAGGCGCGCAGCGTCTCCAGCATCCCGTACCGCGACCGGTCATCGGGCCCGGTCTGCGGCGGCAGCACCAGCGAGCAGTCGACCAGCCGCAGCACCGCTCGCCCGGCCTGGGCGCCGGCCACCGCTTCGGCCGCGTCCAGCGTGAACGGCCCGGGGAACACCGACACCGCGCGGAACACCCGGCGTTCGGCGTCATCGAGCAGCTGATAGCTCCACCGCACCGCGCCGGCCAGCGACCGCTGCCGCTCCTCGGCCAGCCGGTCGGCGTCGGCCAGCAGGCTGAACCGGTCGTCGATCCGGTCCAGCAGCTGGGTCACGCCGATCGTGTCCACCCGCGCCGCGGCCAGCTCGATGGCGAGCGGCATCCCGTCCAGCCGCGCTACCAGCCGGGACACGGTGGCCGCGGTCTTCTCGTCGAGCGCGAATCCGGGCTCGGCCCGCCGCGCGCGGTCCGCGAACAGCGTCACCGCCTCGCACCGCGCGGCGGCGGCCACGTCACCCGGATCGGGCAGGGTCAGCGGGCCCAGCCGGTACCGCACCTCCCCGGCGATCCGCAGCGGCTCCCGGCTGGTGGCCAGTATCCGCACGTCGTCGGCGCCGAGCAGCAGCCGGCCGCACAGCTCCGCCGCCGCGCCGATCACGTGCTCGCAGTTGTCCAGCACCAGCAGCAGCTGCCGCCGGGCCAGCGCGTGGGCCAGCGCGTCGGCGGCCGCCACCGAGGGCAGGTTGCGGATTCCCAGGACCGCGGCCACCGTGGCGGCCACCTGGCCCGGATCGCGGACCGCGGCCAGCTCGGCCAGCCACACCCCGTCGGCGAACCGCGCGGCGACGCGCCCGGCCACCTCGCCGGCCAGCCGGGTCTTCCCGGCGCCGCCCGGCCCGGTGATCGTGACCAGCCGGTCCTGAGCCAGCTGACCGGCCACCTCGTGCACCACCGCCGCCCGGCCCACGAAGCTGGTCAGCGCAGCCGGGAAGCCGTGCAGGCTGCCCGCCTCGCACCGGTCCACAGCGGTCACCCTAATGGCGCCCGGCGCCCCGGTACAGGCCGGGACCGGCGGCCTGGGGTTACTGCGGGCCGCGGGCCGCCCCGCATGACGGCGCCGCGGCGTGCGGCAACTGGGCCTGGATGGCGGCGAGCACGATCCGGGCGTAGACCCCGGCTCCGGCCGGCCGCGGGTGGATCCGGTCCGGCCAGAGCAGGTTGGTGTGACCGGAGATGGCGGCGTGCCAGTCGGCCAGGCTCACGTGGGCCGTGTGCCGCCCGGCCGCGTCAACCACCGTGTTGACCGAGGACTCCCAGGGCATCGGCCCGTAGGTGTTGACCAGGATCAGGTCCCGGCCCGGCCCGGTCAGGTGCCGCAGCTGCCGGATCTGCGCCGCGCTGACCGGCCCGTTCGTGCCCAGCCCGACGACGACGTAGCGGCGCAGCTCATGACGGGCGATCAGGCTCTGGATCTCCGCGAGCCCGTTCACCATGGCCCGGCCGACCACGGCGTTGATGTAGATGCCGGGCAGGGTCGTGTTCAGCGCGGCCGCCGAGGCGACCATGACCGAGTCCCCGATCGCCGTGACCTGCCGGCCGGACACCTTCGGCGGCGTGGCGGCCACGCTCGGGCACGCCGCCGGCGCGGAGGACGCCACCGCGGGCGCCGACGACGCGGTGCCGGGCGAGGAGGGCGCGGGCGAGGAGGACAGCGACGCGGACGGGCCAGCCGAGGCGTTCGGCTGAGCCGAGTCCTGGGATGCGGCGCTGATCCGCTGACCCTCGGACACCTGCCGAAGCAGCCCGGACGGCGTCCCGGGCCCGGGCGGCCGGGCCACGCCGTAGCCGCCCACCGCGACGGCGATCAGCGCGCCCGCGGCCACCATCACCGGCGCGACCTTCCGGCGCGCGCCCACCGGCCGCAGGCCCTCGTCGAGGGCCGCCCGCCACCGGCCGCAGGTGGCCAGGAACCCGTCCCGCAGGATCGGCGCCTCCACGAACTCCCACGACAGGCAGGCCAGGGCGATCGACACCGCGGTCTCGATCAGCCACAGCCACGGTGAGGTGGGCCCGGGACCGGTGATCGCGCCGGCCAGCGCGATCACCGGCCAGTGCCACAGGTAGATCCCGTAGGAACGGATGCCCAGCCAGCGCAGCGGGGGCAGGCTGGTCATGGCGGCGATGACCCCGGTGCCCGCGGCCGCGGCGACCAGGCCCGCGGCGCCCGCCGCGGCCAGGATCAGGCCGAACGGGTACACGGCCCGGTCGTTGCCGGAGAAGTGGCCGGCGGCCCAGGCCAGCAGCACGAGCCCGACCACGCCCGCCGCGTCCAGCCGCCTCACCTGCGCGGTCGCCAGCGATGCCACGGTGGCCAGCGGGAAGGCCAGCGCCAGCGCGGCGCCGATGAGCAGCGCGGAGGCGTGCGTGTCGGTGCCGTAGTAGACCAGCGACGGGTCACCGGGCGAGTACTCGAGCGCCATGGCCAGCGCCGACAACGCGGCCAGGATCAGCGTGGCCGTGACGCGCGCGCGCCGTCCGTTCAGCCGAAGAATCAACAGCCACAGGAGCAGGGGCCAGATCAGGTAGAACTGCTCCTCGATGGCCAGCGACCACAGATGGTCGAGCGGCGGCGGGGCGGTGAACAGGCCGAGCGCGGCGAAGTACGACACGTGGTGCAGGATCTGGTACCAGTTGCTGGTGTACGTGACCGCGGCCAGCAGGGCCAGCCGCAGCGAGCCGCCCTGGTCCGGTTCGATCACGGTGGCCGCCGCGGTGACCACGACGAGCATCAGGGCCAGCGCGGGCAGCAGCCGCCGGGCCCGCCGGGACCAGAAGTCCGTCAGGTCCAGCCGGCCCGCGCGATCGTACTGGGTGGCCAGCAGGTCCGTGATCAGGAACCCGCTGAGCACGAAGAACACGTCCACGCCGAGGAACCCGCCGGTCAGCTCGGACGCGCCCTCGTGGAAGCCCATGACAGCCAGCACGGCCAGCGCCCGTACTCCATCCAGCCCGGGCGCTCGTCTGGGCGAATTCGTGGTGGTCGTGTCCGTCCCGTCGGATTGCTGTTCGATCAGGCCTGTACCGGCAGTCATGCTAACGAGCGGATACCGCTCTAGCCAGGAGAAACGCCGCGTAACGGCGATACGATCAAACGGTCATCACACCAAAGGGGCGCGCGGTGCTGGAGTCGAGTGAGCTGGTGGCCTTCGTGGCCGCCACCGACCTGCGCCGGGCGCGGGCCTTCTACGAGCAGACGCTGGGCCTGCGAGTTCTTGAGCAGAACGACTTCGCCTGCGTGCTGGACGCCCACGGCACCACGCTGCGCGTGACGGCCGTGCCCGAGGTCGCCCGCGCCGGGTACACCGTGCTGGGCTGGCACGTCACCGACATCGCGGCGGCGGTCCGGGACCTGGCCGGCCGCGGGGTCACGTTCCTGCGCTACGACGGCATGAGCCAGGACGAGCGGGGCATCTGGACCGCGCCCGGCGGCGCGCGGGTGGCCTGGTTCGCCGACCCGGACGGGAACACCCTCTCGCTGACCGAGGGCGGGTAGCGCCCTACGCGGTGCCCAGCAGGTGCCGTGACACCCGGACCAGGTGGTTGCGCATGGCCGTCGTGGCCTGGTCCGCGTCGCGCTGCCGCAGCGCGGTGACGATCTCCTCGTGGTCCCGCCGGTACTCATCGCGCCGGGCGGCGGTGGCGCTGCGCCGCTTCAGGTCGCCCCAGACCCGGCCGTGCCGGGCCCGCTCCACCTCGGCGTACAGCCGGATCAGCAGCGCGCTGCGGGTGGCCGCGATGATCGAGCGGTGCAGTGCGGCGTCCCAGACCTCGAACTCGTCGTGGTCGGCGGCCCGCTCACCGCCGCGCAGGCAGCGATCCATCTCGTCGAAGTCCCGGGCCGTCGCCCACGCCACGACCAGGGACATGGCGGTCGGCTCGAACAGCCGGCGGACCGTCATCACGTCGGCCGGCGCGTAGTCATCAGGCCCCGCCGCCGGTGCCGCGGCCGCCGCCGCGGCCGCGTCGGCCAGGGGTCCCGGCGGGACCGGGCCCGCCGCGCTCGCGTCCGGTAGGTCCGCCACGCCGCGCAGGAACGTGCCCCGGCCCACCTCCCGTGACACGTGCCCCTCGGCCTGGAGCAGGGCCATGGCGTGCCGGATGGCCGCCCGGGAGACGCCGAGGTCCAGGGCCAGCTGCCGCTCGGTCGGCAGCCGGGTGCCCTGGCGGCCGCCGTCCCGCTGCGACTCGGCCAGGATCAGCGCCGCCAGCGCCCTGCGCTGCACCGCCGAGTTGTCGCCGGTCATGTCGTCCCGCCCCATAAAACCAATCCAACCAATAGCCTGTGCGCCTCGATTGTCGCACCATTTGGCCGCGATGTCACGCATTGACCAGAGGGGATAAAAGTGCCTATGATCAGCCGATCAGCAGTATTGAACCAATTATCCTGTAGAACCAAAATGGTCTAGATCGGACCCCCGGCCGCGCCGGTCACCCGGCGCAGCGAGACCAGCTTCCTAGCCGCTGCCGCGCGATAAGGAGAGCTCGCTCGTGAGATTTGCCACCCTGAACACCGCCAGCGGTCCGCGCCTGCACGTCCGGGCCGATGACGGCGGCTACGTCGACATCGGCGAGGCGGCCGGCGTGGAGCGGTTCGCGCGGTTCGAGTCCTTCATCGCGGCGGGCCCGGCCGCGCTGGAGGCCGCCCGCGGGCTGCACGGCCGGCCGGGCCGCGAGTTCGCGCCGTGGGAGTTCGGCCCGGCGGTACCCGCGCCGGACCGGATCTTGTGCCTCGGCCTGAACTACGCCGATCACGCCATCGAGGGCGGGCGAGCCGTCCCGGCCTGGCCGGACACCTTTGTCCGCGCCAGCCAGACGCTCATCGGCCCGTACGCCGACCTGGTCAAGCCGGCCCTTACCGACCGGTTCGACTACGAGGGCGAACTCGGCATCGTGATCGGGGCGGGCGGGCGGTACATCCCGGCCAGCAAGGCGATCGACGCGATCGCCGGGTTCACCGTGCTGAACGACGCGTCGGCGCGGGACTGGCAGCGGGCCGGCACCCAGTGGACGCCGGGGAAGAACTTCGACGGCACCATGCCCATCGGCCCCGAGATCGTCACCCCGGACGAGGTCGACGTCTCCGACCTGGCCCTGACCACGGAGCTCAACGGCCTGGTCATGCAGTCGGCACGGACCTCGCAGATGCTGGTCGACGTGCCGAGCACGGTCGAGTTCTTCTCCTCGTTCACCACCCTGCGGCCCGGCGACGTCATCGCCACCGGCACGCCCGGCGGCGTCGGCTTCGCCCGCAACCCCCCGGTCTGGCTCCAGCCGGACGACATTATCGAGATCACGATCGAGGGCATTGGCACCATCCGCAACCGCGTGGTCCCCGAACCGGGTGACCGCTCCGGCTGGCGGTGGCGGCCAGGCGCCTCTCCCGGCGGCCTGTAGCTGAGAGTCCCCACCCGTACTCCCTGGTCGGCCGCACTCTGGCACAACTCTCATCGCTGAGGGGACGATCATCTTGACCACCCGGAGAACATCAGGACCACGCAGACGCGGACTCAGACCCGCAGGGACCACGCGGGCCGCCGCCCTATGCGCCGCTGTCCTCGCCGCCGCGGGCCTGGCGGCCTGCAGCAGCAGCAGTTCCAGTAACAGCGGCGCCGGCACGTCCGCGTCCGCTGGCTCGCAGGGATCGCTGGTCGTGGCCGACCTGGCCCCGTTCAGCGGGGCGGACGCCGCGCTCGGCCCGACCTACCTGGTCTCCTGCGACGGCGCGACCCAGGCCATCAACAACGCCGGCGGCGTCCTGGGGCACAAGCTCAGCTGCAAGAGCGTGGACACCCGGGGCGACCCCGCCGACGCCGTGCCGGCCACCACCCAGATGTTCGCCACCACCTCCAACCTCGCGCTCGTCATCGGCTGCACCTCCGACGAGGCGGCCAGCGTGGTGCCCATCATCAACTCGCACAAGATGGTGGCGTTCTGCATGACCGGCCAGTCCGAGTTCGACTCGGTCCACTTCCAGTACTTCTACCGGCTGGTCCCGCCGGACCTGGAGGAGTCCTACGCGATGGTCGCGATCGCCCAGCAACTCGGGTACAAGAAGATCGCGCTGGCGTTCGGCAACGACATCGGGTCGCAGACCTTCATCCAGCCGGCCATCAGCGCCATCGGCAAGGCCGGCCTGACCCTGGCCGCCAACGAGACGCTGGACCTGAACGCGTCGAGCTTCCGCACCGAGGCGGACAAGATCGTCTCCGCGCACCCCGACGTCATCTTCACCGAGGCGCTCGGCCCGACCGACGCGACGTTCCTGTCCGAGGTCAAGCAGCTCAACGGCGGAAAGATGATCCCGGTCATCGGCACCTCGGCGGACATCTCGCCGGACTGGTACAAGTCCGTCGCCGCGGCCGTCGGCGCGTCCACGCTGGCCACCAGCTTCCACGCCGACAACCTGGTCACCGAGACCAGCGGGCCGGCCTACGCCCCGTTCCAGGCCGCGATCATGTCCGAGCAGGGCAAGGTCGGCAGCAGCGGCGACTTCTCCACGTACCTGACCGCGCCCGGCGCCGTGCACCTGTACGACGGGATCAACCTGGCCGCGCTGGCCATGGTGGAGGCAAAGTCCACGGTCCCGAGCGTGTACGCGCCGTTTATCGAGAAGATCGGCGACGGCTCGGCCGGCGCCACCGTCGTGTACTCCTTCGCCCAGGGCCTCGCCGCCCTCAACCAGGGCAAGGCCATCCGCTACGAGGGGCCGGGCGGCCCGACCAGCTTCGACGGCTTCCACGACTCCACCGGCATCTTCCAGATCGACGCCTACAACGCCACCGGCGCCGTCCTGGTGACCGGCAACATCAGCGCCACGCAACTGCGAGCGCTGTCCTAACCGATGAGCCTGTTCCTCGCGTCCCTCGGATTCGGCCTGGTAACCGCCGCGGTGCTGGCCATCGCGGCGGTCGGGTTCACCATGCAGTTCGCCGTGACCGACGTGCTGAACCTGGCCTTCGGCGCGGTGATGATCGCCTCGGCGTTCGTCGCCTACGCGCTGAACCAGGCCGGGGTCAACGTGTGGCTCGGCCTGCTGGCCGCCGCCGCGGCGGGCAGCGTCGGGTCGGTCCTGCTCAACCAGGGGATCTACACGCCGTTCCAGCGCCGCGGCAGCGCGCCGATCACGATGGTGATCGTGTCGCTGGGCATGACGCTCATCATCGAGTTCGGGCTGCAGGCCATCGTGGGCGGCACCAGCGTGTCGTACACGATGAGCCAGGGACCGACGGTCCGGGCGGGCGGCCTGGTCCTGACCGCGGTCCAGTTCGTGATCATCGGGCTGGCCGCGGTCGTGATGGCGGGAGTGCACGGCCTGCTCCGCTACACCAAGCTGGGCAAGGCCATGCGGGCCACCTCGGCCAACCGCTCGCTGGCCCGTAACTGCGGCATCAGGACCGACCGGATCGTCACCGTCACCTGGGCCATCACCGGCGCGCTGTGCGGCATCGCCGGCACCGTGTTCGCGATCAACAACGGCAGCTTCGGCGCGACCAGCGCGGACCTGTTCCTGGTGGTGATCCTGGCCGCGGTCTTCCTCGGCGGCCCCGGCCAGGCCTACGGCGCCATGCTGGGCGCCGTGGTCATCGGGCTGGCCACCGAGATCAGCGCGGCGTACATCACCCCGTCGTACAAGGACGTCATCGCGTTCGCGGTCCTGCTGGTCATGATGGTGGTCCGCCCGGGCGGCCTGCTGGGAGCGGCGGTGACATGACCAGCGCGCAGCTGTACTACCTGCTCAACCTGCTCATCTACGCCGGCATCGACATCATCGCCTGCCTGGGCTTGAGCCAGCAGTTCGGCGTGGCCGGGGTGACCAACTTCGGGTTCATCATCTTCCAGGCGGCCGGCGCCTACACCGCGGCGATCCTGTCCCTGTCCGGCGACTCCGCCAACGGCGGCTTCCAGTCCTACATCGGCGGGTGGAACCTGCCCTTCCCGGTGCCCTGGATCGGCGCCGCGGTCGTCGGCGGGCTGATCGCGCTGCCATTCACGTTCGTGGTCGGCCGGCGGCTGCGCGGCGACTTCGCCGCCGTCGGGCTCCTGGTCACCGCGGTCATGGTCAACCTGCTGGTGACCAACTACAAGCCGTTCCTGAACGGCTCGGCGGGGCTGTCCCTGGTCCCGGCGCCGCTGCAGGGTACGTACGACCCGGCGGGCGCGGGCTACCAGTGGGCCTACGCCGCGGCCGCGCTGGTGCTCGCGGCCGGGGCGTTCTGGCTGGTGCGGCGGGTGACCGAGTCGCCGTACGGGCGCTCGCTGCGCGCCATGCGCGACAACGACATGGTGGCCGACTCGCTGGGCAAGAACCTGGTCACGCAGCGCGCCGCGGTACTGGTGCTGGGCGGCGCGCTGGCCGGGCTGAGCGGCGGGATCCTGGTCGGCTACATCACCACGTGGTCACCCGGGGCGTGGGGTTACGCGGAAACGATCGTGCTGTTCGCCGCCGTGATCATCGGCGGCGGCGGCAGCCACCGCGGCGCCGTGCTGGGCGCGATCCTGGTCCCGGTGGGCTTCGAGGAGGCCACCAGGTACATCCCCCCGTTCGGCCCGCCCGGCTTCGTGGACGACCTGCAGTGGGTCGCCATCGGCCTGCTGGTGGTGGTCTTCCTCTGGTTCCGGCCGCAGGGGCTGCTGCCCGAGCGCCGGCGCACCATCGGCGCCACCGCCCCTTCCTTTGAGATGCCGAACGAAGACGTGGTATCCCTCGCCGCGCCCCTCCGAGCCGCCCGTGGGGCTCCGGCCGCGGCGTCGGCCGCGGCTCCGGGCGCCGGCGGAGCCGCCGGTCCGATCGCCGCCTCGGCGCCGGCCACGGCCCGGCCGCAGCCGCCGGGCGACGGCGTCGTGCTGCGCGGCGTGGACCTGGTGCGGGACTTCGGCGGCGTGCAGGCGGTGGCCGGGGTCTCGATCGAGGTACGGCACGGCACCCTCACCGGCCTCATCGGCCCCAACGGCGCGGGCAAGTCGACGCTGCTCGCCATGCTGGCCGGCACCCTCCCCGTCACCTCGGGACAGGTGATCTACCAGGGCGCCGACGTCACCGGCGGGCCGGCCTACCGCCGCGCCCGGCTGGGGCTGGTGCGGACGTTCCAGCTGGCCAGCGAGTTCAAGCGGCTGACCGTGATGGAGAACCTGCTCAGCGCGGTGCCGGGCAACCGGGGCGACTCGCTGGCCGGCGCGCTACGCGGCCGCCGGTACTGGCGGCCGGACGAGGACGCGGCCGTCGCCCGGGCCCGGGCGCTGCTGGAGCGGTTCGGCCTGTCCCGCTACGCCGACACCTACGGCGGCGACCTGAGCGGCGGCCAGCGCCGGCTGACCGAGATCATGCGCGCGCTGATGACCGAGCCGGGCATGCTGCTGCTGGACGAGCCGATGGCCGGGGTGCATCCCCGGCTGGCCCGCCAGATCGGCGCCCAGCTGCTCGACCTGTGCGCCGGGGGGATGACCATCCTCATGGTCGAGCACGAGCTGGCGATCATGGACGAGTTCTGCGACCCGGTGATCATGATGGCCGAGGGCGCGGTGCTGGCCACCGGGACCATGACCGACCTGCGGGCCCGCGCCGACGTGGTGGAGGCCTACCTTGTCGGCTGAACCGGGGCCCGCGCTGACCGCGGAGGACATCCGGGCCGGCTACGGCGCCGGCGACATCATCCACGGCGTCTCGGTGCAGGTCAGCGCCGGGACCGTGGCGTCCGTCGTCGGGCCGAACGGCTCCGGCAAATCCACCCTGCTCAAGGCGTTGTGCGGCGTGATCCGGCCCTCCGCCGGCCGGGTCCGGGTGGGCGGCCGCGACATCACCGGTCTGGCGCCGGAAGAGGTGGCGCGCGCCGGGGTCGGGTACGTGCCGCAGGTCGACGACGTGTTCGCGCCGCTCACCGTGCGGGAGAACCTGGAGATGGGCGGCTACCTGCTGCCCGGCCGGGACGTGGCCGCCCGGGTCGAGCGGGTAACCGCCGTCTTCCCCCGGCTGGGCACCATGCTCACCCGCCGGGCCGGCCGGCTGAGCGGCGGCGAGCGCAAGATGCTGGCCATGGGCCGGGTGCTGATGCTCCAGCCCGCGGTGTTCCTGCTGGACGAGCCGACCGCCAACCTGGCCCCGAAGGTGGCCACCGAACTGCTCACCGGGCACGTCCGGGCGCTGGCCGAGGCGGGCGCCGCGGTGCTCATCGTCGAGCAGCGGGCCCGGGCCGCGCTGGCCATCTCCGACTACACCTACGTGCTGGGCGGCGGGCAGGTCCTGATGGCCGACACCCCGGCCCGGCTGAACGCCAGCCAGGAGTTCACCGAGTCCTTCTTCGGGGTCGGCCCCAGCACGCCGAAGACGTCTTAGCTGCTGGGCGTCCTAGCCGAGGGTCGCCACGTCCAGCACCGCGGTCAGCAGCCCCAGCGGGCTCGGCGCGGCGTACTGGACGTTCAGCGCGGCCTGGCCGGTGCCCGGGTTCACGATCACCGCCACGGCGGGCAGGAACGGCGGCACCTGCGCCCTCAGCAGGGCCAGGGCCGCGGTGAGGTCCTGGCCGGCCGCGGTGATGGTCGCCTGGCGGTACAGCGCCGCCACGCCCGGCGAGGCGTCGCCGAACGCGGTCACGCTGAACGAGTACTGCGAGGACAGCGCCGCGAGCGTGGCCAGCAGGCGGGCGTCGACCTGGCCCGCCCGCAGTTCCGCGGCATCGGCGGCGCTGAAGTGGATCCGCTTGTTCCGCAGCAGCTGTGAGCCCGCGCTCATCCGGGCGCTCTGGTCGGCGCGCAGGGCGGTCTGGTAGGCGGCCGCGCCGCCCGGCTCGGTCGCCCGCACGTCGACCTGGGTCGCGCCCGAGCCGAAGCTCGCGAGCACCGCGGGCGCGTACTGGGCGGCCGCCGGATCGGAGGTCACCACCACGGTGGCGCCGTGCGGGCCGGGCGCTCCTGGCGTCAGCGGCATCAGCCGCGCCGCGGTCACGCCCCGGGCCTGCAGCGCCGTGCAGATGAGCGGGTCGCAGCCGATGATCGCGTTGCTGCCCAGCTGGCTGGCGATCCACGCCGCGGCCGCCGCCTGTACCGGGCTGGGCTGAGCTACGACCGGCTGGGTCGCGCTCTGCTGGGTCACGCTGGGGCGGGCCGTGGCCCGGGCCGGGGAGGGCGTGCTGGCCGCGCGGCCCCGGGCGCCCGGGGCCGCGGTCCCGCTGAACACGCCGCTGAGCGCCAGCGCGCCGACGGTGACCACCGCGGCGGCCGCGACCACGCCGGCCGTCCGCCAGCGTCGCACGGTCACCTGCCGCAGCAGCCACAGCCTGAGGGTGGTGGCCAGCACCCGGCCCCACGATGGCTCGGCCGCGGGCCGCTTACCCGACGTGATCACGGATGGGACGGTACCGGCCGCGGCCGGCGCGGCCGGCCTCGACCGCGGTTCCAGGTTCAGCAGCATGCCTCCGGGCGGCGCCAGACGGTTGTCCTCACCCACATTCGCCACCCTTCGGCCGCGCGCATCTGCGGCTCACGCGCCACAGCAGAACACACGAGCCCGCCGATATCAACGAAAAACGCCTACTGGTAAGGAATGCATAGCACAATATGCCGAGGTCTGTGCCCGATTGCGCATTAGCGCGCCGTTTTGGTCACCGAGAGCGACGAGCCGGTGTCCCGGGACGCCGGCGCTGGCCGCGGCCGGTGCCACAATGGACGGGGCCCTGCAGAGGTGGGCGGTGACCGAGGGACTGCGACACGGCGATCCGGACCGGACCGGGCCGTCTGGCCTGCTCCCGCTCCGGCCCGCCCTGGCTGCCGCGCTGGCCGTCCCGGGCTGCCGGGCGGTGTACGCGGTGGCGTTCGGGCTGGACGGCGACGCGCTGGCCGCTGGTGACGGCAACGGGCGCACCTATCTGTGAGACATGGCGGGCGGGCTCGCCGCCACCTTCGCGCATCCCGGCAGCCGGGGCGTCATCGGCGTCGCGTTCGATCCCGACAACGAACTGCTGGCCGCCGCCGACGCCAGCGGCCGGGCCTACCTATGGGACCTGATCCGCGGCGACCTGGCTCGCACCTTCGTCTCCCGGCGCAGCGGCGGCCTGAACGGCGTCGCGTTCTGCCTGGGCGGTGACCTGCTGGCCGCCGCCAGCGGCGACGGGCGCGTCTGCCTGTGGGAGGTGGTCAGCGGCCGGCCCGCGGGATCCTTCGTCATCCCGGGCAGCCCCACCGTCTACGCCGTGTCGTCCGGCCCGGGCGGCCAGGTCCTGGCCGCCGCGTGCGGGAGCGGCTGGGTCTACCTGTGGGACATGCCGACCCGGCGGCTGGCCGGCGCCCTGCCCCCTCCCGGCGCCGGTCCCGGCAGCCAGGGCGTGAACGGCGTGGCGTTCGGTCCCGGCGGTTCGATGCTGGCCGCGGCCGACGGCAACGGCCAGGTGTACCTGTGGGATACGGCCGCCGGCCGGCTGGCCGCCGCCTTCGCTCATCCCGGCAGGCGGGGCGTGAACGGCGTGGCGTTCGCTCCGGGCGGTTCGATGCTGGCCGCGGCCGACGGCAACGGCCAGGTGTACCTGTGGGATACGGCCGCCGGCCGGCTGGCCGCCGCCTTCGGCGACCCCAGCAGCCGCGGCGCGAACGCCGTCGCGTTCGCCCCCGGCGGCCATCTGCTGGCCGTCGGCGACGGCAACGGCTGCACCTACCTATGGCAGCTGAGCCCGACCGCCCCCTGACCATTCCGCCCGCTCCAGCTCAGTGCCTGCCAGCCGCCAGGGCTTTGGGCCGATCGCACGGCGTGACCGCATCCTGGGGAAGCTTGCGAATACTGCACTTGTTTCGGATACTGCAGATAATAGTTGGCGACGTTAAGGAGGACAGCGATGTCTCCCAGGGCAGGTGGCGTGATTAGACCTGGCGATGCTGACGCGGAGCTGGCCAGTCGCGCGGCACGTCGGATCAGAGACTACCTTGCAGCCCACCCAGGTAATGATCCGGTCAGAATCAGGGGAGAGCATGGGGGAGATGACGCCCTTATCGTCCCGCGGGCTGCGGCAGTTATGTTTGCTCAGATACTCGCCTTGGTAGCCAGCGGACAGGGTGTACAAATCATTCCGGACGCCGCGGAGCTGACCACGCAGCAGGCCGCCGACTTCCTGAATGTGTCACGTCCGTACCTGATTGGACTGCTAGAGGCAGATGAGATTCCTTACCGTATGGTCGGCACCCATCGCCGGATCAGGTTCGCGGATCTTCGCGAATACCGGCGGCGGGATGACCTGAAGCACCGCCAGGTTGCGGACGAACTTACCCAGCTGAGCGAGGAACTCGGGCTGTACTGACCAATGCCTTTCACTGTGGTGTACGACGCCAACGTGCTCTACCCCAACACACTGAGGGACCTGCTGATTCGTATCAGCCAGGCCGGCTTGGTGCAGGCCAAGTGGACCAACGAGATCCTCGACGAGATGATCGAGGCGCTGACCAGGAATCGCCCGGACATCCCGTCAAATAAGCTCGATCGCCTCCGGCAGCTGATGATCGAGGCGGTCAGGGACTGTCTGGTCTCCGGGTATGAGCCCCTTATCGAAGGACTGAAGCTCCCGGATCCATCCGACCGGCATGTGTTGGCAGCGGCGATAAGGCCGATGCTCAGCTCATCGTCACGAGCAATCTGAAGGACTTCCCAGCCGCCTATCTTCGGCAGTGGGACGTCGAGGTCAAGTCGCCCGATGGCTTCGTGCTGGATCAGATCGGCATCGACGGGCGGACCGTCGCTGCATGCGTCCAGCAGATCGCCGATGCGCGGACCCAGCCGCCGCAGGACATAGAGGACGTACTCAGCCAACTCGAACGGGACGGCCTAGTCGAATCCGCCGCCGCCATGCGCGCCGGATAGCGACCTCTTGTCGGCACGTGGGGTACCTGACGCGGATGACCATTACGTCTTCAACCCGTTGAGAATCAGAAATCAGATGCTCTATCGCCGCTGCGGGGGCCGCGGGCACGGGTCGGTGGCACGCGTCGTGGGCGCTCAGGTTGCAGTATGCTGCAGTGACTGCGCTCGTAGCTCAACGGATAGAGCATCTGACTACGGATCAGAAGGTTGGGGGTTCGAGTCCCTCCGAGCGCGCCCAGGTCAGAGCCCCTTTCCGAGTCCGGAAGGGACTCGTTTGCTAACGCGGTTGCTAACAGCGCGACCGTTAGCTGGTGGCCGCTACGGTGCGGGCGAAGATGTCGGTGGCCTCGGTGAGCTGGTCGCTGATGACGTGGGCGTACACGCGCAGCGTGATCGAGGGGTCCGCGTGGCCGAGCCTGGCCGCGACCACGTGCACGGGGACCCCAGCCAGCAGCAGGGTTGTCGCGTGTACATGGCGAAGGTCATGCAGCCGGGCGTGAGGCAGCGACCTCGTTGCCGATAGTTCGCATCGAAGGGTAGTCATGCCTATGGAGTCAGCTTCCAGCATGGCCGCGGAACATGCCGGTGGGCTGCTGTTCCTTCGGCAAGTGGCAAAGACCCGGCTGCCGACATTGCGATTGATCTTGGTAATGTTGTGGCTGATGGGGCCAGGTATTGCGCGCGCTAACTCGCGGCAGTAGCCTGACAGTCTCGCGCGTCACGACCAAGGGTGGGGGGTTTGAGTTGTCATGAGCGTGCTGATCATCGGTAAGTTCCCGGGTGACACCGCCGTGTTCAAAAAGGTGCTGACTGACCGGTCGGACGAGCTCGTCGCCGTATCTGAGCAGGCCCGCGCGGCTGGGTCGACCCACCACCGCTTCGGCGTCGGTGACGGCTTCATCATCCTCGTGGACGAGTGGGAATCACCGCAGCAGTTCGAGCAGTTCTTCGGCCGACCAGACATCCAGGCCCTGGTCGGGGAGATGGGCGCTTCCGGTCCACCGGAAATCACCGTCGTCGAGGCGTTCGCCACGCCAAGCGACTACTGAGTGCTGTGAGCTGACGTCAACTCTGTCTTGACCCTTGGTCGCTGCCAAGTCGGGTCGATGGTCAGACATGGGTGGCCCTGTTCTGGCCTCACAACGACGCTCAACGCCACCGCCTGATACGCATCGTTGACGCTTATCTCAGCAGGTCAGGGACGAAATAACCAGGTAGCGATGTGGCTGTAGATCTCTACGGATTACATGTTCACGACCGACGTGCGGTCAGCCCTGGCGTACTCCTGTGACAGGTGCTGGCGTTCAGGGTGGCCATGGCGGCAGAGCAGTGGAAAGATCATCCGCAGTGTTCGCCGTGGCCGTCGCATGGGGCGGCCAGGCATGGTAAGGGGGGATCAGATATGTGGGCGCAGCTCATCAAGGTGCGGTTGAAGCCTGGCAAGGACACAGCCGAGCTGGGCAAGCAGCTGCAGGCCGTCGAGCAGCCGGGCTCGGGCCTGGTGCGGACACTCGTAATGCACGACCAGAAGGACCCGAGTCAGGTCTATACATTGGTCGTGTTCGAAAGCGAGGAGAAGGCGCGAGCGCGCGAGCAGGACCCGCGCCGCCAGGAAGGACTGCAAGCCGCCAGAGCGACGATGGCAGACATATATGATGGCCCACCGGCGTTCGTGGATCTGAACGTGGTGGAGGAGTGGACCGGGTAAGCGAGACCGAAGGCTGCTTCCCGGGTTCGACACGACATGGCTGTGACACTCGGCACCGGTACTCGGCATCGGGACGAGGCCATCTGCTAACGCCCTGCTAACAACAGGTGTGGATGCATGCGGCCGATGGTGGACGCCGAAGGGGTCCTACTCCGTCTTCTAACCTGATCAGGTGGTCTGCGGTGGATTCGCGTGGACCCGGACATGCTCGTGAAAGTCGGATGGCCGTTTGACGTTACCTGGATTTTTGGTCATACTTTTGACTATGACAGTGCTTCCGCTGGGGGACGTTAAGTCTCACCTGTCCGAGCTCGTCGGCCGTGTCCACGATCATCACGAGCGGGTGACCGTGACCGTGCACGGAAGACCCTCTGCCATCCTCATCGCTCCAGAGGATCTGGAAGCGCTAGAGGAAACCCTGGAGATCATGCGTGATGCCGCCACCATGAATCGCCTGGCTGAGTCGGACGCGGAGCTGGCCCGCGGTGAGTACGTATCCGCCGAGGAACTTGCCGAAGCGATGAGGCGGCGCCACGCGCAGTGAGCGGCGAGCTTGCGGATGGATCCCTACGAGTTGCGGACGACATCAACCGTCCGCCGCGCCCTGAGCGAGACTCTGCCGGAATCCGTTGCAGCGGCTGCGTATGCGTTCATCACAGGCCCTCTGCTTGCCGATCCCCGCCGGATCGGCAAAAGGCTGCTCCCGCCAATGGACGACAGGTTCAGCGCCCGCCGTGGCACCTACCGGGTGATTTATCGGATCGACGACAAGGCCCGTGTGGTGACGGTAGTAGACGTCGCCCATCGCCGCGATGTCTACCGCACTTAAGCAGTTCGCGCTGCCCGCCTTGCCGAATTACCCTTAGTACTTCTAATCAAGCGGCGCCGCTCGCGGCGCCGCGGGCCCGGGTCAGAGCCCCTTTCCCAGAGTTGGAAGGGGCTCTTTTGCTAACCCGGTTGCTAACAGCGCGGTCTTAGCTGGTGAGCGCTACGGCGCGGGCGAAGATGTCGGCGGCCTCGGTGAGCTGGTCGCTGAGGACATCGGCGTACACGTGCGATAAGCGGCGGGCGACCGCACCTGGTATGCGGCGGTGGCATGCTACTGAGCTGCGACGATGCGGCACGCTTGCACGGTGGCGGTCAAAGGTGGGGCCGTGCTGGCCGACTCCGGGCCGGACCGGCGACCCTCCAGGGTCGGCGACCGCCAGGGGGCCGCGCCGAGAACCGTCACGCCCAGCAGTATCAGTAGCGGCGCCGTGTTCGGATCGGTGCTGATGCCCGACCAGAACTGGCCGAGGCCCTGACCCGCCACCCAGAATGCCAGCGACAGGACGATACCGCCGAGGACGGCCGCCCGCCTGGTGCGGCGGCCGGCCAGGACCCCGAGGCCGACGACGGCCTGCAGGACCATCAGGTCGAGGACGAGTGAGACGCCGTCGTAGGGCACCAGCGCGGACAGGTGGTTGTCCAGGCCAGCCAGCCATCCCGGTGCCCCCGACGCGTTCATGCTCAGGGCCATGCTGAGGGACGCATTGGTGTCACTACCCGGAAGCAGCTGAAGCAAGGCCCCGCCGAGCCAGGCCGCCGCCCAGGCCGCCGCCCACCGGGCCGGGCGCTGGCCGGAGGGGCTGCCGTCCCGCCGCGGCCACACGGTCACGGCTACGACGGCGTACATCAGCGCCGACCCGGGAGCCCCGGTCAGCAGGCTGGCACCACCGCCGAACAGGCCGCCCAGGCCCTCACCCAGGTACCAGACCGACAACGCCCAGCCCACCGAGGCTGCGAGCGCCCAGCGGGCGGTCCGCCGGTGCAGCAGGCCGGCGCCCAGCGCCACCTGGATCAGGCCGAAGATGACGTCCGCGGCGGCCGGGGAATGCGCGATGATGCTGGCCGCCTCGTGCACCGGCCAGGAGATGAACCCCGGCTGCCCCGGCCCGGAGGGCGCGATCACCTGCCGGGCGAACGCGGACGTCAGCATAGCGGGCTGGAACTGCAGGGCGCCGTCGCCGAGCCACAGCAGCCCCAGCGTGATCTGCACTCTCCGCCGTGTCACCCGGA
>Ga0209168_10000801_pt1 | contig 27645 bp, 26 predicted proteins | sample Coa_R1_FD_187156 | JGI IMG/M metagenome (GOLD analysis project Ga0209168, IMG submission 187156) | Surface soil microbial communities from Centralia Pennsylvania, which are recovering from an underground coalmine fire - Coalmine... | ecosystem: Environmental > Terrestrial > Soil > Unclassified ...
ATGCGGGAGCTTGGCCGCGAACTCCTTGGCCGGGGAGAGTGCCACCCGGTCCAGGAGCTGCTCGATCGCGGCGTCCCTTGACAGGTTATCCGCGGTCCCGTACAGCGCCAGCGGGCGGCCCACGTGATATGCCACCGTGTGCGCCGGGTTGAGCGAGGCGAACGGGTCCTGAAGCACCATCTGCACGGTGCGCGCGTAGGCCCGCCGGGACCCGGCGGTCGCGGGAACGCCGTGCATCAGCACCTCGCCGGACGTGGGCGTCAGCACCCGGGCCAGGAGCCGGGCCAGCGTCGACTTGCCGCAGCCGCTCTCGCCGACGATCGCGAGAATGCCGGCGTCCGGCACGGTCAGCGACACGCCGTCGACCGCGTGCACCACGGCCCCCCGCCGGAGCATGGCCCGGCCAGTCTGATGGACGGGGAAGTGCTTGGCGACCGACCGCGCCTCCAGCGCGGGGGCTGGCTCGCTCATCGGGAACCTCCCATGCTGGGCTCGGCCGTCAGCGCGGGCGGGAGAGAAAGCGAGGACGCGACCGGATCGTGCAGCCAGCAGGAGACCAGGCGGTCCGAGGTTTCGTCGCGCCCGGGCGTGCGCAGGGACGGGGTCCGCTCCCGGCACACGTCCATGGCGTAGGAGCACCGGGGGTGGAACGAGCAGCCAGCCGGCGGGTGGCGCAAGTCGGGCGGGGCGCCGCCGATGCCGGTCATCGTCACCCGGGGGCCGTGCAGCGACGGGAACGAGTCAAGCAGGCCCAGCGTGTACGGGTGCCGGGGCGCCCGGAACAGTTCGGGCGCGCTCGCCTGCTCCACAATGTGTCCCGAGTACATGATCGAGATCGAATCCGCGATCTCCAGCAGCAGCGACAGGTCGTGCGTGATGAACAGCACCGCGAACCCGAGCCGCTTCCGCAGCGCGGCCAGTTCCTCCAGGATCTCCCGCTGGGTGACCACGTCCAGGGCGGTGGTCGGCTCGTCCATGATGACGATCCGCGGCTCGAGCGCCAGCGCCATCGCGATCATGGCGCGCTGCCGCATCCCGCCGGACAGTTCGTGCGGATACGCGCGAAGCCGGTCCGGGGTGATGCCGACCATCCGGAGCAGTTCCGCGGCTCGCTCGTGCCGCTCCGTCCGGCTCATCTCCGGGCGGTGGGTCCGCAAGACGTCGGTGAGCTGGACGCCGATCCGGAACACCGGGTTCAGCGCGTTCATCGCGCTCTGCATGACCACTGCGATCTGGGACCATCGGATCTGGCGCAGCTGCCACTCGGTGGCGGCGAGCAAGTCGATCACGCCATCCGGCTGCCTGCCTGTTCCCGGCTGGCCCGCCGCTAGGTGGAGGCGGACGCTGCCCGCGGTGATCACCCCGGGCGCGCGCAGCAACCGGGTGATCGCATAGGCGAACGTGGACTTGCCGCTGCCGCTCTCCCCGGCTAGCCCCGTCACCTCGCCCGGGTACAAGGTGAGGTTCGCGCCGGTCACCGCTTGCACCGCGTCCTGGCCGACGCCGTAGTCGACACTCAGGCCGCGCACATCGAGCAGCGGCGTGCGGGCAGTCGGCCTGGTGGTCATAGGGAGATCTCCGTGTCCGGGATAGCGCGGTCCTGTGCGGTGCCGGCCAAGTCGGTGCCTTCCAGGGCCTGCGCGGTCACCGGGGTGAGGCCGAGCCGGAAGCGGCGGGGGAGGCCGGCGCCACGGGCCGCCTTGCGGGACAGGCCGGCGGCCCTCAGCCGCGGGTTGATGAACTCATCGATGCCGAAGTTCAGCAGCGCGAGGGCCGTGCCCAGCAGCGCGATCGCCAGGCCAGGCGGAACGAACCACCACCACCAGCCGCTTTGCTCCGCCTGCAAGTTCCCCGCCCAGAACAGCATGGTTCCCCACGACCAGTGCGAGGCGTTGATCAGCCCGAGGTAGGCGAGCGATGCGTAGGTGCCGATGGCGTAGATCACCGTGAACAGGAAGGACGACGCGATGATCGGGATCAGGCTGGGCATGATCTCGAAGCCGATGATCCGCCACGGCCGCTCGCCGATCAGCCGCGCCGACTCGACGAAGTCCCGGTTCCGCATCGACAGCACCTGCACCCGGAGCACCCGCGCGCCCCAGGCCCAGCCGGTGATGGCGATGATCAGCGCGATCAGCGGGTCGTTAGCCGAGGACGAGGTGCCGAGGAAACCGGTCAGCACGATCAGCAGCGGCAGCGCCGGCAGCACCAGGGACACGTTGATCAACAGGGAAAGCAGGTCGTCAACCAGCCCGCCGAAGTACCCGGCCGCCACCCCGATGAGGACGGCAAGCACGGTCGCCGCCGCGCCGGCCAGGAACGCCACCAGCATGATCGGCCGGGTCCCGGTGAGCAGCTGGGACAGCACGTCCTGCTGGAGGTTGGTGGTGCCGAGCAGGTGCGCCGCCGAGGGCGGCTGCGGCGTGCCGTTCGTGGCGGTGGTTATGAAGTCCGGGTCATAGGGCGACAGCGCCGAGCCGAAGATGGCCAGGAAGACGAAGATGGCGAACAGCGTGGTCCCGGTGATGACCTTGGCCGAGCGCGGCAGCCGGATCCGTCGCCGGGTCGCGGGTATCATCACCGGGCTGGGCACCCCTGGGGCGCCGACGCTGGCCACGGTGGTCATGGGATCACGCCTCCCGCCGGGCTCGCGGATCGAGGAACACGTAGACGAAGTCACCGATCAGGTTCGCGGCGAGCACGGCGAACGTAATGATCAGGAACAGGCCTTGCAGCAGCGGGTAGTCGTGGTTAAGCACCGCCTGCTTGAGCAGGTAGCCGATGCCGGGGTAGGAGAAGACGATCTCGGTGAGCAGCGCTCCGGATACCACGAAGCCGATCGCCAGGGAGAACCCGGTCACGCTGGGCAAGATCGCGTTCCGTGCCGCGTAGCTCAGCACGCGCCGCTTGGGCAGGCCCTTGGCCTGGGCCATCAGCACGTAGTCCTCGTCCATCGTGGTGACCATCACGTTTCGCATGCCGACGGTCCAGCCGGCCGCGGACGCGAGCACGATCGTGAGCGCTGGGAGGAACGCGTGGTCCAGCACATCCTGGACGTAACCCAGGTTCCAGGCCGGGTTCTCGGTGATCGAGTAGCCACCGAGGAGCGGGAACCAGTGCAGGCTGGTACCCAGGAGGGCGACCAGCAGGATCGCCAAGAAGAAGTACGGAGCCGCCTGGAAGAAGGTGAGCGCGGGAAGCAAGTTGTCGAGGACGCTGCCACGGCGCCAGGCCACCACGATGCCGAGCGCGGTGCCCAGCGCGAAGCTGATCAACGTGGCGATCCCGACCAGGCCCAGCGTCCAGTAGATCCCGCCGCCGATGACCGAGCTGACCGAGGCGGGATAGAAGCTGGTAGAGGTGCCCAGGTTGCCGTGCAGCAGCTGACCCCAGTAATGCACGTACTGGTCCCACGCGGACTGATGCCCGGACAGGCCGAACTCTTCGTACAGGCCCTTCAGGGTGGCGGGGGTGATCGTGCCGTGCAGGTTAGCCAGCTGTGCGGCGACCGCGTTGCCGGGCACCATCCGGGGGATGAAGAAGTCGATCGTGATCGCGATCAGGGCGGCGACCAGGTAGAACGCCAGCTTGCGGGCGAGAGCCTTCACCGTTCCCACCGCCGCGTCTCTCCGGGCGCGCAGCCGCAGCTCTCCCGGCGCACCAGCGTGGTGGGCAGTATCACGTCGCGGGAGGCTGGCCGCTCCCGGTTGATCATCGCGAACAGCAGCTCGAACGCGACCGTGCCCAGCTCCCTGATCGGCTGCCGCACCGTGGTGAGGCTGGTCCGCAGGTGGCGGGCCATGGGCAGGTCGTCGAAACCGGTCACGGCCACCTGGCCGGGGACGTCGACGCCGTGCTCGCGGAGCGTGGCCATGACGCCGAGCGCGGTCTGGTCGTTCGCGCAGATGATGACCTCCGGCAGCGGGTCACCGGCGGCGAGCAGGCGGCGGATCACCTTGGCGCCGCCGGACGCGAAGTAGTACCCCTGCCAGTCAGGGCCGCTGGCCAGCGTCGCCCCGGGTACCCGAGCCACCGCGGCGGCGATTGCCTGATGCCGCTCGATGTTGTCCGGGCTGTCCGCGTAACCGCCCAGGTACGCCAGCGACCGGTAGCCGTGATCGCGGAGCAGGTGCTCGGCCAACTCCCCCATCCCGCCCGCGTTGTCGCCGCGCACGTTGGCGGTGGCCGGGGCGGCGGCGCCCGCCAGCGTGACCACCGGCACGTGCCGGGCCAGGCGGGCAAGCTGCTCGGAGTTCAGCACCTGGTCGTGGAGGATCAAGCCGTCGCTCTTGCGGGCCAGCCCCTGGATGCGCTCGGTCGGCTGGTGCTCGTTGACATCGACGGACCGGATCAGCAGGTCGTAGCCGTACCGCTGGGCCGCCACCTCGATGCCCCGGTTGATCAGGTCGGGGTACTGAAGACCCTCTCCCTCGTCCGCGAACATGTCCTCGTCGGTATCCACGCGGGAGGGCCGGCGGACGATCACGCCAACCACCTCCTTGAGCCGGGCGCTCAGCGCCCGTGCCGCTCCGTCCGGGGCGAAGCCGAGCTCGCTGACCGCGGCCAGCACGCGATCCCGGGTTTCCGGCCGGGGATTCCGCTGCTCGTTGAGCACCCGGGACACGGAGGCGATAGACACCCCGGCCAGCCTGGCGACGTCGTAGATCGTCGGCGCGTTGATCCGCTCGCTGTCGGCCATGTCAGCGGCCGGGTCGCCTGGGGACGCCACGCCGACGGTCCGGCGCGGGACGGCGCCATCGGGCGGGGTTTCGATCATGAACCGGGCCTCCTGGGCTGCGGTAACCGCTTTCCCTGCGGTAAGCGCTCATCGGTAAGCGCTTACCGGGGTGGGATAAAGGTAAGTTAACCCGCTTCGCCCGGGATCTCAAGGGCTTGTTTCTGTACTGTTACGCGAATGTGACGCCTACAACAGGACTGGTGCTGGTGCGACTGGCGTCCATCCGGATCGGCCCGTACCGTAACGGAGGGCGAGGTGGCTGGCGAGGCGTCGGCCGGGCCCGGCGGCGCCGTTCGGGACGTACAACTCCTGCAGGGCTCCATAACTCCGCCGTGGCCTCTGAGCTGCGACTTCACAGCCGACTGGCGACGGTCATGCTGCCCGGCGACCAGGACGAGCTGGTGCGCCGCGGCGGAGGTGAACGACCGGACCATCGTGGTCGTGAACGCCGACACGCCGGTGCTCATGCCGTGGGCCGACCAGGTGGCGGCGATCGGGTGCTGCTGGCTGCCCGGGCAGGCCATGGGCGACGCCCTGGCCGACGTGCTGCTCGGGCGGGCCGGCCGGTCGTGGTCAGATCTTTATCCTTCCGAACGGACCATCCCGCGCGCCGCCCGGAAAACGCCTCGTGAACCTCGTGGTTTTCCTCTTTCGTCATCCACCGTTTAGCTGCTCGTTCAACTGCGGGGTGCAGGGCGTCACGCGGATGGCATACAAGTCCGATCATGAACACATTCAGCCTGCGTACGGCTTCCAGGCTGGGCGTCACGGTCGTTGCCGCGGGTCTGGCGGCAATGGCCGGATGCTCCAGCTCGTCAAGCTCCAGCTCCAGCTCCAGCTCATCTAGCGCTAGCGCCAGCGCCAGCGGCTCGAACAGCACGCTTACCGTTAAGCAGATTGTCCAGGCCGCCACGCTGAAACACACCTTCCAGGTGAACGGCAAGGGCACCGCGAAAAGCGAGGGTCTTTCCCAGCCGGACGACATCGTGGCCCTCGGCGGCAACCTCTATGTCGGATTCCAGAACGGCGTCGGCTCGCAGGGCGAGGTGAGCATTTCCGGCAACCTGGACAGCACCCTGGTCGAGTTCACGCCGGCTGGTTCCGTCGTGAAGCAGTGGGACGTGACGGGCAAGATCGACGGGATGGGCGCCGACGCCGGAACCGGGCAGATCCTCGCGACGGTCAACGAGGACTCCAAATCCAGCCTGTACGTGCTTTCCGGCGGGACCCTCACGCACTACACCTACACCCCAGCGTCGCTGCCGCACCTGGGCGGCACCGACGCCGTCGCGGTGGACCAGGGGAAGATCCTGATCAGCGCGTCCGCCCCCGGTACCTCCGGCAAGGCGCCGGCGTCCGCTCCGGCCGTGTTCGCCGTCACGCTGAATGCCGGGTCCAACACCGCCGCGGTCGCTCCGTTCTTCGCCGACAACGCGACGGCCACCGGGGCCGACGGCTCGAAGGCCGGTCAGAAGGTCACCCTCGCGCTCACCGACCCGGACTCGAACGGGGTCGTCCCGTCGAGCTCGCCGAAGTTCGCCGGGGACTTCATGCTGAACTCCCAGGGCGACGACGAACTGATCTTTTCTGATGCCAGTGGCCAGAACCTTCAGGTCCTGAAGCTCTCTAACTCGGTCGACGATATCGCCTGGGCGACCTCGGCCACGGGCACCCTGTACACCACGGATTCCGGTGCCGACACGGTCGATGCCATCACGGGGCCGTTCACGCCGGGGACCGCGTACACCGCGGTGACCCCGTGCAACGCCAACAGCGCGCCGTCCACCTGCCCTGGGCCCGGCTACCCGGCCAACTCCCTGGGCGCCATCAACCTGACCACTGGCACGGTCGGCAACGTCACCGTCATCGGGCCGGTCGCACCCAAGGGCATGATCTTCGTGCCGTGACCGGCCGTCCCATGGAGACGGCTCGACGCTGGCCGGGCGTAGCATTCGGGCATGCGCGTTCGCGCAGCGGTGGCCCGTGCCGCCGCCGTGGCCATGCCTCCGGCCAGCTCGAAGCGGTGAGCATTCCCAGCATCCCGTGACGCCAGGCTATGGAAAGGTCTCGATGATCACGGTGTGGCCCGCGGACCTGTCGTACTTCCTGTCATCGGTGAGCAGTGGCACGCGGAGCGCTTCGGCCAGCGCCACATAGAACGCGTCGTAGGCGGTGAAGTTGTCGCGCAGGGCCAGGACCCGGCGCTGGTAGGGAAGCATCGGATGACGCATGAGGGACAGGTCGGCGAAATCCTCCAGCATCTCTCCGGCACGAGCGGCGCTGATCCTGATCTCGGCCTTGGACGTGAGCAGCAGCCCCCGAATCGCCGACGCGACCTCGGCATCGATGAGCTGGGGCGCATGCATGTGCCGTTGCTGGCCGAACCGCTCCCGGAGCGGTTCGTCGCCCGCCCGGTTCTGCAGCAGGCGCGCTACGACCGAGGCGTCGACCACCACCATCGTCAGCGGCGGCCGTCATCGATGAAGGCCCGGATGTCGTCGCTACCGGCTTCGACGCTGTCCCGGGTGGCGATCCGCGCGACGATTTCTGTCATCGAGGGCCGTGACACGTCCTCGTGGATCAGCTCACGCAGGTAGGCCGACAGCGACATGCCCCGGGCCGCCGCCCTCGACCGGAGGGCATCGACATCTTCCGAGGGAACATCGCGGACCTGGATGATCTCGGCGCTCATGAGCTCACGCTACCAGCCGTTCATGAAATCTGCATGAAGTCGGTGGCCCGGTGAGTGCTCTTAGCCGAGCTCGATCGTGGTGACGAGCGGGAGGGAGGCGGAGGAGGGGCCCGCGGCCAGCGCGAACGCGCCGGGTTCGGTGGACCAGCCGTCGCCCGCCCAGTGCTGGAAGGCGCGCTGCGGGATCATGATGCCGACGGTGACCGTCTCGCCGGGGTCCGCGTCGACGGTGGCGAAGCCGGCCAGCCACTTGGCCGGGCGCTCCACGGCCGACCCGGGCCGGGAGGCGTAGACCTGGACCACCTCACGGCCGGGTCGCGAGCCGGTGTTCCGCACCGTCACGCATACCGCCACACCGGGAGCACCCGGCGGGGCCTGGTCCAGCGTGATCGACTCATGAGCCCAGGTGGTGTAGCCGGTGCCATGACCGAACGGGAACAGCGGCTCCCGTCCGTCACGGTCGTAGGCGCGGTAGCCGATGAACAGCCCTTCGTCGTAGGTCAGCACCCCGTCGGCCGGCTGGGTGGACGGCAGGCCTTCCTCCGAGGCGGGCCACGTCATGGGCAGCCGCCCGCCGGGCTCGACGTCGCCGAACAGCACGTCGGCCAGCGCGCCGCCGTATTCCTGGCCGCCGAACCAGGTCAGCAGGATCGCCTTCGCGTCCGCGGCCCAGGGCAGCAGGACCGGGGCGCCCGAGTTCACCACCACCACAGTCCGGGGATTGGCCGCGAGAACCTCGCGGACCAGTTCGTCCTGGCGGCCGGGCAGCGCCAGCGTGGTGCGGTCGAAGCCCTCGCTTTCCACCTCGCCGGTGGTGCCGACCACGACCACGGCCGCGTCGCTGGCCGCGGCCAGCGCGGCGGCCGCCGCGATCTCCTCGTCGTCGGTGCCGTGCGGCGGCACCAGGTTGAGCTGCACGAGCGTGCCGAACCCGGCGAGCGGCGAGGATTCCACGTCGTGCTCGAGCAGTACGTCGACCGCCTGGCCCGCGGCCAGCTGGACCGGGGCGAGCTGCTGCGGCGGGCGCATCAGGGCCTCGGCGATGTCGGAGTCCTCGGGCATCGTCAAGGTAGCGTCGAAGATCTCGGCGGCGTCGACCACCAGGCGGTACCGGCCCAGGCCCGAGACGCCGAGCTGGTATTCGCCGCCGACGGTAGCCCGGATCACGCAGCGCACGTCCATCCGGGCTACCGGTCCGGTAACGCCCGAGGACGCGAAGCCGCTCAGCCACATGAACGTGGCCCCGTCGCGCAGTTCCGACCCGGCCAGCTCGCCGGCCGGCGACCAGAACCGGATCTCGGCGCCGGTCCCGGGGTCGACCCGCTGGTCCGGCCGCAGCAGCCAGGGCGCCCGGGCCGCCGCCCCGCGCAGGTGCGAGGTCACGCCCGGCGCGTACGTGACGTGCGGCCCGGCGCCGCGCAGGCCCTCAAGCGGCGAGATCGTGTACGGCGGGAACACCGTGGCGCTGCCGCCGCCCATGGTCCTGGCGAGCTCGGCGTTCGGCCCGATCACGGCCAGGCGCAGCCGCCGGTCGAACCCAGGGGGGCCCGGCCGGGTCTCGGCGCGGCTTCGCGGCAGCGGCAGGAGGCCGTCGTTGCGGGCCAGCACGAAACCGGCCGCCGCCGCGGCTCTCAGGTCCTGGGCGACCGCCACCGAATCCGGGGCCCGCACGGCCAGCCCGGGCGGGGCCGGACCATCCTCCAGCGCGCCGACCCGAGCGGCCAGGCGCAGGATGCGGACCACCTTGTCGTCGATGAGCGCCTCGTCGACCGTGCCCTTCCCGACCGCCTCGACCAGAGCCTCGCCCCAGGGGCCGAACAGGTCGGCGGGCCCGGGCATGGCCAGGTCGAGCGCGGCCTGGGCGGCGGCCTCGGTGTCCCGGGTGGCGGTCCAGTCCGACATGACCAGCCCGTCGTAGCCCCACTCGCCGTGCAGGATGTCACGCAGCAGCGGGCTCTGCGTCATCGGCGACCCGTTGACGCCGTTGTAGCCGGCCATCACCGCCCAGGCGCCCTCATCCCTGACGATCGCCTCGAACGGCGCCAGGTACAGCTCCCGCAGGGTCCGCTCGTCGACGCGGACATCGACGGTCATCCGCTGCGTCTCGGAGTCGTTGGCGACGAAATGCTTGACCGTCGCGCCCACGCCGGACCGCTGCAGTCCCCGCACGTAGGCGACGCCGATCCGCGCGGTCAGCAGCGGATCCTCGGAGAAGCACTCGAAACTGCGGCCCGCGTACGGGGTCCGGTGCAGGTTCACGGTGGGGGCGAGCAGGACGTCGACGCCCTTGCGCCGGGCCTCGCGGGCCAGCAGCGCGCCGATCGCCTCGACCCGCCCGGTGTCCCACGTGGCGGCCAGCGCCGTGGCCGACGGCACGTTCGCGGAGCTGTCCCGCTCGTCCCAGGACTCGCCGCGGACCCCGGCCGGCCCGTCGGACAGCACGAGCCGGCGCAGTCCCGCCTCCGGCTCCGCGTGCAGCGCCCAGAAGTCCGCCCCGGTCAGCAGGCGGATCTTCTGCTCCAGCGACAGGCGGCCGACCCGGCGCCGCAGTTCGGCCTCGTCCGGAACGCCTGCGCCGGTCACGGGGCTGGCAGGTTGACCAGGGATGCGAGCGTGGCGCGGTGCGCGTCGGGGGTGCCGAAGGCGATCGAATCCGCCTTGGCCCGCTTGAGGTACAGGTGCGTGGGGTGTTCCCAGGTGAACCCGATGCCGCCGTGCAGTTGCACGGCCTCCTGCGCGGCGTGCACGGCGGTCTCCGAGCAGTACGCCTTGGCGATCGCCACCGCGACCTTGGCGTCCGGGTCGCCGGAGGCCAGGCAGGCCGCCGCGTACCGGGACGCGGCCCGCGCCTGGCTGACCGCCACCCAGACGTCGGCCAGCCGGTGCTTGAGCGCCTGGAACGACCCGACCGGCCGGGCGAACTGACGGCGTTCCTTCACGTAGGCCAGGGTCATGTCCAGGCAGCGCTGGGCCAGCCCGACCTGCTCGGCGGCCAGGGCCGCCGCGCCCGCGGTCAGCGCCGCGTCAAGGGCCTGCGAGGCCGCCGCGCCGGACGCGATCAGCCGTCCCGGGGCGTCGTCGAAGGACAGGTCACACAGCTGCCTGGTCATGTCCAGCGACACGACCGGCGCCTTGGCCACGCCCGGGTCGGACATGTCGACCAGGTACAGGGCGTTCGGCACGCCGTCGGCCGGGACGAGCAGCACGGTGGCGGGCAGGGCGTCGGCGACCCCGCTGACCGTGCCGCGCAGCCGCGCGATCCCGGTCTGGGCGTCGCCGGGCCTGGGCCCGGCCACCCGGACCGAGACCGGGAACGGGCCGCCCGGCGCGCAGGCAAAGGGGACGGCCAGGGTCACGGTCACGCTGCCATCGGCCATCCGGTGCAGCAGGTCGGCCGCGGCCCGCGCCGGGGTGAAGGGCGTGCCCGAGGACACCGAGGCGGAGCTGCGCGGAACACCGGTGGCCGCGTCGGCCGGGATGCCCGACGCCACGCTCAGCAGGGCGCTGGTGGCCACCACGGCACTGCCGAGGAACGGAACCGGGGCCACCGCGCTGCCCAGTGCCTCGGCGGCCGAGCACACCTCTTTGTACGAGGCCCCGGCGCCGCCGTCGCGCTCGGGGATGAGCAGCCCGGCGCAGCCCAGGTCGCCGGCCACGGCCTGCCACAGGGCGTCGTCGTAGGTCTCGGTGGACTCGGTGCGGGCCAGCACCTTATCCAGGCTGCCCCGGTCGGCGAGCAGGGAGCCGAGGCTGTCCGCGAGGGCCTGTTCGGTGTCGGAGTACAGGAGATCGGGGAGGTCCGCCTTATCGCTCACTGCTTTCCTCCGCTCGCCTGCGGGGCGCCTTCAAGGCGCCTCCTTCCCTCGTCGCTTCGCTCCTCAGTCCAGTCGGCGCCGCGCCCCTTCGACTCGCTCATCGCGGCAGGTCCTTCCATGGGATGTCCTTGTCGGCGCGGGGTTCGGGCGGCAGGCCCAGGACCCGCTCCGCGATGATGTTGCGCAGGATCTCCGAGGTGCCGCCCTCGATGGAGTTTCCGCGGGCACGCAGGTAGCGGTAGCCGGGACTGCGGCCGTAGAAGTTGGAGTGCTCTGGCCGGCGCATGGTCCAGTCGTCGTAGCGCAGGCCGTCACCGGCGGACAGCTCGACATCGAAGCCGGAGATCTCCTGGTTCAGCCGGGCGAACACCAGCTTGGCGGCCGAACCCTCGGGACCGGGCTTGCCCGCGGCCAGCTGCTGGCGCATCCGCTCCCCCGCCAGCCGGGCGATCTCGGCCTCGGTCCAGAGCCGGAGCAGCCGGTCGTGCAGGCCGGGCGTGCGCAGCTCGGGACGGTTCCGCCAGGTGGCGGCGGCCGGGCCGATCATGCCCGCCTCGCGCGGCCCGGCGCGCGAGGCGCCGATGTTGACCCGTTCGCTCATCAGCGTGGCGTTGGCCACCTTCCAGCCCTCGCCGACCGGGCCGATCCGGTCCGCGTCCGGGATCCGGACGTCGGTCAGGAACACCTCGTTGAACTCGGCCTCGCCGGTGATCTGCCGTAGCGGGCGGACCTCCACGCCGGGGGCCGTCATGTCCACGGAGAAGTAGGTGAGGCCCTGGTGCTTGGGCACGTCGGGATCGGTCCGCGCGACCAGCAGCGCGCGCTTGGCCTGATGCGCTTGCGAGGTCCACACCTTCTGCCCGGAGACCACCCACCCGTCTCCGTCCGGGATGGCCCGGGTGGCCAGCGCGGCCAGGTCGCTGCCCGCGCCGGGCTCGCTGAACAGCTGGCACCAGATCTCCCGGCCCGTCCACAGCTCGCGCAGCCAGCGCTTCTGCTGCTCGTCGGTGCCGTAGGCCAAGATCGTGGGCGCGGCCATGCCCAGCCCGATCGCGTTGCGCTCGGCGTCGTTGCCGGGCGAGCCGGCCGCGGCGAACTCGGCGTCGACGACCTGCTGCAGCGAGCGGGACAGACCCAGCCCGCCGAGCCCCTCGGGGTAGTGCACCCAGGCCAGGCCCGCGTCGAAGCGCGCGTTCAGGAAGTCTTGCCTGGGCGTCTCGTGCGGGTCATGCTCGGCGAGGAACGCGCGGGTCCGCTCGCGGAGCTCGTCAGGAGTCAGCACAGTGTTGTCCTAAGCACAGTTTCTTCCTTAGCACAGATTGCTGAGCATTAGCAGAGGGGACCGCCGGCGACGTAGATGACCTGCCCGGAGACGTAGCCCGCGCCTGCGCTGACCAGGAAGGAGATCACGTTGGCCACGTCCGCGGGCTCGCCCACCCGGCGCACCGGGATCTGCTCCGCCCTGGCCTTCTGGAAGTCCTCGAAGTTCACGCCGATCCGGCGCGCGGTGGCCGCGGTCATGTCGGTGACGATGAAGCCAGGCGCGACCGCGTTCGCGGTGACCCCGAACGGCCCGAGTTCGATCGCGAGCGTCTTGGTCAAGCCTTGCATGCCGGCCTTGGCCGCGGAGTAGTTGGCCTGGCCGCGGTTGCCGAGCGCGGACGAGGAGGACAGGTTGACGATCCGCCCGTAATGCTGTTCGACCATGTGCTTCTGCACCGCGCGGGTCATCAGGAACGCCCCGCGCAGGTGCACCCCGAGCACCGTGTCCCAGTCGTCGTCGGTCATCTTGAACAGCAGGTTGTCGCGGATCACGCCGGCGTTGTTGACCAGTACCACGGGTGCGCCGAGCTCACCGGCCACCCGCTCGACGGCGGCTTCGACCTGGTCCCGCTGGCTGACGTCGGCACCCACCGCGACCGCGCGCCCGCCGGCGTCGGCGATCTCCTTCACCGTCCCGGCACAGCCGGCCTCGTCCAGGTCGAGGACCCCGACGGCCATCCCGTCCGCGGCCAGCCTGCGCGCCGTCGCGGCGCCGATGCCACGGGCCGCCCCCGTCACGATCGCGACTGTCTGTGTCACTGATGTTTCTCCTTCTGATATTCCGAACGGGCCGTGGTGCGGGCCGCCGTTTACTGCGTGTTCGCGGTGGCGCGGGCCGCCGACTTCCGCAGCTCGCGGCGGGCCAGCGACCTCTTGTGTACCTCATCGGGGCCGTCGGCGAACCTGAGCGTGCGCGCGGCCGCCCACAGGTGGGCCAGCGGGAAGTCCTGGCTCACGCCGCCCCCGCCGTGCGCCTGGATGGCCTTGTCGATCACCCATTCGGCCATGGCCGGGGTCACGATCTTGATCGCCTGGATCTCGGTGTGCGCGCCCTTGTTGCCCACGGTGTCCATCAGCCACGCGGTCTTGAGCACCAGCAGCCGGGCCTGCTCGATCCTGACCCGGGACTCGGCGATCCAGTCCTGGATGACCCCCTGCTCGGCCAGCGGCTTGCCGAACGCGGTCCGGGAGGTCACGCGCTGGCACATGAGGTCCAGGGCGTGCTCGGCCGCGCCGATCTGCCGCATGCAGTGGTGGATGCGCCCGGGGCCCAGCCGGGCCTGCGCGATCGCGAACCCCTCCCCCTCCCCGGCGATGAGGTTCTCGGCCGGGACGTGCACGTCGGTGAAGAGGACCTCGGCGTGGCCGCCGTGCGTCCCGTCGGCGTAGCCGAACACCCGCATCCCGCGCTTTACCTCCACCCCGGGTGTGTCGGGCGGCACCAGGATCATCGAGTGCCGCCGGTGCCCGCCGGCGGCCTCCTCGCCGGTCACGCCCATGACGATGAAGATCTTGCAGTCCGAGCTCATCGCGCCGGATGACCACCACTTGCGGCCGTTGATCACGTAGCCGTCGCCGGCTTTGGTGATCGTGGTGGCGATGTTCGACGCGTCGCTGGATGCGACGTCGGGCTCGGTCATGCAGAACGCCGACCTGATCGTCCCCTCGAGCAGCGGGCGGAGCCAGCGTTCCTGCTGCTCCGGGGAGCCGAACTCGGCCAGCACCTCCATGTTGCCGGTATCGGGCGCGGCACAGTTCAGCGCCTCCGGGGCCAGCGCGGGGCTCCAGCCGGTGATCTCGGCCAGCGGCGCGTACTGCAGGTTGGTCAGCGGCGGGTCCGGCAGCAGCGCCGGGTCCAGGGAGGCGACGGCCTTGGCCGCCTTGCCGGTCAGGAAGAGATTCCACAAGCCGCGCCGGCGCGCCTCGGCCTTGAGCTGCGCGGTGACGGGCAGCCGGTCCCAGATGCGGCCGTCGGCCTCGGCCGCCTCGGCCTGTTCGGCGAAGGTCGGCTCGGACGGATAGACGTACTCGTCCATGAACGCGAAGAGGCGTTCACGGAGGTCCTGTGTCCGGTCATCGAAGGCGAAATCCATGGAGCACAACCTCCCATTGGGTCGCGCAATAGCCTACCTACCGACCAGTACGCTCTCCGTGGCGGCTCCCCTTGGGATCAGCGGGTGAGGCGGAAGACGTAGACGTCGCCGGAGGAGTAGATCTCGGTGTAGGTGCCGGGCGGGTAGAGGCCCGCGATGTAGGCGGGGACGTTCGTGATCGCCGGGTTGTAGTCGCTGTCCTGGCCGTCGAACACGATGTACTGGGTGCGCGGGTTGCCGCCGTTGCCGATCCAGTAGGTGTCGGTCCGGGCGGCGAGCGGGGCCAGCAGGTCGAGCGTGGTCAGGACGCTGGCGCCGTCGGGCACCCGGGCCATCGCCGCGTTCGCCGCCGCGACGTGCGGGCTGATCCGGTAGGTCTGGGCGTTCCACAGCTGGTTGAGCGGGAACTGGAAGGCCAGCGGGACCGCGATCGCGACCATCATGGCCGCGCCGTAGCGGCGGGCGCCGGCCAGCGCCGCCCGCCACGGGCCGCGTCGGCCGCTGCCCCACCCGGCCCACCCCGCCGGCCCGGCCGGCCCGGCGTCGGTGTTGGATTGGTCGGCCGCCATCGCGGCGTCGATCCTGGCCAGCGCGTCGATCGCGGCGACGAAGATGACCGGCATCACGGTGGCGTTGTAATGCCAGTAGGTCCCCCAGAAGGCGCTGTTGGTGGCGATGAAGCGCAGCAGCAGGCTCGGGGCGGCGATCAGCAGCAGCGGCGAGCGCAGCGCGATGAACGCGGTCGGCAGCAGCAGCATGACCAGGGTCTGCAGCTTGTCCGGCCAGGCGTGGAAGAGCTGGCGGACCAGGCCGAAGACCGACGGGTGCCCGCCCGGGGCCAGGACCCCGCCGTCGGTCCAGTACTGGTAGAGGTGACCCGGGCTGAAGTGCGGGATGATCACCCCGATGGCAACGAACGACCAGGCGAAACCCCAGATCAGCAGGAACTGCCCGGCCTTCATCCGGCCGCGGCCGTCCGGGTCCGCCGGGTCCTTCGGATCGGGGAGAGGCGCGCGCAGGCCGGCCACGATCAGGTAGATCCCGATGGCGGCCACGGTGAAGCCCTGGTCCTCCTTGACGAAGACCAGCGGCAGCGCCCAGCCCACGGCGGCCCTGGTGTTGCCGCGGGCCAGCGCGGACAGCGAGAAGGCCAGCAGCGGCACGGCGAACGCGATCTCGTGGAAGTCGAACTGGGCCAGCTGCTGCAGGCCCCAGGAGAACGCGTAGGCGATCGCGATGGCCCGGGCCGGGCCGGCGCCCAGCTTCTCGCGGGCCAGCTGGCTGACCGGGAAGATCGACGCCGCGGCCAGCAGCGCCTGCCCGACGACCAGCGTCGCCGAGGAGGGAAAGACCCGGAAGAACGGCGCCAGGACCGCGACGATCGGCTGGAAGTGATCCCCGAGCAGGTTGAAGCCGGGGGCCCTGATGTTCACGATCGGCGCGGACAAATCGGCGTACTGCTTTACGTACTCGGTATAGATGCTCAGGTCCCAGGACGACGGGTTGAGCTCAATCAGCCGGAACAGCCCGATGGCAGCGTAGGCGCCGAACGCGACCACCGCCGTAGCCCAGGTGACCGGGTCGGTGTAGAGGCGCAGCGGGAAAGGCCGTGCGACCGCCCGTTGCGGCACCACGGCCGGCGGTGCCGTCTCGACCGATTCGGCACCGGATGGCGCTGGCTGCTCGTCCCCCATCGCGCGCAGGATACCCCGTGCGGCGGCCGCCGGAAATGGTCAGACGAGCAGGAGTTTCCCGATCCGCCGGCCGGCCGCGTACAGGCCCACCACGCCCAGCGCGGCCAGGTAGGCGGCCCGCCACAGCAGGCTGGGATCGAGGACGCCCGCGGTGAGATCGCGCAGCAGCACGACCCCCTGGTACAGCGGCGTCCACTCGATGATCACCTGGGCCGGCCGCGGGTAGACGCTGAGCTGGTAGAACGTGGCGGAGAACAGGAACAGCGGCATGCTGGCCAGGATCACGTAGTCGAAGTCCTGCCAGCTCTTCATGTACGTGGTGCCGAACATGCCGATGGCGGCGAAGCCGAAGCCGATCAGCACCGCCACCGGCACGTCCAGCACCGCCCACGGCGAGTGCACCAGGCCCAGCGCCAGCATGACGGTCATGAACGCGATGGCGTAGATGGTGGCGCGGACCAGGGCCCAGCCGATCTCGCCCAGCGCGACCTGGGTCGGCCGCATCGGGGTGGCCAGCACCGCGTCGTACAGCTTGGCGTACTTGAGCCGGAAGAACACGTTGAACGTCGAGTCGTACATCGCGCCGTTCATCGAGGACACCGCGAGCAGGCCGGGCGCGACGAACTCCCGGTACGGGATGAGCTTCCCGCCGGGACCGGGCACCTTCCCGACCAGAACGCCCAGCCCCAGGCCCACCGAGAGCAGGTAGAACAGCGGCTCGAAGACCCCGGAGATGAACAGCAGCCAGAAGCGCCGGTAGGCGCGGGCGTGCCGTTCGATCAGCCGCAGGCTGCCGGTGTCGGTGCCCGCCCGCTTCAGGCGCGCGAGCGGCCCGGCGGGCGGGAGCATCCGGAGGGGAACGGTTTCAGACATAGAGGCGCCTGCGGTAGGTGCGGGCCGCGGCCCAGATGCCCGCGGCGGCCAGGACCGCCAGGTAAGCGACGTGGCCGAGCATCCCGGCCGGGTCGTGGCCCGCGGTGCCGAGGCTGAACGCCCGGCACAGCGCCACGCCGTGCCACAGCGGCGTGGCGTAGGCCAGTGCGCGCAGTGCGGCGGGCAGCTGGGACAGCGGGAAGAAGGTGCCGGAGAACAGCATCAGCGGCATCACGATGAACCGGAAGATGTAGTTGAACGACGTCTCCGCTTTGACCGTGACCGCCCAGGCCGCGATGGGGGCGGCGAAGGCCAGCCCGGTGAGCACCGCGGCCGGGTAGGCCAGCACCACCCAGGCGGACCTGATCGCGCCGAACGCCCACATGACCACCATGACCACCGCGCAGTTCATCGCGATCCGCATGGTCATGAACATCAGGTGGCCGCGGAAGATGTGGGCGGGCTGCAGCGGGGAAGCCTGCGCGCCGAAATAGATCCGGTTCCACTTCAGCGAGCCGAACACGGGGTAGCTCGCCTCGCCCACGGCCGCGTTCATCGCGCCGGTGGCCAGCAGGGCGGGGGCCAGGAAGGCCAGGTAGGGGACCCCGTCCAGGCTGGCCGTGCCGTGCTTGTCGACCAGCGTGCCGAGCCCGAAGCCCAGCGCGCCGAGGTAGCAGACGGGCCCCAGGACCATCGACCAGATGCTGGAACGCCAGATCCGCCGGTAGACGGTCAGCCAGCACTGGAAGGCGCGGAACGACAGCGAGGAGAACGGCCAGCCGGGCTGGGCCGCGCCAGTGGTCAGCAGAGCGGGGGCCACTAATCCTCCAAGCGGCGGCCGGTCAGCCGCAGGAAGACGTCCTCGAGCGTGCCGCGGCGGACCAGCGAGGTGAGCGGCTCCAGGCCGCTGGCCCGCACCGCGGCCAGGGCCGCGTCCCCGTCGGGCACGTAGAGCAGGATCCGGTCGGCAAGTACCTCGGTCCGTTCGGCAGAAAAATCTTTAAGCTTGTCGGCCGCGGCGTCGTGCACGTCCGGGTCGAAACGCAGCTCCAGGACCTCGGGCGAGCAGTAGCGGGCGATCAGATCGCGCGGCGAGCCCGCGGCGGCGAAACGGCCGTGGTCCATCACCACCAGCCGGTCGCACAACTGCTCGGCCTCGTCCATGTAGTGCGTGGTCAGGATCAGCGTGACGCCGCGCTGCTTGAGCCGGAACAGCCGGTCCCAGACCACGTGCCGGGCCTGCGGGTCCAGGCCGGTGGTGGGCTCGTCCAGGAGCAGGATCTCCGGCTCGTTGATGAGCGAGCGGGCGATGGTCAGCCGGCGCTTCAGGCCGCCGGACAGCGGCTCGACCCGGTCCTTGGCGCGGTCCGCGAGCTGGACGAACTCGAGCAGTTCGGCGGTCCGGTCCCGGATGACGCGCCGGGGCAGCCCGAAGTACCGGCCGTAGACGAGCAGGTTCTCCCGGACGGTCAGCTCCATGTCGAGGGTGTCCTCCTGCGGCACCACGCCGAGCCGGGCCCGGATCGCCGAGCCGTCGCGGACCGGGTCGAGGCCGAGGATGCTCAGTTCCCCGCTGGTCGGCGGCGACACGCAGCCGATCATCCGCATCGTGGAGGACTTGCCCGCGCCGTTCGGGCCGAGGAACCCGAAGGCCTCGCCGCGGTACAGGTCGAAGTCGATCCCGTCGACCGCGGTGAAGCTGCCGAACGTCTTGGTCAGCCCGCGGGCCCGGACGAGTACCTCGGTTTCTGGACGTTCCAGCACCCGATCCAGGCTAGCCGGGGGTTGTGACATTCCTCGAACGGTTTTGCCGCCGGTCCCTTACCACACCAGGCGACACGATAGTGTCGGATCTATACGGGATGGACCAAGCCAGAGGGGCGACGCCGCGGTGACTGTGATTCGTAACCTCTATGCGCGCTTCCAGGTGCTGATCCACGAGGTCGCCAAGTTCGGCATTGTCGGCAGCCTCGCGTTCGTGCTCACCCTCATCCTGTTCAACGCGTTCCACTCCGGCGCCGGGATGAACCCGATCCTGGCGACGACGCTGGCCAACGCCCTGGCGACCGTGTTCGCCTTCATGGGCAATAAGTTCTGGGCGTTCCGGCACCGCAAGGGCAGCCACTGGGGCCGCGAGACCGCGCTGTTCTTCCTGTTCAACGGCATCGGGATCGTCATCACCGACGGCGTTGTGGCCCTGGTGCACTACGGGTTCGGGCTGCGCGACAACTTCTCCCTGAACGTGGCCAACGTGGTCGGCATCGGCCTGGCCACGCTGTTCCGGCTGTACTGCTACCGGCGCTGGGTGTTCCTCTACGCCGAGGGCGAGGCGCCCGCCGCGGAGCAACTCGAGCCGGAGACCTCGGCCAGCAACTGAGCCTCTTACTGGCAGCCGCGGACGGAGGACAGGCCCAGGGGCGCGGCGAGGGCGGCGTCCTGCTGCGCCTTGGTCAGGTAGCCGACGGCGGCCATCCGGTCGATGACGTGCACCAGCCGGGCCCGGGCCCGCGCCGGGTAGACCAGCGGGTCGTCGTAGGTCGGCGCGTTCACCGCGCCGGCCAGCATGGCGGCCTGCACGACGGTCAGCCGGTCCGGCGGGCGCCCGAAGTAGCCGCAGCTGGCCGCCTCGAGCCCGTAGTAGCCGTGGCCGTAGTACGCGATCTCGGAGTACAGGCGCAGGATCTCGGCGCGGGTGTAGGCCCGGTTGAGCTTGACCGCCAGCACGACCTGCTCGAGGATCTGCGGGAAGCTGCTGTGGCCCGAGGTGTACAGGTTCTTGGCCAGCTGCTGGTCGATGGTGCTGCCGCCGCCGTCGGTGTGCCCGGTGATCCAGGAGGCCGCCACCCGGAACAGCGCCAGCGGATCCACGCCCGGGTCGGCGTAGAAGCGGTGATCTTCGGTCGCCACCAGGGCCTCGGCGAAGTACTGCGGCACCGGCGGGCCGGGATAGGCGATGTGGTGCTCGGCGGCCTGGGCTTGCGCCAGGGAGGTGGCCTGGCCGGCCGAGGGGGTGAACGCGTACAGCAGGGCGACCCCGGCCGCGAAGACGGCGATCACCACCAGGACGACCTTGAGAATCATCAGCACGAGCCGGAACTGCCAGCTTCGGGTCTTAGGCCGGTTTCGCCTGGGGAGCGGGCGCGTTGGCTCGTAGTCGGCGTCTTCGCCGCCTTCGCCGCCTTCGCCGGCGGCCGAGCGGCGAGCGCCAAGTACCTTCAAGTGCTCCGGTCCTCCGTTCGCTTCCGGCTCCCTCAGGCTCAACGAGCGGGCCGCCCTCGCCATGCCCGGCACATGGTAACTTTCTACCCGGTCGCGAGCACGCATACCTCGCGGCCGGGCGCGGCGGGTTATGCCACGAGCGACTGCGGGAGCATAAGCCCGGCAGCGTTCGCGACGATGTATGTGCGGTAGCTGCGGAGAAGGATCTGAACGCGCCCGGCGATGACGCGCGACGGAATCAGGTAGATGGCGAGGTCGCCGTCGACGATGAAGAACAGATCGATGATCTCCGGATCGTAGGGCACCAGCAGGGCATTGTTCCCAATCGAATAGGGACGCCTGCCGATCTGGGCCAGCCAGCCAGCCTTGCTCTTGAAGGTGGTGGTCTTCACCTGCACACGCTTCAGGCCGTCTGGCATGTCGACCAGCAGGTCGTAGGTGTCGGGCTCCACTGGAAACGCGACGTTCCTTCCGCAGAGCATGAACCAGGTCGCGGCAAGCGATTCCGCGGCCCGCCTCAGGTGAGCAAGCTCGGCTTTTAGTTCGAACGTATTGCCGCTGGGAGGCGCAGGGTGTCCCAGATGGCTGAGATCAAGGCCCAGACGCAAGGCATGGGCCTTGACCAATGTCCGCTCACCTCCGGCTCTGGCGCTCAGGCCAAGTGAAATCAGCAACTCCTCCCAGGTACGAGACTCGGTAACCGCCTTCCGGAGTACGGTGTCCGACCAGGATCGGTTTCCCCGGAAATGGGAGGTGTCGAGTCCGAGCCAGGCGGCGTGCCGTCGGATGGTCAGGGTGGTGCCGCCGTTGTCCGGGTTGAGGCCCAGCTCTCGCATCACGCCACGCCATGAGGTGGCGGCCGCGACCGCCGCCGGGAGCCGATCGTCGGACCAGGTCGGCTTCTGCCGGATCTGCTCAGCCATGACAGCACGGTAACGCCGGGTACTGACATTCTGACGAATTGTCCAATTCGTCGGGACGGCCGGATTTGAACCGGCGCTCTCCACACCCCCAGTGTGGCGCCTTAGACCAAGCTGGGCTACGTCCCGTTGCGCCTGTTGCGCTCACCTACCCTAGCGCAACGGCGCGGTACTTCCGAACCGGCTAATCGCCTCCGGTGAGGTGGACGGTGCGGAGCATGGCGGAGATCTGGGCTTGTTGCTGGGAGAGGTTGGGCGCGCTCAGGCAGGCGTCCATCTCGTAGAAGTTGTCCGGCTGGTGGCGCGGGATCGTGATCGTGATGGTCTCGGCGCCGCCCAGGGAGGCGCACCAGCCGGGGCCGCTGGTCACGGTTTCCTCGGCTGGGTGGCCGGCGATGGTGGTGTTCGGCTTGGGCTTCCAGAAGGAGACGGGGAAGCCGTTGTCGTCCCAGCGGACCAGGACTCCCCCGGGCGGCAATACGTCCACCGGGTTGGTGCAGTCCACGCTGGTCACGCCGGGGCTATGGGTGATCGTGCAGGGGTTGTGCAGCGGTCCGGTGCTCAGGTACACGATCAGCGCGGTGAAGCTCGACACCTCGTCCCAGGTCCCGCGGTGCCAGGTGGCGGGGTAGCGGAACGACAGGCCCATGGCGCTGAAGGTGGCGGTCGCCGCCGGCGTGCCGGGGGCGGCCGGGGTCCGGGCGAACGGCAGCACGGCCGAGACGGCCACGACCACGAGCGCGGCGGCCAGGCGGCCTGGGGCGGTCATATCTATGAGACGTGTCCCGGGGCGCCGGGGTTGCGCGGCGTCTGGTATTGAATAGCGGCATGCCTGTTGAAGGAGAATACGAGCCGAGCACGGCGGCCTGGGTCCGCGATCAGGTCGAGCTGTACGAGAGTTCCGGCGGGACGCAGGGCACCACGCTGCGCGAGACCGGGCTGCCAGTGGTGATCGTGACCAACCTTGGCGCCAGCAGCGGCAAGGTGCGCAAGACGCCGGTCATGCGGGTGGAGCACGACGGCCGGTACGCCATGGTGGCGTCCAAGGGCGGCGCGCCCGAGCACCCGGTGTGGTACTACAACGTGCGCGCCAATCCCCTGGTCGAGCTGCAGGACGGTCCGCACAAGCAGGACATGAGGGCCCGCGAGGTCAGCGGCGAGGAGCGCGCGCAGTGGTGGGAGCGGGCGGTCGCCGCCTACCCGCCGTACGCCGAGTACCAGCAGAAGACCACGCGGCACATCCCGGTGTTCATCCTGGAGCCGGTCGGCGACAGCTGACGCCGCCCCGGGCCAGGTCCGCGGGGCGGCGTCACATCGGGGCTCAGCCGTTGATCGTGCCCACGCCGGGGACGATCGGCTCCTGGACGGTCATGTAGATCGGCCCGCGGTGCGAGCAGACCGGGAAGGAGAAGGCCGCGTCGGTCGCACCGCGCTGGCCGGGCGGGAAGACGCGCAGCTCAACTGCCGAGTTGACCTCGTGGCAGCCGGGCTCGGTGGTGACTACCACGTCGTGGTAGCCGAGCAGGGTATGCGCGGTGGCGCCGGGCGCCAGGTTCACGATGCGCGCGCCGTGCAGGCTGCCCCAGTTCGCCGGGCTGCCCAGCTGGTGGCCGTTGCGGTCGAGCGCGGAGACGCCCGGGAAGCCGAACAGGTAGCAGGTGTGGTGGCTGAGGTTGGTGAACTCAAGCGGGTAAAAGATCGTGCCGGCCGCGCCGTTGCCCTGGTCGAGCGCGAGCCAGACGCCGAGGTCGCTGGCGGTACACCTGGGGATGACCCGCGCCGACGTGGCGCTGTTGCCGGAAGACGTGGCGCCGGAGGAGGTGGCAGCGTAGGCGGCAGTGGAAATGGCCAGGCCGGCAACGGCCGCGGCGGCGATGGCGACGACACGGCGGGCAGTGGTGGTGGGAACAAGCTTCATGACAACCAGTCCTGTAGGGCAAGGGACCCGCGGTATGCGGGATCGTTCTGCCCATTAAGACTGCGATTCCGGCTCCGCGGTTGGGGGCAAACTGGTGCGGTGACAGGACGGGCAGAGCTCATCCGCCGGGCCGAGGCGCACGGCGTGGCGGTCTCCTACTGCGACTGGCGGGGCCGCGTGGTGGACGTCTCGGACCAGACGCTCGCGGCGGTGCTGGAAGTTCTCGGCAACGGCCGGTCATTTCAGGGCGCCGGCGGATACGCGGCGCGGGACGCGAAGGCGCCATTCCCGGCCCGGCGGTCGTGGGGCTTCGCGGTGCAGCTGTACTCGGTACGCTCCCGCGGCTCCTGGGGACATGGCGACCTGCGCGACCTGGCCGACCTCGCCGCGTGGAGCGCCACCGCCCTGGGCGCCGACTTCGTGCTGGTCAACCCGCTGCACGCGGCCGAGCCGGCCGCTCCGGTCAGCCCGTCCCCGTACCTGGCCATGACCAGGCGCCACCTGTCCCCGCTCTACCTGCGGATCGAGGACGTCCCGGAGTACGCCAGGCTCGGTGCCGGTGACCGGGCCCGGGTCGAGGCGTTCGGCGCGCCGCTGCGCGCGGCCAGCCGGACGGCGGCGCTGATCGACCGGGACGCGGTGTGGACGGCCAAGCGCGCGGCGCTGGAGATCATCCATTCGGCGGGACTCAGTCCCGGACGCCGGTCGGAGTTCGACGCCTTCCTGGCCCGCGACCCGGAGGCGGTGCATGACTGGGCGACCTGGTGCGCGATCGCGGAGACGCACGGCCCGGACTGGCGGACCTGGCCGGCCGCGCTTGCCGATCCGCGTTCGGCGCGGGTGGCGGCGCTGCGCCGGGAGCGCGCCGACCGGGTGGAGTTCCACGCCTGGCTGCAGTGGCTGACCACGGAGCAGGCCGCCGCCGCGCAGCGCGCGGCCCGGCAGGCCGGCATGAGCATCGGCATCGTCGCCGACCTGGCCGTCGGCGCGCATCCGGGCGGCGCCGACGCCTGGGCCCGGCAAGACGTCATCGTCACCGGCATGAGCGTCGGCGCGCCGCCGGATGAGTTCAACCAGCGCGGCCAGGACTGGACCCTGCCGCCGTGGCACCCCGGCTGGCTGGCCGCGCAGGCCGGCCAGCCGCTGGCCGAGCTCGTCACGGCCACCACGCGGAACGCCGGGGGCCTGCGCATCGACCACGTCATGGGGCTGGCCCGGCTGTGGTGGATACCGTCGGGGATGGCCCCCGGCCAGGGCACCTACGTGCGCTATGACCATGAGCTGATCGGAGACGTGCTGTGCGCCGGGGCGGAGCGCACGCGGGCGCTGGTCATCGGGGAAGACCTGGGCACCGTCGAGCCCTGGCTGCGCGACTTCCTGGCCCACCGCCGGGTCCTCGGCACATCCATGCTGTGGTTCGAGCGCCGCGAGGACGGCTCGCCGCGCCGGCCGCAGGAGTGGCGGCGCGGCTGCCTGGCCACGGTCGGCACGCACGACATGCCGCCGGCCGCCACGTTCCTCACCGGGGAGCAGGTCACCATCCGGGCCGAACTCGGCCTGCTTACCGAGCCGGAGGCGGGCGAGCGGGCCGCCGCCCGGGCCGAGATGGACCGGTGGCTCGCGATGCTGGCCGGCGAGGGCCTCCTGCCGGGCGGCACCGCCGGGGTGGGCGGCACCGCCGGGGTGAGCGGCGCCGCCGGGGTGCGGCCCGAGGACTTCACCGCCGCCCTGTACGGCTTCCTGGCCCGGACGCCGGCCATGCTGATCGGCGTGTCGCTGGCCGAGGCGGTCGGCGAACGCCGGCCGCAGAACCTGCCGGGCACGGTGAACGAGTACCCGAACTGGCGGATCCCCCTCACCGACGGCCAGGGAGCGCCGGTCCTGCTCGAGGACCTGCCCGGGCACGAGGGCGTGCGGGCCGTGGCCGAAGCGGTGTCCGGCGGGCGGCGCGGTGCCAGCGATGCGGAGGAGATAGAGTCCACGCGTGACCCGTGATGAACTCGAAGCGCTGCCCGCCCGCGAGCTGCACGACATGGCCGTCCGGCGGGCCCTGCATCACGTCGACGTGGAGTTCTTCTGGGAGCTGCTGCGGGCCATCCCGGCGGCCGAGGCCTCGGAGGGACACGACGACGAGGCCGGGAGGGACATCACGCATCTGAGCGTGCTGCTGGACGATGCGATCGACTCGGGAAAGGGTGACGTGGCCGAAGCGCTGCGCCCGCTCTACCTCGACTACCTGGAGAAGCACGGCGTAGGCAGCTGAGCGGGTGCGACGGCCCGTTCGGGATGAAATGAAAACGCGCTGGACCGGAGGGGTCCGTGCGGACGGTGCCCCCGGCCCAGCGCAGTGCTGGATTACTCGCCCTGGCTCAGGACGGCTTCGATCTCGAGGTTGATCGTGACCTTGTCGCTGAGGACCACCGCGTTGGTGGCGCCGGGGATCGGGCCGTTGTAGCTGACCTCCCAGTCGTTCCGGTTGATCTCGGTGGTGGCCGAGAAGCCGGTACGGGTGCCGCCGTACGGGTCGGGGCCGAAGCCGTTCACCTCCAGGAAGAACGTCACCTGCTTGGTGACGCCGTGGAGGGTCAGATCGCCGTCGAGCAGGAAGTTCTCGCCCTCGGGGCGGATCCCGGTGGAGCGGAACGTCATCTCAGGGTGCTTCTCGATGTCGAAGAAGTCCGCGCTGCGGATGTGGTTGTCCCGGGTCTCGTTGCCGGTGTTCACCGAGCTGAGGTCGACGGTGGCGGTGACGGTCGACTGCAGCGGGTCCGAGGCGGTCGTGATCGTGCCCTCGAACTTGTCGAAACGACCGCGGACCTTGCTCACCATCATGTGCCGGACCACGAAGGACACCTCGGAGTGAACGGGGTCGATGGTCCAGGTCCCGGTGACGTAACCGGGAATCTCAACGGCAGCCGTAGTCATGGCTCCTCCTAGGAGTAGTACTCTCTTGTTCTTAAGTTCGTTTCCGTGCCTTGCTTCTTTATAGTAACCCACTATACTTGAACCGTCAAGGACTTCGTGTTGAAGCGTCAAGTTCTTCGCCGGACGGGGCCGCGCGAAGTAACCTGGTGAGGTACGGAGGAGGGATTTTCGTGGATTCCGGGCATGTCGACCCGGTTTGCGAGCCGTCTGAGGCGGTCGGGGGCGAACCGTCGGGGTCGGCTCACGAGCCGTCGGCTTGCCGTGCCCGCGCGGTCTTGCAACGCGTCGGCGACAAGTGGTCGATGTACGTGATCGACCTGCTCGGCCAGGGCACCAAGCGGTTCAGCGAGCTGCACCGCTCGGTGGACGGCATCACGGCCAGGATGCTGACCGTCACGCTGCGCGGACTGGAGCGGGACGGCATCGTGACCCGCACCATCCACCCGGTCATCCCGCCCCGGGTCGAGTACGACCTGACCCCCATGGGCCTGACCCTGCTCGACACCATCGGCCAGCTGGTGACCTGGGCCGACTCTCACCTGCCCGAGATCAGCGCCGCCCAGGCCGCCTACGACGCCAAGCACCCGGCCGAATAGGCGGGGCGGGAGTGGATGAGCTGACCGAGGCGGCCGCGCGAAAGCCTGCGTGAGGTCAGTACCCGGCCGCGAGACCCGCGGCGCCCTCGGCGACGGCGAGGCTTTGCGGGCCTGGTTGGCCTGGCCCGCTGCTGGCCCGGACCACGAGCTCGGGGGTGAAGACGATACGGCGGTGCTCGTGCTCATCGGGCCGGTCGGCCTCGTCGAGAAGTAGTTCGGCGGCCGCGCGCCCGAGCTGGTACTTGGGCTGACGGACCGAGGTGAGCGGCACGGCGGCATCGGCGGCGAACTCGATGTCGTCGTAGCCGACCACGGCGAGATCCCCGGGCACGCTCACGCCGGCCTGGCCCAGCCCGCGCAGCACGCCGAGCGCCAGCATGTCGTTGGCGCAGAACACCGCGGTCGGCTTGGTGTTCTGGGTTTCATGGAGAAGGTCCTCGGCGGCAGCGGCGCCGCCACGCGGGTTCATGGCCGGGACGGTGACCTCGGTCAGGACCTGGCCGGGGTCCAGTCCGGCCTGCTCCACTGCCCGGTAGGCGCCCCAGCGGCGGTCGGCGCACTGCCGGATCGCGGTCGGCCCGTTGACCAGGGCAATGCTCCGGTGCCCAAGGCTGAGCAGGTAGGTGACCGCGATCTCGCCACCGCGCCGGTCATCGACGGCGACCGAGCACTGCGCGGCCGAACCCGGCCGGTCAAGCAGCACCACCGGGGTGCCGCGATCGCGGATCCGCCGCAGCTCGGGCGAGCGGCCGTGCACCGGGGTGATGAGGATGCCGCGTACCCGCTGCTCCTCGAGCACGCGCAGGTACTGGCGCTCCTTCTCGTGCGCCTCGTCGGAG